>WBZQ01000594.1_pt1 | contig 28309 bp, 22 predicted proteins | sample 5204251 | NCBI WGS metagenome assembly WBZQ01 (sample SAMN12412402, study PRJNA552823) | activated sludge metagenome | isolation source: activated sludge from nitrification reactor of wastewater treatment plant... | place: USA: Virginia | collected 2017-09
AGCCTCCGATTCCTCATAAACACCAGACCCTCCTTCTCGCTCGAAAGCGAAACTCGAAACTCAGAAGTCATGCCAGGGACCGGAAACGGCGATGGATTCAACGGGGCGATTCTTCGCCGGGCGGAGCGCCGCGTCAAGCGTTGTCAGAACCCGGCCCCCATCAACCGCGCCTCGCCCGGAGGACCGGTTCGAAGACGCCGGGCCGCGAGGCCTCCCGGGCCGCCCCCGCCTCGTCCACGCGCCTCACCGGCGTCGTGTGCGGGGACGTTGTCACGATCTCCGGGGTCTCCTCACACTCCTTGGCGATCGCGATCATCGCGTCCGCGAAGGCGTCCAGCTCCTCGCGCGGCTCGGACTCGGTCGGCTCGATCATCAACGCCCCGGGCACGATGAGCGGGAACGACATCGTGGGCGCGTGGAAGCCAAAGTCCATCAGGCGCTTGGCGATGTCGATGTTGTGTACGCCGAGGGCCGCCTGACGCCTGTCCGAGAACACGACCTCGTGGTAGCTCGGCGCGTCGTACTTGAGGTGGTAGTAGGGCTCCAGGCGCTTCCTCAGGTAGTTGGCGTTCAGAACCGCGTTCTCGGCGACCTCGTGGATCGAGTTGCCGTAGGAGCTGATGTAAGAGAGCGCCCGGACCAGAACCCCGAAGTTTCCGTAGAACGTGCGCAGGGTCCCGATCGACTTCGGCCTTTCATAGTCCAGGAAGAACTCGACCGGGCGTTCCCCCTCGAAGCTCGGCGCCTTGACCGGCCGCTTCTCGACCGTCGGGACGGGCAGGAACGGCACGAGGGCCTCCGTGACGCCCACCGGACCCGCTCCAGGGCCGCCCCCGCCGTGCGGGGTCGAGAACGTCTTGTGAAGGTTCATGTGCATGACGTCGACGCCCATGTCGGCGGGCCGCACCTTGCCGACGAAAGCGTTGAAGTTCGCGCCGTCGAGGTAGACGTAGGCGCCCTTCGCGTGGACAAGCTCGGTGATCTTGAGGATGTTCTCCTCGAAGACCCCAAGCGTGTTGGGGACCGTGATCATCAGCGCCGCGACGTCGTCCGTGAGCTTCTTTTCGAGATCCGCGAGATCGACGGTCCCGCGCGGCGAGGACACGATCTCGATCACCGAGTAGCCCGCGAAGTGCGCGGTCGCCGGGTTGGTGCCGTGGGCCGAGTCGGGGACCAGCACGTACTTGCGCGGGTTCCCTTTGGCGACATGCGCCGCGCGAATCATCAGGGCTCCGGCAAGCTCGCCGTTCGCCCCGGCCGAGGGCTGGAGCGTGACGCGCGCAAACCCGGTGAGCGCCCGGAGAAGCTCCTCAAGCTGCCACATCAGCTCCAGGTTGCCCTGCGAGAGGTGCTCGGACGCGTACGGGTGGGTGTCGTTGAACCCGGGGAGCCGCGCGATCTCCTCGTTGAGGCGCGGGTTGTACTTCATCGTGCAGGAGCCGAGCGGGTAGATCGCGGTGTCGATCGCGAGGTTCAGGCGCGAAAGGCGCGTGAAGTGGCGGACTACGTCCACTTCGGAGGCCTCGACCTCGCCCTCGACGGTCTCGCGGTACAGGCTCCCGAAGAGCGCGAGGGGATCCGCCTCGGGAACGTCGAGGGGCGGAAGCAGAACGCCCCGTCGACCCGTGCGCGGGGCGTCGAAGAGCGTCCCGAACCTCCGCCTTCGATCGAGAGCCTGTCTCTCGGCGGAGTTGGAGTCGAGGTTTCCGTGGTCCTGCATCTTGGAGGTTCCCTCAGGAGAGGCTTCTTAGGACCGACACGAAGCGATCGATGTCGTCTCTCTCGTTGCGCTCGGTCAGGGCCACGAGAAGGAGGTCCTTCCACGCGGGCTCGTCGGGCGCGATTCGCGCGAGCGGAACCCCGCCCAGGATCTTCTCCTTCTCCAGCCGGAACAGGAGATCCTCGACCGCGCCGCCCGACCGCAGCGCGAACTCGTTGAACGTCGGCCCGGGGAAGGCCACCTGAAACGGCCCCGGAACGTCCGCGATCTCGCGCTTCATGTACTCGGCCTTGGACAGGCACTGGAGCGCGGTCTCGCGAAGCCCGTGGCGACCGAGCGCCGAGAGCGTCATGGTCGCCGCCAGCGCGAACAGGCCCTGGTTCGTGCAGATGTTCGACGTGGCCTTCTCGCGGCGGATGTGCTGCTCGCGGGTCGAAAGGGTCAGGCAGAACGCGGTCTCTCCCGCAGCGTCCTGGGCCCGTCCGACCAGGCGGCCCGGGATCTGCCTCTTGTAGGCGTCCTTGCAGGCGAGGAAACCCACGAGGGGACCTCCGAACGAGGGGGCGATGCCGAACGACGCGGCCTCGCCGCACGCGATGTCGACCCCGTGAGAGCCGGGTCCGCGCAGAACCGCGAGGGAGAACATCTCGTTGATCGCGCCCACCGCGAGCGCGCCCACCCCGTGTGCCGCACCGGCCGCGACCGACCAATCCTCGACAACGCCCAGGAGATTCGGAGATTGAACGCCCACCGCGAACGTCGTGCCATCGACCGCCTTGCCGAGGGCCTCCGCGTCGGTGCGGCCGTCGGCTCCAAGCGGAACCTCGACGATCGTGAACGGAAAGTTCGCGAGGTAGGTCTTGAGCGCGCGCCGGTAGTCGGGATGGACGCCCTTCGAGACCACCACCTTCGTGCGCTTTTTCGTCAACCGCTCGGCCATCAAGACCGCCTCGACAAACGCGGAGGCCCCCTCGTACATCGAGGCGTTCGCGACGTCCATCTCGGTCAGAAGCGCGATATGGGACTGAAACTCGTAGATCGCGGTCAGGGTTCCCTGCGACACCTCGGGCTGGTAGGGCGTGTACGACGTGAGGAACTCACCGCGCAGAAGAAGCTGCGAAACGAAGGCGGGCGAGTGGTGCGAATAGAGCCCGGCGCCCAGAAAGCTCGAGTACTCGCCGAGGTTCGCGTTCTTTCTTGCGAGGGCGCCCATTTCCCTACGGACCTCGATCTCCGAGGCCGGTGGCGGGAGGTCCGGAGGCGCCTTCCGCAGGATCGACGGAGGAACCGTGGCAAAGAGCGCGTCGACGTTCGGAACGCCGATCGCGTCAAGCAGCGCGGCCCGCTCCTCGGAGCTGTTCGGGATATACCTCATGTCAGGCTGTCAACAGCGCGACCCTCAGGGCCTTGGCCAAAGCCAAGGCGGGAGGTTCACTCCTTTTCTTCCTCGGCGACGAACCGCTCGTAGTCCGGAGCGCTCAGAAGGGACCCCTTGTCGCCGTCGGTCGAGACCTTCACCTTCACGAGCCAGCCATCCCCGTGTGGATCCTCGTTGATCGCACCCGGCTCGTCGGTCAGGGTCTTGTTGACCTCGACGATCTCGCCCGCGATCGGAAGGTAGAGCTCCGACACGGCCTTGACCGATTCGATCGTTCCAAACTCCTGGCCCTCGTCGAAGAGCTCGCCCACGTCGGGCAGATCGACAAACACGACCTCGCCGAGCTCCTGCTGGGCGTGGTCCGTGATCCCGATGGTTCCGACATCGCCCTCGATCCGGATCCACTCGTGGCTTGTGGAATAGAGACGATCGTCCGGATACGAACTCATTTCTCCCCCTCGACGCGCTTTCTCAGCCGGCGCGCGGTCTCTTGTAGAACGGCGTTGGAATCACGACCGCCGGGACGGACTTCCCGCGGATCTCGATAAGGAGCCGCGTTCCCGGCGCGGCGTTCGCAGTCGGAACATAGGCGAGGCCGATGGCCTTGCCGACGGTGGGTGTTTGGGTACCCGAGGTCACGACGCCGACCGGCTCGTCCGTGCCGGCTTCGAGGCGTACCGGATAGCCGTGCCGGGCGATCCCACGGCCCGTGACCTCGAAGCCGACGAGCGCCTTGGTCGGGCCATCGGCCTTCTGAGCGACGAGAGCCTCCCGTCCCACAAAGTCGCCCTTCTTGAGCTTGACGATCCAGCCGAGACCGGATTCCCAAGGCGTGACGGTGTCGTCGATGTCGTTGCCGTAAAGCGCGAGGCGCGCCTCCAGACGGAGCGTGTCGCGCGCGCCCAGCCCGGCCGGCAGGATCCCGTGTGGCTGTCCCGCGGCAAGCACCGCGTCCCAGATTCGGCCCGCCTCTTCGGAAGGCGCGTAGATCTCGAAGCCGTCCTCGCCTGTGTAGCCCGTCCGCGAACCCACCGAAGGAACGCCAGAGACCCGCGCCTTCCGGAAGTGGTAGTAGCCGATCGGCGAGAGCGGCGCGTCGACGATGGGCGCCAGGATCTCCTCGGCCTTGGGGCCCTGAACCGCGATCTGCGCCCACAGGCTCGATTCGTCGTCGACCCGGGCACCCGGGACCGCGGCCGCCTTCGCCCAGGACACGTCCTTGGGCGTATTTCCCGCGTTGACCACGAGGAGGTAGTCGTCTTCGGCGAGCCGGTAGGTCAGGAGGTCGTCGACGAACGTGCCCGCCTCGGTCAGGAAGGCCGAGTATTGGACGCGCCCGTCCGTCAAGGCCGCGACGTCGTTGCACGTCAGGCGCTGCACCACCTCGAAGGCCTTGGGGCCGCGCACCCGGATCTCGCCCATGTGCGAGACGTCGAAGACGCCGGCCCGCGTCCGAACGGCCACGTGCTCGTCCATGAGGCCCGAATACTGAACCGGCATCTCCCAACCGCCGAACTCCACGAGCTTGCCCGAGAGCGCCTTGTGGCGATCGAAAAGAGGAGTCCTCCTGAGCGGCGCCTTTGGGGTTGCGAGAGGAGAGTTGGTCATTGATGAGGAGCGGGGGACGATACGTCCCGGGCGAGGAGCCGTCAACCGCGCGAAAGCCTCTCGCGGCGCGGGCGCGAGACCCCGGGCCGTTATCCTCTCGCCGCTTGACAGAGAGCCCGTCCCTCATGTCCGACCTCGCGCTCGTGCGCGGCGTGGCGGGCGAACGGCGATACGCCGAAGGGGCGACCCTGCGCGACCGCGTCGAGGATCCCGACGAGGTCGCGCTTCTCGTCCAGGGCTCCGCGGCGTTGAGCGTCGAGACCCCGTTCGGCCCGCACGCGATCACAACCCTTACCGCACCGGCCTTCCTGAACCTGGGCCGCGCGATCGGCGGAGCGACGGCTCTCGCGATCCTCGACCTTTCGAAACACAGTGCCGCGCTGATCATCCCGGCGGACGAGGTTCGAAACCACCTCCTTTCCCCCGAGCCCCTCGGCCAGGCGTTCCGGCGTCTCGCGCTTTCGAGCGTCGCGCAGGTCCTAAGAGACACGAACGCCTCGCTCTCCCGCTTCTTCGATCCCCCGAAGCCGGGCGGTCCGGCGAGCGACCGGGCGCCCAAGCCACAGGCCGAGGCCTCGGCGAGCGTCCCGGTCGACGAGCGGCGGGTCCACGACCTCTTCGACGCAGCGGGAATCGACCCGGCCGCGCTTCCGGATCTCGGACTCCGCGCCCGCCGCGTGGAGTCCGAGTCGGCGCTGGTCGTGGCCGGAACGGCCGGAGACGAGGCCTACCTCCTGGCCGAAGGGCGCCTCCGGGTGTCGATCCGCATCCCCGGCGTCGGTGAGGAGGCCCTGGCGATCCTGGGCCCGGGCGAGATCGCGGGCGAGATGTCGCTCATCGACGACGCGCCGCGTTCCGCCGATGTCTATGCGCACCTCGGAAGCGCCCTGGTCTACGTGCTCTCGCGAGGCGTGTTCCGCGACCTTCTGGAGTCCGGCAACCCAGCCGGCGCGCCTCTCCTGGCCGGGATCTCGTTCGTTTTGGTCAGGAGGCTCGAGGAGGCTCTGCGCCGAGCCGCGACGTTCCGAGTCCTGGCCGGTCCGTTTTAGAAGCAGCGTCGAGGCCCGAACGCCCGCTAATCCCCGCCCTCACTTCTTCTTCAGCTTCTCCTTCACCTCAACCATGGGCCGAGCGCAGCCGGGGGCCGAGATCACACGCAGAATCCTGGATTCGTGCCCCGGCGCCAGGAGCACGACGTCGTGCACCCGGGGTCCCCGAAGCAGCAGATCCTCGCTCGCGAAGCGCGTGATCGGCACGGCCGCCGCGCCGTCCACCGAGACCTCGGTGGTCGCGGGCTCGACCGCGAAGCGCACGGCTCCACCGGTCCTGTAGTCCGGGCTCTTGATCCGGCCCTCGGGACCGGTCGAGCCGCCCGGCTCGCCGCGTTGCAGCTTCATGTCGAGCTCGGTCTCGTCTTTGGTCGCATCGGTCGAGACGATCACGTCGACGTAAAGATCCCGCATGCCGGGAAACGCGAGCTTCAGGCGGCGCCGTCCGACCGAATCAAATGACAAGAGACAGCCGCCGCCCGCGCCGTCCCAGTCGTCGGAGACACCGATGTAGTTGCCGTCCAGAAACACCCGCGCCTGGCTGGGCGAGACGTTCACCTTCACCGCGTGCCTCACACGGCTCTCGTAGTCCGCGGCCCGGGCCGGCGGCGGGGCCGCGGTCGGCTCCGGCGCGATCGGAATGGTGGGCGACGGCGTGGGGGTCGTCTTCTTCTTTGGGGTCTTCGTGGCCTTGATGCCGAAGCCGCCGCTTAAGAGCACAACTGGTGTCGGGGTTTCGGTCGGGACCTCTTCGACGACCGTTTCGTCGGGGGTTCCCGGTTCGGCCGTCCGGGTCTCGCTCGTGGCCGCCCCGTCCGTCACGGGAACGGCCGGTGTCGAGCCCGAGCCCGTCGTTCCCGCGGAGCCCAGGACAGGCGTGGGCGTCCCAGACGCGCCGGCCTTGGCTCCGCCGCTTGGAACCAACCCGCTCCCCCCCGTGCGCAGGAGGACCGCGAGAAGAGCCAGCGCGAGAACGCTCGCGGCGGCCATGGCCAAGACAGCCGGCGTCGGCCTTCGGGAGCCGCTCGCGTCCGCGGACGGAATCGTGGGTGCCGGCGGGGTTCCGCTTCGAACCACGACCGTCGGCTCGTCGGCCGTGGGCGCGAGCTTCGGCGGGGTTCGCACGATCGGCTGGGTGGGAAGCTGATCGACGGGCGTGGTCGGTGCGGTCTGCGAGGCCGCCATGCTCTGCGCCTCGAGGCGTGCCCTGCGGGCGCGGCTCTGCGTGAGGGTGGCGGTCGAGACCAAGGGCGAGATGCCCAGCATCCCGCGGAGATCGTCGGCAAGCTGGCCGGCATCCCGGTAGCGGTCCTCGCGGTTTTTGGCGAGGCATCTTCTGAGCACGGCCGGTATGTCCGGCGGAAGATCGCCCCGGATCTTGAGCGGGTCCGCCGGCTCCTCGTGGAGGATCTGGTAGACGAGCGTCGTGAGAGTGTCTGCCGGAAACGGCTTTCGCGCCGTGAGGACCTGATAGAGGACAACGCCCAGGGAAAAGATGTCGCTCCGAACGTCCAGCTTCTCGCCTTTGATCTGCTCCGGCGACATGTACGCGGGCGAGCCCACCATCTGGCCCGTCGACGTGAGCTCGGTATCCCCCGCGAGGAACTTGCCGATTCCAAAGTCCGTGACCTTGGCCGAGACCGCGTCGGTCAAAAGGATGTTGGCGGGCTTGATGTCGCGGTGGATGACCCCGCGTTCGTGCGCGTGCGCGAGAGCGTCCGCGACCTCCGACACGATGCGCAGGCGCTCCGAAACCGCCAGGCTCTGAAGGTCGACCAGCCTCTGAGACAGGCTGCCGCCCGAGACGAACTCCATCGCGAGAAAGAGGTTCCCCTGGTCCTCGCCGACGTCGTAGACCGTGACGATGTTGGGATGCTGGAGCCGGCCCGAGATGCGAGCTTCTTTCAGGAAGCGGGCCTTCGCCTCGTCGATGTTGATGGAGGAGCCCGGTGAGTCAAAGCGAATTGTCTTGAGCGCGATCGTGCGGTCGATCTGCGGGTCCTTGGCCAGATAGACGACACCCATCGCGCCGCGCCCGAGCGGCCTCAGGATGACATACCGACCGATGGTGTCAGCCATTCAAAAGCGCGGATTTTAGCGGCTCGTGTCGAAGGCACGCATGGGCCGGCCTTGACGCGGCGCACACGCTGTCCCGCGCCTCGTCACGTCCCGGCAGGGGCATCCGGCTCGACGGGGCCGTCCCCGGGGAGGAGCTCTTCTTCGCCCTCGGGCGCGTCGTCGAACTCCTGCTCGCGCTTGGACAGCGCGGCGATCGCCTCCTCGGCGCGATGAGACGGCACCGCGACGTCGATCAGGCTGAGGTTGTCGTCGCTCGTCGGCGTCAGGTGGAAGGCCCGGCTCATCACGCGGGCCGGAATGCCCTGGTTCTCCAGGAAGCCCACGACCAGCGCGGCCTCCTCCTCGTTCGCGACGCCCTCGACCGCGCTCCAATCCTGGGCGGCCTCGGATCCCGCCTCGCGATCCCGATCGTCCGTCTGCTCGGAACCCGTACCGTCACTCATCGCGTCCTCCTTACTTCGCCCTTCGAATCCGCATTCTCCCGCTTTCGGTTGGGGAAGCCTCGAGAACGCGTCCCACCGCCGCCGCCACGACGTCTCCCGCGCTTCGAAGAGCGCCGACGAGCCCCTCGGCCTCGCCCTCCGGAACCGCGAGGAGAAGCCCCCCCGAGGTCTGCGCGTCCGCCAAGAGCAAGAGCTCGTCCTCGGTCATGCCCGGTTCCACATCGAGGGAAGCGCGTACGGCGGTGAGGTTTCGCCGGCTTCCGTCCGGCGCGATTCCAGCGGCGACGAGCCGTGCGGCACCGGGCAGAAGCGGAACCTTTTCGAACGCGATCTCGGCGGAACGCGCGCCTCTCTCGCCGCCCGCAAGCATCTCGCGAAGGTGCCCGAGGAGGCCGTATCCCGTGACGTCCGTGGAGGCCGACACCGTGAACGCGTCCGCGGCGCGCGCGGCGTCCCGGTTCAACCGGGCCATCGACGCGATCGCGGCCGTCTCCTCCTCGGGAAAGACCGCGGGACCGCGCCGGAAGAGGCCGGCGAGAGCCCGCGCCCGAAGCGCCGAGGTCAGAATGCCCGTCCCAAGCGGCTTCGTCAGGACCAGCGCGTCGCCCGGACGCGCGGTGTTGTTTCGGCGCACCCGGTTCACGCGCGCCAGGCCGTTCACGACCATCCCAAAGACCGGCACGTCGAAGTCCGTCGAGTGCCCGCCGAGGATCGGAATGCCCGCCTCGCGCGCGATCTCCGCGCCGCCCAACAGGATCTCGCCGAGGACTTCGAGCGGAAGAACCTTGGTTGGAAAACCCACCACGTTCAGCGCGAAGAGCGGCGTCCCGCCCATCGCATAGATGTCCGAGAGCGCGTTCGCGGCCGCGATGCGCCCGAAGTCGAACGGCGACTCGACGACGGGCGTGAAGAAGTCGAGCGTCGAGAGGATCGCGTCCGCGTTGGGATCTCCGGGATTGCCCAGACAGAAAACCGCCGCGTCGTCGGACGACTCGTATCCGACGAGGGCGCTCGGGCTCGCGACGCGCGGCAGCCCGGAAAGCAGTTTCGCCAGGTCAGCCTGACCCAGCTTGCAGGCTCACCCGGCCGACGACGCGAACGTCAGGATCGACGGATGAACCTTCGAAACGCGGTCCATCCGGCGAGTGTACGGGGAACGGCGCGACGACCTTGCTTGTCGACGCGACGTGGAGGAACGGCGGGGGCTCTCGGCCTCTACGGCTAACCCGCGATGGACGAACGGGGCCGGAGCGCAGGCCCGGCTGCGGAGGGGGTTCGGGGGAACCCGAAGCCTGGCGGGTTCCCCCGAGACACTTCAGCAGTCTTCGGCCGCGAACACCCTCTGGACTTCCTTGAGCGCGGCGTTGGTCGCGAGACCGGCCGCGGCCGCGAGGATCGTCTTTCCGCGATTGCGGCCAACCCAGAACCCGACCGCGATGGCCCCGAGGAGGCACGGAACCGGGTAGCGGCGGACCGCGTCGAGCGCGGCGCCCCTCCAATCAAACCCCTCGCGCGCGAAGTCGAAGGCGCCGCGTGCGCCGCCCACCGGGCCGTCGGGCAAGGCGCCGTGCGGGGCGGGTGGCCGCACGGCCTCGCGCTCAGGGGCGGCGCTCAATCGTTGTCCCTCCGCCTCAAAAGGAAGCCGAGCACGAAGCCCACCCCGAGCGCGATCGCCACCGACTTGCCCGGATTGCTCCTCACGTAGTTGCCCACATTGTCGGTCACGTCGTCCCACTCGGTCTCGCGGATCTTCTCGCGCAGCGCGGCGGCCCGGGCCCTCACGTTGTCGGCCACATCGCCGACCGCTTCCTTCACCCGGCCCATGCGGCCCGCCGCGGCCTCGCGCGCCGCGTCGATCTTCTCTTCGACGACTCGCGCCGCGCTTTCGTTTGGTTCGGTTGTCATCGCATTCCCCCAGGCGCCCCGCTTCTGTGGAGTCGCATTCGCGAGATCTTGGCACAGGCCCGAGCTCCGATTCCAGCCCTTCGCTTACGATCTGAAGAACGCTCGACAGATCACGCAGAGAGGTCGCAATGAAGCTCGGATTCCACGGAGCCGCCAGGACCGTCACCGGCTCGAAGTACCTCCTCGACTTCGGCTCCTATCGCCTGCTTCTCGACTGCGGCCTGTTTCAAGGCGGGTTCGAGGTCCACCAGCGCAACTGGCAGGAGCTTCCGTTTCCGCCCTCGTCGGTGAGCGACGTGCTCTTCACGCACGCCCACATCGACCACTCCGGCTACTTCCCGCGCCTGGTCTCGCGGGGCTTCGCGGGCCGCGGGCTCGCCTCGCCGCCCACCAAGGCCCTGCTCGGCGTGATGCTCCCCGACTCCGGAGGCCTCCAGGAGGAAGAGGCCCGCTTCCTCAACAAGCGCGGCGCCTCGCGCCATCACCCGGCTCTGCCGCTCTACACCGAAGCCGAGGCCCGCGCCTCACTTGAGCTTCTGCATCGCGTGGACTTCCATCAGGCGTTCGCGCTTCACCCGGGCATCAAGGCGGTCCTCCGCAGGGCCGGGCACATCCTCGGAGCGGCCTTCGTGGAGATCGCGTTTAAGAGCGCTTCGGACAAGAGGCGTCGAATCGTCTTCTCGGGCGACCTCGGACGCACCGGCGTGCCGATCCTCGTCGACCCGGAGCCCATTCCCGAGGCGGACGTGCTCGTCGTCGAGTCCACCTACGGCAACCGCCTGCACGAGAAGACCGACGTCAAGACCCAGCTGCGCGAGGCCGTGAAGGACGGCCTGCTCTCGGGAGGCGTCGTCCTCATCCCCGCGTTCGCGGTCGGGCGGACCCAGGAGATCCTCTACCACCTCTATGAGATGTTCGAGAGCGGCGAGCTTCCCAAGACCCCGGTCTACGTGGACTCGCCGATGGCCAACTCGGTCGTCGACCTCTACTGCCGCTACCGCTCCGAGCACGACATCGAGATGTCGGCGATCGAGGACGCCGGCGAGTGCCCGCTCGTTTCGCCGTTCTTTCGGGCGTGCCGGACGCGCGAGGAATCCAAGCGTCTCAACTCCGAGGACGGGCCCGCGATCATCATCGCGGCCTCGGGCATGGCGACCGGGGGCCGCATCCTCCACCATCTCTTAAGGCGCCTGTCGAATCCGACGACGCACGTCCTCTTCGTCGGCTACCAGGCCTCGGGAACCCTGGGCGCGCGCCTTCTCGACGGCGAACGCGAGGTGAAGGTCCTGGGCGAGTTTGTCAAGGTCCACGCGACCATTCGCAAGGTGCCTGCGCTTTCCGCCCATGCCGACGCCGATGGCATCCTGGATTGGTTGAAGACCGCGCCCAGGAGGCCCGAGGTCGTCTACTTGACGCACGGCGAGAACGACGCGCTGGAAGCCCTCTCCGAACGCATCCGCCGCGAGCTGGGTTGGGACGTTCGCATCCCCGACCACGGCGACGTTGTGGAGGTTTGACTGCGGGTCTCGGCCTCCCATCCTCTCGTTCCGGGCATTTCCCGGGCGAGGCGCCTCTTCGATTCCCTGCGGGTCGTCCTTCACCGCGCCGTCCGCGGCTTCGCGGACGCCCGCGGCCTCGACCTCGCGTCCAGCCTGGCCTACACCTCTCTCCTGTCCTTCGTGCCGCTCGGCGCCTGCGTCACGGTCCTCACGTCCGCGCTCTTCGGCGACACCGGCGCGGGCCTCTACCGCCTCATCAACGCCACGATCCCCGGCGCTACCACCTCCATTGTCACGGGCCTCGAAGAGCTTGCCCGGCGCGCCCGCACGCTCTCCGGCTGGGGCTCCTTCTTCTTCGTCTTCTCTTCGCTCCGCATGTACTTCAGCATCGAGGGAGCGGTCAACGAGCTCTGGGGAACCACCCAAACGCGCAAGCCCCTCATCCGTTTGGGGGTCGCCCTAAGCGTCGTGATCCTCGGCCCCGTGGCCATCGGCATCCTCAACTCGCTCGTCCTCGAATCCGGCGCCTCGTTCACCGAGTTCCGCTTCTCGGGCGTCGTGGCCTCGTCGCTCCTTCTCGCGCTTCTCTATCGCGCGGTTCCCGGAAGCCACGTTCGATGGGGCCCGGCGCTCTGGGCCGGAGCCTTCGCGGGCCTCACGCTCACGGCCCTCCGCGTGGGCTTCACCCGCGGAATCTTCGCCCTGCGCGATGTCGACCGCATCTACGGCTCGATCTCTGCGGTTGTGATCTTCGTCTTGGCGATCGGCCTCGTGTGGACCCTCCTCCTCTTCGGGGTCTCCCTCGCCCACGCCTTGCAATTCCGTTGGGAGCTCCTGGCGCACGACGAGGCCGAGCGCATTGCCAAGCAGTCGGCCCCGGCGGACGAGGCCGTGCGTCTCCTGCTCGCGCTTTCGGAGCGAGAGAACTCACAAGCCTCCCTGCAAGATCTCGCGGGCTCGGTCACGATGGAGGAGACCGGAGCCAAGGGCCGCCTGAAGCGCCTCGCGGCGGCCGGCCTCGTCACGGCCTCACCCGACGGCTACTACCGCCTCTCAAGGCCGCCGGACCAGATCTCGCTTTACGCGGTCGCCAGGGCAATGGGCGAAGCCGAGCCCAGAATGTTGCCCAAAGGCGACGACCCGACCGCGGACGTCCTCAAGAGGTTGTACAAGAGGGCGGACCGCGAGGAGAGGCATATCTTGCAGGGAATCAGCCTGCAGGATTTGAGGCGGGGCGCGCGGGAGAATCGGGTTATCACCGAGGTTGGCTGAGCGCTCACGCGTGTCGTTGATGGTTGTGTCGGTTCGAAGAGCACGGCGCTCCTTGTCGTATTGCTTGACCTTGGTCTTCTGGTAATCAACGTGAAGAAGGGTGGCCTTGGGTCAAGACACGGCCCGAAAGCAGCCGATCGAGTACCTGAACGGCGAGGCTAGCGCGCACGGGTCGAACCTCGAACCGGGTGACCTCGGCGGAGGGCGCCGCGAACCGGAGGAAGGCCCGAGGACCGCGGCAATGGGGAGTAGGAACGACGGCGGTTTGCCCTCCGGTTCTCGAGCCGTGCCGTTCAACCGTACGTGGTCATTGACGTATCGTCATTGAGCATGATTGAGCATGCGATCACTGAGCGCGCACTTGGAGCAACGATGTCGCCTGCCCGAACGGAACGCCGCCCCGGACCATCCTCCATTGGAACCTGTAGAGCCGGCCGTGCTCCAGGAGGCGACTTGGGTTGATGGTGTAGACAAATACGGCGTCCTCTCCGGTGAGGATGCGCTGGGGCAACGGGATCGTGACCGGCGCCCATCCGTTGAAGCTGGCGGTCTCGAGGCTCAGGGCGTGGTCAGCGGTCGACCACGTGGACGTCCCTGTGTTCCGCATCATGATCGTGAGGCGGAAGGTGGTCGCGTTCAACGTCCCCTGAGACGTCTGCGACACCGGGTTGGCGTTGGGAAAGGCGCCGACGGGGTCGACGGCAATTGTCCACGGGTTGTTGTGCTGACCGAGCCAATAGCGCCCGTCCCGGACCATCTGCCAATCGAAGGGATAAAGCCCGGCGATCGCGGGTGCTACGATTCCGAAGTTGAAGGTCTTAATGGCCTCCGGTCCTATGGCCTCTGCAGGCGCCAGAGGCACCCGCGCCGAGCCCCAGAGCACGTTGTCCGGAGGGCTTTGGGAACCGAGGCGATAGAGGTCGCCCTCGGTCCAGGTTCGATTGCTATGGTTCCTCATCGAAACGGACACGAGCCCCGACGAGCCGGCCGTCATGACCTCGGGAACCGACTGGCCGGCGAAGAACGCGTTGTCAATCCCGACACTCGCCGTGCCGGTTGCTTCGCCGCACGGGTTCGCGGCCAAGGCCGTGATGCCGACGTCTCCATAGCCGGAGGCCGCGAACGTGATCGTGGCGGTGCCTTGCCCGTCGACGACCTGGCCGCCGAGCAGAGTCCACGTGTACGTCGTCAGGGGACTTGCGCTCGGGTTCGAGATCTTGGCCACATTCGCGTAGGAGCCCGCCGCGACCGCGTCGGGCACCTTGAGAACAGGCGTCGCGGGTGCCGTCTGGTCGATGCCGATCCGGAGGCTTGCCGAGCGCGCGCAGGCCTTCGTCACGATGAGGGTGAGCTCGACGACCCCCGACGGACCCGCCGTGAACGTGACGACGGAGGTGTCTATGCCGGCCGTGATGTTGCCGTTGAGGATGCCCCATCGGTAGGTCGCGGCCCCGTTGTAGTCCTGGGCCCAGGCAATGTTCCCCGAGCTCCCGGAGGTGACGCTGCACGCGGAGGCCCGAATGGTGGGATCGGGGGGTGCCGTCACCCATACGGTGGCCGAGCCTCTCGTACAGCCGTTTCCCGTCGCATCGGAGAAGCGCGCGAGCGAGTAGTGGTAGGTCCCGATCTCGGCGGGTGAGACGCGACGCTCAATGTGATAGGACGCGGTACTCGAGGGAGCGACTTCGTCCGACCATTGGTACGTGAAGGGAGGTTGCCCGACGAAATCGGCTCTGATCACCGCCGTGTTTCCGGCGCAGAGGAGCCCCCCGCCCGTGACCACGGCGCGTGTGACGTTCGGGATCGCGCTCAGGAACACGTCGGAGTCGTGCCCCGCGCCAGCGCCCGTCCACGCGAGCTCCCAGGTGTTGGAATCCACAGCGCGCAGGTCGATGTAGTCGCCGAGGAAGGACCCGCCTGTGGTGGGGAGCGACTGGAACATCGCGGGGTTCGAGACGAGATCGTCGACCGGGGTGGCCCCGCCTGTGGGCAGGAGGTTGGCAAGGCCGGGTTCGTAGCGGAACGTCTGGAGCATGGGCAGATAGGCAACATCGGATTCGGTCTGCTCGGCTCGCAGGAAAGCAACGCCAATCAGTCCCTGGGCGTCGTGTGCGATAGCGGGCATGAACGTCGAAGAGTTCGCACTCGCGGCGGCGTCGACCGCCACTGGAGCCGATGGGACGAATGTGTTGGTCACCGGGTTGTAGGCGATGAGAAACGTCTTTGCATGATCGTCGTGCTGGCCGGCTCTCTGATGCCAGGCAATCGAGATGAGGCCCGTGGCCGGGTTCCACCGGGCGGCGGGGATGGTGAAGCTCCGGAAGCCCCCAGGCAGCGAATTCGCGGTGCCATAAAAGCCTCCGGTTCCTGGAGGTTGTGGAACTCGCGAGATCGCGCCGTTCCTTCTAATCGCGACCTGATCGTGATCCTGATCGAGAAACACCGTGGCGACCGCGGAGCTCGAGTCGGTCAGGACAACGGAGTTGTTAAAGGCGTCTCCGAGGGATCGCGTACAAGCGTCCGCGGGGTGAAGGCAGTCGCCATTCGGATAGCAGCTGGGAGGCAGGACGCCGATATCATCGTAGGGCTCGTACACGCCGTCGGAGGCGTTCCAAGGATGGCGCAGAACCCGGATCATCGAGCTCGGGCGCCCGGCGGTCGGTTCTCTGTCATCCCGCGTGAACGAGAGGAAGAGATCGCCGTTGGACGCGACCGCAAGGGACGGCTTGTCGAGAAAGATCCAGGTGCAGGAGTTCGCAGGCGCCGCGTTGACAACAGTCGCGGCCCCCCAGGTCGAGCCTCCATCCGTGCTCTTCCAGACGGCGATTGCGTTGGGACCGGGTGGGGCGAAACTACCCGGTATGTAGACGCTGGCAGCCGCCCAGAGGACGCCGTGTGTAGGATCGGAGGCGAGGGCGGGATCCCCGGAGGCCGCGTAGACGGTCGCTGGCGACCCTGGGAGGGTGGCGGTGAGGCGACCCGTTGCCCGCGCTCCACTGGTCGCCCACGTCTCGAAATGGACCTGCGCACGCCTCGGACTTCCCTCAAAGCGCATCCACAGGGCCGTCTTGACCGTTTCGTCCGGCTTCGGGGACGCCACGAGGGCCGGCTCGACATCGCGGTCCGGGCTCGAGTCGATCGGCGTTCGCCCGGGATCGGTGCACGGGCTCGTCTGCGCGGCCATCTGCCCGCAGAGCGTGGCGACGAGGAGCAAGGTGGTCCGGCTAAGGCTACGCATCGGTCTTTCCTCCTGGAGGACGTGCCTTGCCTGGAGTGATCGAAATCGATGAGCCCTTTCATCGTTTCATCGATCGGTTCCACACGGGGTGATTTACGGCCATCATCACCTGACCACGGTCGCCGTGCTCGCGCGGTTTCCGGCCATACCGGGGGTCTCTCTTGTCTGCCATGGCCACGTTGAGATCCAATCCAACACATCCCAACGTGAGCGGATTGCCGCAGCCCGCCCGGGACAGGGAACCGTGTGCTGACGCCAGTGAAACACGAGCGCGCGCGACGAAACCTGTATCGGGACTGAGGACGATGCGGTCGATCTTCCAGGCGTAGGGCGAGGGATGTGTCACGACTTGGTCGACCCTGAGAACGACCGTCCCGAAGCGGTCCGTTATGCGGGTCAGGCCGAAGAGCGATTCGAGATCCGGAGCCGACGGACCGCGGACGGGAAACGCGAAGACAAGTCGATCCAGGAGGCCGCCGAGATGCCGGGTTGGAGTCCGGCGCCGCGAAAGCTGGCGCGGCGCAGTCGAAAGCCGGAACCTCGGGCTCTCACGGCCAGAGCGAGACGGAGGCCTGCCTCGACGAGCGCGTCGAACGTCGAGCCCTCCTTCGCGGCGACCCTTCGCGCTTCGTCGGGAAGGGCGTCTGGTATCTCGACGGTCGTCTTCATGCGGCAACCATATCGCAGAGGCCATTCAAACTGGAGTCCTTTGGTATTTGAAGACGTACGTGCAACTGCGACGATCAAGAACACACGCCGGAACGACGGCCTCCCAGCCGCCGCTCCGGTGCGTTCCCGGCTCAGCTCGCCGTGTCGTACACGAAACGCTCCTCGACGATCCTGCCGTCGCGCCAGCGGCGGATCGCGACCTGCCTCTTGGCGACGCGGCCGATGCCCTTGTAGGTCGCGTCGAACGTCCACTCGGAAAACGTGACGTCGTCCCCGGTCGCGGTTCCGTGGAGCGTGGCCCCGTGGAAGGTCTCGATCGTCGAGAAGAATTGTTTCTCGCGCTCGACGTTGGCGGGCCTGCCAACCGTCGCGGGCTGGGAGTTCTCCTGCATGAGGACGTCGTCGGCATAGAACTCGTCGAACGCCTCGAAGATCTTGCCGGCGAGGATCATCGTGTTGAGCGCCGCCTCGCGGGTGGCGAGAGAGGGAGCTGTCGTAGACATGTTATTTGTTCTCCTTTCAATTGTTGTTGGGTTAACTATTGGATGTTCGTGGATCCCGGTCGTTTCGGCTCCTTTCAGCCGGAGGCTTCGCGGATGCCGTCCAGGGTGTCGATGAGCTTTCGGAGGCGCGCGTCGTCGAGGTGCTTGAGGCGGCCCTCGTCCAGCCCCAGGATGGGCCTGTCGAGACGCGTGAGCAGCGCGAGCCCCTCGGGCGTCGCGAAGCACAGGACCTGGCGACGGTCGGCGAGACGGCGTTCGCGGCGGATGAGGTTCTTCTCTTCCAGGCGATCCAGAAGACGGGTGATCCCGGGCGCCTCCTCGATCAGGCGGCCCGCGATTTCGAGCGTCGCAAGACCCTGGTCACCGGCTCCCCTCAGGATGCGCAGGACGTTGTACTGCTGAAGCGTGAGGCCATGCGGGGCCAGAAGCCGGCTCCCGGCGCGCCTGAGAACGTCGGCGGTCTTCAGGATGCCGACGGCGGCCTCCGCCGCGAGGGAGGGGAACGGCCTGGTCTGCTGGAGCTCCTCGTAGATCCGGCTAGGTTTGCGCGGCACGTCGGTCAATATGCATGACGTTAGTTGACATGTCAAGTAGTTTCAGGATCGGAACCCGAGGAGATTCCAGTGCGCGGCAAAGGCCACGACGGCGGCTCCCCCGACGCTGACGGCGCTGAGCAGCAGACGGTCCCAGAGCGATCCCCGCCCTCCTCTCCAGGCCTCGCGGCACTCTCTCGCGGTCCAGGCCGTGAGCGGAATCGAGGCGATCGGAATCCACAAGAGCGCGATCATCTCGCGGCTTAGGCCGTAGATCAGCCCGATCCGATACGAGCTGTTGCCGATGAGGCCATCGATCCCAACGAGGAACACGAGAGCGAGCAAGGAGAGCCCCCACGCGAGCACCGCGGCTCTCTTTCTCGTCGGCTCCGTCCCTTCGCGGCGACCTTTGGCCCAGCGCGCGAGCGCCCCGATCGGCAAGGCCAAGAACGCAAGCGAGAAGACCGCGAGGAATCCGAGCAAGAGCCCAACCTGCGTCCGGTCCTCTTCATACCAAGAGACCCGCTCGAAGGCCGCCGGCGCGGCTCCCGGCCAGCTGCCGTGAAAGCGCGCGACGCGGCCGTCCGGCCCTTTCGCGAACGACAGCAGCTCCTCGCCGTCCTGCCGCCGGAACAGATATGGCGCAAGCTCGACCCACTCGGTTCGTTTGCCTCCCCGCGGCCGGAGCTCCAGCCGTCCTCTCGCCAAGGACCGCACCCGGATCTGGCCGTCGAGAAGCGCGATCTTCTCCATGTTGTGCCGCCCGTAGCGGGTGTGGTGGTAGCTTCCCGCGATCGCGAGCATGCGATCTCCAAAGCCTTCGAGCGGAGAAGGGTCCGCCGGGGCGGGCGACGCGTCGGGCAGCTGGAAGAGGTGCGCGAGAAGGGCGGACCGCACGGCCTCGTGGGGCGCCGTTCCCGCATAGTTGGTGGCCACGAAGAGGCCCGTCCGAAGCTCGGGCACGAGGACCAGGAGGGCCCCCGCACCAACGTAGCCGCCAGCGTGCTCCAGGACGCGTCGACCGCGAAAAGGACGCTCGTAGAAGCCGTAGGCGAAACCCGGAAGGCGTGAATCGTGGGTGAATTGCCGCTGGTGCATGCGTCCGACCGTCTCGGGCTTCAGAAGGGCCGTGCCTTGGTAACTTCCACTTTCAAGATGTGCGATCAGAAAATGCGCCATATCGGTGACCGTCGCGCTGATCGTGCCGGCCGGCGGCAGGTTCCGAAAGCCAAGCTCGGCGCGTGTGGCTCGGCCCAGCCGTGGATCCCAAACGTACGGCGTCGCGAGGTCTCGGGCGAGCTCAGGCGGTGGCGGGAGCGTCGCGCTTGTTCTTCGCATGTCCAAAGGTTCCAAGACGGTCCGCCGAACGTAGGTCCCGAAGTCGACTCCCGAGGCCACTTCGATCAGGTGCCCCGCGAGCCCGTACCCGTGGTTGGAGTACGAGATCACTTCGCCGGGAGCCCACCGCCGGACCGGAAGCTCGGCCTTCAGGTATTGGGCCAGCGGACGCACCTCCGAGACGACGCGAGCTACGTAGCCGATGTTCTTGTCGTCGAAGCCAGCGGTGTGAGTTAGCAAGTCGTGGAGCGTGACCGGCCTGTCAAACGCGGCCGGAACCCGCACCGTCGAGGCGGCGCGCAACACGTCGTTGACATCGCGGTGGAGGTCCAGCCGTCCCTCCTCGACGAGTCGCAGCACGGCCGTCGCCGTAAACGGCTTGGTCACGGAAGCCAGGTAGAAGAGCGTCCTTTCCGGGACCACGTTGCGCTCCGTCTCGACATCCGCCCAACCGGTCCCGAAAGAATGGACAAGCTTGCCCTCCCGCACGATCGCAAACGCGCCACCGGGGACCCCTTGGCGAGCCATCTCGCTTGTGAACCGCCCCTCAAGCCCGCGAAGGAACTGTGGGTCAAGTTCCTGCGCGAGAAGGCGGCCTGGAAACAACCAACACGTGAGGATCGCGATCAGGCGTGACACGTGACGGCGTGGCAGCATGTGGAGTCCTCCGCTTTCGAGTCGCGCGGTGTTTCCACCGGCAACCCTTTCGACCGCGGCGCTCCCAAATCGGTTGCGTCTACGCCAGGAGAAGCCGCGCGACCGCGCGGAGCCGCCGAAACCACGCACCCGGATCGAGGGCCAATAGCAGGCTCAGCGGAATCGCGATCAGCATCAAGGCCCAACCAAGCCCATGGTCCGGCAAATTCGGCACGCCGCGGCCCGTGAGTCTGACAACGAGCGCGACGGCCAAAGGCCCCAACAGCAGCCAATAGGCGACGACAGGCCGCGGGACAGACGGACCGCGGCGTGCATCGTCTCCGAAATGCGGTTGCTCGGTCTGCGTACGCAACCGGTGCTCGAGCCGTCTCAGAAAGTAGGGCGACAGCGCTGGGGTTGGGGTCGCCCTGAAGACTTCCACGAGCCGCCGGTGCATCTCGCGCTCCGTGACTTGCTCATCTTGCGAGCCGAGAGTCGATTCCAGATCGAGACGGCGACCGCTCATGGCTGGCCCTCCGGTTTCAGGAGCTGATGAAGTCGCTTCCGGGCCCGAAAGAGGTAGGACTTGACCGTGTTTTCGGGCGCGCCCAACAGCACCGCGATCTCGCCGATCTCGAGTCCCAACCAGTAACGCTGGTGAATCACGGTTCGATACAGATCCGGCAATTCGCCAATCGCCCGCGCCAGCCGGCGTTGCCCTTCCGCGCTCTCGGCGTTTTGAAGAGGATCCGCGTCCCTCGCGAGACAGGGCTCTTCCAGCGCCACCTCGATCGGGACGTGGGGATGGCGATTGCGGGATCGGGCGCGCCTATCGAGGCTCTCGTTGTAGGCCACCCGATAGATCCATGAGGAAAGCCGGCTGTCCCCACGAAACTGCCCAAGCTTGTGAAAGAGCGTCAGGAACACCTCTTGGGCAACTTCCTCGGCCTCGGCCTCGCCTCCCGGCCCCAGGACGGAGACCGCGAGCCAGAACACGCGATCGCGGTAGCGCTCCACAAGCTGTGCGAAGGCATCCGGGTCGCGCGACGCGAGAAACCGCTCGACAAGGATCCCGTCGTCGATCAAGGGCACGTGGTGGGTGGGTTTGGACGGTTGCCGGGCGTTCCCGATCAGCGTTCATCGGCGCGAGGGCTCGGCCGCCCGGGATGCATCAACCGATATTGCAGAAAGAGCCCAACCCCCGCGAAGGGACCCAACAGGCCGAAGGGCCAGACTTTCTGATGGTACGAATCCCCGGAAAGAAACAGCGCCAACGCCACGCCGAGCCCCATCACCGAGACGAACGCGCCCACGCCGAGCGGCCAGCGCGGGTTGAGCGGGCGATCGAGCCATCGGGAGGGGTTCCTCGGGGGATCGAGCTCGGGAAACTCGGGAAGCGGAATGCCCTTTTCCATGGCCTTCATCCTCTCTTCGTGGATCATTCTCAGCCGGACTTCGCGCCGGACGTTGCGAAGGTGCCAGGCCACGAGGATCACCGCGGCCCAACCGAAGACCCAGATCATGCCCATGAGCGGGGCGAGTGTGGACGGTCTCAGTCCGAATGTTGTCGTGTCCATGTGCTTGAGACCGGGCGAGGCGCAGATTAGTTGCGCCGGGAGCTTGTCGGTCGCGATCGACCTCCAACGAAACGATGTGCCGATCGGATTGACGCCCGAACCTGCCCGAGCCAAGATCGCGCAGCCCGATGCGTGGAGAACGGCTCCTCGAAAGGCTTCGTGTGCTCGATCCGCCGGACACGGCGTCGTGCTTCGTCTTGGTGTGGACGTACTTTCAGGATCACGGGCTCGTCCAGGTCGAGAACGCGTTGGTTTCGAGACGCATCCACCCAACCTCGCTCGAACGGCATCCGATGAGCGTCGACGCCGAGCCCATCGCGGCGACTCTGCCAGACATCGTCGCCGAGCTGGGCAGGATCGCAAGCACGGACGAGTTTGAGATCCTCGCGCTCCGATGGCTCAAGGCGTTGGACTTCGCGCTTTCGAAGCTCCGGAGGAGCACGTACGCTGAGGCCGAGCTTCCGGGCCTCGACGACAGGCCGTATCGACTGTGTCCGCGGAATCACTTCCTCGCAACCCGCGAGGGCGCTCGGGTCACGTGGGCGGCGGACCAGAGCACGTCACTCGCGACATACACACCCAACGCATGCGCGATCCCGCGCGAGCCGATCGATGGACGCCAAATCGAGCCGCTCGGAGTCCTGGAATGGGGAGACGAGAGTCTCCACGACCGGCTCAAGGCGGCTCGCGCGGACTTTCGCGTGGTCCTGTGGCCCTTCACGATGGACATCGATTTCCCGGAGCGGCGCACGTTCTATGACTCGCCGCGTCCACCGTTCGTGCGGCTTGCGGACGCTCAAAACGACTCCGATGTCGCACGCGAGGCCTTGAGGGCGCTGGACTGCGCGGCCGAGAAGCGGGCGACGCTCCTCCTGATGCCCGAGCTTGCGATCAGCGAACGGACCGAGAGCGCGATTCGCGAGACCCTTCGGTCGCATGGGCGAGACGGCTTCCCGATCCTGACGCTGTTCGGGAGAACACACCGAAAGGCAGAAGGCGGCGACGCGGATCTGAACGAGGCGGTCCTCCTCGGCCCGGACGGCACGCCCCTCCACATCCACCGAAAGCTGACGTCCTTCACCGATGTGGATGACGCGAAGGGTCCATGGGGCGAGCGGAACCTGAAGGGCGAGACGCTCTCCGTCCTGGAGTCCGCGTTGGGGAACCTGATCCCGCTGATCTGCCTCGACGTCTTTCAAGCGCAGACCAAGCGCTTGGTCGCGCTGTCGCACGGAAACGTGCTCCTCGTGCCATCGCTGAGCCCGAAGACCGGGCCCCACATGGGGGCGGCCACGGATCTGCAGGCGACGCTTCTCGCGAGCACGTTTGTCTGCAACCGCCCGCTCTTCGGAGAGCCGTCAACCTGTCCAGCCGGATCGAGTTTCTACCGGGTGCCGAGTAGAAAGAGAGCGGAACGGCGGCACGAGCCAGGTTCGGAAGGCGAATACCTGCTCTTCGACATCCGCCTAAGTTGAACGATTCAAAGGATTTTGCCCTGAGCCTGACTTCTTCAGGAATTTTTCAGCTAATATCCGCCGTTACCTGAATGGAGGCTGAAATGTCGATTCTCACTTCGGCCAAGCCAGCGGTCTCGCTCAACCTCAGCGGTCTCGCGTTCGCTCCGATGGACCAGATCGCCACGCTCTTGGAGAGCCTGGGCCCCCAACCAACGCCGAAAGAGGCGCGAGCGTTCACGGCTCTTCTTTCGGATCGCACACTGGATCTCGTTCGCCGCGCGCCCCGCGACGAGATCGCCGCCGCCTCGCACGCCCTCAACCGGTTCCTGACCGGCGCGAGCGGCCTAGCGCTGAAGGACAAAACGCCCGGCCTTCACGGCCAGTGGAGAGGCTTCGCCGAGCTCCTCTCCAACGCAGCGGAGAAGAGGAACCGCGCCGCGGCAGACGCGATTCTGCTTTCCAGCGGCAAGCGCGGACGGCAGGTCCTCGAGATCCTGGCGGAGAGCCCCGATCCCGTTCCCAGGCGGACGATCCGCTCGCGCCTCGGCGAGTTCGACGAGTCGCACCTGTCTCACGTCCTTCGCGAGCTGGAGGAGGCGGATCTCATCATCCGGTCGCAACCCGATGGCTCGAAAGAGGTCATGGTCGAGCTAGGCCCAACGGGCCGCGAGGTCGTCGACCAATCGGTGCTTCCGAAATGGATCGCCGCGTTCGCCGACGAGTGCGCGCGCCGTGCGTCGGCCCTTCGCGCGACCGCAACGAATGCGCTCGTCGCGAGGCTGGTCGAGGCCGGCGCGCCGTCGGCGCTCGCGGCAAAGCGACTGGTCGAGGCGGTGGCGCCGATGCCGATGCTTGTCGTCGCGGAGAACCCGGCGCCCGCGTACGGGGCCGATCGGAGGCGAAGGCTCGCGGAGGCCGGGCGGCGTTTTAATGAGAACGAAGAGCGACGCGGCGCGAAGGTGATTCCATTCCGAGCGTCAATGGCCGTGAGGCTCGACGAGCGCCCGCGCGCGGCGTTTGGCGGCGGCGCCTTGTGATTGTCAGCTTCTACTCGTACAAGGGCGGCGTAGGTCGGAGCTTCGCTCTCGTCGAGACGGCCTTTCAGCTCGCCGCGCGGGGCCGTTCTGTTGTGGTTTGGGATCTCGACCTGGAAGCGCCGGGCCTCCAACGTGCCCCCGCGCTGGCCGAGGTCAACAAGCGGGCCAAGACCGGGACCGTCGATCTGCTAATCGAATTTCAGAAGAACGAGTTCACGGTATTCCCAGAGGCGTCTCTGAAAAAGGCCCTGATCGACCTTCCGGATCACCTGACCAGCGCCGGTGGCAAGCTCTCCTTCCTCCTTCCGAGCCGCCTCGACGACGATCGCAGCTACGCGAAGCTCTTCAACTCAATTGATTGGGACGCCCTGATGGCGCCGGAGACGGGCCCGGGACCGGCATTTTTCCATCGCGTGGCGGACGCGCTCCTCGCCACGCTGGGCTTCGAGATTTTGCTGATCGACTCGCGCACCGGCTACACGGACCTGGGGGCGATCAGCACGCTTCAGCTTCCGGATCTGGTGGTCGGGGTTCTCAACTTCAACGAACAGAACATCAGCGGCATGCTGGGGCTTGCCAGGACGTTGTCGGAGACCAAGAGACGCTCCGGCGACGGCGTCGTTCCGTTGCTCGCGATTGCCAACATGATCCCGAAAGGCAACCCGGCGGAACTCGCCAGAAAAAAGGCCCGACTCGGGCTTGCCAACGTGCCGCTCCATTGCGAGGTTCCGCTCGTTCCCGACTTGCTGCTTTCCGATGAGATCCCAACAGCAAGCGGTTCTGAAGCGCTCAGGCCCGTCGCCGAAGAGCTGGGCAAGATCGCCACGTACATCGCGGAGGAGTACGAAAGGCTTGCCGCGGCGAGCGAGCGCGGCGCGCGCGCCGCCGAAAGCTACGAACGGGCCTTGGCGCGAACCCCGGAGGATCTCGAACGGCTGAAGAAGCATGGCATTCTCGAACGAGCCAAGTCGTTCGAGGAACGCGTCGCCGAGCTGTTTCAGCTCCTCGGCTACAAGGCCACGGTCGATTACAAGATCAACGACCAGCAGTTTGACATCCGTTTGGAGATGTCGGGCGGCCCTTTGCCAAGCTTCGCGCTCGTGGAATGCAAGGACACGAGCCGCCTCGTGCCTCAAGAGGCCGTTCAGAAGCTGTGGAACGACGTCGATGACGCGCGGCGTCATGACAAGCGAAACTATCAGGCGATTCTGGTCTCGCGCTCTGGCTTCGTGAACAGCGCGCACTCTGTGGCCGAACAGCGGTTTGTGCAGCTTCTGACGTTTGATCAGCTGCTCCGCTCGCTGGTCGACCTCGGCCCAAGCCTGGAGGCCTGCGTCAACAACTACCGCGGAACGCCATTGGAACGCTTGTATGTAGGGCAGGAAGTTCTGCTGCAAAGCACACTCAAGGCCGGTGAGGAAATCAGGGCGCTATCGCTCGACAGGGCTGTCGACGACTGGCTGAAGAAACCGGACGCGCCGTTCCTTGTGCTTCTGGGAGACTTCGGGTCCGGAAAGACGAGCTTCGCCAAGAGGCTCGCGTGCGCACAGGCCCTCGCGGCCCGAAAGGACTCCGCCTCGGCGCGGTCGCCCGTCCTCATCGATTTGCGGGAAGGCCGCTCCACCACGGTCACGCTCGAAAACCTCTTGACCAACCACTTCCAAACCCATTTCAACCAGACAATCAACCCGTCGGCCCTGCTGCGCCTGAACGCCGAGGGACACCTCCTCCTGATCTTTGACAGCTTCGACGAGACCATCGGCTACACCGAGCCGGGCCGGTTCGTAGACAACCTGCGTGAGATTCTTCGGGCAACGGAAGGCAAGGCCAAGGTCTTGATGGCCTGTCGGACGCACTACTTCCGCGACCGCCCAACCGAGCTCGACATGATTGGGCAAGTCCCCAAGCTCGTCACAACCGAAGGCGCCACGCGCCTCTTCGAGGAGCTTCAGGGCCGTTCCGGGTTCGACATCGGCTATGTAATGGAGTTCGACGACGACAGGGTCAGCGCGTACCTCCAGAAAGCGCTGCCACCGCCAGACGATTGGCAAGCCTTCAAAGAGGAAATCAAGAGGACCTACAACCTCCGCGACCTGGCGTCGCGCCCGTTCCTCCTCGACATGATTGTCAAGACGCTTCCCGGGCTTAAGCGCAAGGAGCGGGGTCCAACTACGATCGCGGACCTCTACGAAGCCTATTGCGCAAAGTGGTTCGAGACGAACGATTTTCGCCTGGTCCTGACCAAGTCCACGCGGGAGGCGTTGGTCGAGTACCTCGCGCGCGTCGTCTGGAACGCACCGGAGAATCGGGTCCACTTCACCGCGCTTGCCGAGAAGGCCGCGGATTTCTACAAGGACCGGACGCTTACCAAACCTCACAGGGATCAGATCGATTTCGAGGTTCGCACCGCGCTCTTCCTAAACCGAAACCCGGAGGGGTACTACTCGTTCGTACACCGCTCGTTTCTGGAGTTCTTTGTCGCAAGGTCGATTCGAGCCGGGCTAGCAAAGGGCGATCTGGAGTGTTTGCGGATCAAGCGCCTGACGCGAGAGGCGGCGTTCTTTCTCGAATTCTGGGAGAAGGACGCCGCGCGCATCCCGGGCGTGTGCACTCATGTCTTACAGGGTGACTATCGCGCTGAAGTCTCGGAGAACGCGCTCTTGCTGTTGTACTGGCACGCTGCGGCAAGTGTCGCGCCGCTCGTGGGGCCCGGCGCGGAGCGGCTCGAGACGCAAGAGGGCCGGGCTCGGGTTCGGGCTGCGTTCGCGCAGATGAGGCCAAAGGCGATTCGCCTTGCGGAAGCGGATCTGTCAGGCGTTGCGATTTCAGGGATTGACCTATCAAAGGCGGACCTTGCGAGAGCCGACCTCTCGCGTTCGGATCTCCGTGAAGCGAACATCTCGCGCGCCGAGCTTGTGGGCGCGCAGCTGTCGTTTGCGAACCTGCGCTCGGCGCGGTTCGATGGGGCGAAGGCCGCGGAAGCCACTCTGGATCATGTGGATGGGCGTCGGGCGGATCTGGACGGAGCGAACCTCAGCGGTGCCGACCTTTCCTTTGGGCGCTTCGCCTCTGCGAGATTTCATGGTGCTCGGCTCGCCACGTCGCGTGCGCTCGGTGCAGCATCGCTCGGCGCAGAGGGTCTTGCTGCCGCTGTAGGCTGCCCAGTTGAGCTCATCGCGGCCTCGGACCATTGTGGCTTCGTCCCACTTCTCCAGATTGGGCACGCAGGCTGGGTTGGCGCGGTCGGGTGGAATCCGAGCGGACAATTCGTAGTGACTGGCGGCAACGACCGAGTAATCCGCATCTGGGAGGCGGCAGCAGGGCGCATTGTCAGAACGCTCGAGGGACACGCAGGCATGGTGAGGTCCGTCTCCTGGGATGCCAGAGGGGAGTTTCTGGCGAGCGGGTCTGATGACGAGACGATCAAGGTGTGGGAGGCGGCTACAGGACGCCTCGTCAGAACTCTCGAAGGGCACGGCGGCTGGGTCATGTCCGTTTCGTGGAACGCCACAGGGAGTCTTCTGGCAAGCGGGTCTGACGACAGGACCGTCAAGATATGGGAGGCAGCAACGGGGCGCCTCGTTAGAACTCTCGAGGGCCACGGGGCCCTTGTGTGGGCCGTTGCGTGGAATGCCACAGGAGAACTTCTAGCGAGCGGGTCTAATGACGAGACGATAAAGGTGTGGGAAGTCGCTACGGGGCGCCTCGTCAAAGCCATTGAAAGTCACGGCGGTTGGGTAATGTCCGTTTCTTGGGATGCCAGTGGGGATCTTCTGGCCAGCGGGTCTTACGACAAGACAGTGAAGGTGTGGGAGGCGAAAACAGGGCGCCTCGTCAGAACCCTCGAAGGCCACCGCGGCTGGGTGAGGTCCGTTTCCTGGAGTGCCACAGGAGATCTTCTGGCGAGCGGGTCTGACGACAGGACAGCCAAGGTATGGGAGGCGGCTACGGGCCGCCTTGTCAGAACCCTCGAAGGCCACGGCGGCTGGGTCATGTCCATTTCGTGGAATGCCGCAGGGAATCTTCTGGCAAGCGGGTCTGAAGATAAGACGGCCAACGTATGGGAGGTACGCACCGGGCGTCTCGTCAACACACTCAAGGGGCAAGACGGTCTGGTGAGGTCCGTTTCCTGGGATCCTAGAAGGGAGGTTCTTGCAAGTGGGTCCGACGACAAGACAGTCAAGATTTTGGAGGCGACCGCGGGGCGCCTTGTCAGAACCCTCGAAGAGCATAGCGACGGTGCCATGTCCGTCTCGTGGAATGTCACAAGAGATCTACTGGCGAGCGGGTCGTGCGACGAGACAATCAAGGTGTGGGAGGCGGCTACAGGGCGGCTCGTCAGAACCCTCGAAGGGCACGGCGGCGTGG
>WBZQ01000595.1_pt1 | contig 28261 bp, 27 predicted proteins | sample 5204251 | NCBI WGS metagenome assembly WBZQ01 (sample SAMN12412402, study PRJNA552823) | activated sludge metagenome | isolation source: activated sludge from nitrification reactor of wastewater treatment plant... | place: USA: Virginia | collected 2017-09
GGCGAGTAGACGACGTTGAGGATCTCCATCAGCGACTTCAACACGGACTCGGTGACGCCAACGTCGCGGCTGAGCAGCCCGGCCGTCGGGTCGACCAGCAGGGACTGCGGCAGGTCACCGCGGCGGCGCTCGACCTCGTCGGCGTCGACCTCGGCGCACAGCGCCGCCCCCGAGGTGAAACCCAGCTGGAACGCACTGATGCGGTCCAGCGCCGTTCCGTGGCCGTCGTCGGGGTTGTCCAGCGGTGTCAGCACCGGGTCCCGCATGGTCAGCAGCCCGGCCAGCATGTGGTTGAGTCCGTCGCCGGTGCTGAGCTCGAAGCGCTTCGAGTCGCCCTCGGCGACCCAGCGCATGTAGTCCCCGGAGAAGCAGTCGGCCTGCTGCTCGAGCACCAGCACCGAGGTCTTCCGGCTGACCAGCCCGGCCATCTTCTGGATGGCGTGGCCGTACTCGTGGGCCAGGATGCCGGTCACCGCCAGGTCACCGAAGAACTTCGCCGCGGTCGGCAGCAGCACCGCACGGTCCCACGAGATGGACCGGTCGTTGTTGCAGTACATGGCGTTGACCAGGCCGTAGGTCGATTCGCCGCAGACCTCGGTGCCACGGTCGTGCGGGTCGTAGGACCGCAGCGTGTCCACCGGTTTGAAGGTGCCGTCGAGGCCGGGGGAGTAGTGCTGTGACCAGTAGTCCTCGATGTCGTTGATCGACAGCAGAGCGAGTTTGTCGACCTGTCCGCCGTCGGTGCCCTCCACCGTCCCGGTCGGTTCGGGCGCGTCGGTGCGGATACCACTGGGGCCGTCGGTGACCGGCAGGCCGGCCACCCGGTTCGGATCCCAGAGCGAGGAGGTGGCCTTACCGTCCACCGTGCCGCCGCAGCCGGCGAGCAACAGAAGCGTGGCGCCGAGCGCCGCGAGCCGGACCGGGGATTTCACGGATGCCAGCCTAGTGCGCCGGCGGAACCCACGGATGCGGCAGTTGCGGGATTCCTCGCCGGGTGAGTACCGATTCGGTACCGCAACTACAGTCGCGGGTGTGAACGATGTGCTCGCCGCCGTGCAAGCGGTCCTGCCCTCGGTGCGCGCCGACCTGGAGGACCTGATCCGGATCGAATCGGTGTGGGCCGACCCGGCGCGCCGGGTCGAGGTGGTCCGCAGCGCCGAGGCCGTCGCCGGGCTGCTGACCGCGGCGGGATTCCCCGACGTCGAAGTGGTGGCTGCCGGGGGAGCGCCCGCGGTCATCGCCCGCTATCCGGCCCCGCCCGGCGCGCCGACCGTCCTGCTGTACGCCCACCACGACGTGCAGCCCGAAGGCGATCCGGCGCAATGGATTTCCCCGCCGTTCGAACCGACCGAGAAAGACGGGCGGCTGTACGGACGCGGGTCGGCCGACGACAAGGCCGGCATCGCCTGTCACCTCGCCGCCATGCGGGCCTTCGGCGGGCGCCCGCCGGTGGGGGTGACGGTGTTCGTCGAGGGCGAGGAGGAGTCCGGGTCGCCGACGCTGCGTGCGCTGCTGGCGGCGCACCGCGAGGCGCTGGCCGCCGACGTCATCGTCATCGCCGACTCGGGCAACTGGAGCACCGAGCTGCCCGCCCTGACCGTCTCGCTGCGCGGGTTGGCCGACTGCGTCGTGGAGGTGTCCACCCTGGAAAAGGGCCTGCACTCCGGGATCTGGGGTGGTGTGGTGCCCGACGCGCTCGCGGTGCTGGTGCGCCTGCTGGCCTCACTGCACGACGACGACGGCAACGTCGCCGTCGCCGGCCTCTACGAACCCCCAGCTGCGACAGACCTGGATATCCCCGGCGAGCAGGTTCGCGCCGAGGCCGGGCTGCTGCCCGGAGTCACCCAGGTCGGCTCGGGGACGGTGCCGCAACGGCTGTGGCACAAGCCGTCGATCACCGTCATCGGTATCGACACCACCGGGGTGGACGCGGCGTCGAACACGCTGATTCCGTCGGCGCGGGCCAAGATCAGTCTGCGGGTGGCACCGGGCGGGGATCCCGCCGCGCATCTGGCGGCGCTGCGGGCACATCTGGAATCGCATGCGCCGTGGGGCGCCCGGGTGCGCGTCGTCGACGGCGAGGTCGGCGCCCCGTACGCCATCGACGCGACCGGCCCGGTCTACGACGCCGCCCGCGCCGCCACCGAGTCGGCCTGGGGTGTCGCTCCGGTCGACATGGGGATGGGCGGGTCGATCCCGTTCATCGCCGAATTCGCCGCCGCCTTCCCGGACGCCACCATCCTGGTGACCGGCCCGGAGGATCCGGCCAGCGCCGCGCACAGCATCAACGAGAGCCTGGACCTGGGCGTACTGGAGAAGGCCGCCGGCGCCGAGGCCCTGCTGCTCGCCGCGCTCGCCCCCGTGTGCGGGTAACGCGCGCCCTAGACGGTACTGCGGGAGTGGCCGGCCCAGAACGGCTGGCGCAGATCCTTTTTCAGGATCTTGCCGGTGGGGTTGCGCGGTAGCTCCGGCATCAGGTCGACGGCCTTGGGGCATTTGTAGTGGGCGAGGTGCTCACGGCACCAGGTGATCAACGCGTCCGCGTCGACATCGGCGGATCCGGAGTCGGGAGCCAGCGCGACGGTCGCGTGCACGGCCTCGCCCCACTTCTCGTCGGGTACACCGAACACCGCGACCTCCAGCACCGCCGGATGTTCGGCCAGCACCCGTTCCACTTCCAGTGAGTAGATGTTCTCCCCGCCGGAGATGATCATGTCCTTGAGCCGGTCCTCGACGAACACATACCCGTCGGCGTCGATGTGGCCGATGTCGCCGGTGCGGAACCAGCCATCGGGGGTGATGGCCTCGGCGGTGGCCTGCGGCCGGTTCCGGTAGCCCTTCATCAGCTGGGGTGTGCGGAACCAGAGTTCACCCTGTTCACCGACCGGCTTGTCGGTCAGGGTGTCCGGGTTGACCACGCGCAGCTCGGCCTGCTCGACGAGTTTCCCTGCGCTGACCAGCCGCTCCGGGTGTTCGGTGTCTCGGTGGTCCTCGGGCCCCAGGTGGGTGATCACCCCGCAGACCTCGGTGAGCCCGTAGACCTGGATGAAGTCGGTGTTCGGCCAGGCCTCCAGCGCCGCGCGCAGCAGCGGCAGCGGCATCGGCGACGCGCCGTAACTGAACGTCTTGAGCGCGCCGAACAGCGCGACGGCATCGGGGCCGGATTCGAGCACCTTGGCCAGCACCGCCGGCACCAGGAAGGCGCGGTTGGCGCCGGCCAGGATGGCGCCGGCGAGCGCGGCGCCGTCGACGTCGCGGGTCATCACCGCGGGGACGCCGTCGCTGATGGGCGTCTGGACATAGGAGGACCCGCCGACGTGGAACAGCGGCATGGACACCATGCACTTGTCGCCCTCGTCGAACTCCCAGCCCTCGTGCGAATAGCGGATGTGGGCAAGGAGATTCGCGTGGGTGATCTCCACCCCCTTGGGCCGACCGGTGGTGCCCGAGGAGTACATGACCAAGACGGTGTCGTGGGGGTCGCGCTGGTCGGAAACCGCGACGGGCGTCGATGCGCTGAGCAGCTGTTCGTATTCGTCGCCATCGGCACCGTCGGGCGTGACCGCGATGATCGTGTGTAGGCCGGGAATCCGGTCGGCGACCTCGGCGACGGTCGGAGCGAACTCCGCGCCGACGATCAGCAGCTTCGCCTCGCTGTCGTTGAGCACATAGACCAGCTCGTCGGCGGCCAGCCGGAAATTGACCACCACGGTGGCCGCGCCGATCGAGGCCGCCGCCAGCGTCAACTCCACCCCGGCGGGATGGTTCTTGTCCAGGAACGCCACCACATCGCCGCGGCCGATTCCGCGCTGCGTCAGCGCCCCCGCCAGCCGCCGGACCCGGTCGTTCCACTGCATCCAGGTCCACGTCCGGCCCAGGTAACTCATCGCCTCGGCGTCGGGTTTGGTCGCCGCCCAGTGGGCGATTCGGTCATCGAGGTACCGCGGGGCGGGAGCGGGGTCGGTCACATCGGCCTCCTGGGGTTGGGTGGGCTCGATCGGGCGAGTCGAGCCCCATGTCCGGTCCGCCGGGGCTGAACCGGGGGTGCGGGCGGGCATTCCGTGATCTCCGCCGTCGAGGTGGATCCGGTTGTCCAAGGGTACTTGCCCGGTGGCAGCATGGCGGCGGTCTTGAGGAACCTCCGCAGCGATCGGTGATCGGTCTCGCTGACGGTGACGCCGGTCAGTTCCCGGGCCCTGGGATGCTGCATGGCGCGCACCGCCCGTCTCGGCGCCAGCCGCGGCCACCAGTCCGATGGCGCGAAGATCTCTGCGCGGAAAGGGTCGAAATGCGGACCGGCGGATAGTTCGTCGGTGCAGCGCCGTTCGAAGTAATCCTGGAAATCCGGCCAACTGCCCGGCATCGGGCGGGTCGAGATGCCATATCGCCGGTACCAGCCGCAGCACTGCTGGTACAGCTGTTCACGCTGGTCCGGTGTGAGCACACCGATCCCGGTTTCCACCATGGTGAACAGGGTGTCCACCAGTGTGGCGTGTTGAAAGAAGAACAGGTCCGGGTTCAGCGAGTGGTAGGGCCGACCGCCTTCGTCGAGGCCCTTGACGTGTTCGTGGGCGAACCGGATGACCGGCCGCATATCCCGCGCGGACCCGGCGGTCTCGATGACGACGGGTATCGTCCGTCGCTCGTGCTGCCAGATCCGTTCCCGGTACACCGAGTGCTGGTAGATCCCGGCCGCGATGGCCGGGTGCAGCATCTGCAGACAGATCGCCCGCGGCAGCATCAGGAGGAAGCGCCGGTCGGCGAGGTACCGGCGAAGCATGCCGTTCAGATCAGCGGCTTCTTCCGCCGGAGGCGCCAGCGCAGATCTCGCATCAGCACCGTGTAGTTGTAGGTGCGCAGTCGTCTGGGGATGCAGCGGTTCACCACGGCGACGAACAGGAACAGATGCTCGAACCGCCGCCGGTCGGTGTCGGTCCATTCCAATCCGAGTTGCTCCCGGAAGACCGGTGCCAGAAAACCGACGGTGAGGAAGCGCAACAGCGGAGCGAGGATCAGCCGGGGCACGACGTTGATCATCTTCAGGTTCACCAGGTCCATCAGGAAGTCCCGGACGAACTCGTCGACCTGGATCCGTTCGCATGCGGTGTTCCAGTAGACGTCGAAGTCCTTACGGGTGGCCGGCCACATGTCCTCGGTGACCTGCAAGGTGGTGCCGATCGGCAGGGCGCTTCGGAAGAAGGCATCGGCCTGCTCTTCGGTCAACTTCCCGTGCAGAAGCTGGTAGGTGTCTTCGTAGAAAATGAACAGGCAGGCGGCCACCCACAATTGGAGTTCGCGGTTGAAGGCGTTGTATTTCACCGGACTCTCGTTTGTGGAACGGACCTGCCGATGGGCGACGTTGACCGCCTCGCGATAGGCCTTGCGTTCGTCTTCGGTACCCAGGATCGCGACGGCCATGTACTGCGCGGTGGTCCGCAGGCGCTTCCATGGGTGATACATCAATGCTCCGGAATGGACCCGGCTTTCGGCGACACCGTAGCCGACCTCGGGCCAGCTCAGCTGCATGACGACGTTGGCCGCCGACGCCGCGGCCGACCAGAAGTCCAGTGCGTCGACGACGGTGACCACCGGTTTCCTGTTCCATCTGCGGGTGCGTTGGGTGATCTGGATTCGCGTCTCCTGGCAGGTCAGCGTCGGCAGTTGCGGTTCGGCGGCCTGGTCGGCCAGATAGTGCATCGGCATCGGAGGGTATTCCTTTCCGGTTCGGGTCTCTCTCAGAGCGTTTCGACGTTGCTCACCAACCAGCGGTCACCCTCGCGCGCCAAGGTGACGACCATGCGATACCGCTGCTGATTACCTTTGGGCGCCGTGACGTTGGTGACGCTCTGATCGACGAACGCGATGACCGTCGCGGAGTGCTCGTCGAGACTTTCGGTAGCCGCATGGATCGTGGTTGCCGTCGCCACGCCCTTTCCGGCGATCACGATGTCGCGGAGCGCGGTGACCATCTCGTCGTAGCGTTTGGCGAAGTCCGGAGTTGATTCGGCGGCGATTTCGGCCTTGTTGGCGTCGAGATTCTGGTAGTCGAACGACGACATGGCCGCCAGGTATCCGCGGGTGGTGTCCACCGCCTCGTGCTGCAGCCGGCTCAGCTCACTCTGCTGGTAGAGGGTGTATCCCAGAGCTGCGGAGACGGCGACGAAACCCGTCAGCAGCAGGGCGCCCGCGATCCTTCGCGGGGAGGCGCGGCGTGTCGCCCGGGCGTCGCCGGTGTCCTCCGTCGGCTCCGGATCGTCGTCATCGGGTTCGCTGTCGGAATCCGCCGGTGTCGAAGGGTTTTCGTCGTCGTTCGGTTCCTCGGCCGACAGCAGCGGTGTTTCGTCCGACCGGTCGTCCGATGAAGTGCGGGCCGGCTCGGTATCAGTTGGGAACATTGTTGCCTTTCAGTATCATTCGCCACTTGTAGGCGAGCTCGGCAAGGGTGGGGATCTTGATTGGGTCGGGCACGACAGCGGGGCCGACGATCTCGCCGGGTGCCGTGGAGTTCTGCATGCCCAGCTGGTTGGGCCTAGGCGCGTTGACGGCGCCGCGCATCTGGGTGTCCGGCGTCGGCGGGCAGTAGCGCACCAGACTCGGCTCGACGGGGCTGACGTCCCCGATGGCGCGCCGGTCGACGTCGAACACGCATACCGGTCCCTGGGTGGCCACCAGTGCGAAGTCGGCCCGGTCTCCCTTGACGATCGAGGCCAGCGCGTTGAGCCCGGCCGGAATGCTGGTCAGGCCGGTGTCCAGTGAGTCGGTGCGATCCGCGATGATCGGTGTGACGGTCGCCAGGTTCGCCAGGGTGGCGCCGAAGGTGTTGCGGTAGGTGTCGAGCACCGCGCGCACCGAGGCCAGCGTCGCGGGCGCGTGGTCGGTCAGGTACAGCAGCACCGGCCCACTGTCGTTGACCTGTCCGGAGAATCCGGCCACCGCGCTCATTCCGCGGACGAAGTTGCCGCCCTGGGCCGCCATCGTCGTGACCAGGCGCGCCGTGCCTTCGAGCAGCGGTGCCAACTCCCCGAGCTGATCGCGGATGCGCCGGGAGATACCGGCGCCGTTGTCGATCAGGGTTGCCAGACTCGGGCCGAGACCGTCGAAGGACGCCGACAGCTCGTCGGACACGGCGCCGACGGAGCGGACGTCGATGCTGCCGATCAGCGCAGCGGCGTCGCGCATGACCCGGTCCATCTGCACCGGCTGCCGGTCGGCGGGAGCCTCGATGGTATCGCCGGAGGCCAGGTACGGACCCGAACTCGTCTGCGGCAGAATGTCCACGCTCTGGATGCCCACCGCGGTACTCATCCCGACTGTCATGATCGCGTCGCGAGGGATCTGTGTTCCCGGATGGATCGCCAGCGTCACCCGGGCGGTCCCGTCGGGACCGAGCCGCACGTCCGAAACCGCTCCGGCCTCGACCCCACGCACGGTCACGGTGGTGCCCTTGGTGAGGCCGAAGGCGTCGGACATGGTGGCATGCAGCGTCATCGGCGGCATGAGACCGGCCGGGCCGGCGACGAACCGGATCCCGAACGGAATCACCACCGCCGCGATGACGGCGAACATGGCCAGTTGGACCACGACGAGCCGCCTCATCGCAGCCCGCCCGACAGGAAGCCGTCCAGCGCGTCGGCGCCGCTGATCGGGATGCCGTTGACCAGCAGGCCGCCGGTGAGCAGCTTGTCCAGGCTCCCGGGGATGTCCAGTGCGCCGTCGAACACCATGTAGTCGCCCTTGACCGAGTCGGCGATCCGGGCCAGGAAGGTGTTCATCGAGCTCAGCGTCGAGCCCAGTCGGTCGTTGTAGCTGTCCAGTGCGGTCGCGACGCTGCCCGCATCCCGCACGATTGCGCTCATGTCATGGTTGACGGCAACGGAATTCGCGGTTGCCGCCAACGCCGTGGTGGACGCGAGCAGGGACTGGATCTTGGCGCGCTGGATATCGAGCATGGCCACCAGCCTCGGCATGGCGTCCAGGTAGTTGTCCACGGTGTGCTGCTGGTTGGCGAATTGGCTGCTGACCTGAGCCGCCAGCGCCACTGCCTGATCGAATTCGCCCTGGTGCTCATCGGCCTTGCCGGTGAGCACCGACATCCGGTCGACGAGTCCGCGGATCTTCTCGGTCCGACCGCTGAACGCCTGGTCGAGCTCGGTGACGATGGTGGACAGTTGGTCGACGCCGCTGCGCGACATCAACGCACCGAAGGTGGCCAGTGCACTTTCGATCTGGGGGCCCAGTTCGGTTCGGCTCGGCGGTATGACATCGCCGTCACGCAGTACGGCCTGCGACGGGTGATCGGGCGAGGCCAGTCTGATGAACGCGTTGCCGAGCGCGGACGGGAGTTCGACGCTGGCCGTGCTGTTCGACGGCAGCCGGCTGTCGTCGCGAACCGACAAGGTCACCGAGGCACCCGAGGCGACGGTTCGCATGCCGGCCACCCGGCCCACGATCTGCTGCCCGTCGCGGACGTCGGCGCCGAGGGTGATCCCGTCGGCGGTGGGCAGCTCCACCGTGATGGAAATCATCGGGCCGGCCGCGTCGCGTCCGACGGGAAGGTCCTGAACTCCGAGGTCGGACATCGTCCACAGCGCCGCGGCGGTGAAGCCGACGGCACCGAAGGCGACAAGGCTTGTGCCGCTGCGGCTTCGCACGGTGCTCACCTCGGATACCGGGGGTTGGGGGGCGGGGTGGCGCCGGTGACGGCGGTGACGATGCCCAGCGGATCCGACCGGCTGATCGGGTAGGACACCGGGTTGGTCAGTCCCATGCCCGAGCAGATGGGCCAGCGGGTGCGTTCGCAGAAGTCGTGTGCGGCGGCGAACTGGGTGAGCACAGATGACACGTTGAGTCGGATGCGGCCCCGTCGGTCCGGCCCGACGGTCTCCTTCATGTTCTGCATCATCAGCGGAACCAGATCCATGAACTCGGCGAGGTCGGGCTGATGCCGGACCAGCAGATCGCCGACGGCGTTGAGGTTGCCGGAGATGTCACCGAGCTCCGCGCCGTGTTTGTCGACGACCTGCGACAGCTGGTCGAGCACGGTCTTGAGGTCGTTGACGGTTGCGGTGACGTCGATACGCTGACTTGCCCAGCTGTCACCGAGTTGACCGAGCTGCTCGACGAACTGGTTCAGCGTCAGCTGGCGGCGGTCGAAGGCCGACATCATGGTCGACAGGTTCGTGACGATTGCCCCGATATCGTCGCCGCGGGCGCCGACGACCGCGGTGGCGGTGCTGAGGTTGCGGATCGCAGTGTTGAATTGGCGGCCCTGACCGTGCCATTGGTCGGCGCCGCGGGACAGCAGGGCCGCCAGGTCGCCCTGATCGGGGCTCAACGCTGCCGACAGGGTGCTCAGGCTGCCGAGCATGCTGTCGAAGGTGATCGGCGCGTGGGTCTTGTCGATGGGGATCACCTGCCCGTCGGTGAACGTCGGTCCCGATCCGGAGTAGGCGGGCCCGAGATCGACGCTGCGGTCGCTGATCAGTGCCGGGCTGACGATGTAGGCCTGGAGATCGGCGGGCAGCGCGACGTCACCGGGAACGGACATGCTCACCCGGACAGATGTGCCCTGGGGCACCACCTCGGTGACCTTCCCGACGGGGACCCCCAGGATGGTCACGTTGCTTCCGGGATAGATTCCGTTGACGTAGGCGAAGTCCGCCCGGACGACGGTGGCGTTGTCGGTCCGCCGGAATACGAACCACGTCGCACTGCCCAGGAAAAGTACGAGCAGGGCCAGGATGACCCAGGACCGGCGTGTCATCGGCACTCCCGCTGGATGTTGAGGGCGCACAGCATGTTGTCGGGCATGACGACACTGGGCGAGTTGACGTCGGCCCAGTTCCCGTTGCCGGTGGCGTTGGTGATCGCCCGGATCGCCGGCGGTACTTTCGACAGCGTCTGGTCGATGGCGGCGGCGTTGTTCTTCAGGGCGGCGGTGACGGCGGAGAGTTTGGTCAGCAGGTCGCCGAACTCCTGCTGCTTGTCCCGGTACACGGTCGCCAGCTGCGCCAGTACGGCGGACATGTGCCCGACGGCCTGACCGAGCGCATCGCGACGGGCGACCAGGGTGGCGACGATGCCGCGGGTGTTCGCGACGGTGTCGGCGAGTGCATCGTTCTGTCCGACCAGCATGTCCGACAGCGAGCGCGATATCCGCAGCAGCGAATCGATCTTTTCCGAATCGTCGGCGAAAACGGCTCCGGCGCTGCCGATTCCGGCCAGTGTCGCGCGCAGATCGGTGTTGTCGCCGGGAATGGACCCGGCGACGGTGCGCATCGCCTCGGTCAGCGCGTGCCGATCCACCCCGGTGGCCGCGGCGACGGCCTTTCGTCCGACGTCCTCGATGCTGTACGGCACGGTGGTGCGGGCCAGCGGAATGACATTCGGTGCACCGGGGTCGATCTGCCCGGCGGGCATCACGTCAAGGAATCGCTTGCCCAGTACCGTCCGCAACCGGACCGTGGCGGTGGTCTGGTTTCCCAGCGATTGGTGTGCATCGAGGCGGAAGCCGATGCGGACGTGGTCCCCGGCCAGGGCGATGTGTTCGATCTGTCCGGCCGGCACTCCGGCGACATAAACCGGGTCTCTGGTGGTCAGCCCGCTGGCATTGGCCAGGTCGGCGGCATACTCGTTGGTGCGTAGCTGATACCAGACCCGCGGCAGCGCGACGGTTGCCAGCGTCACGATGATCAGGGCCAGCGTCCCGATGGTGCCGAGCGCCAGTGGCACCGAGGGGTTGTACCGGCGCTGTTTGGAGAACAGGAACAGCACCGCGCCGACGAAGAGGTCGATGAGTTTGACCAGGAACATCATGGCAGGCACACCTCCGAATGCCGGCTGCCGAAGATGTTCGCCTCGTGCTTGGCGATTTTCAGGGTGAAATTGCACAGGTAGAGGCTGACGAACCCGCCATAGCTGGTGGAGCGGTTGATCGCGTCGGCGAACCGGGGGAGTTTCTCGACGAACTGGGTGAACTCCGGCGTGGCGTTCGTCCAGGCACCGAGCATGCTGTTCAGATCGGTGATCGCGGTGCCGTACGCCTCACCCGAGTCGGCGATGGTCGCCGCGAGCGTCGTCAGCACGGCGTTGCTTTGATCGAGCAGCAGGTCCAGCTGGCCGTCGGGTCCCTCGACGGCGGCGGTCAGGCGCTGCAGTCCGGTGAGCAGGTCGACGAGCATCGGCCGGCGTGCATCGACGGATACCGCCATGGTCGAGAGATTGGTCAGCACCGTGCCGAAGAGTTCTTTGTTGCGTCCCATCGACGTTGTCATGACGGCGATTTGGGCCAGCAGCGAGTTGAGCGTCTCACTCTGGCCGGCGAACGTCTCGGTGAGGCCGCGGGTCAACGCGTTGACCTTGTCGGGTTCGAGCGCGTCGAACAGCGGTTTGAATCCGTTGAGCAGGGCGGTGAGATCGACGGCGGGTGTGGTCCGGGAGAGCTCGATGGTGCCACCGGCCGGCAGCCGCGGCGCGTCGTCGCCGGTGGACACCGCCTTGATGGCGCCACCGGGGTCCGACAGTGCGACGTAGCGGGCGCCGAGCATGTCACCGTACCGAATAGCGGCACTGACCTTCGACGACAGCGAGAACCCGGCGGTGACTTCCAGTCCCACGTCCGCGCGAGCGGTTCCGTTTCCGTTGTCGGCGAACCGGATCGAGTCGACACGTCCGATCCTGATGCCGTTCATCATGACCGGGTTGCCGACGTTGAGGCCTTCGACGCTGCTGAACTGCGCGATGTAGTCGACCGTCTTTCCGCGCACCGGGACCGACAAGGTGTTGACCACCAGCAGTCCGCACAGGATCCCCACGGCGCAGAACAGCCCGAGTTTGGCCCATGCCTGCCACGTCAGCTTCATGCCACACGAACCTTGGTTCCGCGGACCAGCGGGCCGAGCATGACCACCGTGGCGATGTTCGGGCGCTCCGAATCCTCGTGGGTGCCCAGCACGGTGTTTTGCAGCAGTGTCAGCGCGCGAGTTTCGGGTTCGCCGCCGACGATCGCCGAGGAGGGCGCTACCTCGGCCGGATAGTGGGGTTGCGGGGCCGGGGTCGGCGGGACAACCGGACGCGGGTCCGCGCCCGAGGGTGCGGCGACGGGCTGCCCGTCGGGGTCGATCAGTTGCTGGGGTCTTGGCATGTTGGCCGCCGGGGTGGACGGTTCCACCGGAGATAGGGTGCCGTAGCGGGTCGGTGCTCCGCTGTCGGGGTCGATCGGGGTGGATGCCGCGCACTGGGCGCCTCGCGTACCGCCGTAGACGGGGCAGTCCGTGGCCGAGTACGGCATCGGCCCGGCGAATGTGGCCACCGCGGTGATGCTGAACTTGCCGGTGGAGAAGGTCCGCGAACCGGCGTCGGCGAACGTCTTTGCCTCGGTGAGGGTGTCGACGAGTCCTTGTTGCCGGGCCGCTGTGGTGGCCAGGATCGCGCCGGCCCCGTCGATGATGGTGATCAATTGCTCCCGATGGTCGGCCAGGAACGGGGCCAGCACCGAACCCAGATCCGCGAGTGCATCCAGAGCCTGCCCGAAGTTGGGGTCGTCGACCATCCGGTTCGACACATCGGTGACGTTCGACAGGGTTCTGATGATGTCCGGGGTGGCGGTGTGCAGCGCGTCCATGACGTCGCGGAATTGCGGTGTCGCATCGAGGAATTGCATTGCGGCCGGGGTGAGGCCGTCGGCGGCTTCGCTGAGGTTGTCGATGGTGGCGCCGATGTCCTTGCCCCGATGGGCCAGTCCCTGGCTCAGTGCGGTGAGAGCGGTTTGCATCTTCTCCGGTTTGATCTGGGCGAACAGCGCAACGATCTTGCGGAAGACGTCGTACATCGACGTTGCGTCCTCGCTGTCGTCGATCGTGATGACCGCGCCGGCGCGCAGCGTGGTCTCGGCGTCGCGGTGGCGCCCGTCGGCCAGCTGCAGATAGATGTCTCCGAAGAATGTTCGCGGTACCACTCGGACCACCACCGAGCTCGGGATGAGCCCGATTGCGGTCTTGTCGATGGCGAGCCGGACAGTTGAGAGTTTTGTGCCAGAGGTAATTTCGGCGATTCGGCCGACATTGACGCCGTGATAGCGGATCGGCGCGTCGGTGCTGATCAGCCCGGCGGCGACGGGGACGTCGACGAACACGTCATCGACGGGAGCCAGCCGGCCGGAGGCGCGGCCGACCAGCAGCGCGGCGATCAACGCTGCCGCGATCGTCGCGCACAGGCCGCGCAGCGCCAGAACCGGCCCACTGGCTCCGCGACGCCGGGCGCTCATATGCCCATTCCGGGAATCTCCGGGACGAGTCCCCACAACGCGAAGGTGAGCAGTACGTCGAGAATGCCGATGGTGAGGATGGCGGTCCGCAGTGCGCGTCCGGCGGCTTGCCCCACACCTGCGGGCCCGCCGGAGGCGAAGTAGCCGTAGGTGCAGTGCACCAGGGCGACCGCGATGGCGAAGACGACGGCCTTGAGTCCCGAGTACAGCAGGTCTTTCGGGCCGAGTGCGAGATGGAAGAAGTAGTCATAGGTTCCGGCCGAGGCGCCGTTGAACAACACCACCACGGTCCGGGTGGACAGGTAGCTGGCCAACAGGCCGATCATGTAGATGGGGATCACGCAGGTGACGGCGGCGAGTAATCGGGTTCCGATGAGATACGGAACAGAGTTGATGCCCATGGCGTCGAGTGCGTCGATCTCATCGGAGATGCGCATCGCGCCGATCTGCGCGGTGAACCCGGTTCCGACCTTGGCGGCCAGCGCGATGGCGACCACAACGGGAGCCAGTTCGCGGGTGTTGGCGATGGCTGCCAGCATCCCCGACATGGTGTTCATACCAACGAGTTCCAGGCCGCGTTGGGTCTCGACACCCAGCATCATCGCTGCGGCGAGTGACATCGCGAAGACGATGCCGATGGTGCCGCCGCCGGACAGCAGGGACCGGGTGCCGAAAGTGACCTCGCCGATCTGACCGAAGGTGTGCTTGCGGTAGCGCACGAGCGCTTGCGGCAGCGTCAGCACGGTCACCGTGTACAGGCTGACGTGACGGCCGAGGGTGATCAGGCCGGCGTATGCGGTGGTCGCCGGCGTGCTGACGCGGTGCCAGGAGGCGGAGGTGGTGACGGCGGTCATCGGTAGTTGCCAACCGCGGGAACCACGACGGTGTAGAGCGCCGAGAGGATCGTGTTGAGGATGAACACCAGGGCGAAGGCCATGACGACGCCTTCGTTCACGGAGTCGGCAACACCGCGTGGGCCGCCCCGGGCATGTAGGCCCTTGAAGGTGGCCACCAGGGTGGCGGTGAGGCCGAACAGCGCGGCCTTGATCAGCGCCATCGCGAAGTCTGACGCCCGACCGTACTGGCTGAAGGTTGCCAGGAATGCTCCGGCGGGAAGATGCTGCAGGTAGATGTGGTAGAGGTAGCACGCCAGGATTCCGGCGAAGGTCACCATGGCGCACAGCGCGATGGAGACGATCACCGCGGCGACCAGGCGCGGGGCGACCAGCCGTTCCACCAGATCGAGCCCCATGACCTCCATGGCGTCAATCTCTTCGCGGATCTTCCGGGACCCCAGGTCGGTGCAGATCGCCGCGCCGGCGACACCGGCCATCATCAGAGCGCAGACCAGGGCGGCGGCCTGCCCGACGATGATGAACGCAACCACCGCGCCGGAGTAGCCGCCCGCGCCGATGCGTCCGGCCAGTTCGCCGACCGAGACGGCGATGAAAACGCCGATCGGCATCATCAGCAGCAGTGAGGGACCCGTGCACACCCGCCCGATGAACAGGGTTTGGGTCACCACCTCGTAGACGGAGAGGCGTCGCTTGACGGTGGCGAGGACGACGCTGACCAAAGCCTGCACCGAGAATCCGACGATGTAGCCGGCCTGCATCATCAGGTCGCGTATCGGCCCCCTGGGAGCGGGTAGCTCGTAGGTCATCGTGCTGTTTCCCCGATCGCACACGTCTGGCTGTCGTGTGAAGCATGTCACTTCGAACTGGGCTGCGCAAGAGCTAAGTTAATCATCATTCTGATAATTGATGACGATTGCGGCATCGGCACTGACGGCATCGGTCCGTCGAAATAGGTTTCATCTCAATGAGATAAATGAACTGAGCGGGTGTCAGCGTGGATCTGTTTGCGAGTCATTATTCCTATGTGGGGTTGCGCTGCGGGGTAGGCTGAGGCATGCCAACAGTGCAAGTGGACCCGAGGTCGGCGGTGAAACGCCGGCCGAAGGACCGTAAAGCGCAGATCGCGCGCGCCTCGGCCGAGGCGTTCAGTGCCCTCGGGTACCACGCGGTGAGCATGAGTGATATCGCGTCCAGGGTGGGGATTTCCGCAGCGGGGCTGTACCGGCATGCATCCAGCAAGTACGAGCTCTTTCGGGATGCGGTGATCAGCCTGGGGGAGCAATTGGTGGAGCAGACGGCGTTCGCGGACCAGGCGACGTCCGAGGTGTCCGCCGCCGACCTGCTGGATCAGGTGATTCGTGCGCTGATCGATACTTCGATGGCCAATCGCGATTCGGGTGGGCTCTACCGCTGGGAGGGGCGATACCTCAACGATGGGGATCAGTCCGTGCTCGAGGACCAGATCAAACTGGTCAATCGCCGGATACAGCGGCCGTTGGCCGAACTGCGGCCGGATCTGGATTCGTGGCAACGCTGGACGCTGTCCTCGGCGGCCCTCAGTGTGATCGGCAGCATCGCCGACCACCGGGCCCGGCTGGCCTCTGCCGACATCCACGACGTGCTGCGGGAGCTCGCGCATGCGGTGCTGCGCACCGAACTGCCCACCATCGCCTCCGCACCGGGGGATCGGGCTGAACCCGACGCGGCCGTCGTGACCGCCACTTCGGCGGCGGCGGGTCGCTATGAGGCACTGCTCAGGGTCTCCATGCACCTTTTCAGCACGCAGCACTACCACGAGACATCCATGGAAGACATCGCGGCGGCGGTGGGGATGCCAGCTTCCGGGATCTACCGTTATTTCACCGGGAAGCCCGAGCTGTTGGCGACGTCCTTCCGCCGGGCCGCCGATCGGGTGTCCGGCGATATCGCCGATGTTCTCGCTGCCGAGAAGAACCCGGAGCGAGCGCTGAACATGTTGATCGACGCCTATGTGGCCCGCTCGTTCGCCGATCCCGATCTGGCGACCGCCTACTACGCCGAGCGTGGCAACCTTCCCGACGCCGATCGCGCGCTCCTGCGCAACGTTCAGGTTGCGACAGTGGAGGCGTGGGTACGGCTGGCGGTGGCTGCGCGCCCGGAACTGCCGCCAGAGCGTGCCCGATTCGCGGTGCACGCGGCGTTCGCGCTGGTCGTCGACCTCGGCCGGTTGGTCGGCTACGACAACACCGAACAGTCACGGGCCCGGGTCAAGACTTTGATGGCCGCGGTCCTGCTGCAACCCGCACCCGCGCGAATCGAGTCCTAGACGCCCAGGTCGCGGCGCAGCTTGGCGACGTGACCGGTCGCCTTCACGTTGTACTGAGCGAGCTGGATCGTGCCCTTCTCGTCGACCAGGAAGGTGGACCGGATCACGCCGGTGACGACCTTGCCGTAGAGCTTCTTCTCGCCGAACGCGCCCCACGCGGTCAACACCTTGCGGTCCGGGTCGCTCAGCAGCGGGAAGGTCAGGCCGTCGCGGTCACGGAATTTCGCCAGCTTCTCCGGCTTGTCCGGGGAGACGGCGATGACATCGAGACCGGCGCCGTTCAACTCAGCCAGATTGTCTCGGAAGTCGCAGGCCTGCTTGGTGCAGCCCGGGGTCATCGCGGCGGGGTAGAAGTAGACGATCACCTTGCGTCCGGCGTAGTCGGAGAGCTTGACGACGTTGCCGTCGGCGTCGGGCAGCGCAAATGCAGGGGCCTTGTCGCCCGGTTGCAGACGAACGTTCTCGGTCATGGGGTTTAGGGTAGTGCGGCAGAACGACAGCGAATCCTCAGGAGGCGTCAAGTGGTGGATCGGGATCCCGAGGTCATCAAGGCCGAGATCGAATCGACGCGCACTCAGCTGGCCGCCACCGTCGACACTTTGGCCGACCGGGCCAATCCGCGCCGCATCGCCGACGAGGCCAAGTCGAAGGCGGTGGCCTTCGTCAACCAGCCCGCGGTGAAGCTGACGGTGGCCGGGGTGGTGGCGTTGGTGTTGCTGCTGGCGATCCGCCGGGTGCGCACGCGCCGCATATTGCGCAGCAGCCTCGTCTGACTGGTTGACGACGGTGCGGCAGCCGGTGCAGTGGGACCCGACCGATCCCCTGTGGCTGCCGCCGAAACCCCGGCGGTCCCGCTCGTTGCTGATCGCCGGATCGCTGTTGGCCGTCGCGCTGGTCGCCGGGGTGGTGTTCTCGCTGTTCGGTGGTCCCGGTGCGCTGGTGCGCGTCGACGGCGGCCCCGGCGGCACCGTGGTGACGATCGGTACCACCGAGGCCGCCGCCGACTTCTGGCCGGTGCTGCGGCGGCTGGCCGCCGCCGAGGGCATCACCATCCGTATCGTCAGTTTCAGCGACTACGCCGCCCCCAACCCCGCCCTCGCGCAGAAACAGGTCGATCTCAATCTGTTCCAGCACCTGGTGTTCCTGGCGGGCTATAACGTCTCGGCCGGACAGAACCTGGTGCCGGTCGGGTCGACGGTCGTCGTCCCGCTGGGCGTGTACTCCAAGCGCTACAAGTCCGTCGCGACGATCCCGGCCGGCTCCCAGGTCGCGGTGCCCAACGATCCGACCAACCAGGCCCGCGCGCTGCTGGTGCTGCAACAGGCCGGCCTGATCAAGCTGCGCGGCGGGGGCAGTGTGGTGTCCACCCCGGCCGACATCGACGCGCACGCGTCCCAGGTGAGTGTGGTGCCGCTGGGCGCCCAGCAGACCGTCGCCGCGTTGCCGTCGGTGGCCGCGGCCGTCATCAACAACGGCTTCGCCATGGACGCCGACATCGACCCGTCCTCGGCCATCTACGCCGACGACCCCAACACACCGCAGGCGCGGCCCTACATCAATGCGTTCGTCGCCCGCGCGCAGGACCGCGACAACCCGGTGTACCGGCGGATCGTCGAGCTCTACCACGATCCGGAGGTGACCCGGGTGGTGGTGGCGCAGTCGCGCAACACCGCCGTCATCGTCGACCTGCCGGCACCGGAGTTGGAGCAGATCACCACCGATCTGGAGGAGGTGCTGCGCGGTGGGAAGTCCTGAAGCGCAACGGAAATCGGTGCCGATCGTCGAGTTCGTCGACGTCACCAAGCGCTACCCGGCCGGCGCCGGAACGGCGAGTTTCGAGGCGCTCTCGCACATCAACCTGGCCATCGAGGCCGGCAGCATCTCGGCGGTGATCGGCGGATCCGGGGCCGGCAAGTCCACCCTGGTGCGGATGATCAACGCGCTGGAGACGCCCACCTCGGGACGGGTGTTGGTGGAAGGCGTCGACATCACCACGCTGTCGGCCCGGGAGATCCGGCGGCTGCGCACCCGGATCGGGATGGTGTTCCAGCGGTTCAACCTGCTGGGCTCGCGGACCGTGTACGGCAACGTCGCGTTCGCGCTGGAAGCCGCCGGCGTCCCGCGCGATGGGCACCGGGACCGGATCGCGCAGCTGCTGCACTTCGTCGGGCTGGCCGAGAAGGCCTGGGCCTATCCCGCGCAGCTGTCCGGCGGCCAGCAGCAGCGCGTCGGCATCGCCCGGGCGCTGGCGGCCCACCCGCAGATCCTGCTGGCCGACGAGGCCACCTCGGCGCTGGATCCGCAGACCACCAACGACGTGCTGCGGCTGCTGCGCAAGGTCAACGCCGAGTTCGGCATCACCGTCGTCGTCATCACCCACGAGATGGACGTGGTGCGCAAGATCGCCGATTGGGTCGCCGTGCTCGACGCCGGGCACCTGGTGGAACAGGGCGAGGTCTACGACGTGTTCGCCGATCCGCAGGCCGAGCTGACCGCGAGCTTCGTCGCCGGCTCGCTGCACGACAGGCCGTCGGCCGACGACACCGCTGCCCTGGCGCGCCGCCATGAGGGCCGGCTGGTGACCGTGGGGGTTAGCGACACCGAACGCATCGGTGCGGTGCTCGCCGACGCGGTGCGGACCACCGCGGCCGGTTTCGAATTCGTCTACGGCGGCATCTCGGCGCTCGGCGGCCGCTCGGTCGGCAACATCACCCTGGTGCTCAGCGGCCCGGACGCCGACGTCGACGAGATGATCGCCCGGCTGCGCCGGCACACCCGGGTCGACGAGCTGGGCGACGCCGTCGAAGGGGCCCCGCGGTGAACACCGACTGGGAACTGCTGCGGCCGATCTTCTGGGAGTCGCTGTGGGAGACGCTGCAGATGGTGATCGTCACCCTGGTGCTCGGCGGCTTCCTCGGGCTGGTGCTCGGCGTGCTGCTCTACACCACCCGCTCGGGGAGCATCCTGGCCAATCGGTGGGTCTACACGGTGCTCAACATCGGGGTGAACTTCGTGCGGCCGATCCCGTTCATCATCTTCATCGTCGCGATCGGCCCGCTGACCCTGGGGGTGGTGGGCACCACCATCGGCACCCGGGCGGCCACCTTCGCCCTGGTCATCGCCGCGACGTTCGGGATATCCCGGATCGTCGAACAAAACCTGGTGTCGGTGGATCCCGGGGTGATCGAGGCAGCCCAGGCGATGGGCGCCTCACCCTGGCGGATCATCACCCGGGTGCTGCTGCCCGAGGCGCTCGCACCGCTGATCCTGGGCTACACGTTCGTGTTCATCTCGATCGTCGACATGACGGCGGTGGCCGGATCGGTCGGCGGCGGTGGGCTGGGCAACTTCGCCATCGTCTACGGCTATCAGCGGTTCAACTGGGCGGTCACCGGGGTGGCGGTGCTGACCATCATCGCCGGGGTGCAGGCCGCGCAGCTCCTCGGCAACTGGCTCTCCGGTAAGGCGATGCGCCGGTGACCAGGGGAGACCGTCTCGATTTTCCTCCGGGTCGGCACTCCTGTTATTGTTCCTGAGCGTTCACGCGCCGTTAGCTCAGTTGGTAGAGCAGCTGACTCTTAATCAGCGGGTCCGGGGTTCGAAACCCTGACGGCGCACAGCAAGACCCCTCCTGCCCCTCGGTGCAGGAGGGGTTTTCACGTTTCGCCCGAGCCTCACTGTGGCGCGCGTCTCATCGGGGGGACCGATGCGCTGAGCAATACATTGAAGCCCGGCGAAAAATCGACAAAAGTAGTTAGCATGACTTCGCAAACTGCTACTCGTGAACTCCCCGTTGCCGATTCGCCGAAGTACCAGGATCCCGAAGGGCCGATCTACCTGCAGGCCTGGTTCCTGATGGCGGTGGCATTCACGATCTTCGGAATCGTGCTGGTCGCCGTCAACTGATCGCTGCGGGCGGCTGTCGTCTCGGTTCTCCGGGACGCCACATGTCGCCCTCAGGTTCCTGTCAGGTTGACTCGATAGCTTCAATCTTGCCCCGGTCGCCCATCCCCCCATGGTTGCGACCGGGGCATACTCATTTCTGCACCAATTCCGCGCAGTCGGGTTGGGGGCCGTGGGGGAGGCCGGCCCCGACACTTTGTAGAGGCTATCCTAAGTTCTGGTAGCGTGCGGATGGATCCCGTCCCCTCGACGGCGACAGGTCACGATCACGGTCACCACCGGTCCCGCGACCGTCCGCACCGTCGGGGCCGCGTCGCCCGACCGATGAGCCAGGAAGTGTCATGCTGCAGATGAACGACCGGTATTCGGAAGTCGGGCAATCGATTCCGCTTCCGTTCGGTTTGGCGCCGTCGGACGCCGCCGGGCTGTTGGCCCACGAGCTCGCCGACCGCGACGGCGAGGACTACCTGCTCTACGAGTGCGACGGCCAATGGATTCTCGGCATCGGCGCCCGGGCCGGTGTCGAACTCGACGCGGGTGAACTGCGGGTCAACATCGACGGCACCGCCGAGCGCCGGACGCTGACCGGGGATCCGGGACCGGCACTGGAGCAGGCGGTCCGGCGGATCGCCGCCGGGACGCACCGGGTGTTCGGCTGGATCTGCTTCGAATTCGGGGCCTACCGGTTCGGGCTGCAGCACCTGCTGAGCCCGGGAACACCGCTGGCCCGGCTGTTCGCCCCGCGCAGCGAGGTGCTGATCACCGCCGACGGGGTGCGGACCGCCGATCCACGCCACCACGCCGCAGCGCAGGCGGTGCTCGCCGCCGGGTATATCGGGCCGGGAACGCCCGCGCCGGTCGACATCCGCGCCGATCACACCGATTACCGGGACCGGGTGTCCGCGGCGACGGCGGAGATCCGTTCCGGCCGCTACGAAAAGGTCATCCTGTCGCGGCCGATGCCGGTGCCGTTCCCGGTGGACTTCCCCTCCACGTATCGGCTCGGCCGCACCCACAACACTCCCGCCCGGTCCTTCCTGCTGTCGCTGGGCCCGGTCCGGGCACTGGGCTACAGCCCGGAGGTGGTGACCGCGGTCGGCGCCGACGGTTGGGTGCTCACCGAGCCGCTGGCCGGCACCCGGGCCTTCGGGCGCGGCGCCGAACACGACCGCCGGGCGCGCCGGGACCTGGAGTCCAACTCCAAAGAGATTGTGGAACACGCGATATCGGTTCGCGCGGCACTGTCCGAGCTGGGCGAGGTGGCCGAACCCGGCAGCGCGGCGGTCACCGACTTCATGTCGGTGCGCGAACGCGGCAGCGTCCAGCACCTCGGCTCGACGGTGGGTGGGCGGCTGCGCTCGCCGATGACCCGGATGGACGCGCTGGCCGCGCTGTTCCCGGCCGTTACGGCATCGGGCATCCCCAAACAAGCCGGCGTGGAGGCGATTCTGCGTCTCGACGAGGCGCCGCGCGGCATGTATTCCGGTGCCATGGCGATGTTCTCACCCGACGGCGGCCTGGACGCCGCACTGGTGCTGCGCTCGCTCTACCAGCACGGGGACCTGACCTGGCTGCGCGCCGGAGCCGGCATCATCGCCGAGTCCGATCCCGAGCGGGAGTTCGAGGAGACCTGCGAGAAACTGTCCTGTATCGCCGGCTATCTGGTGCCGCGCCGGGGATAGGACCCGCGGTCAGGCCAAAGCCGTTGCCAGGGCCCGCTTGTCGACCTTGCCGACGGAGGTCAGCGGCAGCGCGGTGACCGCCGCCACCCGGTCCACCCGCAGCTGGGTCGCCGCCCCGCGGGCGCGCAGGTGCTCGTTGAGTTCCGCCACCGACGGCGGATCGCCGTCGAACGTGCCCGCGGCGCAGACGAGTTCACCCAGAAACGCATCGGCGAGCCCGACCGCCGCGATCGACCGGACGGCGGGATGGCTCCGCAGATGTGTCTCCAGCTCGGCGGCCGACAGTGATTCCCCGGCCCGCAGGATGACGTCCTTGATCCGTCCGGTCACCTCCAGGTAGCCGTCGGGACGCAGCTGGACCTCATCGCCGCTGCGGTAGAACCCGTCGGCGTCGAACGACGACCGGTTGGCGGCCTCGGCGCGGTAGTAGCCGTTGATCGTGTAGGGCCCGCGGGCCACCAACTCGCCCGGTTCACCCGGCGGGACCGGCGTGCCGTCGGAGCCGAGGATGCGGATCTCGTCGCTCGCCGACAACGGCCGTCCCTGGGTGCCCTCCACGATGTCGGCCGGGTCGCCGGGGCGGGTCAGGCACAGCAGTCCCTCGGCCATCCCGAACACCTGCTGCACCCCCTCGGTGAGGCACTCCCGGATCCGGCGGGCATCGGCGGCGGCCAGCTTGGCGCCCCCGACCTGCAGCAGCCGCAGCGAATCCGGCACGGCCGGCTCCCACTCGGTCGCCTGGGCCCACAGCGTCGCCAGCGACGGCACCAGGGCGGTGGCGCTGACCCGGTGGGTGTTGATGACGGCGAACGCCGATTCCGGGCTCGGGTCGGTAGCGAAGACCGTCGTCGCGCCGACCGCGATCGCACCCAGCAGGCCCGGGCAGGCCAGGGGAAAGTTGTGGCCGGCGGGCAGCACCGCGAGATACACGTCGTCGGCGGTGAGCCCGCACGCCTGCGCGGCGGCCACGGCGTTGTACCGGTAGTCGTCGTGGGTGCGGGGGATCAGCTTCGGCACGTTGGTGGTGCCCCCGGAGACCAGCAGCACCGCCGGACCGGACGTGTCGACGGCGACGGGTGCGGTGGGTCCGAAGGGGGTGGCGACCACCGCCGACCACGGGGTGAACCCACCCGGGTCGCCGTCGACGACGACGTGGCGCAGGCCCGGATGCCGGTCGGACAGTCCGGCGGCCATCTCGCGGTAGTCGAAGCCGCCGTGCACGTCGGCGACGATCAGCGCCGTAGCGCCGGCCACCTCGATGAAGTGCCCCAGTTCGGCCTCCCGGTGCCCGGGCAGGCACATCACCGGCCACGCGCCGGCGCGCAGCAGGCCGAACAGGGCTACCGCGAAGCTGTTTCGGTTCGGCAGCTGCAGCAGGACCCGGTCGCCCGGGCGGATGCCGAGGCGGGTCAGGCCCGCCGCTGCGGCGTCGGCGGCCGCGTCGAGCTCGGCGTAACTCAGCCGCCCGTGGGGGTCGACGACGGCTGTGCGCTGCGGTGCGGCGACGGTGGTGTCACGCAGCAGGGTGTCCAGCGGCCGGCCCGTCCACAGGCCCTCGTCGCGGTACCGGGCGGCCCGACCCGGCGGAAAGGGAACAAAGCCGACCGTGCCGCCGGCGGTTTCGGGCTCTGGCATCGAGGCTCCTGGCGCATTCCGGGACTGCTGACTAAGGCTAACCTAATACCGTTGGTGTCACGGCGGCCGGGCCCGAGGAGCTCTGGCATCTTCACAGTCCGTCGCCAGCCCGCGCGCAGGGGCGCCGGATAGTGTCGTCACTGCCCCGGTCGCCCAACCCCCCATGGCTGCGACCGGGGCGCACTTATGTCTCCGCCGGGCTGCTGAGCGCCGGTGTCGTGGGCCGCCGGTAGCGGTCGAGGATCTTGAACACATCCAGCGGCCACCAGAACCAGCGGCCCAGCAGCGCGGCGATCGACGGCGTCATGAACGACCGCACGATCAGCGTGTCGACGATCAGGCCAATGCCGATCATATGGCCCAGGAACGGCCGGTGGGGCTTCTCCGGCGCGGTTGTCGTGCTCATACGGATTTCACCAGGCAGTAGATGAACGGTTTGATGTGGTCGCCGCTGGAGGCGTCGGCCACGTTGATCATCCGCCACCTCGTCGATCGCACCGAGCTCAGCCTCACCGACGCGGGCCGGGCGGTGATCGGCCAGCGTCGGCGCGCCATCCGGGCCGGCCTGGCCGCCAGACTGGCGGCCTTGTCCCCGGAGGAACAGCTCGTGCTGGAGTTGGCCAGTCGAGTGGCGTCGCCCATCATCGACGAACTGATGACGGCCACCGCCGCCGGCGAGCAGACCACGGCTCCCCGAACACCTCCGGCGGCCTGACCGACGCGCGCGGGAGTGGCTCAGCGGCGCCGGCCGGTGCCCAGCACGCTGCGGGTGATCTCCCGGCCCAGCACCGTGCCGGCCGAGCGAATGAAGCTCTTGAACGCCGGGTTGGCCATCACCTTCTCCACCGCGGACGGTTCCGGCTTCGCCGCACGCCCCGACGGCGCGCCCTCCTCGCGCGCCGTCCCCGACGCTTCACCGCCGACGGAGATCGGTGCGTCCGCCGGCGGGGCGAGTTTGGCGGTCAATCGCTCGTAGGCCGAATCCCGGTCGATGCTCTGACCGTAGGTGGCCTGCAGCGGGCTGGCCGCCGCGGCGGCCTTGATCGCGTCGTCGCCGATGGAGGCCATCAACGACCGGGGTGCGCGCATCCGGGTCCAGGCGACCGGGGTCGGAGCCCCGCGCTCGGACAGCACCGTCACGACGGCCTCACCGATCCCCAGCGAGGTCAGCGCCGACTCCAGGTCGTAGACGTCGGTCTTGGGATAGGTGCGCACCGTCTTGGACAGCGCCTTCTGGTCGTCCGGGGTGAAGGCGCGCAGCGCGTGCTGGACACGGGCGCCGAGCTGGGAGAGCACATTGTTGGGCACATCGGTGGGCAGCTGGGTGCAGAAGAACACACCCACCCCCTTGGACCGGATCAGCTTCACGGTCTGCTCGACCTGCTCCAGGAACGCCTTGGAGGCATCGGTGAACAGCAGATGCGCCTCGTCGAAGAAGAACACCAGCTTGGGCTTGTCGACGTCACCGATCTCGGGCAGGCCGGTGAACAGGTCGGCCAGCACCCACATCAGGAAGGTGGAGAACAGCACCGGGCGGGTCGCCTGGTCGCCGAGCTCCAGCAGCGTGATGACACCGCGGCCGGACGGATCGAGCCGCATCAGATCCTTCGGTTCCAGCTCCGGCTCGCCGAAGAAGGTGTCGCCGCCGTCGGACTCCAGGTTGATCAGCGCCCGCAGGATGACCCCGGCCGTCGCCGGGCTGACCGCGCCCAGATTCTTCAGCTCGGGTTTGCCCTCGTCGCTGGTGAGGAACGAGATGACCGCCCGCAGGTCCTTGAGGTCCAGCAGCGGCAGGCCGTTGGTGTCGGCCCAGTGGAAGATCAGGCCGAGCGTGGATTCCTGGGTGGCGTTGAGCCCCAGCACCTTCGACAGCAGGATCGGGCCGAAGCTGGTGATGGTCGCCCGCACCGGCACCCCGGATCCGCCCGTGCCCAGGGACAGGAACTCCAGCGGGAAGGCCGTTGGCGTCCAGTCGTCTCCGGTGTCCGCGGCCCGCGCGGTGGTCCGATCGCCGGCCTCGCCCGGCCGCGACAGCCCCGACAGGTCGCCCTTGACGTCGGCCATCACCACCGGAACCCCGGCGGCGGAGAGCTGCTCGGCCATCAACTGCAGCGACTTGGTCTTGCCGGTACCGGTCGCGCCGGCGATCAGGCCGTGCCGGTTGACGGTGGCCAGCGGGATCCGAACCCGGGCCTTGGGGTCCACCTGGCCGTCGACGACGACCGTGCCGAGTTCCAGGGAGGCGGCGTCGACGGCGTAACCGGCGGCGATGCGCTGCGCGGGAGTCATCGCCGAGGACGGCGCGGTCGGTTCTGTGCTCACCTGCTGGTCCTTTCACCAGGGGATGCGCCGGATCGTGGCGCCCGGTGGCATCGCGTGCTTGAGACTACTTTGCGTCGACGGCCGGGATGCGACGGGAAGCGGGCCGTCGGTGGTCCTGCCTGGATTCGTAAGTCCCCGCATCGTCTAACGTGGTTCTACTGTGAGCCCTGTGCGCGACGAATTGGTGTGGATCGACTGTGAGATGACCGGGCTGGATCTGCGGTCCGACAAGCTCATCGAGATCGCGGCGCTGGTCACCGACGCGGAGCTCAACGTGCTGGGCGACGGCATCGACGTGGTGATCCACGCCGACGACGCGGCGCTGGGCTCCATGGTCGAGGTGGTCACCGCGATGCACACCAAATCCGGGCTGATCGATGAGGTCCGGGCCGCCACCCTGGACGTGGCGACTGCAGAGGCCATGGTCCTCGACTACATCAAGACCCATGTCAAGACGGCCAAGGTGGCGCCGCTGTGCGGCAACTCGATTGCCACCGACCGCGGGTTCATCGCCCGCGACATGCCGGCCCTGGACTCCTACCTGCACTACCGGATGATCGACGTCAGCTCCATCAAGGAACTGTGCCGGCGCTGGTACCCGCGGATCTACTTCGGCCAGCCGGACAAGGGACTGGCGCACCGGGCGCTGGCCGACATCCACGAGTCGATCCGGGAACTCAAGTACTACCGCCAGACCGCGTTCGTCGCCCAGCCCGGGCCGTCTACCAGCGACATCGCCGCGGTGGCGGCCGAGCTGGGGCCACCGCCGGACGGCGTGCACTAAACCGATTCGGCGCGACGGCCATTTGCCGCTAGTATCGTCCACGCTGCGTTAACCGGTCCGCCGGCGCAGTGATGGTGGCTGTAGTTCAGTTGGTAGAGCACCAGGTTGTGATCCTGGCTGTCGCGGGTTCGAGTCCCGTCAGCCACCCCGCAGGTCAGGCCCCCTTTCGAGGGGGCCTGACTCATTTCTCCAGAAGCGAGCGTGACTCCAGTGTGACCCTCGTGAGCGTGTGACTCGCCTGCGCCAGCATGTCGGTACGGGTACCAGAGCCGCTAGTGAGCGTCGGTCCTGAGGTGCTCACGACGCCGAAGCGCAGCGGCTACGCCGGGACCGACAGCCGCAAGCGCCCGACCTGTCGAGTACGGCTATGCAAGCCGATCCGACAACTCACGCCAGACGGTGCAGAGTTCTGGTCAGCGCGGGATCTGATGGCAGCTGTTGAGTACGACAACCAGCAGAACTTCACCTCAGCCATCGAACGAGCGAAGGTGTCAGCTTCAAACGTATCCCCTGGTCAGGATCACTTTACTGACGTCAGCAAAGTGATAGAAGGTGGTCGGCGAACTTGGCGTCGGCCGATGCGGCGCGCCGGGTCAGGTCCGCGCTGCCGGCGGCCAGCAGCGCCGCGACGACGGCCGCCGCGGCGGCACCCAATCCGGTGGCCGGTGCGGTGCGGATACGCATACCCGCCGATGGTAGCTCCGCCCCGGCTACTGGCCGCCGAGCTTGCGGTAGATCGCCCCGGTGATCGGCGCGACGATGCCGCGGGGGCCGTAGCCGGCGCCCACCGACATGGCCTTCGACGTCAAGCCCGGCACCACGCGCATCTTGTTGCGCTCCAGGGCGTCCAGCGACAGCTTGGCGGTGTACTCGGTGTTGATCCACAGGAAATCCGGGATCAGCCGCTCCACCAGGGACTGCTCGGATTCGTCGGGCAGCTCGGTGCGCACCGGGCCCGGGGCCAGCAGCGTGACGTGGATGCCCTCCTTCTTCAGCTCGCCGCGCAGCGACTCGCTGAAGGTGTTGGCGAAGGCCTTGGACGCCGCCGATGAAGGTGTAGTCGAAATCGAGGTCGGTGGCGGTATAGAAGATGTTGTCGCCACCTCCACCAACGCGGGCGCGCCGCTTGTTGGCAGGACACTCGCCCGCCTTGTCGGCATTGTCGAGGTACTTGTAGGCGAGACCGGGCACGGCGAGGGTCGGGTCATCGGGGTTGGGCAGGCGTGCCCACGCGGCGTATTCGGTGCCGGTGCTTGTGCGAATCTTGGCGGGCCAGAGTCGGTCCTTGTTGTCCGCGGCGTACAAGTTGGCGGCGAGCCCCATCTGGCGGATGTTGGAGACACAACGCGTGGATCGGCCCGCGTCCCGGGCTTTTCCGAGCGCGGGGAGCAGGATGCTGATGAGCAGGGCGATGACGGCGATCACCACGAGCAACTCGATGAGCGTAAACGCGGAACGGGACGGCTGGTGGGCGAAACAAACGCGTCGGCGGAGGGTGTGTGTGGACAT
>WBZQ01000598.1_pt1 | contig 28176 bp, 21 predicted proteins | sample 5204251 | NCBI WGS metagenome assembly WBZQ01 (sample SAMN12412402, study PRJNA552823) | activated sludge metagenome | isolation source: activated sludge from nitrification reactor of wastewater treatment plant... | place: USA: Virginia | collected 2017-09
GGAATTATTTGGCTATCGCCTTTGTTCGGATGACGATATTTCGATGCTGCTCATTAAGGCGAGACTACTCGCTAGGACAGACGTAACCCCCGTATTTTTACTGGCTGAGTTGATGGTTTTTCTAATTGGTCAGCGCATCGTCAGACCTGGGTATACCACGTTGCAAGATTTGATCACAAAGGCGCTCGCTGCCGAACGCAATCGTCTAGAACAATTGGTCGATGTAGCCGTTACCGCTACAGTGCGCGCGGCGCTAAAACAACTGCTGGTACGTGATGACATCTTGTCCGAATTGGCCGCACTCAAGCAAGATGCAAAAAGCTTCCGCTACCGCCAAATGGGTTTAGAGCACCAAAAGCGACGCACGCTGGCTCCTTTGTATGTTATCGCCAAAGCCCTGCTGCCAAACCTTAACATCTCTCAACTCAATATCGCATATTACGCCAGCCTGGCTAATTTTTACAGTATCTACGACTTGCGCCGACTCAAGGCCGGGCAAACTAATTTGTATCTGCTGTGCTACGTCTGGCAGCGTTACCGGCAACTCACGGACAACATCGTGGAAGCCTTTGGGTATCACACCCGACAACTTGAGGACGGCACCAAGGAAGTCGCTGTCAAACAGGCGGCACAAATTCACAACGAACGCCAGCAAGCCACACCCCACGTGGGTGAACTACTCTTGCTCTATGTAGATGACACGCTCACCGATGTGACTCCATTTGGCACCGTTCGCCACAGGGTATTTCGCATTATGCCAGAGGAGAAGTTGCGCTCAACTGGCAAGCTCCTGACAGAGAAGCCCGTTAGCCAGATGGATTTGCGTTGGCAGGCAGTAGATAAGCAGAGCGGGCTTTGTACGAAAAATCTACGGCCGCTGGCAATGACGCTGGATTTTGCCAGCAGTAGCACCAGCGGCAAGATTTGGTTGGCAGCGCTACAATGGATGAAAAGTATTTTTGCTAACCAACAACGTCTGCCCAAGCAGCCGATGGAAGGCATTCCACAACGCACGATTCCTACCAGACTTCGCAATTTTTTGCTGAGCTTTGATACGAATGGCAAACCAATTGGTTTACGTGGTGACCGCTATGAGTTTTGGGTTTATCGGCAACTGCGCAAACGTCTCGATATGGGGGATATTTATCTCGACGACAGCGTACAACATCGGCGGTTTACCGATGATCTGGTATCCATGGAAGTCAAAGCTGATGCCCTCAAAGCGCTCAACATACCTTGGTTGCGTCAGCCAGTTGACATGACTCTTGATGCTTTATTTGTCGAACTGGATACTCAATGGCGAGCATTCGATGCAGAACTGCGCAGTGGCAAGCTAAAGCACCTCGAATTTAATCAAGAAGAACAAACGTTGACCTGGCATCGTCCCAAGGCTGACAAGGATAAACAACTACAGCAAGGGTTTTACGGCAAACTCCAAGCTCTTGACGTTGCCGACATTTTTCGGTTTGTTAATGAGCGAAGCCATTTCCTGTCAGCGATGACGCCCTTGCAGCCACGCTATGCCAAGAAAATCGCTGATGAAGACAGCTTGATGGCGGTCATTATTGCTCAGGCCATGAACCACGGCAACTTCAAAATGGCTGAGACATGCGACATCCCATATCATGTTCTGGAAGCCACATATCAGCAGCACTTACGTCCGGCCACGCTGATTGAGGCGAACGACATTATCAGCAATTTTATCGCCAGTCTGCCCATATTTCCGTACTACTCCATCGACATGGATGTGCTCTATGGCAGTGTTGATGGACAAAAATTTGCCGCCGCCAATCCAACGCTCAAAGCACGCCATTCACGCAAGTACTTCGGCAAGGATCGCGGGGTTGTCGCCTTCACTTTACTGGCCAACCATGTGGCTTTGCAAACGGAGTTGCTAGGCGCAAACCAGCATGAGAGCTACTGGGTATTTGACATTTGCTACAACAACACATCCAACATCATACCCACCACAATCACGGGTTAAATCCCATAAAGGTACGAAACTACCAATAGGATTTTTGAGCATAGATTGAGCGGCCCGGATTCTTTCATCTGTCATGAGGGTTGGTCGACTACGAATCCGGCCATTTTTGCGGGCCGATTTCAACCCGGCCTGTGTGTTTTCAACGATGATTTTGCGCTGAAACTGATCGAAAGCAGCATTCATGTAGAAGAAGAGCCCGCCTTCCGGTGTTGATGTGTCGATATTCTGAGTGATGACTTTCAGGCCAATTTGCCATTCCTCTAAATCTTTAACCGTGCTAATCACCTGAGTCAATTATCGCGTCAGGCGCGATAATTTCCAAACGACAAGCATATCACCTTCACGCATATAATCGAGGGCTTCCTGTAACTGTTTTCGTTTCTTGTTGGCGCCGAATATTTTTCCTTAAATATCTTTTGCATCCGGCTTCATTAAGGGCATCGATCTGGTGCTGCAGATTTTGATCAGTGTTGATACCCTTGCATATCCGATAAGCATATTTTTAGCTCTCAAAACCATCCTTTTCAGAACATCTCGGGGTTACGCCATGCCAAGAATGAATATTTTGAACAAAAGCGAACAAGAGATGTTTGATGCACCTCCTGTTTTTAGTAGCGCTGAGCGTAAACGGTTTTGCAATTTCCCGAATTCCTTAAAAGAAAAAACAGAGACGTTGCGCAAACCATCAACCAAAATTGGCTTCCTCTTGTCTTGCGGGTATTTCAAAGCCACCAAAAGGTTTTTTAAACCCGAAGATTATCATCAAAATGACACTGCCTATGTCGCCCGTATTTTAAATCTTTTACCGGATCAATTTGCTCCAGAGCAATATGTACAAAGCACGCGGCACTGGCACCAGGATATTATTCTGGAATTTTACGGCTACAGGCGCTTCGATCAACAAAGTCTCGATGCCATCAGTGAAGAAATTATCTCCATGATGCGCTCACAACTCAAACCCAGATTGATTTTCTGGAGGTGTATTGATGTTTTGATCCGGGAGCGTGTACAAATTCCGGCATATTTTCAGCTTTCGGAACTAATTTTGAAAGCCGTAAACCAAAGAAAAAAAGAACTCGCAGCCGTGATTCGCCAAGAATTAAGTGTTGAGGTGAAATCCTTACTGGATGGTATGTTTGCCCAGGAAACAGAAAGCTCGCATGCCAGATATAAATTGACCCTGCTCAAGAAGCTATCGCAATCGACAAAACCGACACAGATCAAGGAACGGGCTGCCGATCTTCTGTATATTGCTGAACTTTACGATAGTCTGAAACCTCTCCTTCCTGTTCTTGATCTTGGATATGAAGGTATCCGGTATTTTGCCAATTCCGTTATCAAATCTGATATTTTCCAGCTCAATCAGCGCACCGAAGAAGACCGCTACGTACATGTTGTTGCTTTCATCACTCATCAATATTATCGGCTTCAGGATAATCTGGTCGATACACTTTTAGCTTCTGTGAAAACCTTTGAAAATAGTGCCAAACGGGATCATAAAGAATGGTGCTACGAGCAGCATAAAACGCAGCATCAATCTCTTAAAACGCTTGCCTTTTCAATTGATGAAAAAGTGTTCGGTTTTGTGCACCAGATCCAGGACATCATAGACAATGATGAAGCCGATTCTAGAAAACTGGCTCTGATTAAGGGTTTATTGGAAACGCACCAGACCTATTTTCCGGATATTGAACAACAATGGCAGGATTTTAGAAGCGGATTTGATGCCGATGATCCAAGTTATTACGATATTCTGGAAGAGCGCTCTTTGCGATTGCAAAACCGGGTCAGTCCCATTCTCAAAGCTTTGGAATTTCATGGTGAAATAAGCGCAAAAGATATTGCTGATGCCATAGACCACTTTAAGAAAACCAATGGCGTGATCAGGCATAATGCCCCGATGGGCTTTTTGGAAAGCGCCCAACAACAGGCCGTTGCCGGAAACGGGACGTTTCGACCGTCTCTTTACAAAGCCCTTTTATTCATGCATGTGGCAAACGCTATCAAATCAGGCCAGCTAAACTTAGAAAACTCCTACAAATACCGCTCTTTGGACGAATATTTAATTTCCAAGGATAGATGGAGTGAAGAAAGAAAAAAGTTGTTGCGTAGAGCAGCGTTAGAGCCCTTTGAAAATTGCACAAACGTGCTCAAACAACTGGATCAAGCTTTGTCCGTGCAGTATCAGAAAACTAACAACAATATCTGTGATAACAACAATCCACATTTCAAGGTCGGAGCCAATAATAATTTCGCGATTGCAACACCGAAACAGGAAGATGAAGCAGTCGACCTACTCAAACCGTATTTCCCAGATCGTCATTTTGTACCGCTACCGGAAATATTATCAACCGTAAACGCTCACACAGAATTTTTGCAGGAATTCCAGCATTGGCAGCAAAGATACGCCAAAGGCCGTACAGATGACAAAGTTCTATATGCCGGAATTGTAGGTATGGGCTGTGCAATCGGCATTCCGAAAATGTCACGCATATCAAAACTGATAAATGAGAGCGCTCTGCAACATGCCGTCAACTGGTATTTTTCGCTTGATAACATCCGCGCGGCCAATGATTGTATTGTTCGGTTTATGGATCGGATGGAACTGCCCAATATCTACCGTAAAAATCAGGAAACCCTGCATACGGCCAGTGATGGACAGAAATTCGAGGTCAGGACAGATTCCCTGAACGCCAATTACTCCTTCAAATATTTTGGCAAAGGGCAAGGCGTGACAGCCAATACGTTCATTGATGAGCGTAATTTGCTCTGGCATTCCCTTGTTTTTAGCGCATCAGAACGTGAAAGTGCCTATGTAATTGATGGCCTCATGCACAACGATGTCATCAAAAGCGACATTCATTCTACAGATACGCATGGTTACAGCGAAGCCATCTTTGCCACCACGCACTTGCTTGGCTTTTCTTATGCGCCACGCATCAAAAACTTGAAGAAACAAACGCTTTATATTTTTAAAAACGGAAAAAATAATGTCCAATCAGATTGGAATGTTCAGTCAACAAAATATGTGAATGAAACGGTTATCGAAGAATATTGGGATGATATTCTGAGGCTTGTTACCACAATAAAACTCAAGGAAATAAGTGCTTCGGATATTTTCAGGCGACTCAATTCATATTCGAAACAGCACAAATTATATCAAGCCCTTAAATCCTTCGGACAGATCATAAAATCCGATTTTATCCTTCGTTATATTGATGATGTTGAATTACGGCAGGCTATTGAAAGACAGCTCAACAAAGTCGAACTGGCCAACAGGTTCACACGAGCTATCGCCGTCGGAAATCCGCGAGAATTTACGCAAGGAGACAAAGAAGAGCAGGAAATTGCCGAGAGCTGCAACCGACTGATTAAAAATTCCATTATCTGCTGGAATTATCTGTATTTATCACAAAAACTGGAACGGATAGACAATCCAGAACAAAAAGATAAGCTCCTGTCCGCGATTTCGTCGCATTCCCCTATGTCATGGGCACATACCAATCTGCTTGGTGAATATGATTTTTCAGATGAGAAACTTAAAGATACTGCCGGAATCCGACTCCCAAAAATTGCAACATAATCAACACGAATAAAGACAGCCGTCAAAATCATTGAAATAAACGGCCCAAAACGCTTCCGGAAAAATCCCATTGGTAGTTACGTACCTTTATGGGATTTAACCCTAATTATGGCTGTTCAAAAATATGATTTAATTGAAATGAGATTGCAGACCGAAGACCCCAAAGATATATTTCTGAATTAGTTTGTATTAGTGTGATTACCAAGGGAAACTGTCGGTCTAATTACCGAGCGACTTTGTCATAATCACTTTAGCAAGTCGCGCCTCATACCACAATATTATTGTCGCTAATGAGCATTTAAGCCAGTTGCTAAAGTGGCTATGTTTTATGCCGATTCTTGCAAGGCCTGTGACCTTTCAACTCTCAGCGCAGTGGTATTCATATTATTTCTTAGCCACATACTACGTACACCGCTAGTACTTACATCAACGCCGAGAGCCTCCGTCATCTTCAGTGCCACTTTTTGCTGTCCAAGGTGCGGATGCTCTATTGAGAACTGGACAACCGCTTTCTCGATTGCCATATCCACACAGTTTTTATGCCGTAAGTTAGGTGTTTCTTGCCGCTTTAGTGCATCAGCACCACCTTGCTTAACCAGTTTTAAGTGACGGTAAATAGTGTCACGCGATACACCACTTTGACGCGAAGCCATAGAGACGTTACCCAGTTTTTCAACCAAGGCCAGCACCTCTAATTTCTTTTGAACCGCTAAGTCTTCTGCCACCAGTTTGCCAGGCTCGGTGACTTCAGTTACTGCGAGTTTGCGCCCCGCGAAGTGCGCCGTGAAACCTTTCTTGCTGGTATTTCTGATTTCTATCTTTTGGTTAGCAATCGAATACTTAAGCGGTGAATCAATTAAGTAGAACTTGTTGCCATAGCTGAAGGTATGGTCGTTGCGTATTTTGCGGTGATCTTTGATGACGCATATATTATCAAGGTTTGCATATCCAGGTAGTGGCGTAAATTCAGCAGCCGTGTGTTTAGATTTTACCTGGATTTGAGATTGCCAGAACTGCGGGATAAACACATGCTTAAGGTACGCGTTGGCAGCAGCAATAGCGTTGATATTATTCAATCGCAACTCAGGCACTAAACGGTCTTGGAAGGTATCAAACGCGCGTTCAATGCGGCCTTTACCTTGGGGTGAGTTAGCAAATATGATTTCGATGCCCAGTTCGTTACAGGCACGCTGCATTTGCGAGAAGTTACACCGTTTAGGTCCACCGAAGATGCCTGCTCTGTCCACGTAAAGTGTTTTAAAGAGTCCTTTCGTTTCAATGCAATCTCGCATGACTTTCAAGCAACCAGCTGTGGTTTCAGACGGGAAGAACTCAGCATGCACTTCACTGGTCGCATCATCAATCATGGCAATCAGGCAGTGTTTCTTATCACCAAACCAACGATGCGGACTGCCATCCATTTGCATCATTAAGCCTGCGGCTTCCATACGCTCTCTGCATTTACGGGCTTTACCTCGTCTACGTTTGGCTCGCTTTACATGATGGATATCATGCGCCCAACCTCTCAGCGTTTCTCGTTTCACCACAATGTGTTCATCGGTCTCAAGCTTTTCAGCAAGGTGCAGCAAATTCAAATCAAAATACTTGTCTTTAATTAAGGCTTGCACCGTTTTTTTAATCGACGTTGGCGTTTTATTTGGCGGTGACTTGCCACTGTTACCATGCACGACAAACTGAATACCGACTTGCTGATATCGCGTCACATAGCGTTCAATGGTGCGTCGACACTTACTGAGTAATTTAGCACCATTGGCAATTGTTATTCTGCCTTCAACAATTTTAGCAATTATATCAACGGTGAGTTGAGCTTTAGAATCCATCACAATCATCCTCAACATGCCTCCAGTATTCAAAAAAAGAACACTAACAAACATGTAAAAAAGAGACCGACAGTTTCCCTTGGTAATTAGCGATTACGACAGAATCGCTTGGTAATTAAGATACGACAAAGTCGCTTGGTGTTAACACAGATCCTTGTCGGTCAGTCCTAAAATTGTCCTGTTTTGGCTCTGTTGCAAAAATTGATTTTTGACGAAAAGTGATTTCAAAAAATAGTGGAGAAACCGCGACTTAAAGAAATCAGAAAGCTTGTTTTTTGATTTTTGTAACAGAGCCCACAGCACCCTAAATCTGGCAATAAATTGCTCCTCGCGCCCTGCACCTATCCCCGCGGCAAGACCACGGGGAATCGCAAGTTGAAACCTAACCTGAAAATACAATAATGCGCCAATCTGCTCATTTTTTGCAGCAGAGCCGGAATCCTTACGATCACCCTATTTCTTTTGGTATTGCTTTTTTACAGTCTCAATGAATAGCTCCGCTGCAGGACTAAAGTATCTATCTCTTGAGGTGGCTAATACAATTTCTCTTGCAGGCGTTTGATCATTGCTAACGAGCTTGATATATCGAATCTTGGAATTAGCATTTTCCTCTATCGAAATGGAAGGCAGGATTGAAATTCCATACTGTGATTCTATAAGCAGCTTAATTGTACTTAGCTGCGAGGCTTGGAAGGTTATTTTGGGGATAAAGTGTGCATTAAAGCAGAATTGCTCAATTTGTCGTGTTAGACAATGTGTGTCTTCCAACAAGATAAATGACATGCCATCCAGTGCGTCGATATGAATCTCATCCATTTCAGCCAGATGACTATCCCGGTGAACAGCTAGATAAAAAGGATCTAAAAATAAAGGTTCGACATTCAGATTGTTTTCGTCAAAAGGTAATGATTCGATAAGAATATCAAGTTCACCACGTTTAGCGGCTATGACCAAAGATTCGGATATCTCCTCCCGTAGCGTAACAACTGCTTTAGGAAATTTTTCTGATAAAGCCCTCAGCGTACTTGGTAGTATAAACGGACCCAATGTTGGCAAAATACCTATGTTAACAGAACCGCCACTGGTACTATCAAAATCGCTGACGCAACGCTTGGCGTCATCCACGCTTTTCAGAATTTTGCTTGCCTGTTCATACAGAATATGGCCTGGATCGGTCAGAACAAGCCTGCCATTTACTCTGGTAAATAATTTTTTTCCAACATTTTCTTCCAATTTTGCTATTTGCTGACTAATTGAAGGCTGTGAAATAAAGCAATGTTCCGCGGCTTTAGTTATGCTGCCGGTGTTGACTACAGATACAAAATACTTCAGTTGGTGTAATTGCATAAGTTATTCCTATTAGCCAATAGGAAACAGGTATTGGCAAATAAAGTTTGCCACACATATAATCAAATCGCTATCTTTTTGGTTCCTAATCCACAATTCAATCAGTTTAAAGGAGAAAATGAAGGCTCATCATAGCGGAGAACCACTTCTGTAGTGAATTTAAGCGTACGATTTTGACATAATTAAATTATTGAAAAGGAATAAACAAATGAAAAGCAAAATATATCTAACCAGTTTATTCATTGCAAGCACTGTCGTCATGTTTTTTTTGATGTCTAGCAGTGTTTCTGCAAAAGAGTACTTCACTATCAAAAATGGCGAATTGGAACGCCCTACCGGATATCGTGAGTGGATTTATGTGGGCGCTCCAGTTACACCCAATGACATGAATAACGGAAAAGCTAGCTTTCCAGAATTTCACAGTGTTTACATTGATCCAGAGAGCTGGGAACACTGGAAGCAAACAGGAAAGTTTCGTGATGGCACCATTCTTGTCAAGGAAATGAATAGTGTTGGCACTAAATCTGCTCCAAGTGGACAGGGCTACTTTATGGGTAGATTCATGGGTCTTGAGGCAACTATAAAAAGTAAACGTGAATTTCCAAATGAGCCTGGTAATTGGGCTTACTTCAGCTTCTCAACAGAAGATCATAAGTCTCTGAAAAAGACAACAAAGGCTGAGCCAACAGCAAGTTGTAACGCTTGTCATGATGCGTCAGCAAAAGACGACTTCGTATTTACACAATATTATCCAGTCTTAGAAGCCGCTAAAGCGAATCCTAAGAAGGCTGTCGGGGGGGAATGGTGATAATGGAAAACTTTATGCTAACAAGAAAGTTGAGCTTATCCTCTATAGGTTCAACTTTAATTATTTTGTCGATGGTAACAATGTTGCTACAAACGAGCGAGGCGATAGCCGATGACACAGGTTTTTCACCTTATGTTGATAAATCAGGAAATATCAGTCTACCTGAAGATTTTCGTATTTCAATGATACATCTGGGTTCCTGGTTCGTGCCAGAAGGTGACGCAAGTGGATTCCATGATGTATATACAGAAGCAGAAACCGCGCTCTACTATCGGAAACATGGAAAGTTTCCAGATGGCGCTACTCTGGTTAAAGAATTACGCCCATCAAAAGCCGGAGATTACACAACTGGAAAAAACGTTAGTTATGCAACAGGCGATATTAAACAGTGGTTCGTAATGGTAAAGGATACTAAAGGACGTTTTAAAAACAATCCTATATGGGGTGATGGCTGGGGTTGGGCATTGTTCAAAACCGACGACACCAGTAAAAATGCATCCAATGATTATAAAGCAGATTGCTTAGGCTGCCATATGCCAGCTAAGCAAAACGATTGGATCTATGTTGAAGGTTATCCTACTTTGACTACGCCCAAGTAAGATCTATTGGTTTGATTCCCCGTCCCTTTGGGGTAAACCAACTGATAGAAAAGCGCAGTTAGCACCCCGCTGCTTGCGGCGGGGTACTTTATTTCTAGTGCATGAAAATTGGAAAACGGATATCTTGAGTTTCGGTAGAGCCACATGCAAGTTTCTTTGTGCCGTTCAACGCAATAATCCACTGCTTGTGATTTTATACAGTGCTTTCCTGGGCACTACCCGCTAATAAATAGTCATGGAGATTGTATTTATGAATATTCAAAAAACCTGTGAGCTTACTGAGGAAAGGTGCAATAAAAGCCATTCTGGTTCCGATAAGCTAAAAATAATTCTAGGATTTTTATCGCTGATAATATTCGGTCTAGGATTTCAAGTGAGTAATGCTGCACCCAAAGAGCCGGTATCCGATTTGGAGGGCGTGGTCTATGTAGTGAGCAACGATCCGGTTGATAATGGCAATGCAATACTCGGATATCGGCGAGATCATCGAGGTAATCTAACCCCATTGCCAGGCTCACCATTTCATACAGGAGGCAAGGGTTATGCCACTAAAGAAAAAGAATTTGGGTTGCCCCATTTCGGGCCTTTTGATCTTGATCAGAATATTATTGTCAATTCTGAACACACACGCCTTTTCGCCACCAATGGAGGCTCGGATACTATTGCGGTTTTTGATATTCAACCTGATGGCGGATTAGTGTCTATTAAGGGGTCACCTTTCCCGTCGGGTGGTAAAAATCCTGTCAGTCTAGCTTTGGCGGGAGATAAATTATATGTCGTCAATAAAAATGAAGACCCTGAGCGTGATATGACAAAAACCAAGCCTAACTACACGGGCTTCAGAGTCGACAAAAACGGGAAACTCACGCCGATTCCAAATTCAACGATTGAATTATCGACTGCGAGTCGATCACCCACTCAGGCATTGCTTGTCAGAGATAAATTCATTTTTGACGGTGACTTTGGTCGCTTCCCCTTGGCCAGTCGTGTCGCCATGTGGGGTGAAGATATCAAAAAGGATACCCCGAGCATGATCAGGTCGTTCAAAATCAATCCCAATGGAACATTGACACAGCATGCACCCACACCTGCACCGCCAGGTGCATTTGAAGGCGGGCTTGATGTGGATAATGATGGCGAACCTGATCCTCTGATGTTTGGATTGCAAGCACACCCTAAAGAACCACTGGTGTATGTCAGCATGGTTTCAAGCGCCCGTCTTGCAGTCTTTAAATATAACAATGACGGCCAGCTATCGTTTTTGCGTTTAGTGCCCAATAAGGGTCAACTGATTTGCTGGATCAAAATTAACCAAGCTGGCACGCGCGCTTATACCACCAATAATGGAGATAATACTGTTTCTGTTTATGACCTTGCCGACCCAACCAATCCCATAGAGATTCAAACGCTGAAACTCAAGGGCAATGGTCACCCTTATCAAATGGATTTGGATTCTTCGGAAGAATTTTTACACATCGTCAAACACAGGACTTTTTCTGAAACACCTATAGGTAAAGGCAGCGAACTGAATGTGCTTAAGATAAAGCCTGATGGCACACTCGAGGAAGTTGCTTCATCACCCCAAATACTACCCGTTCGAGACGATCTGCTGGCTCGGCCTCAGGGTGTTGTCGCTTTGTAATTTGTAATTTGTAAACTGAATAATAAGGATGGCGGTTATGAAATGTGCAAAAACTTTTATGGCTGCTTTAACCGTATTGGTCACAAGTCAGGATGACTCTGTTGCAATGTCTGATCAAAATCATGGACATAACACCGCTGCGTCTAAATATGTTTATCAACAAGAATTTATACCCAGACAAATAGTTGAAATTGATTTGAGCAAAACGGCGATTTTTATTACTGACCCACAAAATGATTTTTTATCTGAAGGAGGAGCTGGTTGGCCTTTGGTCGGCGAAGGCGTAGTGTCGGGCAAAGTTGTCGAGCGCTTGGTTCAATTAAGAAATACAGCTAAGAAGGTAGGAATCCCGGTATTTTATTCGACACATATGTATACCAGGAAGGACTACGCCAATTGGACCAGCTTTAACAGAATCGACAAGATCATGTTTGATAACAATTTTTTTATCCAAGGCACATGGGGTCATGATTTTCATCCGGACATAAAACCTGATGATAATACAGTTGTTTTGAATCCACATAAGGGTCTTAGTAACTTCTGGACCGGTGATGCAGCGCTGCAACTCAGGCAATATGGCGTAACAACGTTAATCATGGCGGGTATGGCAGCTAACATGTGTGTTGAATCGCATGCCAGAGATGCCATTGAAAATGGTTTTGATGTAATTATTGTTGCGGATGCAACTGCAGCAGCTGGGACTGATTCATTGAGGCGGCGCACACTAACTATGAGTTCCTCGCGCATGAGGTTGTAACTGCTGAGGAAATAATTAAGCGACTTAATAAGGCCAAAGCTGCAAAACAAGCTAGCGTTACTAAATAATAGCAGGGATGTTTCAAGCCATTTTTACTCGGATATTGACAGGTAATTCTTGGGAAGCGGCTCTTTACTTTGTTACTTCACAACTGTCACATGTATTGAAGAGATTAAGCATGTCCATCACTTCTCTTGTTGAGCTCGCTCTTCTTGATACATAAGTGCACGGAATCAAAACTTTTTAAACTGAATGCTTTCAAATGGGAAAGGAGATCAATAATGAAATTCAGGATTAGCGTTTGGGACAGAACTGCAAGGACTCATCAATCATTTGACCAGCGTTCCTTCGTCGCCATGGTTTTCTCATGGACCCTCCTTTTCTCCATACCGGTCTTATCCTTTGTAGCACAGGCCAACGAAAAGACCGAGGAGTTGCATAGAAAACTCACAACCACCCCCGAGGACGAACCCAGGAGGGCTCACTGGGACTATTTGGGCATCGAAGGCCCAAAACACTGGGGAATGCTCAGTGAAGAATACATGGCCTGCGAAACAGGTGGTCGGCAGTCACCGATAAACATTGGGTTAAATCCCATGAAGGTACGAAACTACCAATAGGATTTTTGAGCATAAATGCCTCAAGCAAAACCCTTCAAATACTCACGGTCAATTTTCACCCTAACTCCCTAATGTGTACGCCGTTGCTCAACCAGCTTGGAGCACGTTGTTAGCGCTGAATCAACTTTAAAACTAGCCCTTTCGGGAGCTGATACAGCACTGATTTTTCTATCCTATTCTTATAACCATAGTTTTGAATTGATGTCTTATATGCCTTAAGCAGATGTTCGTTAGACCTTGGATCAAAAACGATTTCATCAAACAAATCACAAGGATCGATAGAAAATTTATGCAAACTTCCTTTTCCATTCGTATAAATTAAACGCACTTCCTTTTCATGACTAAATTCCTTTCGCTTATAGAGTAATGATCTGGCTATTCCCGATCCGTTGGGATTGAATAGGTCTAAACCTGACAAAGTTGTTACTAAATCTGTTTGTGTCAAGTAAGCAACTCTGCCGATGAAGCAATGTATATCAGCAAAATTGCTATCACATGAATTTAATGCCCCTAGCAATTTCCTCGGAGTAGTCTTTACTTTTGCTCCACCTTTATCGGGAGAATAAATCCTCCACATAGCATCGGTCTCACGATGCAGGGTCCAGCATTGGCCAAAAACTTGATTCCGAATGGGCTCTATTCCTCCAATTTCACCGCTTTCTGAAACAACCACTTGCGATGAAAGTAGTAGATTTTCGAATGGATCATCCCATTTCTTCGGCGGCACCAGGACGATGCTTTTTTCTTCAAAACACTGAAGAAGCCTGTCGATGGGCATGATTCGATAAATGGGCACATCGAGTTCAGAGTTGTCTAAGTTTATGAAATTTTCAAATGACATGGTTTGTGCTGATAGTCACTAACATAATGTATACGGCATCAGTTGTCCAATAATCCGATGGATTTGTCGTGTAACTCCAGTTGTTTATGTTTAAGTAATTGATTTTATGTTTGTCTCTTAATTCAATGCCCCAGGTGGGGTTGATAAATATGACATTCAGCCGGAAACCAAAAAGAGACTGCTTCTTCCAACTAACCAAATTCCAGTCAAATAAGCTCAGAAATGTTTTTCAGCTTCTATTAACTTCTCTTGTAATGGCGTGCAATGCGACACAAACCAGTCAATCAATGTCAATTGAATACAGACCAATATTTGGAGCTGTAAACTCAAGTTTGAGCTACTATAGATCAATAGTCGTTTAATTTTTATTTTGAATGGTCGATAAAATAATTGTAGGCACTAACAGAACCTACAGTAGGATTTTCTTCATATAACCTTTTCCATGGAATTGTTATACCTTGATGATTCTCTGGTTCTTCCAATCAAAACATGCCTGATCGTATTATTTCTTTTTTGCAGTCTGTTTAGCCCCTGCTCAATAGCTTCATGGCTTACTTTACACAAGCTGCAGCATCAGATAGAACCTTACCTGGCTTGAATTTAACAACCTTTTTGGCAGAAATTTTGATGGTTTCACCAGTCGATGGATTGCGGCCTTCACGACCTGCACGCTCTGTCACTGAAAAAGTGCCAAAACCCACTAACTGAACATCGTTGCCGTTTGCTATAGTTTCTTGAATAACTTCAAGTAATCCATTCAGCATGGCAGTTGTTTGGGTTTTGGTCGTTTGGGAGCGAGTAGCAACAGCATCAATCAGTTCAGTCTTGTTCATGGGAACGCTCTATTAGTAGTTTAAGAAGTAAATGGTAATCTAGCAGGATATAACCATAAATCAATAGCTTTATGTATTTATCGCCTGAAAAATACTATATTCGCAAAATATAAGACAAAGTAGGATTTTAATCTTGATGGAATGCATTGTATTTCCATATAGGTGGGATTATGTGACCAAGTTTTGTCGTTACAATTATTCTGTTTGCCTCATCACCGATCAATATAACTACTGTTAAGGCTAAGCTACCGTTGCAAATATGAAAATAGCATCATCAATTGATCATCCCTCTTTCCGAAAACTGATTTAAGATCTGGCTGAAATTGAACGAGAGCTTACAATCGAGCATAACCGCGCAAGATTGAAAATCGCCAGACAACTTGGTCGTAGAAGAACGCAAACGCTAGATGACCGACAGCAAGATCGAATCTGCCAAGAGACTTTTGGCTAATGTGGTACCACCTTGGGATGTAGCCAAGAATCTTGGGGTGTCAGTGCCAACTCTATCTCGATGGATTTCTGACTCTATTTAGCTTTAGCGTACTTCGCATTCGTTGAAAAAGCTAACTTCAGAAATTCTGAGGGTTTCGGCTTACAACACCTATTAATGCCGCCAAGATCAAAAAAACTTGATTAAAGCGATCCTATTTGTTTTTTATAGAATTGATCTAAACCCGATCTTTTACGGTAATACTTTCTAGCAATTGTTCACGATTATTATCAATTATCATTGATTACCTCTTTCATCAGTAAATAACCGATCAAATTGGATTATGTTAGATATTACGGTACATTTACAAACTGGATAGAGATATTAAAATAAAAGATTCATCTTGGTGAGAATCCGTATATTAATATAGTGAGTCGTTAAGCCGACTGCTATGAACTAAATGATGTGGCGATTTTTGAACCACAAACAGCGGGCAATAATAATTCATGAGGAATAATGAGTGCCATTGAATGAGGCGGATACTTGTCGTGTCTATGTAACCCGCAGAATTAGGGAGGCGGGCTGGGAGCAGCATCCACATTCTATCACTGAACAAAAAACTTTTACCGATGGGCGTGTGGAGGTACGGGGTAATGTTGTTCGCCGCCGAGAACAGAAAAGAGCCGATTACCTTCTCCGCTACACTCGAGATTTTCCACTAGCCGTAGTTGAGGCAAAACCTGAATCCGATTCGCCTGGCAAAGGCATGCAGCAAGCAAAAGAATATGCCGAGATTCTTGGATTGAAGTTTGCCTATGCCACAAACGGTCCCCAGATCATTGAATTTGATTACTTGACTGGGCAAGAATCAGAGCTTACGGCCTACCCGTCACCTGCAGAACTCTTCTCTCGACTAAAGGCTAATCATGGGATAGAAGACGAAATAGCGAATAAATTGTTGACGCCCTATTACCACATTCCTGGACATATACCGCGCTATTACCAAGAGATTGCTATCAATCGGGCCGTACAGGCTATTTTGCAAGGCAAGAAGCGCAATCTACTAACTATGGCGACCGGTACAGGTAAAACTGTGGTGGCATTTCAGATCAGCTGGAAGCTATGGAATGCTCGATGGAACCGTGAAGGTGCGCACCGTAAACCCCGTATCCTGTTTTTGGCAGATCGGAATGTCCTAATTGATGATCCAAAAGATAAAACTTTTGCTCCCTTCGGCGATGCTCGTCATAAAATCGAGGGTGAAGCAATCAAAAGTCGGGAGATGTACTTTGCCATCTACCAAGCCATTGCCAAAGATTCCCGTCGCCCCGGTCTCTATCGCGAGTATCAAAAAGACTTCTTCGATCTCATTATCGTGGATGAGTGTCACCGTGGCAGTGCCCGAGACGATAGTAATTGGCGAGAAATTCTTGAATATTTTGAGCCAGCCTATCAATTAGGCATGACTGCCACCCCACTACGCGAGGACAATCGCGATACTTACGAATACTTCGGCAATCCACTTTATACTTACAGCCTAAGGCAAGGGATCGAAGACGGCTTTCTTGCTCCTTACCAAGTTCACAGGGTAATCACACAGGTCGATGCTACCGGATGGAGACCCAGCAAAGGTGAAGTCGATCGTTATGGTCGGGAGATTCCCGACGGGGAATATCATACTCGAGACTTTGAGCGCATTATTGCTTTGCGCGCCCGCACAGAGGCTATAGCTCGCCATCTTGCTAAGTTCATGGAGCGCACGGATCGTTTCGCCAAGACCATCGTTTTTTGTGTTGATCAGGAACATGCCGACGAGATGCGGCGTGCCCTAAACAATTTCAACACCGACTTGGTGAAAAAATACCCAGACTACGTTGCTCGTGTTACTTCTGAAGAAGGCAAGGTCGGCAAGGGGCACCTGAGCCGTTTTCAGGAACTGGAGACCATCAATCCGGTCATTCTCACTACCTCACAGTTACTGACCACGGGTGTTGATGCACCTACCTGTAAGAATGTGGTACTGGCTCGCGTTGTTAATTCCATGACCGAGTTCAAGCAAATCATCGGGCGTGGTACTCGCATGCGTGAAGATTACGGCAAAACCTGGTTCAACATCATCGACTATACAGGATCGGCCACTCAGAACTTTGCTGACCCCGATTTCGATGGTTTCCCAGAGATCGAAGAGGAGATTACTATCGACGAAAAAGGCTATGAGACCAAAGCGGAAGTGTTAATTCAAGAAACAGAAGGAGAATTCCAAGCCGAGGATCGAAGTGAATACGGAATTGAGATAACCGCTGGTCCGGGTGAAGGTGGCGGAAAAGGTGAGCCCCGCAAGTTCTATGCGGACGGTGGTCGTGTCGAGATCGTAGCTCATTTAGTCTACGAATTGGATGCGGAAGGCAATCAACTTCGTGTTGTGCAGTTTACCGACTATGCAGGCGAAAAGGTTCGCACTCTGTTTACCTCTGCCAACGAACTACAAGATAGCTGGGCTGATCCACTCAAACGTGAAAAAGTGATTCTGGAGCTGGAAGAGCGAGGTATAGCATTAAAGGAACTATCGGAGGCAACGGGAAAGTTTGCCATCGATCCACTCGACTTACTTTGTCACCTCGCTTTCAATACTCCGCTACGGACAAGAAAAGAACGCGCCGACTATCTGCGCAAGAATCAGCCTGATCTATTCGACCAATATGGACTGGAGGCACGAGAGATACTCGCCGCGCTTCTCGATAAGTACACCGATTTCGGTCCCAGCCAATTCAACATTCCCGATACTTTGCAAGTACCGCCCATATCCGAACACGGTAATGTAATGGAAATCGCCAGCCTATTCGGTGGTGCAGCACAGATGAAACAAGCGGTGGATCGCCTTCAGGAAATGATCTACACCCAATAACCGTGTACAAAAAACAGAATGACAAATAAGAAAAAAATAGAACAACCTATGACAACTGCCCAACAATTGGGCAGTATCATTAAATCCGCCCGCCAGATTATGCGTAAGGATAAGGGCCTTTCCGGTGACCTAGATCGCTTGCCTATTCTGACATGGGTAATGTTTCTGAAATTTCTCGATGACCTGGAGCAGCTCCGCGAGACCGAGGCTGTGCTGAAAGGTGAAACGTTTCAACCCGCAATCAAACTGCCCTACCGTTGGCGCGACTGGGCAGCAGTGGAAGGGGGTATCACCGGTGATGAACTGATTGCCTTCATTAATCAGGAGCAGGCAATATTACCTAACGGCAACGAAGGCCCCGGTCTGTTCACCTATCTGCGCAATCTCCAGGGTACCAATGGCGGCGATCGGCGCGACGTGATCGCAACCGTCTTCAAAGGTCTGCAAAACCGCATGCTTAATGGTTATTTGTTGCGAGATGTAATCGATAAGATCAATGGCATTCATTTCAACTCCTCTGATGAAATGCACATCCTCAGTCGCCTGTATGAAACCATGCTACGCGAGATGCGCGATGCGGCAGGTGATTCCGGTGAATTCTATACACCTCGGCCGGTAGTACGTTTTATGGTGGAAGTGATTAATCCCAGATTAAGTGAATCCATTCTCGATCCAGCCTGCGGCACCGGGGGATTCCTAGCCGAGGCTATGAGTCATTTGGAGAAACAGTGCCACACTGTCGAAGATCGCGAAATCCTGCAAAACAACAGTCTCTATGGTGGCGAAGCCAAGCCCTTGCCCTATTTGCTGGTACAAATGAATCTATTGCTCCATGGATTGGAATACCCGCGTATTGATCCAGACAACAGTCTTCGTTTCCCACTACGCGAAATCGGCGACAAGGATCGGGTAGATATAATCTTGACCAATCCGCCTTTTGGAGGAGAAGAGGAGAAGGGCATACTCGGTAACTTTCCCGATGACATGCAAGCTACCGAAACTACACTATTGTTTCTGCAGCTTATTATGCGCAAGTTGAGGCGACCTGGGAAAGGCAGTGATCGTGGCGGGCGTGCTGCCGTGGTGGTACCCAACGGTACCTTGTTTGCAGATGGCGTCGCCGCTCGCATCAAAGAGGAATTGCTTAAGAACTACAATCTGCACACCATCGTGCGCTTGCCTGAGGGTGTTTTTGCTCCCTATACAGATATTCCCGCCAATCTGATTTTCTTTGATCGTTCCGGTTCGACCAGCGATATTTGGTTTTATCAGATACCACCGCCACAAGGTCGCAAGAAATACACTAAAACCAAACCTATGGAGTATGCAGAGTTCGATGTCTGTCTGACCTGGTGCATCGAACGCAATGAGAGCGCTCATGCCTGGAAGATCCACGCTGCCGATGTATTGAAATATGACACGGAGAACAAGTTAATTTCGGTCAATCTCGACATCAAGAATCCCAACAGCCTGGAAGCGCTGGAACATCGGCCACCGGATGAGTTGATTGTCGACATGTTGGAGAAGGAACGGCGAGTAATGGGGATTATGGAAGAAATTCAAGTGACGTTGGGTGTGCAGCCATGACGTTTGGTTGGGTAACTGTTCCGATTGGTGAAGTTGTTACACTGGTTGATAGACAAGAATCTCCGCAACCTGGAATAATCTATCGGCAGATTGGTGTTCGTCTATGGGGGGAAGGTGCATACGAACGCGAATCGATGGACGGCGCTGATACGCAGTATCAAACGCTTAATTGTGTCGAACCAGACGACATCATCGTCAATAAAATATGGGCAAGGAATGGTAGCGTAAGCGTCGTAAACAGGACTTTAGCAGGTTGCTACTGTTCCAATGAATTTCCGCTTTATCGTCCAATCCCAGACGCACTTTATCCCAAGTGGTTTTATTGGATTACCAAGGCGCGCTGGTTCTGGAACAGTTGTGATGAAAAATCACGCGGCACAAGTGGAAAGAACAGGATTAAGCCACACAAGTTTCTTGAAATTGGCATACCGTTACCTCCTCTCGACGAACAACGCCGCATCGTCAATAAGATTGAATCCCTTGTGTCCAAGATTGATGAGACCAGACAACTGCGACAAGCGATCCAGGCTGATGCTCGGGCCCTGCTGCAAAGCGCTTTCCAGCAAGCTATCGAAGGAGCGGGATATCGCTCCATGGCTGAAGTTGCTCCCATTGTCCGTCGCCCAGTAGTAGTCGAAATAGAGAGCGAATATCAGGAATTGGGTGTACGATCATTTGGCAAAGGCACCTTCCACAAGCCGGTGCTCAACGGGGTTGATGTTGGCACGAAGAAACTCTACCGCATTTGCCCTGGAGATTTGGTGTTCAGCAACGTTTTTGCATGGGAGGGTGCTATCGCCGTCGTGCAGCCAGAAGATGCTGATCGAGTCGGTTCGCACCGGTTTATTACTTGTGTGGCCAAAAAAGGTATCACTACACCGGAATTTCTCTGTTTCTATTTGCTGACGGATGAAGGAATTGAAAAAGTGCGTGCAGCGTCACCGGGGGGTGCAGGGCGGAATCGCACGCTTGGCTTAAATAAATTGGAAAAAATCGAAGTTCCCATTCCACCCTCCGATAAACAACTCTGGTTTAACCGCCTCCAAACCCAGGTCATGGCCATTCAGCAGATCCAAGCCGATAACCAAGTCGAGCTTGATGCTTTACTTCCTTCTTTATTGAATAAAGCGTTCAAAGGAGAATTGTGAATAAACAATTTAAGGTTTTTCACATATGACAGTACAAATTGTCGAAGTTATCCGCCGTTCCGAGCAGGGCATCACACAGCCCTATATTTGTCGGGGGGACAACGATAAAGTTTATTTCGTCAAAGGAATTGGCGCCGGCCGGCGCAGTCAACTCTGCGAATGGATTGCCGGTAATTTAGGATTGGCCCTTGGTTTGCCGATTGCACCATTTGATATCGTAGAAGTACCAGAAGAATTGATGGAATTGAACTTCACCCTCAATCTCTCTGACCTAGGATCAGGGCCTGCTTTTGGCTCCCAACGACAAGAAGTAATGGAACTCAACGTTTCTGCCGTAGATGAGGTATCTGAATTACTTCAACAGGATGTCTTTGCATTCGATTGGTGGATACGAAACAGTGATCGTCTTTTGACGGAAAAAGGCGGAAATCCCAATTTATTCTGGAATCCTAGAGATCAGGAATTGATAGTCATCGATCACAATCAAGCTTTTGATGCTGCATTTAATCCCGACGTTTTCAATGAGCTTCATATATTTCGTTCTCAGAGACATCGGGTTTTTGGTGACATGCTTTGCCATCAAGACTATAATCGGCGGTTCACTTTGGCCTTGAATAATTGGCCAGAAATATGCAATGGCCTACCAAAAGAATGGTTCTTTGCGGACGCAGAAATGACGGTGCCTGTGAATTTTTCATTAGGCGACGCCTATAAATTGTTAGAAGAGTACAAAAAAGACGGCTTCTGGACTGTCCCATGAATAAAATCGCCTGCCAATATACCATTGTTCGTTTTTCCCCTTTCATTGAAACGGGGGAATTTGCCAATGTGGGAATCGTATTGATGGCTCCCAGTCAGCGCTATTTCGCCTCTAAACTAGAAACACAGCGCTATGGTCGTATCACTCGATTTTTTGAAGAGCTGGATAAAAAACTCTATACCCAAGCAATCCATATACTCAAAATTGAACTTGAACGTCTACATCAGGTACTGAAGGCGCATGGCTTCGATCGACGGTTTAAGGTTAATGATGTGAATTTCGCACAGCAACTCTTTGTTGAGCTCATTCGCCCACGGGAGAATATTGTCCGTTTTAGTGAACCCCGCATTATCTTGGTGGAAAATCCTAAAGAAAAACTCAATGAACTTTTTTCGTTCTATGTTGAGCGAAATTTTGTGACCAAAGAGTATATTGAAACACGTCTTGAAAAAGGTATCCGAAAGTGGTTATCTCAAGCCAGCATTGGCGAGCGTTTCCAGCGATTAGCTGTAGGTGACGATGAGTATGAGGCGATATTTCCTTTTGTCGAGCAAATTGATAATAGACCAGTAAAGATTATCAAACCGTTAAATCTTGCTCAAGAAAAACCGAGCAAGATAATTGATCATGGAAATCTATGGCGTTCTCGAATCGAAGAACTCAAACGACGTAAGCGGCTGCCTGGAAAGGTATTATTTACTGTCAGGGGTCCGGAAGATATCGACAACAATCGATACCACGCTTATATAGATAGCATAGACAGACTGAAAGGTACCGGTGTAGAAATTGAACCTTACGAAAATAAGGAACAGATTATCGGATTTGCCCGTTCGTAATAGGGATTGTGGGCTCTGTTGCAAAAAATAATATTGGCCAACGCTTATCCCCTCCCATCTGATATACCTGATTATGTTGTTAGCGCGGGGTTTAAATTGACCAGGCGATATAGCGTACTCAACAGATCCGGGATGTTACTCATTTACGCAGGAATCCTTACGGAACTCCATGTTTAACGCAGGTGTCAGGCAGTTACCCTTAACTTCCTATTCATGCGCCCACAAAAAACGACAGATTGTGCTTTATTCATACCTAAAAACCAACAAGGTGCAGAATAATGGATTTTTCTCAATTAGGAACGACAGCTAAGAAAGCAGCACCCGTTGAACCTATAAAATTATTTGAAAGCCTGCCTAGTCTAGAAAATACCCCAAATGATCTGTGGCGCGGGCAAGCTGAGGCTTTGACGAATTGGCACACAGTTCGAAATAGTAAAGATGTTCTGGTGTCACTTAATACTGGTGCTGGAAAAACAATTGTAGGATTGCTTATAGCTCAAAGCTTGGTTAACGAAGGTACTGAAAATGTAATTTATGTTTGCTCTACCATTGATTTGGTAAACCAAACGGCAGCTGAAGCCAGACGTATCGGCATACCTCATACAATTCGTATCAAAACAAATTTTAGCAATGATTTATTTGAAACTGCAAAATCATTCTGTATTACAACGTATCAGGCATTATTCAATGGACATAGTGTTCTTCGTCGTAAATTTTTTCCTGGAGCTGTCATATTTGATGATGCCCATGTGGCAGAAAGCGTTTTAAGAGATGCTTTTACGGTAAGAATTGCCAGCAAAGATTATGCGGATCTTTTTAATGAAATAGCTCAATTATTTGAGCCACATTTTAAGGAATTAAAAGCACTATCAAGGTTTAAAGACAGCTTGAGTTTAGGTGAGCAGGCAACAGCGTTTGCAGCCCCGAGAGGGGTGCATCAGCGCACAGCACAACTTTTGCAACTTTTTGAAAAATACAATCTGAAAGATGATAGTAATTTAACTTATGCCTTTGAACATATAAAAGATCACATTGAAGCATGTGCTGCAATTTTTACTCGTGGAATTTTTGAGCTTGCGCCACCTTTTTTACCATCATTGGCACTAGATATTTTTGAGAGACCTATTCGAAGAGTTTATTTATCAGCGACATTGCAATCTCAAACTGAATTCATAAGAGCCTTCGGACGGAAGCCTTCAGAGACGGTTATGCCTTCCAATGACGCTGGTAATGGCGAGCGTCTAATAATTGACGGACGTAATATTCAAGGTGGATTCTCTGCTGAATACATTAAAAAAATTGCTCAGGAAAGAAAGATAGTTATAGCTGTCCCAAGTTATTTAGCGTCTGAGAAATGGAAAGAAATATCAACGCCTCCAGCGACAGAAAATTTTTCTGAAGCTTTGAATGAGTTTCGCAAAGCAAGCAATGGTGCTTTTACCTTGGTTTCTAGAGTTGATGGCATTGATCTACCGCATGATGCATGCCGATTAATGCTTATGGAGGGCTTACCCAGTGGTACGTCTCTTATTGAGAGATATCAGTGGGAATTCTTAAAAATGAATAATGTACATGCGGCCCGCGTTGCAAATAGGTTGGCTCAATTATTTGGTCGTATAAACCGTGGAAGAAATGACTACGGGGTTTTTTTTATGGAAGGTAAAGATCTCAATATCTGGTTAGCAAAAGATCGGAATGTTTCACTGCTTCCGCCGTTATTGCAAAAACAAGTTATGTTAGGAAGATCTGTCCAAGAAGGCATGTCATTAGACAATACAAGTAAAGTATCTGATGCAATAAATTCTGTGCTAAACCGTGATGAAACATGGCTTAATTATTATGAACGTGAAGTTAAGCTCGGAGAGCTTGATCAGAGTCAAATAGAACGAGCCGAAGTTGCTGAACCAATTATGATAGAAGCTACTCTGGCAGAATCTGAGTATGCCGCATTTATTTGGAATGGGGATTATACTAAAGCAAGACAAGTCATGGAGAATTCTATTGATAGGGTAGCGAGCGCAGATACTCCGCTAGGAGGATGGCATAGTGTGTGGCTTGGGGCAGCATTTGATCTTGAAGGGGATGTCAATAGTGCGGAACGTTCTTATGGTATAGCTAAATCAAGAATAGGGACTGCTATCGCTTTGCCTCAATCAAGTAATCAGAGACCAACAGTAGCAAATGAACAATCAAATTCTTTTGCTTCAAGCTTAAGAGGATATCTTGGATTTTCTAGTGGTGGAAAAGCCAATTCTGAAATTATGAAGCTTAAGAGTGAATTGAGTTTTATAGATAAGGGAACATCTAAGCAAGCAGAGGTGTCCGTACGAAAATTAGGGGAGATTCTTGGTTTCAGCTCTACAAGACCTGATAATGACCAAGGTACTGGGCCAGATGTCTTATGGGTTGATGATGAAAGTCATATTACTATTGGCTTCGAACTAAAAACAGATAAAAATGCTCCTGCAAGATATCATAAGATCAAAGATATTGGGCAAGGACATGATCATCTTAGTTGGATTGAGCAGCAATACGTTGATCATATTCATTTAGGTCTTTTATATGTTGGCCCAAATGGGACTGTAGATGATAATGCAAACCCGTCTTCAATGATGGGACTTTGTCCCATAGAAGCGATGATAGTCTTAAGGGGACAGGTAATTGCTTTAATCGATGATTTGATGAAATCAACTCCCATTGAGAGGGTTGCTGCAATTGAAAAAGAAAGTATTCTTGAGAAATGGAAATTAACTTCTTTAGTTAAACAGTTATGGATAAAAGGCATGAATGATATGTAATTGTAATAAGGGTGTGTGCTATGCATATTTGTTCAGAATTACGGTATAAGCTTTTCTGAACAGTGAAAGGAGTAACTCAAGCTATGAGCAAATATAGAACGATTGGTGAGGTTGAAGAAAAACACCTACGCAATCTTCCCGAAGAAGTAGATGACTATATTGCCGTGCTAAGCGAAATCATAAGGGATATCACGCAATGAGGGAAATTCTCGGCAAAGCAAAAACCGTCCGCGAACTGCTCAAGGGTGTTAAGTATTCGATTGACTACTATCAGCGGGAATACAAGTGGCAGGACAAGCAAATCCGCGAGTTGGTCGATGATCTCACCGGCAAATTTCTTGAAGAATACGATCCCAGCCATGCGCGGAATATGGTCGCGGAATATCCTCATTACTTTCTCGGTTCGATCATCATCAGCAAGAAGGAGAGTGCAAGCTATATCGTTGACGGCCAACAGCGGCTCACCAGCCTTAGCTTAATACTAATCCTACTTCGTCAGCTTCAGCAGGATCGCCCAGAAGAAGTGAACATTGATGAGCTGATTGTGTCGGAAAAGTATGGTCAGAAGTCATTCAATCTGCACGTTGATGAACGTGCACCATGCATGGATGCTCTCTTTAACGGGGATCAATTCGATCTGACCGATCGAACAGAGTCAGTGCAGAACCTCTACCAACGCTATCAAGACTTGAACCAGTCTTTCCCTGAAGAACTGCGCGGCGAGGCGCTGCCTTACTTCATCGACTGGCTACTGGAAAATGTCCACCTGGTCGAGATTACCGCATATTCGGATGACGACGCCTACACGATTTTCGAGACAATGAATGATCGGGGGTTATCGCTCAGCCCTACAGACATGCTCAAAGGTTACTTGTTGGCTAATATTGACGACGGCTCCAAACGCACTGTCGCTAACAATCTTTGGCGGGAACGTATCCGCGAACTGAATGAAACCGGAAAAGAGGTGGAACCAGATTGCTTTAAGGCATGGTTGCGCAGTCAGTATGCTACTAAAATTCGCGAACGGAAAAAAAACGCGAAAGCCGAGGACTTCGACCGGATTGGTACGGAATTCCATCGCTGGCTACGCGACGCAAGTAATTCCGTCGGCCTTAAGCATAGCGCCGACTTTTATCGCTTCATCGACCGCGACTTCAATTTCTACAGCCGCCAATATCTGCGATTAACTAAAGCCTCACAGACGAAAGTCGATGGACTGGAGCATGTGCTCTACAACGCCCAACACGGCTTCACGCTGCAATACATGCTGCTGCTCGCGCCTCTTAAGCCTGACGACAGCGAAGCAGTAGTGAATCAGAAACTCCGCCTCGTTGGCCGCTTCATCGACATTTTGCTTACTTGGCGGTTGTGGAATTTCCGTAGCATTGCTTATTCGACCATGCAGTATGCCATGTTCATCGTTATGCGCGACATTCGCGGACTTGCACTTGAACCGCTTGCCCACAAGTTGCATGACGTGCTTGCCAAGGAAACAGAGACATTCGCTAGTAACGACCGGCTAAGAGCCCATCAGCAGAATCGTTACTCATTACATCGGATTCTTGCCAGACTTACAGATTATGTGGAGACGCAATCAGGATTGCCTTCACGCTATCTTGACTATATAAGTGAAGGCAAGGGGCGCTACGAAGTAGAACACATTTGGGCAGATCATCCAAAACGCCATATGGATGAATTCGGACACCCAGCTGATTTCGCAGAACATCGCAATCGTATCGGTGGGCTGTTACTTTTGCCGAAAAGCTTCAACGCGAGCTACGGCGACCTAACTTACGAAGAAAAGCTCCCGCACTACAACACACAGAATCTATTGAGCCGTTCGTTACATCCGCAGTGTTACGAACATAATCCTGGCTTCCGCCACTTCATGCAGGAAAGCAATCTATTGTTCAAACCACATTCGCAATTTAAGAAGACCGACATTGAGGAGCGTGGTGTTCTCTATAGAGAGATTGCTGAGCGCATTTGGAATCCAGATAATCTGTTGCTGCCTCATTAAATCCCAATCTTGGGCTAAATCCTATAAAGGTACGTAAGGCGACATACAATTAAGAATAACTACAAATCAAATACAAGTGTGAAAGCTTGTTTGATCGATTGCAAATATTCACTCTCAAGCCTACCTTGCTTTTTGCCAATTCGAGAGATATCAACTGCACGTAATTGCTTGAGATTTATATGACGATCTTTATCCAATCCGTTATTACTGGTTGGCGTTAGATTTACTGCAAATGGCCAGGATTTATGGTTAGGTAGCATCGGTGCCACAACCAGGGTTTTTGATTGGATATTCACAAGGTCGCTTTGAACAATCACGCACGGTCTTAGCTTTTTAGTTTCCGTACCCTTGGTTGGCTCCAGGTCAACCCAATAAATATCTAGTCGCTTAAACTCAGTCATTTGAGAGACCATCGGACAGAGTTGTATCCCATTCTTTTAGTTCTTTCTGATAGTCAGAATCCTGAGCTTCCTCCTGATTTGCCTTGAGTAAAGCTTGCTTGAGATAGTTTTTGCGTTCCTGGTTCAAAAGCTCGTTGATATAAGCACTACGATTATCACCTGCAATATTATTCAGAAATGCAAAACTTTCATCATCCAGAGTAATGGTCGTTCTATGTGTCATATAATTCTCACACTATTTATAAAAAATATATATCATACTATATAGTATGATATATAAATACTCCATCTAATATTTCATGTAAAAATACTTTTTGATAAGTCTCTACTCTACTATTGATAAAATATGTTATCAATAGTAAAGTAGATATGACATCAAGGAAGGTTGAAATAATTTTGCTTTATTAAATTTCATTGAGTAGGATATTATCCTACC
>WBZQ01000602.1_pt1 | contig 28082 bp, 25 predicted proteins | sample 5204251 | NCBI WGS metagenome assembly WBZQ01 (sample SAMN12412402, study PRJNA552823) | activated sludge metagenome | isolation source: activated sludge from nitrification reactor of wastewater treatment plant... | place: USA: Virginia | collected 2017-09
CCTCTCTTAGCTCATATGTGCCTGGTTTCCTTTCCACAAACGCCACGGTCTGGTCGTTCATCTGTTGGAGAGCGTCCAGCGGCGCGACCAGCGCATCATTGCCGCGCTCCGACAAGATGACCGCAGCTCTCGCAAACAGGCCAGGCCGAAGACGACGTCGTGGATTGGGAATTTCGACCCGCGCATCGATTGTGCGGGTTGCGGGATTCAGGACGTCACTGAGGTAGACGATCGTCCCTTTGAAGGTTTCGCCGGGAAAAGCGTCCACCGAAATCTCCACCTCGGCTCCCTCCCGCACGGCCGCCAGGTTCTGCTCATAGACGTCGAGGATGATCCACACCGTAGACAGGTCGGCAATCGTAAAGGCCTTATCCTTGGGACTGATTAATTCCCCCAACGTGATCGTCCGTTCAATGACGGTCCCGTTCAAAGAAGAAACCAGAGGGAAATAGGAGAGGGGTTGGCCCTTGGTACTCCAATCGATGCGCTTGATGTCTCCCTCGGACAAGCCGATGAGGCGTAATGCTTCATGAGCCGCGCGGTAGGCAGCCAGGCTCTTTTCATAGCGGCCCTTGGCGTCCAAGAATTCCTTTTCCGAGGTAATTTGTTCTTTGTACAGTCCTTCTTCACGAACATAGTTCCGCTGATCGACCTCGTGGGTCGTCTTCGCTTGAAGGAAGTCGGATTTCTTTTGACCCAGTTCGATGCTGTCCAGGAAGGCCAGCACTTGTCCTGCCTTGACCTGTTGACCCAACTCCGCCTTGACCTCGATGACCCGGCCTTCGATACGAGGGCTGAGATGCACCAGGCGATATTCATTGGGCTTGATCGTGGCCGTGGCCGTGACTTCATCACGAAAAGGACGGCGTTCTATTCGGACTGTCTGAAACGCCTGTCCGGACAGCGCTTCGGCCGGGACTGACACCTCTTGCTCCACCGTTAACGGAGCCTGTCCTCGATCTGGCGTTTCTTCCTCCATTCCGGAGGACGTGCGGCGCTCCGACGAGCTCTGTTCGCCGCTCTCTTCAACGCTGCTCTGCTGACAGCCGTAACCAAGGAGCCCCGCGACGATCAACAACAGGAGGACTCCATAATTAATCAGGTACCAGCCGGAGTGGAGCAGTGTCGCGTCGATTGTCCGGTCACAAGTGACGGATCGGCCCCTCGGAACGACACGAGCGGCAGTATGTGTATCAACGCTGGTCATGGGAGTTCTCCCGTCCACCGTTCGAGACGAGCCAATGATATTGATAGGGCCGCGCGCGCCTCGGCGTATTCCAGTTGCATTTGTCGATACACTCGCTGAGAATCGATCAATTCGAGGAGACCGGCGGCGCCTTGACGAAAACTGATGCGGGCAATCCGCAAGGCCTCCTCGGCTTCTTTCAGCAGGCCCTTCTCAAATACCTCGATCTGTTCACGATCCGTGCGCGCCTCTTGGGCCAATTCGGTCACGGCTTTGATCAATTCATTCTGAACCCCGAGGCGCTCCGCTTCCGCACGATCTTTCGCGCCTAAGGAGGCTTCAATTTCACCTTGGCGCCGATACCAGAGCGGCAGCGGCATTCGTAGGCCTGCGATATAGGCTTCATCTCCCGCTTCTCGATGATACGTTCCCGTCACGGAGACATACGGAATACGCGACTCCCGTTCCAGCCTGACGCTGTGTTCCGCTCGTTCAATCTGCTTGGCGGTCCGGCGAAGAATTGGATGCGATTCCAGCGCGGTAGTGATCAGCTGTTCAGGATTCAGGTCGTGCCGTAACGGCGCAAAGTCACCGTCCACTGAGAAGTCTGTGCCCAGCGCTCCGGCTGTCACCGCGTTGAGCCCAGCGCGAGCCGCGACGAGGGCATTTTGCGCGCGGCTCAGATCTTTCGTCGCCTTCTGTAACTCCACATTCGCCTTCACGGCTTCGAACGGTCGCGCCTGGCCGGCATCCACACGCGCCTTGATCGTTTGAAAAATCTCTCGGACCGTTGAAAGATTTTGCACCGATAGGTCCACGTCCCGCTGAGCTAGCAACAGCCGGTAAAAGGCGACCTTTGCATCGGCACGGACGTTCAAGCGCGCCTCGTCCACTCCCGCCAGGGCGCCCGAAAGACCTGCCTCGGCAGCCTCTCGGCGTGCTTTTCGCTTAGCAGGTAATTCCAGTGGTTGCTCTACCGTCACCGTCCGTTCGACGATCGAGACACCCGTGCTGGGATCGCGGATGGAGCCTCGCCCAGCCGATGCGTCGATCGATGGATTCAGAAACGCACTCGCTGCGATCCGTTCCCCTTGACTCTGGCGGACCCCGCCTTTCGCCGCACTCATAGCGGGATTCCGTTTCAATGCCAGTTCAAGCACGGCTTCGAGTTGCAAGATCGGGCTCTCAGTGTTGGCGGATGCGAATACCACGCAACCGATTCCTTCTAAGAGCAATGTAATGCCAATAAGCCAAATGAGTGTGGGTTGCATGAAAGCCTCCTCATTGCCCGCATGACGGACAATACTGACTTTTCCTGCGTTGTATGGACAGCTCGTTAGGACGCGTTAGACGCTGAGGGGAGGATGGAACAGGAACACGACGAAAGTCGGCACGTGTAGCGTGGGACTCAAGCTTACATCATCAGTAATTGGAGATGGGATCTCAGGAGCAGCAAGAGACACGGACTGGAATACAACATGGCAGGGACACCCATCATCATCCGTCACGCCGTCATCTGGTGACGTAGAATGGCTCGCCGTTGCGGTCAAGGCTGCATCAGGCCCGACTTGCCATTCACCAAGACAGGTGAGACCAGTGAGTTGAACTCCAAGGAGGAGAATCAGCCCCATGATCAGCAGATTTCTGTGTCTCGTATCCAACATCACTGTTTCAGAATATAACATAGCGCTGAGTCAAAGCCATACAATTTTTTAGCTACATTGTACACATTGAGAACACGATATGCATAAGGATCTCGATAATCCGTGCCGCGACGCTAGGATATCGAAGTTTTGTGTGCTCGCCCTAACCGCTTGAGACTGTGAGAGGCAGACCCGAAAAGATAGTCCGATTCAGATCATAGGTAACGATGGAAACAATTTCTGCTATCCATGAGGGACAAGACTTGTCCTGAGTTGACGTGTTGACGGAGCACGCACCCGCGTCGATCGTGCAAATCAATCCGGTCACACGTGAACCAGGCGCCCGGTCTCACGATCGGCGCAAAAGATGAAGTCTATTTCACGTAGTCTACGGCACAGGCCAAATCTGATTCGCCATTTGCCTCCGATCTTCTCCTCGCACGATCGCATGACGGAGGGCTAACCTTTGACGCTCCGATAACCGTCAATGATGACAATCAACCCATCAGCCATAGTTTCGAACACGTGCTGGCCATGCCAAACGGGAACGTGTATCTCGCGTGGCTGGATCATCGTGGAAAAGATCGCAGTGGGGCAGGTGCCATCTTCGCCGCGAGCCGTGATCATGGAAAGACCCTGGGGGTCAATCGGACGATCGATGGCATGGCGTGCCTCTGTTGCAGGCCGATCATGGCGCTCGCTCCCGATGGAGGACTTTGGGTTGCGTGGAGAAAGACCTTTGAGGGGAACGTGCGAGACGTTGTGTTGGCTCAGTCTCACGGACGGGTGGATACTTCCGACATGTCCTCATCGTGGGCCATTGCTTTGCGTTCGATTGCTATACAGGCTGGACGTTGCGTGGAACACGGAGCAATGGATGAGCAGCCGAAGTTGTTTTTTGACCTCCGACGATTAAGACCAAACATTGTGTTCGCCTTATACACCGCTCCTGCTGCTCAGGTCCACGACCGCAGTGCTGGTAGCACTTCTGATCGAGGATTTCGTGTACCTTTCGACCATATCATAGATTCACTTCTGGAGATAACTCTGCTCAAATTCGATGTGTCTTGCCCGAATGCTGGCCGATAGAGCGGCGTAAGCCTGGAGATAGCGTTTAGGGATGTTGCGAGTCTAGAACATCAAATAAGCGCCGGCACCAAATGATTCGGTCTTCTGCAAATAGAAGAATTGCCCATATGGACTATATCCGTGATAGTAGTTGAACAGAATCCGAAAACGCTTCAGATAGCCAGCGCGTGATATATCGATCCCCATGAGCAAGTTGGTATTGATGTGCCAGTCCTGTGCCTCGACGGATTTAAAGTCCGTCGTCAAGAGAGGCGTGAAGAGGATTGGATTGGAGAGGAGACCAAACAAGTGAGAGCGTCCCAACGGCGTCGGCGTCCGCGCTTCGAATCCCCATTGTCCTGTAAAGCGGTCGATCGTGGAAGGTTGCCGGTTGACCATCACTGCTCCTCCCCCATACATGCGCAACCATGTCCGGAAATCATACGACACGATCATGTCGACTTCCTCGTACTGAAGGCCAATTGATTTGAATCCAGGATGCGCCCCCAGGAATTCATCCCCAATGTGACTGCTCTGGTGATAAAAGCGTAAGCGCGCGGACCAGTTTTCATGCCGCCAGGTCAGCGGCACGCCGACATTGAAATCGACATTGATAAGCTCCGCATTGGACGTATCTAAGTCAAATTGCGAAAAAATGCCGGTCAGCAGGCTGATCTGCCACCCGTTACATCCGTTGCGCCGGGTATAGAATCCAAAATTCTCTCCAATCCCGACCGTTCCGATGTTTGCAGTGGTCCGTTCAAGCCGCGATTGAGTGGATTGCCAGAGGGCGAAAAACTGCGGCTGTTTCGGATCGCCCAAGAGGGGACGAAAGAGATCGTCAGTCGGGAAAGTATCTCCGATCGTTTCACTTTCGGAGAATTTGGAAACTTGATGGTAGCGACAATCTAATAGTTTGTTTGCTGGCCCATCATCCGGCTTCTTGTCATCAGCGGCATAGGCTGTACATATCATTAGACACATGATTGCTGTGATTACGATACAACACCGCTTATACAGAAATCCTAGACTCATGCCATTTCTCCTCCAGACGTTCTCGTGTGAAGCGAGATGTTTTGCACCTGCCTCGGGCACTGGGACTTTGTCATCGATTCGGAATCACACACCGGCTATCTTCACTTCTTCTGTTCACAATCTTCCCTTCCTTCGCTCAGCTTGGTATTGCTGTCAACGAAATGACGCGGGGTAGCACGCTTGGCAGTTATTTGACGCTCATCCTTATGGCAGTCGTGCACTATGTGCTGACAACTCTTTGGATCCAACGATTCCCATATTATCGTGACTAAGTGGTATGTACTTTGCTTATAACATGGGCCACCAACCCAAAATCAAGAGAACGCGGGGAGGGGACAAACTGAGAAAGTGTTCCTCAAAGTGGAGAAGCCAACACAAAACACGATTTGTCTCAAGGAGAAATATCCGATTTAGCAGATGGAGACGAGCCGTGAGCATTTTTGATGAATCGTTTGCATTGGCGCGGGTACTGGATTTACGAAACGCCCGGCACCGTGTGATTATAGCGAATGTCGCGAATGAAGAAACACCAGGATATCGCGCCAAAGAGCTCCACTTTAAAGATGCATTGGCTGCTGCGAGTGAGAATGCCCAAGGCGTGACTCTGAACAAAACCAATGATCGCCATCTGGTGAGCACAGTCGAGACCGTCCAGGGACGGATCGCGGAGGTTCCTGCCTCGGATCTTCCCTTAGATGCCAATTCCGTTAATTTGGAATTAGAAATGGCCAAACTTTCCGACAACACTATGCAGTATAAAGCGGTCGCGGAGATACTCAGGAGAGAATTTGAGCACATACTCTCTGCTATCCGCGAGGGACGGTAAGTTGCGAGACCTGTAGCCGTTGAGCACCATGATAAATCGGTGATCCGGCAAGCCGTCGCGATTGCATGGGGAATGGGAGAGACATCGGCAGCGGCGATGCCGGTCCGCTCCTGCGCGCCTTGAATGATCCGGCATCCCGCATAGATCAGGCAGAGGCTTATATTACTGTGTGGGCATCCCCTTGAGACTCTTCAGCCGCTTCCGAGTAAATCGGTTTTCGGTTTCGGTATTTTGATACCTGCCATCGTTTCTTCTGAAACGCGTAAACCACCCAAATGTCCCTCCTTCAATTGTGCAGCATAATCGACGCGGAATGCACGGCCCATGAATAGCAATATTGACTGTCGGGTCTGGCCGTGGCTCTCTGCCTGCTGCTGCTCAGCCCGCCAGCGGTACAGCAGATGGTCGGTAACACCCAAGTCCCGGGCGACCTGCGCGACAGGCGGTGCTGAGTTTCGTATCAATCGCACGGCTTCTTCTTTAAATGCTTCCGTGTACCGCCGTCGAGTCTTGGTGAGCATGCGAGCATCCGATTGCATCTTTCTCCTCCTTAGTGAGGTGTCTGTACAATCGGGGGAAGATCAGGATGCCTCCGGCTTCAACGTTGGTGTTAACATCGTGGGTCTGAGAGCGGACGGCAACCTCTATTACACCGATGACGTCGCCTTTTTTCAGCTCTTCCTGGCTCAGCCGGTGCCTGTCCGCGCCGGCTGTTCAACGCGATCGTCATTACAGCCCAGGGCAAGCGAAGGCAAGCAGACCTTCAACAAGAATACGATCATTCTTGCTTATGCGAGACTTTTGGAATGACCAGGGACGCCAGTCCATCTCAAACCAGGAGCAAACGAGTCCCATCGCAGGTTCTACGGGGAGCGCTCGCCGGTCGCGATTGAGCCCGTAACTTGCTAAGCTACCGTGGCCATGAACTCGACAGCGCAGGCCACCGCGTATCTGATCTATGCGTGGATTTGGGGCATCCATCCGATGCTGTGGCGACGGTTCCTGGTCCGCTCCGACAGCACACTGGCGGACCTGCACTGGGCATCCAGATCGGATTCGGATGGACCGATTTTCACCTGCATCGATTTCGGGTCCAGAAGAAAAGCTATACCACTCCGCGGATTGGGTCGGTGGAGGGCCATGATGCCCTCCAGGTGAAATTGATGGCTCTGCAGTTTCGGATCAACGAACGCTTCCTCTACGAGGACGACTTTGGCGACCTGTGGCAGCACGAGATTCGGATCGAGAAACACTGCGTGATCGAGAACGGGCGCACGTATCTGGTATGTGTCGGAGGGAAGTGGGGCGGGCCACCAGAGGACTGTGGAGGCCCGGACGCCTTCATGGCCCGCCGATCGGCGGCCGCTGAGCAGCACGCTCAGTGTGGCGGGGATTCATCGCAAGGTCCAGGAGGTTCCGAGCGGCTGGACCACGAACTGGGGCCAGAGCGAGCCGCGTTTATTGAAGGGTGCCAACGGGATTGGGACCAGCTGCCGGTCCTCGGGCCGCGACTGACGGTGGGGCTGGACGGGGGTACGTGCACGCCAAGAAGCAGCGCTCCGGCAACGAAGGGTGGTTTGAAGTCATTGTCGGTAAAATCGTCTTTGGATGATGGCAACGGCAAATGTTTCGCCTATGTACAGACTTATGACAACAAGCCGAGGCGGCGGTTGTTCGAGTTTCTGAAGTCGCACGGAGTACAGGAAAACCACGCAGTGCGGTTTTTGACAGACGGAGGGGCGATGTGCGAGCCGTGCCGGAGTTCCTGAGCGCGGAGTCCGAACATACGCTGGACTGGTTTCATCTCACCATGCGACTTACAGTTATGCGACAGCTGGCGAAGAGTCTGCCTTGGAACAGTTCCGACAAACCAGAGCAGCCAGAAGAGGAAGAGACGGAGCACATCGAACCTACGGTTGCGGCGGAAGAAACGGTCAGCACGCGCGAGCGAGCAGGTCTGTCATCGACTAGAGCGCGTGAAATGGCTCTTGTGGCACGGCAACGTGGGCCTGGCTTTGGCGGAGATGGAGAACATTGTCTTCGGCGCAGAAGCGGCCTCGAATGGGAAAGATGGTGTGCCCAAATTGCTTCGGGCTGCGAAGGAGTTTGCGATGTATGTCGAGGGTAACGCGGGCTTGATCCCGACCTTCGGCGATCGGTACCGCCATGGGGAGACGATCTCGACGGCCATCGTCGAATCCGCCGTGAATCAAGTGATGAGCAAACGTCTGGTGAAGAAGCAACACATGCGATGGAGTGAAGAAGGGGCGCACAACCTCTTACAAGTACGGACGAAAGTGCTCAACAACGACCTAAGGCGCGTGTTCGATCAATGGTCCCCCACACTCAGCGGGGCAGCGGTTGATGGACCACTCGCCAGAAAGGCGGCCTAGCTGCTCCCGGTTTGAGATGGACTCCAGTCGCATTTCACCACGGCCGGGATCGGAGCTGGGGCAAGAGGCTACGAATGTCTACCGTTTCCTAAGAAATGAAGGACCTTCGGATGGCATACACCATGCTGAGAGTATTCCGAGGAGGCAGGGGTGTGTTACTTCATTCACCGCGTAAATCGCGAAGATGATGAGAGCATCCCGTTGAGCCGAGGCCGATGCGGAATGCTTCGCCAATGGCTTATCAGGATCGTAGCCTGTGGGATCGTAGTGGGGACCATCGGTTGTGACAACAAGGCTCGGGATAGCTCCGCTACCAAACAACCTCCGATCTCCTCACCAACGAATCTGTTGCCCCTGACACCGGAAGAGTTATCCTGGATGCAGCTGGAACTTGTGCCTGTGGCACAGGGGCAGATTCTTCCGCATCGTGAATTTCCCGCCACCGTCCAAGCCAACCAAAACGAATTGGCCGAGGTTACGACCCTGATCCGTGGCCGGGTTGTGAAGGTCCATGTCGATGTCGGGCAGGACGTGAAAAAGGGTGCCCTCTTGGCCATGCTCCACAGTGTGGACCTTGGTGTGGCTGAGGGAGAATACCTCAAGGCTGAGGCCAAACTGGAGGAAGCTGAACGATCGCACGTGCGGGCCAAGGAGTTGTACGAGAACAAAGCCGTGAGTCTGGCAGAACTGCAGCGGCGTGAGGCGGCCAGGAAGGCGGCGAGAGCCGAAGCCCGTGAAACCAAGAACCGTCTGGAGCTGCTCGGTGTGCCGCGAGAAGAAATCGACAGGCTGGACCGGGAAAATACGATCAAGGCTGATGTGCCTTTGCGTGCGCCGTTCGATGGGCGGGTCATCACACGAAACATCACGAGGGGAGAAGTGGTCGAAACGGATCAAACGCTCTTCACCGTGGCCAATCTCACCGATGTGTGGGTGATCGGCAACGTGCCGGAGAAGGACGTGCAATTCATCCGCAAGGATCAGAGCGTCAACGTGGTCCTGGCGGCCTATCCCCATGCGATCTTCACCGGGACCATCACCTATATCGGAGACGTGCTCGATCCAGCCACTCGAACCATGCGCCTGCGAGTCACCGTGTCGAACCCCGATCGACTGTTGAAGCCGGAAATGTTCGCGATCGTCATGGTGTACGGGGTCTCGAGCGAAGACGCGTTGAGCGTGCCCCTCGCGGCTGTCCAAGATGGGCCTGTCGGCAAGATGGTGTTTGTTCAATGGGAGCCCGGCGCGTTTGAGGCCCGGACGGTCAAGTTGGGGAACGAAGAGGGAGACGTGGTCAGAGTGCTGGAGGGGGTCAAGGCAGGCGAGCAGGTCGTAACCAAGGGATCGTTTGTCCTCAAGTCCGAAATGGAACGCCATAAGATCGAACCGACACCATGATTGCGACTCTTGTGGAATTTTCTTTGCGGCAGCGGATCCTGGTCCTTGGGCTGGCCTGTCTGTTGTCCGTCGCCGGGGTGATTGCCTTTGAGTCGATTCCCATCGATGCCTACCCCGACGTGACGAACATTCAGGTGCAGGTGTTGACCGATGCGCCGGGCCTCTCGCCGGTCGAAGTGGAACGGTTTATCACCTATCCGCTTGAGCTTCAGATGACCGGTCTGCCCGGTCTTGCCGAGATCCGATCGCTTTCCAAATTTGCGCTTTCGCAGATCACGGTGGTGTTTCAAGACGACGTGGATATCTACTTTGCCCGCCAATTGGTGTTGGAACGGATGATCGCGGCCAAAGAGCGATTACCCGAAGGGACTGAACCAGTGATGGCGCCGATCGCGACGGGTTTGGGCGAGGTTTACCAATACTATCTGGATGGGCCGCGTGCTGCTGAGCGTGATCCGAAGATCGTAGAGGCGGACTTGACGGACCAGCGGACGATTCAAGACTGGGTCTTGCGTCCGCTGTTCAAAAGCGTGCCGGGGGTGATCGATGTGAACGGCATGGGTGGGTTTGTGAAGCAGTATCAGGTCTTGGTTGATCCGGCCAAGCTGCGCAAGTTCGACTTGACGCTCCACCAGATCTACGAGGCCGTGGTGAAGAACAATGCCAATGTCGGGGGCAACGTGTTGGAGCGTCATGCTGAACGCGCGATCGTTCGAGGGCTTGGGTTGATCAGGACCGTGGGTGATATCGAATCCATCATCGTGAAAGAGGTCGGTGGTACGCCGGTGTTCGTCCGGGATGTCGCTGAAGTCCGCATCGGCCACGCCGTTCGCCATGGCGCGGTGGTGCTCAATGGTCAGCGGGAGGTCGTCGCAGGCATCGTGCTCATGCTTCGCGGAGGCAATGCCCGTCAGGTGGTTGAGGCGGTCAAGACGAAGGTGGAGGATCTGCAGCAAAGCAACGTCCTTCCAGCAGGCACGAGACTGATCCCTTTCTATGATCGCATCGAGCTGGTGAATGCTGCCATTGACACGGTACGCGATGCGTTGATCGAAGGCATTGTGCTGGTGGTCTTTGTGTTCTTCTTCTTCCTGGGCCATGTGCGCAGCGCCATCATCGTGACGGTCACGTTGCTCGTCACTCCGCTCGTAACGTTCATCATGATGGAGCGGTTCGGGCTGTCGGCCAACTTGATGACGCTGGGCGGGCTGGCGATTGCCATCGGCGAGATCGCGGACGGCTCACTCGTCGTCGTCGAAAATGTGTATCGCCACCTCGCCCAGAGCAATGGGGAGAGAGGAAAGAGCAAGCTCGAGGTGATTCTCCATGCCACGAAAGAAGTGGGCCGCCCCATCCTCTTCGGCATTCTGATCATCAGCGTCGTCTTCCTGCCGCTCCTGACGCTCCACGGCATGGAGGGGAAGATGTTCGCCCCCCTGGCCTACACGTTAGTGATCGCCCTCTTGGCCTCGGTCGTCGTGACGTTAACTCTGACGCCGGTGTGTGCATCGTTGGTCCTGACTGAAGACCATCCGAAAGAAACGCGCCTCACGCTTTGGATGAAACAGCGCTATCTGCCGGTGTTGCAATGGACGCTCCGGCACCGTGGTCTTGTCTTAACCGGTTCGACTGCGATCGTGCTAGGCAGCCTAAGCCTCGTGCCATTCGTGGGACGGGAATTCATTCCACTCCTTGAAGAAGGAACCCTGACGCCCCAAGTCTTGCGACTGCCGAGTGTATCGCTCGCCGAGTCTATCGAGCTCGAGAAACAGACCCACAAGGCCATGCTGGAGTTTCCCGAAGTGAAGATGGCTGTGAGCAGGATCGGGCGGCCCGATATTGCGTACCATCCAGAAGATCTGTATGAGAGTGACCCGATCGTGTCACTGCGCGACCGAAGTACCTGGAAGACGGCGAAGACCCAATCGGAATTGACCGATGCCATCCGTCGGAAGCTGGCGGAAATCCCCGGCATCTCCGTCCTCATGAGCCAGCCGATTCAGCAACGAGTGGATGAGTTGATCTCGGGCATCAAAACGGAATGTTCCATCAAGGTGTTCGGGGACGATCTGGATGTGCTCCGCGACAAGGCCGAGGAGATTGCCAACCTGATGCGGCAGATCAACGGCGTTAAGGATATCAAGGTCGAACAGATCGCCGGACAGCCCTACCTCACTATCGACATCGATCGGCAGAAGATCGCCCGCTTCGGCATCAACGTGGCTGATGTGCAGGAGATCATCGCTACCGCAATCGGCGGCAAGTCTGCCACAGAAGTCTACGAAGGCGAGCGCCTCCGCTTCCTCGGCTGCCTTCGTGTAATACTGCACAAAGGAGCGACAGTGTGCGATCAGATCGGCTTTGGTTTCTTTTGGAGAAAGATGGGGAGAAGAAAATACGGCGTATCGATCACCCATCTGACGCATCTCCTCTGCCTTTCCTCGTAGACGCAGGGCCTCCTGCTCATACCAGGTTGCCAGTCCACTATGATCGTTCCGTTCAATCAGTTCGCGTGGTGGCCCCGTCGAACAGGCCATGACCGCGACGACAAACAACAGGATGAACCACGACAGCTGCCGCGAAAGCTTCATAGGCGCTTCCTTCCTTCGAAGATAGGGACTTCGCACAGGTCAACAATCCGAACCCCAGAGCGTCGCCGAGGCCTTTCAAGGCATAAATAGCGAACAACAGATCGCCTCGGCGTGCCCTGGTCGGCTGCTATCGAACAGTGAACGTCCCCGTGCGACTGCCTACGGGCCCTTGCGCGTGAGACTCAAGTGTTCACTCGCCAAGGCTGCCGCCTCGTCTGCCATTTTCCTGTAGTTTCGAGCAACCTGACGGCAATGCGCCGCTTGATCGGCGATGTCGCTCGCCTTGTAGAGCTCCGGGTGATGCTCGTAGGATTCCGCGGTATTGTCCCAGAACCGCGCCTTCGCCTTGAAATCCTGCGCCTGCTCCGCATAGTACATGGCGAGTGCCTGATGATCACCTTTGGCAATCCCAGGTTCAGGGCCAGACGCGGCAAAGCTTGGCATGGCCAAGACCAGCAAGATGGCGATGAATGGTAACCCCCTCATAACCTGTCGCATTGGAATCCCCCCTTTTTATCGGCAGTGACCCATTCACTGCCTGTGACGGCACTTGAGCAACCACTGTACCAAGTCATCGGAGCGTCATTTATACGTGAATTTCAATGTATGACTTTGATTACTGCACACATCCTCTCTTGCGACCGAAGCCCCGTGGCAATAAAGGGCAGCTGACCAATTGTGGCTGTAGCGTAATGCCACCATGTTGACATGTTGGTATAACCCGATTGCCCTGCACCTCCGTACCGGTCTGGCGACGCGAGTGTCCGTCGCAAGACAGGAGATACCTTGACTAAGGTAGTGACCGGTCCATAATTGAATTGAAACCCGCTGCCCACAGAACACTTCGAGAAACTCAACACCCACAGTGGGATCATCATCCCGTCCCTCATCACGGAATGGCCGGCTCTTGTGCCTGATGCAGTTTGGCGAGCGCCTCCGCTTCTTCGGCCGATTTGGTGTAGTAATCAATGAAAAGCCGACAGTGGGCGATCAACTGTGTTTTGGACTCCTTCGGCGAAGGTTGATAAGAAGACTTCGCGTACAGTTCAGCCATCTGACGCATGTCCTCTGCTTTCCCGCGCAGACGTACGGCCTCCTGCTCATACCAGGCTGCCAATCCACTGTGATCGTTGCGTTCAATCAGTTCGCGCGGTGGAGCGGTCGAACAGGCCATGATTGCCATGGTGAACAACAGGACGAACCACGACGGCTGCTGCGAGAGCTTCATAGGCACTTCCCTCTTTCAACCAATGGTGTTCGGACAAATCGACACCCCGGAAAACTTAGAGCGCCAGGCGCTGTTGGCCTGTAAGACCACCGTTGAGAACGTCCTGGGTTCAAGGCTCCACATGCTTTTGCTCTATCTGCCTCTCTGCCCGTGCTTGTTCTCCTTCCACCATCGCCACATGACATAGACGGGCGGAATGACGAACAGCGTGAGAATCATGGCCGAGAAGACTCCGCCCACTTGTGGCGCGGCGATTCGCTTCATCACATCGCCGCCGGTACCAGTGGCCAGCATCACAGGAATCAACCCGACAACATCGACAACCCCGATCATCATCATCGGCCTGATGCGCTCGACCGCTCCGCGCTGCACGGTCTCAATGAGATCCTCAAGGGTCGCGAGTCCACCTGCCGCCTTGCGCCGCTGGCAGGCCTCATCCAGATAGGCCAGCATGACCGAGCTGGTTTCGGTTCCTGTCCCCACCACGGTGATGATCCCGACCCAGACCGCGATGCTCATGTTGTAGTCCAGTTCGGCGAGATACCAAAAGGCGCCTACCAGACAAAGCGGCACCCCCAGCATGACCATGAGTGTTTGGGCCACTGAGCTAAACGTAAAGTAGAACATCACGAAAATGATGACTAGAGTGAGAGGCATCACTACCTTGAGCCGTTCCTTGACCCGCTCCATGAACTCATACTGGCCCGACCAGGTGATCGTATAGCCAGGCGGCAGTTGCACCTTCTCACGCACCACTCGCTTGAGATCCTCCACGTACCCACCTACGTCTCGGCCAGCCATGTCCAGATAGACGTACCCAGCCAACCTACCGTTTTCATCCCGAATCATGGGAGGCCCGTTCACGAACCGGAGCGTGGCCAGTTGAGCGAGAGGCACTTGCGCACCGGTTGGTGTCTCAACGAGCACCCGTCGCAGTTTTTCCGGATCATCGCGCAGTTCGCGGAGATACCGCACGTTGATCGGGTAGCGCTCCCGGCCCTCGATGGTCGTGGCGATGCTTTCACCGCCGATGGCCGTCTCGATAATCCGGCCCACATCCATTAACTTGAGCCCGTACCGTGCGATCTCCTTGCGATTGATGTCGAAGTCCAGGAAATAGCCGCCCGAGACCCGCTCCGCATAGACGCTCCGCGTGCCGGGCACGTCCCGGAGAACCATCTCGAGATGTTTGCCAATGCTCTCGATCTCTTTGAGATCGGACCCGAAAATCTTGATCCCGACGGGAGTCCGCACGCCGGTCGTGAGCATGTCGATCCGTGCCTTGATCGGCATTGTCCAGGCATTAGTCACTCCCGGAAGCTGCAGTGCCCGATTCATCTCATCCACGAGACCTTCATAGCTCAGTCCCGGCCGCCATTGGTCTATCGGCTTCAGTTCGACCACGACTTCCATCATGCTGAACGGGGCCGGGTCTGTGGAGGTCTCGGCCCGCCCAGCCTTGCCGAAGACCCACTCGACTTCGGGGAACCCTCGGAGCTTCCGGTCCATGAGTTGCAGGAGCCGACTGGCTTCGGTGACCGACAGCCCAGGGAGTGTCGTGGGCATGTAGAGGATGGTGCCCTCATACAAAGGCGGCATGAATTCGGAGCCCATGCGCTGATAGACGGGGATAATGCTGGCCAACAGCCCGATCGACAAGACCACAACGAGCCACCGGTGGTGGAGCGCGGCCCGCAGCACAGGCGCATAGAGACGCTGCAAGAGGCGGCTGACGGGATGTCGCTGCTCAGGGAAAATTCGGCCGCGTGTGAAGGTTGGCAGCAACGCCGGGATCAGCGTGATGGCCAGCACCGCGCAGGCGGCAACGCCCAGGAAATTCGTAAAGGCCAGGGGCTTGAACATCCGGCCTTCCTGCGCCTCGAGGACGAACACGGGCAAGAAGGAGATCCCGATCACGAGTAACGAGCTGAACATCGCCGGGCCGACTTCTTTCGCGGAATCGATGAGGATCTGCGTTCGGTCACCGATTCTCCCGTTCTGTTCCCATTCCTCCAGCCGCTTGTGCGCGTTGTCCACCATGACGATCGGGGCGTCCACCATGTCCCCGATGGCGACGATAATGCCGCCGAGCGACATGATGTTCAACCCGATGTCTAAGAAGTAAACAAAAATAAAGGCGATCAGGATCGCCAGAGGGAGACTGAGGATAGGAAGCATCGCGGACCGAACATGGAGGAGAAAGCCGACGATCACGACCCCGGTGACAATCAGTTCTTCCGCCAGATTCTCATTTGCCGTGGCGACGGATTCGTGAATGAGGTTGCTGCGGTCGTAGGTCGTGACCACCTTGACACCCTTCGGCATGGAGGGTTCAAGTTCTTTGAGCTTGGCCTTGACGCGCTCGATCACCGTGAGGGCATTCTCGCCGAAGCGCATGACCACAATCCCGCCCGCAACCTCGCCCTTCCCATCGAGCTCGGCTAAGCCGCGCCGCATGTCCGGTCCGAGCTTGACCGTGGCCACGTCGCGCAGGAGAATCGGCGTCCCCTTTTCGTTAACGCCCACCGCCATCTCTTCGATGTCCTCGGGTGTCTTGATATACCCGCGCCCTCGGACCACATATTCGATTCCCGAAAATTCCACGACGCGCCCGCCCACGTCGTTATTACTCTGTCGGATGGTTTCCACGATCGAAGGAATCGAGAGGCGATAGGCGAGCACTTTGGTGGGATCCAAGTTCACCTGGTACTGTCGGACAAAGCCGCCGAGGCTGGCCACCTCGGCGACGCCTTCTACGGCGCGCAGCCAGTAACGCAGGTACCAATCCTGGAAGCTGCGCAGCGAGGCGAGGTCCTGCTGCCCGGTCTCATCCACTAGTGCATATTGGAAGACCCAGCCGACACCGGTCGCGTCCGGGCCGAGTTGCGGCATGACCCCCTCCGGCATGCGGCCGCCGAGCTGGCTCAGGCGCTCCAGGACTCGTGTGCGGGCCCAGTAAATGTCCGTGCCGTCTTTAAAGAGGATGTAGACGTAGGAATAGCCGAAATCGGAAAATCCGCGCACCACCGTCACCTTGGGGGCCGATAAGAGGGCCGTGACGATCGGATACGTAATCTGATCCTCAACTAGATCGGGCGACCGACCTGGCCAGGTGGTGTACACGATCACCTGCGTGTCGGAGATATCCGGGAGGGCATCGATGGGGGTCTGCTTCATAGCCCAGAGCCCGCCCACGGCTGCTGAAAAGACCAGCAGAAAAACAATGAAACGGTTTCTCGCACAATATTCAATGATCCCTTCAACCATGCGCGTTCAATCCTTCTCCTTCATGCCGGGCATGCCCGGCATCCCCGCCATCCCGCCGACAGCCGCTTTCAACTGGCTCTCGGAGTCGATCAAGAAGTTCGCCGATGTGATGATGTGATCCCCTTCCTTGAGTCCCTCCGCCACCTCCACCCAGTCGCCGGCACTCACGCCCAGCGTGACGGATCGCCATTCCAGTTTGCCGCCTCCGTGATGGATGAAGATCAGCTGGCGCTCACCGGATTCAATAATCGCATCGCGTGGGACTGCGAGACGTGCCCCAAGCGGAATCTTCAACGCCACATTCGCGTACATTTCGGGCTTAAGTTTTTCACCGGGATTCTCAAGCTCGAATCGGACTTTGGCCGTGCGCGTCTTGGGATCGAGCGTCGGATAGATGAAGCCGACATGACCGTGGAGCTTCGTACTGGGATCATAGGAGAGCGTGACTGTGGCCCCTTGGCCGACAGTGATGAAGGGCAGCTCGTACTCATAGATGTCGCCTAAGATCCAGATGTGGGCGAGATCGGCAATCATGTACAGCTCTGTGCCGGGACTCACGTAGGTGCCTCTTCGGGCTTCCATGCGAATGACCGTTCCCGTAATCGGAGAATGCATGGGGAGAGTACGGAGCACTTTCCCCGTTTGCTCGAGGTCCCGAATATGATCCGGCGTGATGTCCCATAAGTGGAACCGCCGCCGTGTCGCTTCCAGCAGATCCTTCGCCCCACGGGACACTTCCGGAAATTCGCTTTGACCGAGTTCCTTGATGCTCTGTACAGCAAGCAGATACTCCTCTTGGGTGGCGACTAGATCCGGGCTATAGATGGTAAAGAGGCGCTGCCCCTTCTTCACGTGATCCCCGATGGCGCTCACGAAGAGTTCGTCGATCCAGCCGGCAAATTTGAGGTTCACACGTGCGAGGCGCCGCTCATCAATCTCTACCCGGCCAACCGTGCGAACAACTTTTTCGAGCGGACGCCGTGCGACATCCTCGAATCTCACGCCGATCGTCTGGAGGCGCTCTGGGGCAATCGTCACGGTGCGTGACATCAGATCCGGTGACGTCGAGGGCAGGTCCTCTCCCCTCTCTGTTTTCGATGCCGGCTTGTCCCCTGGATGTTCCATACCAGGCATGGCCTCATGGGTCGACATCGTCTCATGATGCGTCTCGGGAGGGGCAGGCGCGGAATCCCGGGTTGTCCACCACCACGCAATGGCGAACCCCACCGTGAGCAGAACGACCACGCCGATATAGAGAGGACGACGACTCATTGGCCCTGGGTTCTCTCTTGGACGACCCCGGTCAAAGGCCCACCGGTTACGGCTTCCAACCGCGCGAGCGCTTTCTCATGGGAGACCATCTCTCCATGGAGTTCCAATTCACTTTCCTGCAACGTCAAAAGGCTGTTCAAGAGCGTGAGGAAATCCACTTTGCCCACTGCATAGCTCGATTGCGCGGCTCGGAGGGCCAAGGTCGCCTGCGGAATGATCGCATCACGCAGAATGGTAATCAGCCGCTCGGCACGCTGGGCTTGGACAAAGCTATCCTTTACCTGAAACAGCAAATCCTGGCGGGTCGCCACGAAGTCTTCACGGGCACCTTCAAGTCCTGCCAACGCTTCACGTACCCCTTGCTTCTGCTTCGTTTCATAAAACAGCGGGATCTTGATCCCCACCATTACTTGGTAGCCGTTGTCATTGATCTTGTCGTTGCGGATGCCGAGAGCCGTCACATCGAAATCGGGATAGTACTGTCGTTTGGCGAGTGAGACGGACCGTTCCGAACGATCGATACCTTTTGCTGTCGCTAACAGCTGAGGGGATAAGTCCTCGGCGCGGCGGCTCAGTTCCTGGAGGGGGATCGTCAGAATCGTGGGATACACTTCTTCCGGGATACCGAGCGATCCGGCGGGTGGACGATTCAGGAGACGATTAATCGCCGCGTGAAGGCTCTCCTTCTGCTGGTCGAGGACGGCCAGCCGGTCCAGAACACGTGAAATTTCTACTTGGGCCCGGAACACATCCTGTTGGGCGGCTTGTCCAACACTATATCGAGCCTTGGCCGTCTTCTCGAATTGCATCAGCAACGCCTTGTTCCTCTCCACGATGTCGATGCTCTTATGTACGAAGTGCAGGTCGTAATAGACCTGCTTGAGTGCGGCAACCAGTCTCAGCCGGGTGGCATTGTATTCCTGCTCCAACCGTTCGGCGTCACGTTGCGCCACTTCTCCCTTCAGCTTGAGCTTGCCCGGAAAGGGGATGTCTTGCCCGACCCCGTACATCACTCCTTCCACCACGGGAGGCACCATCGGCATGCGCTGATAGCCGATTTGGAGACGAGGATCGGGCAAGGTCTGCACTTGTGGCACGACCGCCTTGGCGGATTCCCAGCGTTGGCGGGCCGCCTTGATTTCAGGATTCGCGGCTTCAAATTCTCGAATGAGACCGGAAAGATCCAAGCGGGGTTCGGCCGTTTCGTCGGCCGCGCTGACCGGCCAAGGCAGAAGCAGCGTCAGTGTAATGAGCCACGCAGCCCATACTCGCGAGAATGAAAGAGAGCGATGAGTTTGTCTCACAGCGCACCTCCCACGGTAAAAGACATCACCGCCCGCTGCGCTTCAGCAGCCAAACAGCGGACGGCGAAACCGGAGGTGTCGATCAGATTCGGAGAACCGAGGAAGAGCTTATAGAGATGGGCACAGAGGAATACGCGCTACTCCAAGACCAGATCATCTCACGAGGGACACTCTTGGGTACTTCCGGACCTCTGACGAGAGACACAACAGGATCAACTACCACGACCATACTGTTTTTGACCTGACGCTCAGGCGACGCGGTGAGCGATGGCGGACACATGATGGTCCCGTCCATCGGACAGGCCATATGGTTCATCGCTTCAGCCAGCTGTGCCGCATCGTCGGCCAAGGATAGATCCGGAACCGTACACATGGCCCCGACGATCTGACAGAGGGCGAAGAGCAGGACCAGGCTAAAGAACCGCATCCTCACCTTGGCGAGTATCCAACCGTTCATAGCGCGATAGCTTGCCTCAATCCCACCAGACAGGTCAAGCTCAAGCCTATGTCTTATTCTTCTGTCGCGCAGAGCTCGCTGCGCAGATCTTGTGAATCTCGCGAACAGGAATCGCACACACAAGAAGACTGAATTCCATCCGACATGCGCGGAGGACTACGCGTATAATGCGATACATTCGGTAAAGAAAGGGCGTTCCCATGACTACTCCAAAGAAGGACCCACACGGCTTGGCTTCTGATGCCGACTCCGTCATTCATCGACTCACAGAGAATCGATCCCTCTTCGAGGCATTCTTGCGCCGCCGAGTGGAGGATCATTTCCTCGTCCAGGACCTCCTCCAGCAAAGCTTGGTGAAGGCTATCCAGCAACAGCATTCGCTGAATAATGAAGAAAGCGTCGTCCCGTGGTTTTATCGCATACTTCGCAATACCGTGATCGATTACTATCGTTCACAAGCATCCGAGAAAGCCAGACGAGGCGATTTTCTGGAACAAACTCAGGTCTTAGCCGACGACCATGTACCGTCGCTGGATGAGGTCAAAGCGACGGTATGCCGCTGCCTGGATGACGCCATCTCGGTCCTTCGTCCAGGCTATTCTGACTTGATCCGACGGATTGATTTGGCGGGAGAAACCATCTCATTAGTCGCGAAAGACCTGCAAATTACGCCCAATAATGCAACGGTTCGCCTTCATCGCGCCCGGCAGGCTTTACGACAGACTTTGGAGAACTCATGCGGCGTGTGTAGCACGCATGGTTGTCTCAACTGCACTTGCAATGAATCCTAAGGGCCTCGCGAGATTCCCCTCTCTTTGCCGCTGCACTGTAATATCCGGTGCCTCCTCTCGTCTGTGGAGGTGTACGAGGCGAATCAATCGACTCATATCCCCTCAAACGAAAAGGAGTTGGTCATGCAGCCATTGACGGTACAGATTGACGGTATGACATGCGGGCACTGTGTTGAAGAAATTACCGAGATCTTGAAGGCCTTAAACGGTGTGCATGTGCGGTCAGTGCGGTCGGAAGCGCATGGTCTCCTTCGACCCTCGTAAGATCTCCACGGTCGGATCTACGCTGATATTTATGAATCAGAAGTGGCAGCCACAAAGGTCGGTCAGCCGGCAACGGTCACCTTTGCACTGAAGATGGGCCATTGACAGGATCAAAGAGTTGATGGTATTGAGAAGCATTATCAAGAATGATTGACCTCAAGGAATGCCGTCATGGATGCCCTAAAAGAAATCGTCGATTATGGAATTATTGGCCTGTTGTTCGTCTTAAGCGTGTGGGCCATGGCCGTGGCCTTCGAGCGATGGCAGTTTTACCGACGAATTGATCTTTCCCACTACCCTAATCAGCAGCTCTTCGAAATCGCCCTCACCAAACGGTTGGTCATTATCGGGACGGTGGCGGCTAATGCTCCCTACATCGGGCTCTTGGGAACCGTCCTCGGAATTATGCTGACTTTCCATACCATGGGGACTTCCAAGACCATCGCCGTCAGCTCCATCATGGTCGGGTTGAGCCTTGCTCTCAAAGCCACTGCCGTAGGGCTGTTGGTAGCTATCCCCTGCGTCGTGATGAACAACGCCCTCCGAAGACGCGTCGCTGAACTCATCACCCTTTATCAAGCGCACCATCAACATGGATGATGAATTGAATCAAATCAACGTCATCCCCTTGGTTGACGTCATGCTCGTGTTATTAGTGATCGTTTTGACGACGGCGACGTTCATCAGTACCGGTCAAATTCCAGTCGACTTGGCCAAAGCAACCGAAGCTGCAGATAGGAAAGACGTGCCGGTCGTGATTACGCTAACCTCGCAAGGGGAGATGTACCTGAACGATTCCGCTGTTCCTGAACATGGATTGCGAATCGTGCTCGAGCGGCAACCGAGAGAATCATTGGTTGTCGTCCGCGCCGACAAAGTCACGATCCTGGAACGGTTCGTCCAGGTGGTTGATGAGTTGAAAAGCCTGGGCTTCGGACAGGTCAGCCTTGAAGTGGTAAAATCATGACCCCTATTTTCGACAACTATCCTGGTCACACTTACCTGCATCGTCAGGGGTGGGTCTATTCCGTATTGTTCCATGCGATGATGGGTGCCTGTGCTGTGGTTCTGATGTCAGGGCTAACGCTATCGGTTGAGCCAGACTCCTATCAGTGGAACGTGGCATTGGTTGAATCACCAGTTTCCCACCCGACAACAGATGCTCTTCCTGAAAGTAAACCCGAGCTGCCCTCGAAACCGCAATCTGTGAAGCCTCGGTCTATACCCCGCGAAGTGGCAGCGAAACCTGTTCAGCAGGAGACTTCCTCACGCCCAGACTTTACGGAAACGACCCCGGTCAATCAAACAGCTTCGACCGTCATCGCACAAGCCGTCCCACCTCAAGAAGTCATCCAGACGATGGTTCCGGTCGTGACGCAGGATAGAGTCGTGGAGGAAGTGCCTCCACCGACGAAGGAGGAAGTCTCAAACGAAACCGCCACGCCAGTCGCGGAACCGGTCCCCCCGCAACCTCTCGCCCAGGAGTCACCAACGCAGCAACCCAGCGCCGAACAGATCGTGGCTTCAGCAGCCCCCCTCAAAACAGCACCAGCAGCCAAGGCAGACTACGGATGGCTCATGAGAGCGTTGCTCGGGCGAATCGATGAGCTGAAGAACTACCCCGTCATGGCACGGATGAATCGTTGGGAAGGCAAGGTGGTGCTCAGAGCCGTCATCAAAGACGACGGTCAAGTGTTGATGGTTGATGTACAAGAAAGCTCCGGCCGGTCCATTCTGGATAACGATGCAATGGAAACCCTCAAAAAGGCCTCACCGATTAAATTGGATCAGCCTTTAGGGAAACCACAAGTCGCGATCCTTATGCCGATCAGTTATTCACTTCGGTAGGTGGCGTTTTAACGTGAATGAAAATGCGAGTCGACTCGACTGTCTTATTCGTGGAAACGTGACCGTTCAACATTCTATGCTTTTCGCTTTTCTATAGCGGAAGCTTCAGTATTATTCACCCCTAGAGGCCATGAAGAGCCCATCGCGCAAGGAGGACGTGCGTGAACAGGTCGTTTTTGAAATTGAGAATAAGAACTAACATTATTATCTTCGGCCTTTCGCTGATGGTCGCTTTCACAAGCCCCCTTCCCGTGAGTGCTGAAGAACCGTCTCCACAGCAGACCACTACGACAGAGAAAGCGCCATCCCAGAAACCTTCCACAGAGAACGAGGTTCAGGATACGCCTTCGACGACGACCACAGAGGAGAGCTCGGTTGAGCAAACGTCGGCCGATTCCAAGCCGCTGAAGATTCCCTTAACTGAGATTATCGGGACCTCTCCGACGGCTCTCGACCATATCCCCGGATCGGGGAAGGTCATCACCTCTGAGTCCATCCAGAACAACCATCGATTCACGATCAATGAAGCGCTGCGAGAGGTCCCTGGTGTTCATGTGCGGGACGAGGATGGCTTAGGGATCAGGCCGAATATCGGCATCCGTGGCTTGGACCCGACCCGCAGCAGAAAAGTCCACATCATGGAGGATGGCGTTCCGATCATGCTGATGCCTTACGCGGATCCGTCGTCATATTATTTTCCGCCGATCTTCCGATTCGACCGAATCGAAGTATTGAAAGGCAGCGGCCAACTCCTCTACGGCCCCCAAACGATCGGAGGCGTCATCAATCTGATAACCCGCATGCCACCGACGACGCCGGAAGGACATTTCCAGGTGTGGGGCGGCAACCTGAACTACCTGAATACCCACTTCGACTATGGAGGCACCTGGGGGAAAGGCGGTTATCTGGTCGATTACACTCACTATCAGACCGACACGCCCCGCTTCACCAACATCCGCGCCAGGGTGGACGACCTGACGTTCAAGACCGTTCAGGAATTGAGCGATCGGACGCAGATTCTGGCGAAGTTCAACTACTATCGCGAAAATTCGGGAATCGGCTACCAGGGCCTGACGCAAGCGGATTGGGCGATCCGAGGTGAAGATCGGCAGACCCTCTTCACCAACGATCGTTTCGAGTTTCTGCGGCTCGGGTATCACGTGGCGGTGAACCATATGTTCACGGCCAACCTGACCTCGACCATCAACCTCTTCGGTCATTACATTCAGCGAGACTGGTCACGACAGGCCCAACAGGGTGTGGACGCAAATGGTGCCCCTGTCGGCGGTGTGCAACTCGGTAATACTCTACCCGCGACCGCCTTTAGCGTCATCCCGGCCAACCAACGCTTCACAAACGAGCGGGAGTATTGGGTGTGGGGGGTCGAGCCCCGCTTTCATTATCTCCACTCCCTGTTGGGGATCAAAGGCGAGGCAGATTTTGGGGCGCGGTATATGTTCGAACAGTCGGACCGAAAACAGCTTCGAAACCTCCTCTCGGGTACTGGTGCATTTTCCAGCTGCGTAGGCACCATCGGGACCACAAACACATGCCTGGGAGAGAATAATCTTCGCACGACCAACGCCTATGCTTTTTTTGCTCAAGAGCGGTTGTTCTTTGGCCCATTTACGGTGACACCCGGATTCCGCGTCGAACACATCAGCTACGATCAAACAAATCGGTTGGCCAACAACGGGCAAGGAGTCTACGGCAAAACCAACTTCACCGAAGTATTACCGGGTGTAGGAGTGACCTATTCCCCCTTCAAGAACAACACGTTCTTTTTCGGCGCCCATCGTGGCATGGCGCCGCCGCAGATTTCCGACGCCATCACCGGCACCGGACAAGTTGTCGATCTTGGCCCGGAATTGAATTGGACCTACGAGTTAGGCGTGAGGGGGAACCTCGCTCCATGGTTTGGGTATTCCATTACCGGCTACCAGATTGATTTCTCCAATCAGATCATCTCTCAATCAGTGGCGGGCGGTATCGGTGCGACCTTGACCAGTGCGGGCAAAACGCAACATCGCGGAGCTGAGGTTGCCGCGCAGATGGACATCTTAGACGCCGTGACCGGACGGAATGACGATGAAGATGTCACTCTTGATTTCAACTATACCTGGGTTGCGCAAGCAGATTTCCGAGGAGCCCGTAATAGTTCCATCACCGGTGCAGCTCTGTTACCCGGTGAGCCAGCGATTTTCAACACCAGCGGCAATCGCCTTCCCTACTCTCCGGAACATTTGATTTCAGCGGGGATCGGCTATGCCAACCGAGCCTTCAACCTCGGCCCATTTAACGCGAGGGTGGAAACCCAGTGCGTCAGCGATCAATTCTCAGACGACCGCAACACGGTGATTCCCACGCCGAGCGGACAGCGCGGGATCGTGCGGGGCTGGTGCATGCTGAACGCCTCGGTCAATCAACACGTGAAGAAGATCAACACGACCTTTTTCTTCACGGGGAAGAATATGCTCGGGCAAGATGTCATTATGGACCGTACCCGAGGTATCTATCCAGGCCTTCCGGCGCTCTGGCAAGCCGGGGCTCGGTGGACATTCTGAGAATCGATTTGCAAACACCGAGCAGCTACGCTTGATGAACTATAGCCCGGAAGAAACAGTAACAGGGGTACGAGATGTTTAGTCCGACGGTGGGCTGGTGTACTTTACAGCTGGCTCCGGAGGGATAAGTTATGGGACAGCTTTTGCACAGCAGCGCCCGCACGACAGAGGTGAGAAGTGGAACACCGACGCACGTTCTTGTGTGAGTCCGCTCGGCCCACATCCCATTCAGTGCTGATGGTTCAGCGGCTCATCCAGCGTGTCCGCGATACACAGGCTCCGTCGACCAATTGTGCAAAGGTGAGTGGGGCCTACGCCTGCTCAACCTCTTGGAGAAATCCACCGAACCGTTCCGGCCAGTCCAAGCATGGCGCATAGATCCGGAGTTCGAGGGCCAAGCCCGACATCAGTGGCACGATCCTCGATGAGTTGTAACTCCTCTGGGGTCTCAATCTGAACCGTGGCGGTGAGAGCGAACCGTTTCATCTGCTCTCGCAACGCAGGGCGGCAGATAGCCCAAACTCGTGCAGCACCGACGGGCTCAGCTCTGCCACGAGCGTCCGGCTGTATGTCAGTGCATCGGACAAGATGTCATCAACGTTCTGGAGGGCCTGCTCACATTCCGGCAGACCGATCCCCACGGACCTGCCCTGGCCGATTCTCAGCTTTCCCACAACCAACATCTGTTGCATGCAAATGATCATGTAGCTCGGTGGCGAAGCGTTTCCGCTTGCGCTGCTCGGCCAGATTCAGTTCCGTCGCCAGCCGGCACAATTGCTCTTGAGACTCAAGTACCTCAACGGTTTTTGCGTGCACCGCCTCTTCCAGCTCAACGTTCCACCGTTGCAGTTGCACTTGTGCCTCGCGTAGCGCCTCCTCGGTATGTCTCAGTTTTGTCGAATCAAAGAAGTAACAGATGCCCCATCTCGTCCGTCCGGCATGGTCACACGATGAAGTTGCCATTCATAGGCCTCCATCTGATGAACATCAGCCCGTGCATGAAGGAATTTGTTGGAGTAATAGGGCTCACCTGTCTCCAAGGTGTGCCGAACAATAGCCATAATCTCTGCGGCCATCGATTCCGGGCCACAGAATCCGCATGGCTTCGCCGAGATCCCGTCCCAGGATCGGATGGACGTTGCGAAAGGCGCCACGTTGGCTCGTCTCGTTCATGAGGAGGATGCGAAGATGTGAATCGACCACATAGATACCAAAGGGAGAGCGTTCCACGAGCGTATGGAACCGTGTCTCGCTGACGGTCAATTCATTTCTTCGTGGTTCAGCCTGCTCTATCTGCTTCTGTAAGACATTGGCTTGGACGATCTGGATTCATCACGTATTTTGAGACGGCGAGACTTGATGACTTCAACAATCTTGTGACCGGCTTATTGAAGGTCGAGGAGAACCATCACAATAAGCGGTTTGGCGATCCATTGCTGTTGGGTACTATCCGCCCGCTGGATGAGATCCTCGGAATCCTTTCGCGGTAGACGCCCCCGCCAGTTTGTTTAGCGAACCTTCTGGAGAGTCCATCTCAAACCAGGGGAGGATCGTTCAGGGTTAAATCTGCGTCACCGCATCTTCCGCTCCCTCGAGCAGCCGCTGGACCTCTTCGACATAAATCTCCGTGGTGGCATAGTGCTGATGCCGCATCATCTTCTGCACCCGCGTCGGATTGGCATCATTAAGCAAGGCAAAAGTCGGTGTCGAATGCCGAAGACTATGGACCACAATTCCGGGCTTCTTGACGCCAGCTAAGAGCAGCCCTTCTGTAATGATTCGGTGTATCGCTCGCGTCGACAGGGGCTTTCCAGCTGCCGTCACGACATCCCCTCCCCGATCATGACAGGCCGTCGTGGCAAACAGCGGATTACTCCCCTGCAGGGGTTCCGGTCGAAGCCGCAGATAGGCTTGGATCTTGTCATAAACCTCCCGCAACACCTGCACCGATTCATCGGCCGACGCTCTGCCCTTCCCATGCACCCACAACTTCCACTTCTCCCCCGGCACATGTTCTTGTAGATGCTCGATACAGGCTCGACTGACTTCAATCGTCCGCAATCCCGTCTTCAGCATGAGATACGCCATCGCGACGTTGCGCGCACGCTGCACCGCTGACTTTCGCGGATCAGCCTCCAGAGTTGCGAGTAACACCTTCGCATCTTCCACGGGTAAATGCCGCCGTGTGTGTTGCCGACTGCACGTCCAACCGTGGACAAAGTCGGCGGGATTCACCAAGCCCGGATGGAGCGGCACGAGCCAGGCGAGGAACTGCCGCACCGCCGTGAGATAGCCGTTCTTGGTGCGGAGATTCGGAAACCGTCGATCGAGCCACTCGCGATACGCCTCCAGACAGGCGCGATCGAGGCGACGCAGCTGTGGGTCCCTCCCCTGCTCCAGCCACGCGATGAAAAAGCGGCCGCGTTTCCAGTACGTCTTGGCCGTCGACGACTCTGGCTTTTGTTGAGTGAGCTGTCGGGCGAACTCATCGAGGTAGACACGGAGCCCAATGAGCGTGGAGGACGACAGCGCCAAACAGAGCGGCGACGGTTCTCCACCCGCTCGTCGAAGCCCGGTCGTGGCTAAGGGGACCAACGCCGTGGATGGACTCCGATCCGGCGGCGCGTGCTCAGGAGTCAACGGTACCAGCTCCATGGGTCTCTCCCTTCCGTCTCTCCGGTGTCTGTCTCTCTGTATATAAATGGAGAACTATTTCAGACGACGCGGTCCCTGGATCCCCCGTCCGGCCCGGCACTTTTCTATAAATGGTAGATGTAGGCGGAGCGTGCAGAGCTCGCAGCGCGTCCCTTCGGGCAGCAGGGTCTGCCACGAATACCATGAGAAGGTTTCTTCCCGGCCCAATTTCCCGGGTCTCTCCCCACCCGCCGCCACCCTACCCGCTTCCCTCCGAAAGATCAAGGCATCCGAGAAGGTGTCCATCCCGGAT
>WBZQ01000241.1_pt2 | contig 27965 bp, 21 predicted proteins | sample 5204251 | NCBI WGS metagenome assembly WBZQ01 (sample SAMN12412402, study PRJNA552823) | activated sludge metagenome | isolation source: activated sludge from nitrification reactor of wastewater treatment plant... | place: USA: Virginia | collected 2017-09
GTTCTGTGGGCCGCCGGAATGGGTCACGCCGTGGCTTGTCACGAGGCAGTTCAACGTCGAGTTGTGCCGCCACACGATGGCGCCGTTGCCCCACGCGTCCACGCACCCGTGCCCGGCGTTGGTCATCGTCGTGAACGCCAGCACGTTGTCCTCGACGAACATGTTGCTGGCGGTTCCCAGCTGCGACGGCGGGGGCGCCGGGTTCGTCGCGCCGATCATCTGCAGGAGCATCGAGTTCTCCGGACCGGTCATGCGGTTGTGGTCGATCACCCCGTAGTAGTTGCCGATCGACGCCGTGTGGCCAAACAGGATCGCGATCGACTGCGGGGCCAGCTGGAACAGGTTGTCGTCGATGCGTATCTGGCCCAGGGTGCCGTTGCCGGACACCCAGATCGCGGGCGAGCCCGCGTTACGGAAGTCGAAACCGCTGATCCGGTAGGTCCGGTTGTTGGCGCCGCTCAGTGTGTCGAACAGCACCCCCGCCGATCCGGCTGCCGTCACGATGCAGGCGTGGCGCGTCGCGCACGCGAGCTGTACCCCGCGCTCGTTGGGCAAGCGAACCGCATCGGTCCAGGTGCAGGCCCCGGTGGGCACCACGACGCGGTCGCCATCCTTCGCCTGGTCCACGGCCGCCTGCACGTGGTCGGCCGAACACGAAGCGGCGGTCAGCGTCGCGGCACCCGCAGGGGTGGCGAACCCGAGCGCGATCGCCAGGGCGATGGCCGCGATCACCGCCAGTGGAGCGAGACCGGTAGGTCGACGTGTGGCAAACGGGGCGGTCATGGTCACGCAAGCCCTCCGGTGCGTCGAGGTCGTCGGAAGGATGTCAGACGCTGCCGACCGGCTCGATGCGCAGGGATCGTGGCGCTCCGACGCTGCCGTGCGGCGGGCCGGCTCGCCGCGACGGGCCGCGGATCAGGCGCTCGGCAGGCGAGGCACCGTCTGCGGCCCGCGCCCCTCGAGCTCGTCGAGCGCAACCACCACGAGCCGGATGTGTGGCGGCGCCAGGGCGCCCTCGCCGTCCTCGCCGTGATGGATCAGCCTGCGGATGGGGCGGAGGTAGGCGGCGATCTGCTGCGCATCGCGGTCGCGGCGTGGCATCGGGCGGATGTCGCCCGATCCCGGGAGCTCGGAACGGACCGTCGCGAGCAGGTCGGCGAACACGCGAGGTGGAAGGAAGACGCGCGCCTCGTGGAGCAGCTGCTCCACCCGCTCCACCCGCACCTCGTCGACAGCCGTTCGCGGGAAGCGCTCCGCACGTCGGTCCGATCGCGATCCCATGCGTCGCAGCATGGGGGTCACGGTACCGAGCGACTGCCCGGGCCCGGGTGAACAGGTGGTCGTCGAGGGGTGACGATCGGCTCGACGCCGCCGGCGGGCACGTGCGCAGCGTCGCCGTTCGCCGGACGTACCGCCGGACCGTCCCGGTGTCGGGCCGGGGGCGCTCGCCAGGGCCGGCGCGGGCCGGCACCTGGCGAGCATGCTCCTAGCGCGTGAACGCGATCGCGTCGCGCGCGGGGCCGGCGACGATCAGCGTCCGTCCGGTCCAGACGGCCGCCGCGTCGTTGCGTCGCGGTCCGGGCATCGTGGCCAGCGCCGACCATGCGTTGCGCCGAGGGTCGAAGGACAGCACCGAGGTGGTCGCGACCTCCTTGCTGCGACGAACGACGGTTCCCCCCGCCACGATCAGGCGTGAACCCGTCCACACCGTCGCGGCGCCGAAGCGTCCACGTGGCAGCGGCTGCAGGAGGCGCCAGCGATTCGTGGCCGGGCGGTAGGCGAACAGGCCCACGGCGGCCGGAGCGACCGTCGCGGTGTCGGAGACGACCGGCTTCCAACCGCCCACGACCAGCACGTCGCGTCCAGTCCAGACGACGGCGGCGGCGCGGCGGCCGGCCGGCATCTGCGGCAGCTTGCGCCAGGTGTTCGTGCGCGGGTTGTACGCGGCCCCGTCCCGGAAGGTGACACTGCGCGTCACCCCGTCCGGGAAGGTCCGATCGGCGAAGCCGCCGACGATCACCATCTCGGTGCCGGTCCACACGGCCGCGGCCTGCTGCCGGCCGGCGAGCGGCGATGTCGGCAGCCTGCGCCAGCGATTGGTGGACGGCCGGTAGGCCGTGCCAGTGGCATTGAAGTCGCCGCAGCAGCCGCCGCCCCAGGCGATGAGCTCGGCGCCGGTCCAGACGACGACCGGGGCCGGCGAGACGATCGGCGCTGACGGTAGCCGGCGCCATGTGTTGGTCGCGGGCCGGTAGGCGCTGTTCGGACCCCAGCCGACCAGTATCCACTCCTTGCCGGTCCAGACGCTGCGGTCACCGCCCTCGACGGGTGTTGCCGGGGCGGGTCCGCCGGGAAGCCGGCGCCAGGTGTTGGTCGTCGGGTTGTAGGCGGCGGCCTGCCTCGAGCCGGTGGTCGGGACGGCGAACAGCGCTTCGTGCCCGGTCCAGGCGCCCGTCTGCGCGTCGCCGAGCTCGATCGGGGCCGGTGGAAGGGTGCGCCACGCGCCCTGTGCCGTCACCGCGCCATGGGCCGAAGGTGCCACGGCCGCGACAAGCAGGCTGGCAACGGGCAGGACCCGGGCGCATCGTGCGCAGGTTTGCGCCGGGCGGTGCGTGCGCGGCGTCACAGCCCTCGCGGCTGGTCTGAACGTCGGTGGTGAGGTATCCATGAGAGGCTCCTCCCACCCGCGGCGCGGCGTTCGAGCGAGCGGTCCGCGGGTTGAATCAGCGGTGATCTGTCGTCCGTCGATGGCTCGTCAGATTCGGTCGAACCGCCGAGATCGCAGGGCATCCGCGCCAACGCGACGTCCCTGCAACTTCACACTGAGGCTATACCCGTCGGGCGATACTGCCCCATGCTCTTCGCCTGCTCGTCCTGGGACAACGGTCCCGCCAGGGGAGGCTGTCCGGGACACGGCTCACCCGTGAACGTGGCCGAGCTCCGCACGCACGGTCCGGCGCGCGGCGTGAGGTGCGACGGCTGCCGTCCGTTGCGCCGTCGACAAGATCTCGCTCGCAGGGATGAGATCGGATGGCTCGCAGAGGCGATGTACGCTGGAGCCCTCTGGTCGATGCTCTGGACATGAATACCGAGTCCACCAACACCGCGGCCGTCGCGCCGCGCAATCTCCGCGTCGGTCTGGCGGTGGTGCTCGCCGTGGTCGGTGGCGCCGCCACCGCGGCGTCGTTCACCCAACGTGTCCAGCATGTCGCGTCCGATGCGACGCGGTTTCCGGCGGCTCAGTCGCTGACGGTCACGATCGATGACGCCGACCTCACGCTGGTCTCCACCACGAGCGGCCGGCTGGAGGTGACGCGCGACGCGCGCTGGTCGGGGCCGCACCCGCCGCCGGCACCGACCCTCACCAACGGTGTCTTGCGGCTGCGCAGCTGCCCCACGCCATGGTGGTTGCAGATCGCGACCTACGGCGGCTGCGACATCAACTATCGCGTCGCCGTGCCGGCGGGGCAGAACGTCACCGTGCGCTCCGGCAATGGCGGCACCACGCTCTCAGGGACGTTCGGCACGGTGCGGGTGTCGGCCGGCAACGGCGATATCTCGACCCAGGACCTGGCCGGTGACGCCTTCGACCTGCGCAGCGACAACGGCGACGTGCGCGTCGCATACGGCGCGGGGGCGTCGCAGCTCGTCGCACGCAGCTCGAACGGTGACGTGCGCGTCGAGGTCGGCGGCGGTCAGTTTGCGGTGACCGCCAAGAGCGGGAACGGCGACGTGAACGTCGAGCCCCAGCTCGTGAACGGCCAGAGCCCGCGGGCCATCGAGGCATTCTCCGACAACGGCGACGTCAGCGTGCGGAGGCGGCCGTGAACACGCTTGCATCTGCACTGTTCGGCGGGTTCACTCGTCGCCGGACGCTCGCCGGTTTGGGGTACGTGGTGGCCGGCCTGCCGATCGGCATCGCCGCGATCATCGTCATCGCCACCGGTCTGGCGACCGGTCTCAGCCTGCTGGTACTGGTCATCGGGCTGCCCGTGCTGTGGGCAACGATGGCGGTGAGCCTGGCCATGGCGCGCTTCGACGCGCGTCTCGGTCGACGGATGATCGGTGGCGACGTGCCCGAGCCGATGAAGGTGCCGCCGCTGCAATCCGGCAAGCTCCTGCGCAGCATGGGGCTGCTCGCCCTGGACGGCGATGCATGGCGCTCGGTCGTGTGGCACCTGGCGCGCGCCGTGCTCGGCACCGTCGCCCTCGCGGTCGTGGCCTCGCTGCCGATGGTCGCCTACGACCTTGTGGTGCAAGCCGGTTGGGGTGTGCTGTTCGACGCGGCCGCGTGGGTGCGCGTGCTTGCTCCGATCGGTGCGGTCGCGCTGATCCTGTTGATCCCGCACGTCATCGACGCCTTCGTCGCGCTGCACCGTTGGCTTGCCCGCAGGCTGCTGGGCGAGAGCACCAGGGCGCGCCTTGCCGACGCCGCCGAGCGCACCGCGACGGCCGAAGCTCGCGCGGACCTGGCCCGAGACCTGCACGACTCGGTCGGGCACTCGGTCACCGCGGCGCTCTTGCAGGCAAGCGCGGCCCGGCGCGTGCTGCAGGACGACCCGCAGCAGGCCGACATCGCCCTGGCCGCCATCGAGGATCGTGGTCGCGCTGCGCTGGAGGAGCTCGACCGGGTGCTCGCGGCGATGGGCGACCAGGGGGCCGCGCCGCGCAGCGACGACGGGCTGCATCGACTGGACGAGCTGGTCGCCACTGCCCTCGCCGCCGGTCAGCCGCTGACGCTCACCGAGCACGGCGACCCCGCCGGCGTGCCGGCCGCGGTCTCGCGCGAGGGCTACCGCGTGCTGCAGGAGGCGGTGACCAATGCGTTGCGACACGCCGCCGGTGCCGCCACCGAGGTCGTCGTGATGCGCGAGCCCGGCCGGCTGGTGCTCGAGGTCAACAACGCCCGTGGCACCGAGCTCGCGGCCGATCGTTCCACCGGAGGTCGCGGCCTGCCCGGTCTGCGCGAGCGCGTGCGCCTGCTGGGCGGCACCCTCACCAGCGGGCCCACCGACGACGGTGGCTTCCGCCTGCGTGCCGAACTGCCTTACAGTGCCGGGGATGCCTGAGCCGCCCATCAGGGTTGTCATCGTCGACGACGACGCGCTCGTGCGCGGCGGCCTCGCCACGATCCTCGGCTTCGAACCCGACATCGAGGTGGTGGGTGAGGGCGCCGACGGACGCCAAGCCATCGCAGTGTGCAACGAGCTGCGGCCGGACGTGGTGCTGATGGATGTACGGATGCCCGGCATGGACGGCATCCAGGCCACCAGGGAGCTGACCCGCACCGGCACCCAGCTGCGCGTCCTGGTGGTGACGACATTCGAGAACGACGACTACGTCTACGGCGCCCTGCATGCCGGTGCCAGCGGGTTCGTACTGAAGCGTGTGCGTCCGGAGGAGCTGATCCAGGCGGTACGCATCGTCGCCACCGGTGAGTCCATGGTGTTCCCGAAGATGATGCGTGAGATGGTGGCGCGCAACCACGAGGCGCTGCCTGCGAACGATCGCCGCGCGCAGCTGGTTGCGTCGCTCACCGATCGCGAGGCGGAGATCCTGCGGATGCTGGCGGAGGGTGCGTCCAACGCCGAGATCGCCGAGCGGCTGGTGCTGGCCGTGCACACCGTCAAGACGCACGTCGCCCACGTGCTCGCCAAGCTCGAAGCGCGCGATCGCACGCAGGCGGTGATCCTGGCCTACGAGGTCGGGTTCGTGCGCCCCGGCGGCGAGCGAGATCACTCCTTGGAGTGACCGCGGTTCCCTCGCGGGTGCGATGGAACGGGCAACGACCGGCGCGACGATTCGGGCATGAGTCTGAATCGAAAGGACGTCGGCATCATGAACGCCAACCCGCGCGCTTCGGCGCCCACTCCACCTGCGCTGGCCGCCTGGTCGGTGCGCCGCCCGTGGCGGGCCCTCGCCGTCTGGCTCGCCTTCGTCGCCCTGTGCCTGGGTGTGGGCTTCGGCATCGCCGGCGTGCAGAAGGTGGACCCCGACACCGCCGGTGTCGGTGACTCCGGTCGTGCCGACACGGCCATCGCCCGCGTCTTCGGTACCTCCTACGTCGACGAGTACGTCCTCGTGCGCCGCCGCGACGGTACGGCGATCAGCGGTGCCGACCTGGCTGCAGCCAACCGCCAGCTGCGGCAACGGCTGAGCGGCGTCAACGGCATCCAGCAGATCGGCGCACCGAGCCGTTCCGCCGACGGGCGCGCCGGGCTGATCCAGGTTCGCCTGGACGACACCGGTGGGCGTTCCGCGGACGTGGTGGCGCACACCCTCGCCGCGGTCGCCCAGATCGAGGCGGCGCTGCCCACCCTGCGGCTGGGGGAGACCGGTGAGGCATCGATGGTCAAGGGCATCAACGACACGCTCGGGAGCGACTTCCAAAAGGCCGAGCGCCTTTCGCTGCCGATCGCATTCGCCATCCTGCTCTTGGTGTTCGGCGCCCTGGTTGCGGCGGCGTTGCCGCTGCTGCTGTCACTGGCAGCCATTGCGGCGGCCATGGGGCTGGCGGCGATCGTGAGCCACATCGTGCCGCAGGCGGACATGATCGCGACGATGATCCTGCTCGTCGGCGTGGCGGTCGGCGTCGACTACGCACTGTTCCTCGTTCGGCGCGCCCGCGACGAGCGTCGCTTGGGCCGCAGTGCCACCGACGCCGTGCTCGTCGCAACGGCCACCTCGGGCCGGGCGATCGTGGTCTCCGGTATCACCGTGATCATCTCCATGGCGGGCCTGCTGCTCGTGGGCGAGTCGACGTTCACCTCCATGGGGCTCGGCTCCATGCTCGTGGTGGCCACCGCGGTGCTCGGCGCGGTGACCGCGCTGCCGGCAACCCTGGCGCTGCTCGGCGACCGCGTCGATCGTGGGCGCATCCCGTTCCTGGGCCGTCGCGTCGCATCGCGTCGCGGCCGCTTCTGGGAGCGCCTTGCCACCCGTACGGTCGGTCGACCGGTGGCGGCGTTGGTCCTGTCGGCGGGGCTCCTGGGCGCGCTGGCGATCCCGGCCGTCGGGATGACCTCGCGCCTGCCCGGCTTCTCCGACCTTCCCCGGTCGATCCCCGCGGTCGCCACCTTCGATGCGATGCGCGCGTCGTTCCCGGCCCGCGGTGCGGAGCACCTCGTGGTGATCACCCCGCGCGGCGGATTGAGGGTCACGTCGCCGCAGCTGGTGAGCGCGATCGCCGCTCTGGAGCGGCGCGCGACGGACGGTGGGCTCACACCGTCGCCCAGCGGTCTCGAGGCGTCGGCCGACGGGCGGGTGGGGCTGCTGACGTTGGGCTTCACGGCCGACGACACCTCGCCCCAGGCGGTGCGTTCGCTGCAGCGGTTGCGCGACGAATGGATCCCGGCGACGGTCGGCTCGCTGGCCGACGTCTCCGTGGGTGGTGTCGCGGCCGGTAACGAGGACTTCACCGACCTGGTGCGGGGCAACCTGCCCATCGTGATCGGGTTCGTGGTGCTGCTGACCTTCCTCGTGATGCTCGTGAGCTTCCGCAGCGCCGCGATCGCCCTCACCACGATCGGGCTGAACGGCCTGTCGGTGGCGGCCGCCTACGGCCTGCTGGTGCTCGTCTTCCAGCACCACTGGTTCGACGGGCTGCTGGGTGTCACCACGAACGGCGCCGTCGTGGCGTGGCTGCCGCTGTTCATGTTCGTGATCCTGTTCGGACTGTCGATGGACTACCACGTGTTCGTGCTCTCGCGCATCCGCGAGGCCTACCGAGCGGGGGCAAGCGCCTCGGACGCGATCGTGCAGGGCGTCGGGCACACCGGGGGCGTGGTGACGAGCGCCGCGGCCATCATGATCGCCGCCTTCGCCATCTTCGCGTCGCTGTCGACCATCGACTTCAAGCAACTGGGCGTCGGGCTCGCTGCCGCGATCCTGATCGACGCGACGATCGTGCGGGGCGTGCTGCTGCCGGCGACGCTGCGTCTGCTTGGCGACCGTGTCTGGTCACGCCGCACCGTCGGTGCGCGGCTGGCGGCCAGGGAGCAGGTCGAGCCGGGATAGCCCGTCAGCTGCGAGGGACGTGATGGGTGAACCGCGACACCCGGCGCTGCAGGTGCCGGGTGTCGCGCTCGCTCGGGGTCGGGCGCGCGCGCCGCGGGTGCGCCTGCACCCGGTAGAACTGCGCCTTGGCCACTTCGACCAGCAGGAGGTAGGTCGCGATCATCGCGATCAGGATCAGGAAGAACGTCAGCGGCAGGGGGGTGAACCCCAGGGCGTGTGCGATCGGCGTGAACGGCAGCACCACCCCGATCGCCGCACACACCACCGGCAGCACCGCCATCCCCCGGCTGGGCCGGCTGCGCAGGAACGGCACCCGACGGGTACGGATCACGAACACCACCAGCGTCTGGGTGGCGAGCGACTCCACGAACCAGCCGGTGCGAAACTCGGCGTGTCCGGCGTTCAGCACGATCAGCATGACCCCGAAGGTCATGAAGTCGAAGATCGAGCTGAGGGGCCCGAACACGGCCATGAAGCGCCGGACGAACGCGAGATCCCAAGCGGCCGGGCGCGTGAGCACCTCGGGGTCGACGCGGTCGGTCGGGATGGCCAGCTGGCCGACGTCATAGAGCAGGTTGTTCAGCAGCACCTGCGACGGGAGCATCGGCAGGAACGACAGGAACAGCGACGCGCCCGCCGCGCTGAACATGTTGCCGAAGTTCGACGAGGTCGCCATAAGCACGTACTTGAGGGTGTTGGCGAAGATGCGGCGTCCCTCCATGATCCCGTCGGCGAGCACGCCCAGGTCCTTTTCAAGCAGCACGATGTCGGCAGCGTCCTTGGCGACATCGGCGGCGGAGTCGACCGAGATGCCCACATCGGCGGCGTGCAGCGCGAGGGCGTCGTTCACCCCGTCGCCGAGCACGGCCACGTCCGCACCCCCGCGGCGGGCGAGCTTGACCAGTCGGGCCTTCTGGTCGGGGCTCACCCGCCCGAAGATGGTCGTGGTCGCGATCGCGTCGATCAGGGTGTCGTCGTCGAAGACGGCCATGTCATCGCCGGTGAGGGTCCCGGCCACCGGCAGCCCGATGTCGTGGCACACCTTCGCTGCCACCGCCGGGTGGTCGCCGGTTACAACCTTCACGGCCACCCCGAGCGTTGCGAGCTTCGCGATGGCGGCGCCCGCGTCGGCCTTCGGACGGTCCTCGAACGCGAGGAATCCGGCGAGCGTGAGGTCGCGCTCATCGTCCGGTGACGGTGTGGACCGATCGGGCGCCGTCCGCGTGGCCACCGCCACCACCCGTGCGCCATCGGCGAGCAGCCGGTCGAGCACCCCGCCCGCGCCGTCCGGCACGTCGACGCACAGGGCGAGGATCGCCTCCGGGGCGCCCTTGACGATGAGCGTTCGGGCGCCGTCGTCCGCCGCGACGATCACCGACGTGCGCCGACGCTCGTGATCGAACGGAAGGGTGCCCAGGCGCTCGTGGGGAGCGCGCGGGCCGGCACCGGCCATCGCCCCGGCGGCCGTCGGCGCGGCGAGCAGGGCGACGTCCAGCGCGTTGCCGCCGACGGGGCCGTGCTCGCCCATCACCGCCTCGTTGCACAGGAGCCCCAGCTGCAGCACCGCATCCGCGGGTCTGCCGGCCGGGTCCAGCGACTGGCGAAAGGTGACGGCGCCCTCGGTCAGCGTGCCGGTCTTGTCGGTGAAGAGCACCTCCACATTGCCGAAGTCCTCGATCGTGACCAAGCGCTTGACGAGCACCTTGCGGCGGGCCAGCGCGCGCGATCCGGTCGCGAGGCTCACCGCCACGATCGCCGGCAGCAGCTGCGGGGTGATTCCGATGGCGATCGCCAGCGAGAACAGCAGCGCCTCCAGCAGCGGACGCGACAGCGCCACGTTCATGACGAAGATCGAGATGGTCAGCACGGCCGCGATGCGCGCGAGCATGCGCGAGAAGCCGCGCAGCCCCAGCTGAAACGCCGTCTCCGCCGGTCGTTCCGAGAGCCCCACCGAGATCATCCCGAAGGCCGTCGCCGTGCCGGTCGCAATCACCACCCCCCGCCCACCGCCCTGGTGCACCACCGTCCCCATCAGCGCGCACGAGGGGAGCTCCAGCGCCGAGGCGCCGGGTTGGGCCAGGGGTGACTTCGCGGCCGGCAGGGACTCGCCGGTGAGGATGGCCTCGTCACACTCGAGGCCGTTGGCCTCCACCAGCCGCAGGTCGGCCGGCACGACGTCGCCGACGCGCAGCGTCACCACGTCTCCCGGCACGAGCTGCGTGGTCGCAAGCTCCGTCTGCCTGCCGTCGCGCCAGACGACGCTGGTATGGCTGATCGCCGATCGCAGCGCGGCGACGGCGTTGGCGGCGCGATACTCGTTTATGAAGCCAAGGCCGACGCTCAACACGACGATCGCGGCGATGATGGCCGCGTCGGTGGGGTCGCCGGTGAGGCCGGAGACCGTGGCGGCGGCGAGCAGCAGGATCAGCAGCGGGTTGCGCAGCTGGGAGGCCAGGATGGCGAGCGGCGAGACGCGGCGTGTACGCAGGGCGTTGAGGCCGCCGACCGCGAGGCGCCGTGCGGCCTCGGCAGAGGTGAGCCCCTGGGGCGTGCTCGCGACGCGGGCGAGCACCTCCTCGGGCGACAGGACGGCGGCCTCGCGAGCGTCAACGTTCACGGCGGCTCCGCGCAACATGGTTTCGGCGACGCAAACTGAGATCCAATCTCGTGCGCCACTGGTGCGATTCACCCTCGATGATACGCCGCCCGACGCCTCGTTCCGGTGTGACCCGCGTCAGGTTTTGGAGACGCGGCGTCGGGTAGACGAGGTGCACGTCTTCCGGAGCCTCCCGCTCCAATCGAGATCAGGTGCACATATCCGACGACGACACCTGGGAGAGCCACTCCCCGCCGGTCGCAGCACACGGTCCGACGTCGGATGCCGTGTCCGAAGGCACACCACACCACGGTCCTGCCTCCACGCTGATGGCCCTGAGCGCAACGCTGCACTGCCTCACCGGGTGCGCCATCGGAGAGGTCGCCGGCATGGCGCTCGGCACGTCGCTGGGCCTGTCGAACCTGCAGACGGTGGCGGTCTCGGTCGGCCTCGCGTTCGTCTTCGGATACAGCTTGACGAGCATGCCGCTACTGCGCTCGGGGCTCGCCCTTGGCGCGGTGATCCCCATCGCGCTCGCGACCGACACGTTCAGCATCGTGGTCATGGAGATCGTCGACAACCTCATCATGCTCGTCGTCCCCGGGGCGATGGATGCCGGCATCGGGTCGGTGCTCTTCTGGGGTGCGTTGTCGACATCGCTGGTCGTTGCGGGTGCCGTGGCCCTGCCGGTGAACCGCTGGCTGATCGGTCGCGGCCGCGGACATGCGGTGCTGCACGCCACCGGTCACCACACCGACTTCCCGGTCCGCACAGCGCTCGCCGTGGTGGCAGCCATGGCGCTGTTCGGCGCGGCGACGCTCATCACGCATGCCGGCTGACGCGATCACCCACCGCCCCCGGGGCGATAGCCCACCTCCTGCACCAACCAGACGTTCGCGTCCGGATCCTCGAACCGGAAGAACGACATGTAGTCGGCGCGGCCGGGATGAACGCCCGGATGCTGTGCGCCGTCGCGGTAGTGAAACGCGTCGCCCATCTCGAGGCCGCGTCCATGCAGCTGGCTGCGCGCCGCGTCGATGTCGTCGACCACCAGGTGAAGCCCCTGCACCGGTCCCGCGTCGTCCGCCATGACGAGCCCGCTCCCGAATGCGATCGCGCATGCGGACCCCGGCGGCAGCATCTGCACCACGCGCGAACCGGGCGTGCCGGCGTCGTTGTCGACGATCGGGATGAACCCCACCTGTTCGGTGTAGAACGCCTTCGCGCGATCGACGTCGGCAACGGGGATCACGACGAGCTCCAGTTTCCAGTTCATGGTCGCTCCTTTCATCGCGGCCGCCGCGAGGGTGAGCGGCAGCTACCACGATGACCCGGGGCGCGTCGCCGTACCAGGGGGGAATCGGCGACACTCCGCAACAGGGGATGTTTCCGGCGTCGACGAGCGGGAACGTGGAAGAACATGATTGCCCTGGGACTGCTCATCGCCATCGGCCCGGGCCTCGTGATCCTGGCGGGCTGGACTGCGTTCTGGGCCTACGTACGCCATCATGAGCGGGTCGCCGAGCAGCGGCGGCGCGTGCCCGGGCACGGTTCACCACGCAGGCCACGCTGAGTACGGCGTCGCCGTTTCAGTCATCCGCCATCCCCTTGGCGATCAGGAAGCCGCGGGCCCGTTCGGTGAGCGGGTAGCGGTTGACGAGATCCCAAAACGCCGGCCCGTGGCCGGCTTCCGCCAGGTGGGCGAGTTCGTGGACGATCACGTAGTCCAGTACCCAGTCCGGGAAGCCGGCGAGCCGGTGGGAGAGCCGCACCGTGCCGGTCGCCGGCGTGCATGAGCCCCACCGGCTGCGTTGGTTGTCGACCCACTTGATCTCGCGCGCGTTCGGCAGCTCGTAGCGGCGCGCGAGTGCCGACGCCCGCTCAGTGAGAGCGATGCCGTCGGCGTTCCAGGTGCGCGCCACGCGAGCGACCAGCCGCGCCACGATCGCTGCCTCCTCCGCGGCCCCGACGGCAGCGGGGATCCGTACCTCGATCACGCCGTCCACCGACCGCGCCGAGGCGGTCTTGCGGCGCCGGGCGCTGCGTATGACACGGACTCGGGGGTCGGGCAGGGGAGACGCTGATGGGTCGATGCCGACACCGTAGTAGACGCCGTGGCACACATTGCCGGTCGCACCGATGGAATCTCGCCGACCATGTCGACGCGCAACCGTGCGACGAGAGCTCGCGTCGGCACCGCTGGTGCCGCTAGCGTTGCGCCCAATCCCGATCCTGGACGCAAGACCGCCTGGATGTTCACCATGCGCACCCAGTACTACACCGCTACCAGCCTCGACGGCTTCATCGCCACCGACGATCACTCGCTCGAGTGGTTGTTTCAGCTCGGTGACGTCAACGACACGAGCTACCCGGAGTTCATCGCCAAGGTTGGTGCGCTGGCGATGGGCGCGGCCACCTATGAGTGGATGCTGCGACACCTCGTCGGTCCGGACAGCCGCGCGCCGGAGCCATGGCCGTACGGGCAGCCGACCTGGGTCTTCACCAACCGCGCGCTGCCACTCGTCGCCGGGGCGGACGTTCGCTTCGCCTCCGGCGACGTCCGCCCGGTGCACGACGAGATGCGAGCCGCCGCGGGCGATCGGAACGTCTGGCTGGTCGGCGGAGGTGACCTGGTCGGGCAGTTCTACGACGCGGGACTGCTGGACGAGCTCATCGTGCAGGTCGGCTCGGTGACCCTTGGCTCCGGCAAGCCACTGCTCCCACGGCAGATCGCGTTCCCACCCCTCAAGCTCACGGCGGTGAACCACGTCGGGCCCGGGTTCGTGGAGCTGCGTTACGAGGTGCCGAAGTCGTCGGGCGTGTGAGGTCCCTGACCCGGCGGCAGCGCCGCGGCGAGCTAAACCTCGGCGAGCAGCGCGTCCATCTGGTTGACCGCCTCGCGCATGCCTTCCTCCATACCCATCTGGCTGAGTTGCTGCAGCGCCTCGTCCGTGGGGAACGTGGCGGTGATCACCATGCGGGTGCCATGCCCTCCCTCCGGAGTCAGGGCCACCGTCATCATCGTGGCCGGCATGTCCTCGTTGGGTGAACCATCGGCATTCGCAAAGCCCTCCGAGAAGGTGAGTCCGTTGGGCGGGTCCACCGACTCCACCCGCCACCAGCCGTGGTGCCGATCGCCACTCGGGGCCGTCATGAAGTAGGCGGTGTGGCTCCCCGGCGTGAGCTCATGCGAGGTGAAGGTGGCTGGATAGGACGGCGGGCCCCACCAGCGCTCCAGCTTGCGAGGGTCGCGCCACAGGTCCCAGACGCGCTCGGGCGGCGCGTCGAACACGGCCGTCAGCGTGAACGTGCGGGCGGCGGAGTCGTTCTGGGTGTCCGTTACGGGCATGGTCGATCTCCTTCGTCAGGCTCGGCGAGCAGCTGATCCATGCGGGCGACGCGCGCGTGCCACAGCTGCTCCAGTTCGCGCAGCACCACCTGGGCGCCGCGGATGGCGGTCGGCTCGGCGCGCACGATCTGCGCCCGTCCCCGCCGGTGCTTGGTGACGAGCCCCGCAGCCTCCAACACGGTGACATGCTTCTGCACCGCGGCGACGCTCATTGGGTACTCGCGTGCGAGGGCCGACACCGAGTGCTCCCCCCGCGCGGCCCTGCGCACGATGTCGCGCCGCGTCTGGTCGGCGAGAGCGTGGAAGATGCGGTCGGCGCGCCGCTCGCTGGGTCCTGTTTCTACAACCATACGGTTGCAAATTAGCGTTGCACACGCTGCCGCGCAAGTCGTGTCACCGGCGACCATGCAGTGTCGCGAACGTGACACAACGCGCGTCGCGGCGGCGCGCGATCGAGCGGCGGCCTGCTCGTACCTTGACTGCATGGTCATCACCACCTCAGACAAGGAGCTTCAAATGACTGCCACACCGAACATCACCACCGGCCTCATCCGCCGTCTCGCCATCGTCGCTGCCGGTGCAGCGGCCCTCGCCGCCGCCGGCAGCGCGTCCGCCCTGCCGACCTTCCCGCCGTCCCCGAACTTCCATCCGGTCGCCGACTTCAGCGTCACCGGCGCGCCGGCCGTCCTGGGTCAGAGCGTCATCTTCGACGGGCGCCTCTCACGCGACCTCGACGGCTCCATCGTGAAGTACGAGTGGGACCTCAACAACGACGGCGTCTACGAGGTTCGCTCAGCGTCGATCACCGCGACCAGCCGCGCCTTCGGTGCTCCGGGCATCTACCCCATCAAGCTGCGCGTGACCGACAACCGCTCGGCGACGTCGGTCAAGACCAAGCAGGTGCTGGTCCACCGGCGTCCGATCGCGCTGCTCACCGCCGACCGCGCCGTGCCCAACGTCGGCGACGTCGTGGGCTATCGCGCAACCGGGTCGTACGATCTCGACGGCAACGGCATCAGCGGCTACCGCTGGGATCGCGACGGCGACGGCGTGTTCGAGCTGAACACCGGCACGAACCCGTACATCCAGACGAGCTTCGCAACCCCGGGCGCGCACAGGCTCAGCGTGATCGCCATCGACGGCCTGGGCGCAAGCTCGCTGCCCACCACCCTCAACATCCGCGTCAACAAGCGGCCCACCGCCGTCATCTCCGCCACGCCCAACCCGGCTGTCGTGAACCAGCAGGTCATGCTGAGCGGCGCAGGCTCCACGGACGACCGCGCGATCGTGAAGTACGAGTGGGACCTCGACGGCAACGGTACGTTCGAGACCAACTCGGCCGCCAATCCGCAGACCGCGAAGATGTTCACCACGCTCGGCCCGGCCAACGTCGGCCTGCAGGTCACCGACAACGACGGCGCCGTGGATCAGTCCACGGTCACCCTCCAGGTGAACGCCGCGCCGGTCAAGGACACCACGGCACCGAAGGTCCGTATCTCGCCGAGCAGCGTCAAGATGCGCGAGGGCTTCGCGACCTTCAAGGTCACCTGCCCGGCCACCGAGATGAGCTGCGCGACCAGGTTCACGCTCAAGGGCCGCACCGGCACCCTGCGCGGCAAGGTCCTCGGCCGCACCAGCGAGATGATCCCGGGTGGCGAGACGTCCCTCGTGTTCGTGCCGCTCACCTCGAAGGCGATCAGGGCGATCCGGCGCTCGGGCCGCATCAGCGCCGCGGCGATCGCCGTCGCGACGGACGCCGCAGGCAACACCGCCACCACCACCAAGAAGGTGACGATTCGCAAGTAAGCGTCCGCTCGTGGGGAGTCATCCGTGGGGCCGGCCGATCGCCGGCCCCACGGCTATTTCGGTACGCCCTTCGGCGGCGCGAGCGTCCACACCGAGGCCGGCACCTCGCGGCCCCGCACGTCCAGCGCCCCGACGGCCAGCAGGTCGCCGGCGGCCGCGGTGAGCGCCGCGCGTGTGGCGTCGGCGATCAGCACCGAGTGGGCCAGCTCCTTCGACAGCACCTGAAGGCGCGCGGCCGCGTTGGTGGTGTCGCCGACGGTCGCGTACTCAAGGCGGCGCTGGGATCCCACCGTTCCGCTCATCACCGGCCCGCTGGCGACGCCGATGCCGACGGCGAACGGCGCGGCGATGCCGTGGCCGGCCGCCCACGCGTTGAAGGCCGGCAGCCGCGCGTCGCGGATATCGCGCACGGCGGCGAGCGCGCGGTCGGCATGGTCGGGCTGCTCGACCGGCGCGCCGAACACGGCCATGATCCCGTCGCCCTGATACGACACCAGCGTGCCGCCGTGGTCGAGTACTGCGTCGCCCACCTCGGTGAGGTAGCGGTTCAGCAGCTCGATCACCATCTCGGGCGGCAGCTTCTCGGCGGCCGCGGTGAACCCGCGCAGATCCGCGAATACGACGGTCGCGTAGCGCCGCTCCCCGGCGATGCCGTGCCGCTCTTCTGCGCGGTCGACCATGCGATCCACGAGGGGCTCGGGCAGGAAGCGGGCGAACGCGGTGCGCAGCCGGCGCCGGTCGCGCAGGACCGTGGCGGTGTTCACGGCGAGCCCGCCGACGGTTGCCAGTACCCCGGCCAGGACCGGAGCGGCTAGTGGCATCACCGCGCCACCGTTGAAGGCAAGCTGCGCCGCAAGGAGGAACGCGAGCACTGCGACGGCGCCGAGGGCGACGCCCACGATCGGCCGCCAGAGGGCGGCGAGCCCGGCCACGCCGGCGAGGGCGATGGTCAGCAGGGCGGTGAGCCACGCAGGCGTCAGTCGCAGCCGGCGTCCGTCCAGCAGCGTTGCGACCGCCGCGGCGTTGATCTCCGCACCGGGACGAAGGCCACCGCCGAACGGTGTGGGGTGCACGTCCCCGAGGCGTTGCGACGTTGCGCCGACGATGACGATCTTGTCGCGCACCGCCGCAGGGTCGAGCCGTCCGTCGACGACGTCCAGGAACGACACCGACGGCGGGCGGCGCTTGGGGTAGTCCACCAGCGCGCGCTCGTCCGGGCGCAACTGCCGGCCCAGTGCGCGCGCGGCGATCGCGGCAGGGAAGGACGGTACGCCGGCGGCGGCTGTGGGCAGCCGTCGAAACGCCGAGTCGATCGGCCAACCCGTATTGCCGTAGGTCGCATTCGCCGCCGCGAGGTCCTCGTCGAGGTAGAGGATGTTCGGGGCCACGGTCCCGTCCGGTGCGGTCGCGAACTCGTTCGCTGCGAGCACCACCCGCTTGGAGCGCGAGATGGCGTCGAGCAGCGCGATGTCGTCGTCCTCGGCGGCGCGGGCAGCCTGCGGGCTGCCGTCGAACGGGGTCGTCGGCTCGGCGAACGCCACGTCGTAGCCGATGACGCGTGCGCCCGCGCCGGTGAGGACGTCGACGGCCTTTGCGTGGAGCGAACGACGAAACGGCCAGCGGAGGTCGCCCTCGTCCAGCGTCTTGTCGTCGATGCCCACCACGACGACGTCGGTGTTCACCGCCCGCTCCCCGCGCACCGCAAAGCGCGTATCGATGGTCGCATTGTCGATGCGCGCGAGGGTGCCGGTCCACGATGCCGTCGCGGCGATCGCAATCGCAAGCACGGTCGCTCCTGCGAGCAGCATCACGCGTCTGCGGGCACGGTTCACTGGCGGCAGCGTAGTCGGTGTCACGGCGGAGACACAGGAGCTGTCACCCTCGTGACCGAGCGGCACGGGTTCGGCACGTAATGTCCCTGCATGAGACGGGCACGCACACTCCTCGCATTGGGCATCGCCGCCGCGCTCGCGGTGCCGGTCGCCTCCAACGGCGCCGATGGCATCCTCAGCACGTTTGCAGGCACCACGCCGGGCTTTGCCGGCGACGGCGCGCCCGCCGACCAGGCGCTGCTCAACCAGCCGCGGGGGATGGCTCTGATGGGCGACGGCACGGTGCTCGTCGCCGACTCGAGCAACCATCGGGTGCGCCGCGTCGCTCCGAACGGGATCATCACCACGGTCGTCGGCGATGGTACCCCCGCGTTCTTCGGCGATGGCGGCGCCGCCTTCGCAGCGCAACTGGACACGCCCACCGACGTGCTGGGCGCGCCCGATGGCGGCTACTGGATCGCCGACTCGGGCAACAACCGCATCCGCCGCGTCGCCCCGGACGGAACCATCACCACGTTCGCCGGCAGCGGCAGCGGACCGGGTCTGGGTGGCGACGGCGGCCCTGCCACCGCGGCGCGGCTCAGCGGCCCACGTGAGCTCAGCCTGATGCCCGACGGCGCGGTGCTGATCGTCGACACCGGCAACCACCGCCTGCGCCGAGTGGGCACCGACGGCATCATCACCACCGTCGCCGGCACCACGCAGGGGCGCGGTGGTGACGGCGGACCGGCGACCGCGGCGCAGCTGAGCGCGCCCACCGGCGCCGCCGTCATGCCCGACGGCGGGATGCTCATCGCCGACACCGGCAACAACGTGGTGCGCCGCATCTCGGCGGCGGGCGTCATCGCGACGGTCGCGGGGGTCGGGCCCGCAGGCTTCGCGGGCGATGGCGATCCCGCCCGGCTGGCCGCACTCGCGGCACCGGCCGATGTCGCAGCGCTGGGTGCGAACGGCGGCTATCTCGTGATCGACGGCCAGAACAACCGGGTCCGTCGGATCACTCCGCTGGGCGCGATCTTCACCATCTCCGGCGGCGGCCCGGGCCTCGGCGGCGACGGCGGACCGGCCAGCGCCGGGTTGATGCGCGCGCCGCAGGCCATCCAGTTCGCCCCCGGCGGCGGCGTCCTCGTGGCGGATACCGGCAACAGCCGCGTCCGTAAGCTCAGCGACGTCGGCCAGATCCCGGCGCCGGTGCGTGCCCGCTCGCTCTCGGTGACGCCGGTGAGCGGCAACGTCGTGGTGCGTCCCACCGGTACGCCCACAGCCATCCCCCTGCGCGAGCCCGACCTCGCGCCGCATCTCTCACAGGTCGATGCCCGTGCCGGCAAGCTCACCGTCGGCGTGCGCGATCTGAAGGGCGCGCCGGCGAGCGCCGACGTCAGCGGCGGTCAGTTCCGGCTCGACTCACCGCCCACGGGCGCCGTGATCGCGGACCTGCGCCTGAACGAGCCGCTCGCCTGCTCGAAGGCGAAGTCGACGAAGGCGACCGCGAAGAAGACGCGCCGTCTGCGCATCCGCGTGAAGGGTCGTTACCGCACCATCGGCACCTATGCGTCCGCGGTCGCCAGCGGCACCGCATGGACGATCACCGATGCCTGCGACCGCACCGTGGTGAAGGTCACCGAGGGCACGGTCATCGTCCGCAACCGCCGCAATGGCCGTTACCTGACGGTGAAGGCCGGCCAGCGCCGCACCATCCTCAAGTCGGGCAAGGTGCTGAAGGGCTAGGCACCTTCTGGGCGCCTGCCGGCGATCGGGAGGCGCCTCTCCGGATGGGGCCTGCGGCCCAGGCCGGCGCCGGCAGTTGTGATGTAAATGTAAAGGGAATCGCCCGCACTGCCGATAGTCCTGCCGACCTGTCACGGATGACAAAGGGCGAAGATGAAGCTGGGAACGACGCCGCGCCGCTGTGCGCTCGTCGGCGTGTGCGTGATCGGCGCTGTCTGGGCGTCTGCTGCGAACGCGACGCCGCAATTCCAGGGTGTCAGCACACATGCTGCGACGAATGCGACGAGCGTCACCGTCACGGCGCCGGTCGGCGTTGTCACGGGAGACGTCCTGATCGGGTCGGTCGACGCTCGACTCCGTTCGTCGACCCCTGTGGTGCCACCGCCGGGCTGGCGACTCGTGCGTCGCGACCACGGACGTTCGTCGGCGCCACTGAGCAAGCTGACCTACGTGCACGTGGTCGCCGGCGACGAGCCCCACGCCTACACCTGGAGGTTCCGCTCGACGACGAATGCCGTCGCCGTCGTTGCGGGCTATCGCGGCGTGAACGTCGTCGACCCGATCCGCGGCCACGGATCCAGCACGACGCTGCCCCGCCGGCCCCAGCGACTGCGCACCGGCCTGGCCGCAGCCGCTGCAGGCGACTACGTCGTCGCGCTCTTCGCGACGTCCGGGACAGGGCGGATTGCGCCCGCCGAGGGTATGAAGGAACGGGTCGATCGTGGTTCGGGCACGGGCCGGCGTGCCCTGCATGTCGAGTTGTCGGACGGCGCTGCCCAGGCCGATCGTCTCCCGGCGTCACCGATCGCGAGCTCGAGCACGCGCAATGTGAGCAACATCGGCGTCGTGCTCACATTGGCACCGCGCCTCGACGCGCCACAACGCGCGACGGTGCCCTCCGCGTCGCCTGCCGGCTTCACGGCGGCGACCGCGACCGGCAGCGTTGCCAAGAAGAGCGACTTCAGCATGGCTGTGGCTGCACCCGTCAACCTCCAGGCCGGCGGCAAGGCATCGACAGCCGTGTCAGTCGCGGCACAGAGCGGCTTCGCCGGCACGGTGACCCTGTCGGCAAACGGTCTGCCGGCCGGGGTGACGGCCACGCTGGCCCCGGCAACGATCAGGACATCCGGGACTGCGGTGCTGACGCTCACTGCCACGACCGCGGCGTCGCAGGGCTCGTACACCGTGACCATCACGGGCGTCAGCGGCGCGCTGCGACACTCGGTTCAGCTGCCGGTGGCGGTCGCGCCGGCAACCATCCCTGCCCCCTCCTCGACCGGCGAGCCTGCGGCTCCGCCTCCGCCCACCGTCACCTCGACGGTGGGCACCCAGCTGCCGATGCCGCTCGTCGAATCCGGCGGGAGCACCTTCTACGTGGCAACGACCGGCTCGGACGCAAACCCGGGAACATCCGTCGCGCCCTGGCGCACGGTGCAGAAGGCACTCAACACACTGAGCGCCGGCCAGATCGCGCTCGTGCGGGCAGGGAACTACACAGAAAGCCTGATCGCCACGCGCAGCGGCTCCGCGACCAGCCCGATCACGCTCCGCAACTTCCCCGGCGAGCGACCGATCATCACCGCTGCCGGCGGCCAGACCGACAACATGACGTTGCAGCTCGGCACCGGTGCCGCGTACCTCCGAATCCAGGGGCTCACACTCCAGGGTGCCACCGGCCCGTCCACGGCCAACATCTACGCGTGGGGCGCCGCACACGACATCGAGCTCTCGTATCTGGAGGTGCGGAACTCCGCGCGTCAGGGCCTCTTCGCCGATCGAACGACCGCGCGTATCCAGGTCCGATCCTCGCACTTCCACGACAATGGCGGGACCGGTCCGACGCAGCGTGATCACAACATCTATATCGAGGGCGCGAATCACCTGATCGCAAGCTCACTGATTCGCTCGGCACCGAATGGCTACGGGGTACAGATCTACCCCTCGAACCAGAACATCATGGTCGTCGGCAACACGATCACAGGGAACGGCCGCAACGGCCTGTTGATCGGAAGCGACGGCTCCACCTCGGCAACGGGTGCGCGCATCATCGGCAACATCATCACCGGCAACGGCGAATATGGCATCGCGTCCTACTGGGGCGGGTCGGTGGGGTCCGCCAACCAGGTCAGCCGCAACCTCGTCTGGGGCAACACCGCAGGAAACGTCGCGGTGACCGGTGTCGCCGTCGACGGGACGATCACCGCCGACCCGCTGTTCGTCAACGCGGCGGCAGGTGACTTCCATCTGCGGGGCACAAGCCCGGCGCTCGGGCAGAACACCGCCGACTTCACCCCGCAGGTCGATCTTGCCGGAGCGTCTCGGCCCCTGGGCGGCGGCCCCGACCTCGGCGCCTTCGAGCAGTAGCAGCGCCACAGCAGCGACGTGTCCGTGGTGCGGCGACCCCACCAGCGTCTGGCGATGGGCGGAGAGATGAGCTACCCTCGTCAGTAAGGATTTCGTAGCTTCCACGACAATGGATCACGCATTTGCTCACTCGAGTTCGCCCTCTCCTCTCGCGCGACCGCATCGACCAGATGCTCGATGGTGTCCGCCTTCGCCTCGACACGTTTCCACGAGGCCGACTCGGCCGGCGACTCTCCGGCCATCGCTATCACCCGCTGCCCTGGCTTGATCTGCCGGGCAGCTACCGGTCGGCTTGGACCGTGGAGCGCTGGCAGACGATGCTGCCGGTCATCTCGGACCTTCAGCCGCAGTCCGGGCTCGACATCGGATGCAACGCCGGGTATCTCACCCTGCGACTGGCCGAGACCGGCATCCCGGTCGTCGGCATCGAGTCGGACCCCGCCTCGTTCCGCATCGCGCTCGCGGCGCGACGTGCCGCCCACCTCGATCAGGTCGGCTTGCTCGACATGCACGTCGACCCGACGACCGTGCACGCGCTGCCCGTCGCGGATGCGACCATCTTCCTCTCGGTCTGGCACCACATGGTGCGGGCGTGGGGAATGGCAACGGCCAAACAGGTCCTGAAGGCGATCTGGGATCGAACCGGGAAGGTGATGTTCTTCGAGACCGGTGAGAACGAGATGCCCCGGCAATTCGGTTTGCCCCACATGGACGATCCGACCCGATGGGTGACCGAGCTGCTCGAGGAAGTCTGCGCGAACGCGACCGTACGTCCCCTCGGACGTCATCGAGCGCTGGCGCCCGATGGGAGTGAACACGCCCGCGGGATGTTCGCGGTCGTCAGGACTGGCGAAGCCGAGGTGCGGCCCACCGCGTGACGCGGGAGCGCACGACGCAGACGCTCAGCGCGGTGGGGCGCCGCCGCGCTTGGCCACGGCGGCAAGATCGCGAACGATCACCCTCCCGCGAGCGAGCGCCACGGTTCCGCGGGCCTCTTCCTCGCGCAACACCCGGTTCACCGTGGCACGCGACGTGCCGGCCAGGCCGGCAAGGTCCTCCTGGCGCAGCGGGATCGTGACCTCCTCGTCGCCGTCGCCGCCGTAGACCGCGGCGAGCTCGGCCAGGCGTCGACGCACCCGCGTGTCGGCCGGAACGTACAGCGCGTCGAGCAGGTGGCGCGACAGGCGGGTGACCTCGCCCACGAGGATCGCGATCAGCACCTCGTTCACCGCCGGGTGCCTGCGCCGCAGGGCCTCGAAGTCGTCACGCAGGATCGAGCGCGTCTCGCCTGCCTCGAGCGACTCCACCGTCGCGGTACGCCGCTGGTCTGCGCCGAGCAGCGCGAGCTCGCCGAAGAGCTCGCCGGGGCCCAGGACGGTCAGGATCGCCGTGTCGCCGAGCTGCGTCTGCACCCGCACGGCGTAGCGACCGCGCTCGATGAGGTGCAGCGTGTCAGCCGGGTCGTGGGCGTGAAACACGACCTCGCCCTTGGCGAAGCGTCGCCGTCGCGCGATCGACAGCACCTGCTGGGCGTCCTCGTCGGACACGGTGTCGAAGATTGGCCACCGCATGCGTGCAGGTTACTCGGGGCGTCGACGTCGGTGTGCGCGCTCTGAGCGCGATCGGCAGATCGACGCCGGTCATGGCAGCCAGCGGGCCCCATGACGGGAACCCGTCGGCCTGTGACGTCACGCCGGGCGGCGACGTACAAGCCACGACGTCACACGACGGAACGGGCTGAGGTGACCGGTATGCTTGCTCACGGTGAACCGCGCGGTATGAAGATCATCGTCTCCTCCGGGGCCGAGTCGGGACGGGTCGTCAATGTCGATCGCGAGCTTACGATCGGTCGGGCTCAGCCCGCCGACATCCTGCTGACCGACCCGCGCGTCTCGGGGCGTCACGCCGTGCTACGGCCCACACCCGGCGGCGTGGTGATCGAAGATGTCGGCTCGAGCAATGGCACGTTCGTGGACGGCATGCGCCTGGCCGGTCCTCGCCAGCTGCGTGGGGGCGAGGCCATCGTGGTGGGCGACACCACATTGCAGGTCACCGCACCGCCCTCCCCGGAGGCGGCCACCACACCGCCGTGGCAGCTCACCGTTCGCACCGGTCCGGACGTCGGGACGCATGCCGTGCTGGCGGCCGGCGCGACGGTGATGATCGGCCGCGATCCGGCGGCCCAGCTGCCGCTGACCGACTCCCGGGTTTCGAACCAGCATGCCTCGGTCACCCTCGACGGTGGCGTGGTGACGGTGCGGGATCTGGGTTCTGCCAACGGCACCCTCCTGAACGGCGTGCCGGTCCGCGGGCGCGTGCCGGTGCCGTCGGGCGCCGAGATCCAGGTGGGGGAGTCCGTGCTCGTCGCTACGTTGGGCGCCCTGACCGGTTCGGGTCCCACGCCGACGGTGATCGGACGTCTGCCCGCCGAGACCGCCGCCGCACCGAAGCGGTCCCGCACCAAGCTCATCACGGCGGCCGCCGGCGGCATCGCGGCGGCGGTGGCCGCCATCGCCATCACTGTCGCCGTGCGCGGTGGCGACGCCACGCTGACGCCCGCGCAGGTGGTGAGCGCCAACCGGGACGCGACGGTCCTGATCCTCAACAGTCAGGGCGGGCAGCTGAGCTCGAAGGGATCCGGGTTCGTGGTCGACGCCGCGAAGGGCCTAATCGTCACGAACAACCATGTTGCAAGCGGAGGCGACCTCGCGGTGCAGGCCGAGTCGGCTCGCGATGCCCGGGTTCCGGCCACGCTCGTGGCGGCCATGCCGTGCGAGGACCTCGCGCTGGTCAAGATCGACGACCCCAAGGTGCTCGCGTCGATCAAGCAGGTGACCTTCGCCACCACCGCGTTCGTGCAGGGCGATCCGGTGGTCGCCCTCGGCTACCCCGGCTCGGCGGAGAGCGGGCGCGATTTCGGCAAGGACAGCCTGTCGGCCACGTCCGGCATCGTCTCCAAGGTGGAGGCGCGCTACGACGTGCCGTTCAGCGGCGTGCCGCTGCTGACCTCGGTCGTTCAGCACAGCGCCGCCGTGAATCCGGGCAACTCCGGCGGGCCGCTCTTCGACGATCGCGGTCATCTGATCGGCGTGAACACGGCGATCTTCTTCGGGGCAGCGTCTCGCGCCGAGAACGAGAGCTACGCGATCTCGATCACGCGGGTGCGCGAGCGCATCGCCGCGTTGCGGGACGGGAAGGCACTGCACTGGACCGGCATCGCGCTCGGCGAGACGCTGGAAAACACCGCGGGAGAGAAGGCTGCGGTGCGGATCGGTGGCGTTACGCCCGGCTCACCCGCCGAGCGCGCCGGCGTGCCCGTGGGTGCGGCCATCGTCGCGATCGACGGCAAGCCGGTGCGCGACACCCAGGAGTACTGCGCCGCCGTGCCGGAGGCGGAGGGCGCCACCGTGGACCTGTCGCTCGTCGTCCCTGGGCGGGAGGACGCGGGCGTGCAGCACATCAGTGTGAAGGTCGGCAACGATGGCTGATCTCGCACCCGGTGAGATGTTCGGCGAGTTCCGCGTGGAGCGGCTCATCGCACACGGCGGCATGGGGCTGGTCTACAAGGCGTGGCAGGAGCGCCTCGGGCGGTCGGTTGCGCTGAAGGTCATCGCGCCGCACCTGGCGCTCGACGAGGGCTTCCGCGAGCGCTTCCGGCGCGAGGCCCAGATGGCGGCCGCCATCGACCACCCCAACATCCTCCCGATCTACGACGCGGGCGAGGTCGATGGCCAGCCGTACCTGGCCATGCGGTTCGTCGACGGCACCGATCTGCGCACGGTCATCGACACCCAGTCGCCGCTGGTGCCCCAGCGCGTGGTCGGAATCGTGGAGCAGGTGGCCCAGGCGCTCGACGCCGCCCACGCGCGCGGGCTCGTCCACCGCGACATCAAGCCCGGCAACGTGCTGATCAACGCGGGTCTCGGCAGGCGCGAGGTCATCTACCTCACCGACTTCGGGCTCACCCGCGGCCGGTCGGACACGCGGCTCACGCAGACCGGTGCCTGGATCGGCACGGTCGACTACATGGCTCCCGAGCAGTTCGAGTCCACCGGCCCGGCCGACGAGCGGGTGGACCAGTACTCGCTGGCGTGCATGGCCTACGAGGCCCTCACCGGCAAGCGCCCGTTCGAGCGCGAGACCGACGTGCAGGTGATGTTCGCCCACATTCGCGACGAGCCGCCGTCGCCGTCTGGGGCGCGCCCCGATCTGCCCGTCGGCGTCGACGGCGTGGTACGGCGAGGCATGGCGAAGCGGCCCGGCGACCGTTTTGCAACCTGTTCGGAGTTCGCCGCGGCGCTGCGCGGGGCGGTGAGTGCCGGCGGCGCGCCCGCAGTCGCGGCGGTGCCCGCCGCGCTGGTCGACGGCTCGGTCGCTGCTCCCACCGTGCCGTCGGACACCGCACTGACGGCCCGGCCACGCAAGCACGTTCACCCCGCCGCCATCGGGGGCGGCGTGGCAGCCGTCGCCATCGGCGTGGTGGCCGCGATCGTCGCGGCGACGGGGGGCGGCACCGGGTCGCCGACGACCGGCGAGACCGGGCGGACGGACTCGACGAGCCAGACGACGACGACCACCCAGACCACGACTCCCACCCAAACACAGGCGACGAACCCGGATGGCGGCTTCCCCCCGACCACCGGCGCCGGCGTGCTTGCCCTGCTCGACCAGGACGTGCGCGGCGCGATCATCTACGACGCGGCCACCGGAGGAGATCGCGGCAAGCTGCGGGTGGCGAGGGACGGGGACAACTATGGGGTGCTCTACCGCACGAGCGCCCAGGAGGTTCGCACGCTGAGCGTCGCCGGCGCGCTGCAGTGGGCGTGCCTGCGCCAGGGGAAGGGATCGACGTTCTGTCTGAGGGCCAGCACGATGACCGCCGCGACCCGCAGGTCGCTGGAGAAGTCGCTGAACGCGTTCCGTGACGTGCTGTCGAACGACAACCTTCGCACGGTCTTCACTCCGCTCGCGGTGGTCGGCGAGGTGTTCCCAAGCCAGCAGATCGAACGTCAGGTCGTCTGCCTGCAGGCCAAGCAGACCGGCCAGCAGGCCCGGCTGTGCACCACCCGGGCGGGGTTCGTGACCGAGGTCGTCGCCAATACGGGCGGCAAGAGCTACGTGCTGCGGGCCACCTCGCTCGTGCCCAGCATCACGGCCACCGAATTCAGCCCGCCGGCTCGACTGAGATAGCGGCCCCCCATCGGGTCGACCTGGGTCCTCGGTGCGAAGGACCCACCCACCGAGCGCTTCAGGGAGTCAGCGTGCCGCGATGAACCGCCGATTCTGGGCACGTGCGGCCCGTCGCGGCCGATACGCTTCGGCAATGAGCATCCCGCGTGTGCTTCCCGACGGCTGGCCGACCGGTGAGGGCTTGACCGGCGTGCCGGCCGAGATCCGCGATCCGTTCACGCGGGAGGTCATCGCCGGGGTCGGCACCGCATCGGCGGAGGATGTGACGCACGCCGTGGTGGCCGCGCGCACCTATCTGCCGCCGCCGCCGGCGGCCCTGCGCGCCGAGGTGCTGGAGCACGCGGCAATGCTGGTGCGCGACCGGCACGAGGACTTCGCGCAGGTGGTGGCGATGGAGGCGGGCAAGCCGATCGCCCAGGCGCGGGGTGAGGTGTCGCGCTGCGTCGACACGCTCATCTACAGCGCTGTGGCCGCGCGCACGCTGGCCGGCGAGCTGGTGGCGATGGACGGCACCGCGGCGGGGGTCGGCAAGCTCGGCATGGTGGTGCGCGAGCCGGTGGGCGTGGTGGGGGCGATCGCACCGTTCAACTTTCCCCTGAACCTGGTGGCACACAAGGTCGGCCCGGCCATCGCCGCCGGCTGCCCGATCGTGCTGAAGCCCTCGCCCCTGACCCCGCTGTCGGCACTGGGACTGGCGGCGGTACTCGAGGAGGCCGGGCTGCCCACCGGCATGCTCGCCGTACTGCCCGGCGGGGAGGATGTCGGGTCGGCGATCGTCGCCAACCCGGATGTCGCGCTCGTGTCGTTCACGGGCAGCGACCGGGTGGGTCATGCGATCCAGGCGCAGGCGCCGCGCAAGCGGGTGCTGCTCGAGCTTGGCAACGCGACGCCGGTGATCGTGGCCGCAGACGCCGACATCGACGATGCCGCGACGCGCGTCGCCCGCTCCGGGTTCACCCACGCCGGCCAGTCCTGCATCAGCGTGCAACGGGTGTATGTGGAGCGGGGTGCCTATGAGCGCTTCACCGGCGCGCTGTCGTCGGCCGTCGCCAGGCTGATCGTCGGCGACCCCCTGGACGACCGC
>WBZQ01000605.1_pt1 | contig 27954 bp, 26 predicted proteins | sample 5204251 | NCBI WGS metagenome assembly WBZQ01 (sample SAMN12412402, study PRJNA552823) | activated sludge metagenome | isolation source: activated sludge from nitrification reactor of wastewater treatment plant... | place: USA: Virginia | collected 2017-09
TTTCCATGAATAGACATGAAGTCCTGGCTCAAGGCAGTCTACATGCGGGCGAGGGAAGAGCGGCTGCAACGTCTCCGCAAGCGGCAACTCCGACGCAAGCCGCAATGGCTCCTACCAACAAGGCCGTCGAGCCGGCTCAGGAACTCCGCCTACAGATTCGTGAGCTGACCCAATCCAACCAGGATCTGCGTAATCGATTGACTCAGCAATCGCAGCAGCTGCAGGATCTCAAAGAAGAACTCGCACGGTTACGGCGTGACTCGGAGGGCCCACGAGCGAAGAAGCCGGCGATACGCAAACCCCCGACACCGTGACGCCGCTCCCGGCGTCACGGTGTCACATCCACTCTCACCTTCAGGGCTTAGCCGCCGCGTCCGAAGCAGAGGCGGACTTCAGGGCCACCGACAATTTTTCAACCTGGTCCAACGGCAGGGGATAGAAGCCGGCCCGCACGACCGCTTCTTGTCCCTCCCGGCTTTTCACGAACTCCAGAAACTCCTGGATCGCAACCGGGAGCGGGGATCCTGGTTCCTTATCGAAATACACGTACAACAATCGGCGCAGAGGATAGGTTTTGTCCGCTACCGTTGCGGGCGACGGGGTAATCAGCGGCATGCCTTCATTTTCCGCCAGGGGAACGATCCGAACGTTGGACGCCTGCAGTCCGATGCCGCTGAATCCGATCCCCAGCTGATCACGGCTGAGAGCCAAGATGACCGATGCGGCACCGGGCTCCTCGTGCATCGTTGACTTGAACTCTCCGCCTGCCAGAACATGCTCCTGGAAAAAAGCCCGCGTGCCGGATTTGCGGTCACGTCCGTACAGCTGAATCGTGGCGTCGGTCCATCCGTTATCCAGCGCCAGGTCGCCCCAGGTCGTCACAGTGTTCTTGTGGCTGCGCTGACGTCCGGTCGAGAAAATCGCATCGGCTTGATCCAACGTCAGTCCTGTCAGGGGATTGTCCTTATGCACATACAACGCCACGGCATCCACTGCGATGGGAATCGCCAGAGGCGCGTACCCTCGTTGCGATGAGAACTGTTTGATCTCCGAATCCGTTAACTCGCGCGAGCTGCTCACGAGGAGTGCCTGCTTGGCCCGCTCCTCTTTGACGACTATCCGTCCTGGCTGTGGGGCTTCGAGGAACTCGCCAACGGCTTTGGCCGAGCCGCCGGCTTTCAGGTCAATCGAGACCTTCGGCTGGCGCGCTTGAAAGTCCACCACGAGACGCCGCATCAGGGCATGCATGGTGTCCGATCCATGCACGCGAAATCCGCCGACCACCTGAGATTTCGGAACATATCGTTCGAAACTAGGATCGACCAGCAGGGTGGCAAAGGGACCGCTCTGCTCCGCAAAGACGCCGGATGGAGCGGGTGCGATGAGCGCTATGGCAAGAAACAGCGCCTGAAACCCGATTGCCGTCTTCCGTTGATACTGTGGCTTCATGGCCGACACGGAATGAGACATATGGTCCCTCCCTGAGACGCGACTAAGTGACATTGACAGCGATACCATACCGGGCCAAAATTGCGCGCGAGGAAACAGATTGTTACAAGTATGTTAACTATTCGTAGTGCCTGCCTATCATCCTAGCCTGCACAGGAGAGCGTGCGTGCTCGGGACGACACCCATTCGACCTCGTAATCATACCCGCGCCGCAAGAGGACGATCTCACCGCGCCGACTCAGATCGTCGATCGCTCTGAACACCTGATTCCAGCTCAGTTCCGGAAGCAGCGAGACTACCTGTTCTAATGTCAGCGATCGACGGGCGCGCAACAGGTCGGCAATCAAGCATTCGCAACTTGGTGAGACAGAGGCATAACCCATGGCGATTCCTCCTGGTTGGACTGCTTCAGTTCGCCAAACCAGGCGTACCGAGAAGCAGCACGGTTGTTACACGGCAGGCTGACGATTCTGCATCCGGCACATCTCACCGACTTTAGGACTTCCTCAAGTTTGCGTAACATCCCGAGGCCATTACCCGTCCTCGCGTCCGAAAAGAGCGCTCTTTGCACAGCCTTCCCCTTGGGCGGGGGAACAGCGGACGGCAACAACGCGCACGACCCCGAGCATCAGCAGGATGGCACCGAGCAGTAACATCCGGTGCTGCTCCGCATCTTTAAACCATAGGGAAATGATCTCGGTCAGCATGACGACCAGAATCGTGTCGACGATAAAGGTGACCTTGACGCGCCCCTCGGAAAAATAAGTCAGGGTCGTCTTGAATACTTCGACCACAGCCAGGAGAATCAATGTGTCGACGATAATCTGCCTGAGTCCTACCTCAACTGGGGCATGAAGCAGGAGACCGATATCCAGGAAGGTTTTGATGACTCCACCGGTCAGCGCAATCAGGATGGTAAGGATCATCAAACTCAGGACTGCCTTGATACCCTTCATCCATAAATCCGTAAGATCCGTTTCAATCGCATTCTCCATGAATTCTGACAAGCGATGCATGCGGGGCTGGGTGCCGTTGAAGGCCATATGTCTTCTCTCCTGGTGATTGCCGACGGAAGTCTCGGGTAGCGCTTGAATCGCGCCCCGGCTCCGATATCGCTCGCATGTAAGATCCTGCATGTTCGGAGTTTATGTCGACACTGTTCCATCGTGATCACCGTCTGATTACGAAACCGTTACGTTTTGCGAGAACCTGCCCTCCACAGGGTGATGTTGAGTGATCAAACGGATGGATTAACGCCCTTGTAACCGACAGGTCATCTGCTCGCAACCCCAGTCCGGCATTCTGGCACCATGCAAACGACCTTGAGCGCCATTCCTTTCGAACCGACCGTGATTCTTCTGGTTACCCATGATGAAGAACTTGCCGCGATGCTACATCACCTTCTGCGCACGAATGGCTATAACATCTTGCGAGCGACATCCGCCCACCATGTCTGTTCGCTCGAGCAACGTAGATCCAGCACACTAGCCGTGGTGGATCGCCGCCAAGCCATCATCACTCAATTGCGGCGCGATCCTCTCATCGGGCACATTCCCATGGTTGCGCTTCAACCTCCTGGCCAGCCCTGCACCGAAGACGACATGGTCCGGGACCTCGCCGAAGGATACGACGTCGTCTTCCCCGCGTTCAGTCACCGAGAGTGGCTAGCCATTATCAAAGCGCTCATCAGACGCCAGGCGCTCCTTTCTACTCCGGCGCCAGAACTGCGAGCTAACCAGTTGCACATGAATGTCGCCCGTTACGAGGTGACCATGGCTGGCCGCCCAGTTCAGTTGACACCGAAAGAGTTTCGGTTGCTTCAGGTCCTTCTTCAGCATGCCGGACAGGTACTGTCGCGACAGGAATTGCTAAACCTCGTATGGGGAGAAGACTACGCATTGGAGGAACACGCACTGGATGTTCATATTCATGCGCTGCGGCATAAAATCGAGCCCGACTCCTCAAGACCAACGGTCATCCTTACCATCCGCGGAATCGGCTATAAACTCCTCACGTCCTGATCTGTCCTGGACCACACCGGTCGCGTGCCATCACACGTTCCACTCTAAACAGCCGACCGCCCAGTGCCTGAGCCCTATCGGATTCCACCGAGAGGGGCCGTTCATTGCATCGGCAGCAGTTGTTTGTTCGACTCCCTCGCTCGGCATCGAATCGACATAAGACAGATCGTTAATTAACTTCGACCTTAGTTCCATGTAATACCTCGTTAACGATCGGCCGCTACCCTCCCGGCGACAACTCTGTCGAACATACAACCAATTGGGAGGACAAGCATGAATCGAAGATGGGGCTTAGGTGGAATGAGTGTTTGCGCACTGGCTGCGCTCGTATGTGTGGGGATTAGTTCGGCGCGCGCCGGATCATTGGAAGACCTCATGCTCCATAAAGGTCAAATGTCGATCGATGAGTGGGTTGAACTGAAAGCGGAGGAAGAGAAACGCGAAGCCAAGGTCTTTGAAGAAAGCCGAGGTGTCGGTGATACACCGGTCAAGGCCAAGTGGTACGATAAGATCAGCATCCGGGGGTATGCTCAGGTGCGGTTCAATCGTTTGGGAAACCCGAACGGTAATTTGATCAATGATCAGGGCGACAAATCGATCGGGGATAACAATGGATTCTTTCTCCGGCGCGCGCGCTTCATTGTCAGCGGTGAAGTGCATGACCGGTTGTTTGTCTACATACAACCGGATTTTGCTTCGACGGTCGGCGGGACAGGCCATGCGGCTCAGTTGCGGGACTGGTATGCGGATATGTTTCTGACAGCAAACAAGGAGTGGCGCATCAGGGCCGGGCAGTCCAAGGTACCCTATGGATTCGAAAATCTTCAGTCCAGCCAAAACCGTCTGGCGCTCGATCGAAACGACGCGCTGAACAGCGCCGTGAAGGACGAACGTGACTTCGGCTTCTTTCTCTACTACGCCCCGACCCATATCCGTGAACGGTTCCGGCGTCTTGTAGACAGCGGTCTGAAAGGATCCGGCGATTACGGCATGTTGGGAGTCGGTGTCTATAACGGCCAGACCGCCAACCAGTCGGAACGAAACGACGACAAACACATGATCGTCCGTGCGGCCTATCCGTTTGAATTCTCGAACGGGCAGATATTCGAAGTGGGCGCGAGCGCCTATCGAGGCATGTTCAACGTATCGAAAGCCGCCGTCGTCCCCTTGGGAGGAGGCGCGGCCGTGACGCCGCGGGGGAATAACAATATCCTGGACCAACGGGTAGCGGCCTATTTTGTTCTCTATCCGCAGCCCTTCGGCATTCAGGCAGAATATACGGTCGGACAGGGGCCGGAACTGAGCGCCGACAGACGGTCAATCAACCAGAGTGATCTGTATGGCGGCTATGTCCAGGCCATGTATAATTACAAATGCACGACTTACTGCTTGAACGTCCTTCCGTTTGTGCGGTACCAGGAGTATTACGGCGGAAAGAAACATGAAGCGAATGCGCCGCGCAACGTCGTACGCGAGTTGGAATTAGGGATCGAGTATCAATTCAATAAGGCCGTTGAATTAGTCGGCATGTATACCTTTACCCAACGGACATCGGCCGTGGCCACCGGTCCGAATCCATATCAGGACCATTATGGGAATTTGATCCGGTTTCAGTTGCAGTGGAATTATTAGAGAACGTTGCCCGGCATCCTTTGTAAACAGCCGGTTTCTCTTCATACATCTGAGCTGCCTTTTACCTGGCGCCGGCCTTCGCCGGCGCCAGTCGTTTGTACAGCACCACCACTTCGCGGCGCTCCGCGCTGAAGAGACTCGATAAGAAACCTTCCTCAGAGGGGGCGATCGCATTCGGCGGCTCGAACTCAAGACGAGCCTCCTGCGGAGCCATCCTTCGCATGGGCGTCAACCGATCATCCATCGTATCATCGACGCCGGGATCGGAGGCGGAATGGGTCGGCGAGCGGTAGTTGGTCAGCACCACATGCATCTCCTCGCCATCCAGAAAAATTCCCCCGGACGTCACCTTTCTGATGATCGCGGTGTCCTGCTGCGTTTGATAAAACGTGACGACTTCTTCTGCGGTGGCCATTCCCAACCCCTTGGCCAATAACGGCGCGAAGAATTGAATCTCCGCTTGATTGAATGCCGGATGGCGCCGGGGTTCCTTATTTTTGTCCAGAAAAGAGAGGAGACGGGATGGCTCTTCGATCATCAAGCCTGCCAATACTGCTCCCATCTGTTCGGCGGGCACAGTAACCGGATGCGAATGGCCACGCTCTTTTTGTACCGTCGGATCGGCTTCGAGCCGGACGAAACTGGCCGGGCTTTCGTAGAGCGTCACAGTCGGGAATTGCCGATTCTGGCAAGCGGAGACACTGAGGAAGAGAGTTAGGCAGCAAAACGGGACCATTCGAGCGATATTCATAGGTTCCTCACGACAAGCAGTGAAACTCTAACACAGCGTTTTGGACAAAAGAAAACGCGCCGCCCGGTCGGGCGGCGCGCAGCGAGAACATCGTCATACTCTAGGCTTAGTCGCGAGCAGAAATCGGATTCGCGGCACTCGCGGCCTGCAACGGCTGGGACCAGGTCGCAAACAAATTGTTCAGTTGAGCGGTCGGCAATGAGAAAAATCCTTCTTCAATCACCGCTTGCTGCCCTTCCTGACTCACCGCAAACTTCACAAATTCCATCACCGCAGCCGGCATGGCCCCTTTGGGGGACTTGTTGACATACAGGAACAGATGCCGACGCAACAGGTACGTACCGTCGGTGACCGTTTCAAAAGTGGGTTCGATAAAAGGCTTGTCCTTCGCCACTGCGAGGGGAATGGGTTTTACGGACGATGTTCGATAACCGATCCCGCTGAAGCCGACGGCATAACGATCCTTCTTAACCCCCATGACGACGGAAGCAGAACCGGCCTCTGTTTTCATCCTGTCTTTGAAGTCTCCGTTGCCACACACCTGCTCGCGGAAGAATGTCGATGTGCCGGAAGTCTTATTGCGACCGAGCAGCGTAATCGCAGCCTCGCTCCATTCTCCTGAGAGTCCGAATTGCGACCAACTGATCCTGTCTTCGTTCAGACCACGGCGATGTTCCTTGCAAAACGTCGCGTCCAACTCAGCGAGGGTCATCCCTGAAATGGGATTGTCACGATGCACAAAGACAGCCAATGCGTCGGCCGCGACCGGCACTTCCGTCGGCTCATAGCCATATTGCTTGGTGAAGTCTTCGATTTCTTTTCGGGTCATCTGGCGGGACATGGCGGCGATCTGGGCTTTTCCGTCCAGGAGTGCCGGCGGGCCTGTTTCCGATCCGATGCCTTGAATTTGAATCGCCATGCCGGGATAGATCTCTCTCAGTTTACTTTCCCACCGATGTGATAGCCCCTTCATAGTCTCCGACCCGGCCACTGTCAGGGCGCCGGAAACACTGCCGGCCTTCGCATAAGACTGAATTTGAGGATCGACTACAGGCTTGAGCTGAGCATTGGCAAGCGGCGCGACAGCCACCATGCCGATTAGGCTAAGAATCGCCCCTCTTTTGAAAGTACTGCGCATCATTCGACCTCCTGGATTGTGATGGTTGAGTATCAGGTACTGTAACGAACGTCTCGTATGCATGCCGCGACGGTTCACATGGGTAGCAGCCAGAGGTATACCGGACAGGCGTGACGTGAAAGTAGCGCACACGTTACATGCCCGTTAACTCTCTACCGGTGCCGGTGAAATGGTGAGGGCATGGAGAAATGACCACTATGGGTCGCGCCGGTGCTCAGGGAGACAACACGCGCCGTCTGTTTACAACCAGTTAACAGCCGGCTGACGCTCAGGAAACGGTCGACTCGTACGATCGAGCCATGAGTTTGGAACTCGTACAGATCATCGAAGACGAACCGCACCATGCGCGGCTGTTGGACCAATACCTGCGGCGGGCCCGCTACCGGACCAATGTCGCAGGCGATGGCGTGACAGGCTTAGCCGACGTGATACGGCTCAATCCCTCCGTAGTATTGCTGGATCTCATGTTGCCCGGGATCAACGGGCAGGAGGTCTGTCGTCGCATCCGGGATACGTCTGCCACCAGACATATACCCATCATGATGATCAGCGCCTTAGGCAGTGAGGAAGAGAGAATATCCGGCATCGAGATGGGGGCGGACGACTACCTCGCCAAACCGTTCAGCCCCCGGGAAGTCGTGTCCCGCGTCGGGTCGCTTCTTCGACGGACTAAGCCTGCTCGCGATCCAGGGTTCGCCACTGAAGATCATGGGATTTCCATTGAGGAGCACTGTTTTGTGATCACTCTGTCCGGACACCGGTTGACCGTCTCGAAACCGGAGTGGCATCTTCTTCAATTTCTCAGCAGGAGAGCGGGGCAGATTGTCTCCGTCGAAGAACTGGCGAGCCTTATCTGGACAGAGAGCCAGTTCCTGCGGTACCGCGAGCTGGACGTCATGATTCGCAGTCTGAAAACCAAGCTGGAAAATGCCTGCTTCGGGTCCATCGAAATCGTCCCGACGGTCGGATACCGCTACCGCCCGCTCATGTCTACTCCAAAATTCTCCGGCAACATCCCGTGATCACATAGGTCTGGTTGGCAGACGGCACAGGCATCCGTCCCGGACGAGGCGGAATGTGGAAGATCTCCCTGCCTATTACATAGCGACGTGACGGACGTCTAACGCGGAGGAACGTATGTACAGAAGGAACCGGGAAGACCCGACTCCCGGCCTGTGAAAAGGTTTGCATCACAGCGGGGGTCGCAATAGCAGAAGATAAGGCAAGCGGGGAGATCTGCGTTTATCCTAGGCGGGACGATCGCGGCTGGCTTCGACTGCGAGTTAAAACTCGTCCACCGCAACCGGTTGCAACAGATCGCGCACCGATAACACCCCGACGATCGCGCCGCTCTGCAAGACACCCAAATGACGAGTGTGATGGCACTGCATGAGTTCGGCGGCCTCCGTAATCGATCGCCGCTCATCGAGACTGATGACAGGGCTGCTCATGATCGATTCGACGGGGACAAAATGCACCGGCTTGTTTTCTCCGACGACTTTTCGAACGATGTCGGACTCGGTTACGATACCGACCACACGGCCGTTCTGCTCGATAAACACGCTACCGACGTGACGTTCATTCATGACTCTGGCGGCGTCCGCCGCTGAGGTTCCGACCGGGACCGTCACCAGGTTCTTCGTCATCAACTCGCTGACTGTGACCATGCGCATGACCTCCATGATGTATTTCCCCCCGGCCCGATGCCTCCGCATCCAGAACCGATGGTCTACAGAATAGGATACGCGCTCCGCGTTCCGGGAAGGTTAGACGATGGTAAATTGTGTGTTACGTATGCGACGGGGAGGAAGAAAAGACGGGCGGCATGAACGAGATCAGTTCATGCCGCCCTCAACGGAGCAACATGCAACGACGCGCTACTCTTTGACGACGAAGTGCACGCTGCGATTCTTCTGCCAACACACCGGGTTGTGCTGCAAACACAAGGGACGGTCCTTGCCGTAACTCGTCACATCGACCTGCACCTGGTTCAGGCCCAGAGATTCCAAATACCGTTTGACCGAAAGGGCACGCCGTTCACCCAGCACCAGGTTGTATTCCGCGGTCCCGATTTCGTCACAGCGACCTTCCAGTAGCACTTTGGTGACCCGGTTGTCTTTCAAGCGTTTGGCATTGGCTTCGACCGCATTCAGCGCATCGTCGCGCAGGACATACTGATCAAAATCGAAGAGCACGTCAGGGAAGGGAATATTCTGTTCGCCCGTCGCGTTACGGGCGGCCATTTCCACCGAGCGCAAGGGAACCGGCGCCGGTTCCGGAGGCGGAGGAATTTCCTGGACGGGGGTCGCGGCGATACGCTCCTCCACACGGGGTTTGGACGGAGTCACGGTCGCTCCTCCACTGGTTCCCGCCTTGCTCGCGCAGCCGTCGAGCAGAAAGGGAGCGGCGACGGCCAACAGTCCGACCAGGGCAAACGGGCGCAAAACGATCATGAAAACCTCCGGCGCTAGGTGAGTTCGTGGACTAGACGAGGCACAGAATAATCAAAACCTGCGAAGCTGGCAAGCTACTTCTTCCCGGCACAACGATCGTAGACCGGGCGCCACTCCGACAACGGCGGCCACTGCAAAATCCGGAGTGCATCCTCCACGTAGGCCGGCGTGCGCATGCCGTTGAGCACGGAGGTCACACCCGGCGTGCTGGCGAGCACCCAGAGCGCCTTCTGCGACAAGGTCGCCATGCGTCGTTCCGCGGGCAACACCTGGTTGAGGGTGCGATGAAGTTCATCCGAACGGAGATGACTCTTTTCGGCGGCTTCCCGATGCAGGGTTCTCAACAGCGCCAACAACTCCGGCACATACCGGTCGCGCCACGACTCCCATTGTTCAGCGACGGTTCCAGTGAACGCCTCGGCCAGCGCACGGAGCACTTGATTCACATGCGGCGCAATCATCTGTTGTTCGATTTGTTCCCAATGTTCCAGTCCCTGCACTTGACTGCGAATGCGAGTCAATTCATCGGCCCAGCGAAAAAAGTCGGCGGGAAGCATGCCTTGCCCGCTATGGGCGACGGCGGGGGCGAGGCTGCTGCGATATTCCTCCTCCAACGTGGCAACCTTCTTCTGCTGCGTTTCGAAATCGGCCTCCGGAGCCGGCACCGATACATCCGCCAATCGAATCACTCCGCCGCGCTGCACCGGCATGGCATTGAGCGGACGATTCACCAGCACAGCGATCCGTTCGCGCATCGCTTCCTCCAGCAACGTGCTGCCGTTTTGGATCCCGGTATTGCTGACCAGCGCCGCGCCCGACTCGTACACATTCATCGGACACTGGAGGACCTGAAAGTGATGAGACCTGGCACCGACGGTAGTAGCCGCCGCTTTGGCCGCATCGACCATCTGCGACAAAGACGTCGCGCCTGGCTCGTCGGGAGCCGAGGTGGCGGTGTTCGACGAGACGCCATACCCACACAACCGGCCCGCCTGCACCTGCGTCTCGAAATACTCGAAGGCCTTCTGGAGTCGTGCGTAGAACTCCTGGCGCAACGCAGACAGGTCGCGCGATTCATTCCCGCCGAGACGGGTCGCATGAGACAGGAAATATTCCGGATTGTGAAGCAGACACACATCAAGCGTGGCTAACCCCAGCCGGTCCAGCGACAGCGTGAGTTGGTCCGAGAGAAAATCCGGGTGGATGCAGTGCCAGATGTCGTCACCATACTTCACCATCTCCTGGTAGGGCCTGCCGGACTTTTCCCGTGCCTGGGCTTGGGTCAAATTCTGCCCCTGCACATACCCGATCTTCGAGACCACGATAATCTCCTCACGGGCCAGGTCACCCGCGCGGATCATGTCTCGCAAGACCGAGCCGACCAATTGCTCACTCTCGCCGTCCATGTAATTGGTGGAGGTGTCGATCAGGTTGCAGCCCAGGCGAAGAGCCTTCAGCAACGCCTCTCGATGTTCCGACTCACGCTGGCCGACCCGGTACGTTCCGAACCCCAATCGGCTGGCCGTCAATCCCGTCGCACCAAATAAGCCGAATCCATTGGCGAGCGCCCCGTTACTCTCATGGATGTGTCGCGCGGCGTAGGCGGCCGTGCCCTGTACGGTCGCATGGCCCATGGATAACGTACCGCTCAAGATCTTCTGCTCCGATGCAGAGGACAAGGGGGCCTGTTGCCTGGGGTCAAGCAGGGCCGGGAATTCCGCCGGATCGGTGATGGGGCGGCCGCAGGAGAAATTCCGGCAGACGTATAATGCCGCCTTGCCGCCGATCAGCGTCTTTTCCTCTAGCAACGGATGACGTGTTGCGGTTTGTTCCGGGTCACGATGCGCGAGGACACGATTGGGGAGGTAGGTTCGATTCACGGCGGTGCGCAAGGCCTCCGTCCAGGAATCTCCGGACCGCCCGATCAACGCAATCTCCACAGGACCGTTCATCAGGAGATCGACGACGATGAGACTCTTGGCAAATGCCCGGGGGTAGCGCGCAATCGGGCGGCCATAGGCACGAACGGCTGCGGTCGCGGCCTGCCGAAAATCCTCCCGTGCAAAATGGTAGGACAAGCGAGCCAACACGGAAGCCGCCACGGCATTCCCGCTCGGCGTGGCTCCGTCGGGACCCTCCCGGCTGCGCATGATCAACGCTTCATGCCCCGTGGCCGTGGTAAAGAAGCCGCCCTGCTGCTTGTCGGCAAACTCCTCCAGCATGCGCTCGGCAAGGCGAACCGCCGCGAGTAGATACCGCTCATCGCCGCCGGCTTCGTACGTGTCGATCAATCCCTCGGCGAAATAGGCGTAGTCCTCAAGGTACGCATCCAGATGGGCGGTGCCCGCGCGATAGGTTCGCAAGAGTCGGCCGTCAGGTTTGGAGAGGGTCGTCAGCAGAAAGTCACAGGCCCGTTCGGCCGCCTTGCGATAACGCGGCAGGTCACACACCCGCCCGGCTTCCGCCATGGCGCTGATCATCATCCCGTTCCACGCCGTGATGACCTTATCATCGAGCCCTGGCGGAATTCGTTTCGTGCGCGCTGCGTAGAGCTTCGGTCTGAGGCGGGCGATCGTTTCGGCCAACTCGCCGGCGGTGATGCCCAGGTCCTTGGCGACCGCCTCGGGACTCTTGGCCGTATGGAGCACATTCGTGTGCTCCCAATTGCCGGCCGCCGTCACATCGTAATAGGCGCAGAAGCGGCGCACATCTTCATCGCTGTCCACCGCTGCGCGCACGTCTTCCGGTGTCCACACGAAGAACTTGCCCTCGACGCCTTCGGAATCGGCATCGGTGGCGGAGTAAAATCCGCCTTCAGACGACGTCATTTCCTTGAGGATATAATCCAGCGTCTCGCAAGCAACCCTGCGATAGTTCTCGTCTCCGGTGACTTGGTAGGCCTCAACGTAGACGCGCGCCAATAGAGAGTTGTCATAGAGCATCTTCTCGAAGTGCGGCACCAGCCAGCGCTCGTCCGTGGAATACCGGGCAAAACCGCCACCGATGTGATCGTAGATTCCGCCCGCCGCCATGGCATCCAACGTGGTGCGCACCATCGTGAGCGTATGCGGGTCCTTCGTGCGCTGGTAACAATGCAGGAGCAGTGACAACCCTGTGGCCGGGGGGAATTTTGGCGCGCCCCCAAAGCCGCCCTGTTTGGCATCAAAATCCTCGGCAAACTGGGTCACGGCCAAATCGAGCTCCGCTTCGCCGACCGTTGTTGGTGAAGGAGCGTGAGCACCCTCTTGGAGCCGCGCCGTCAGATTCACGGCTTGCGCGACCACGCCGGCGTGGTCCTTGTCCCAATACTCGGCGATCTTCTTCAACAGGGCAGGGAAGCCGGGACGACCGTAGCGATCCGTCGGAGGAAAATAGGTGCCGGCAAAAAACGGTTTCTGGTCCGGGGTGAGAAACACGGTCATCGGCCAACCGCCTTGATTGCGGTTCAGCGCCAAGGTCGCCTGCATGTAAATCTCATCCAGATCCGGCCGTTCTTCCCGGTCCACCTTCACGCAGACGAAGTGTTGATTCATCAGCGCGGCAATCGTCTCATTTTCAAACGACTCCCGCTCCATCACGTGACACCAATGACAGGAGGAGTAGCCGATGGAGAGCAGGATCGGACGCTTCAGTTGTGCGGCCTGGGCCAAGGCCTCCGGCCCCCAGGGATACCAATCCACGGGATTGTACGCATGTTGCAAGAGATACGGGCTGGTTTCTCGAATGAGGCGATTGGCTGGGCGATTCGTGGAATGTTCAGTCATTTGCGAACCGTAACACGGGCTTATTGAATGGGTCAATGAAGCGGGGAACCGAGCAGGGGAGGGTGAGAGGTCGAAAAACTCAATGAACCTCGTGCGGGTATTTCACCAGGAAATCGGCCACCCGACTTCCCGGCCGGGGACTTGCTACACTGCCTGAGGCTCTTTATATTTTATGGTCTACAAAATATTCGACTCATCTTTTCCGCATGCGATCCGCCGATTTCACAAGAGCGTCGGCGGCACACGAACGGAACCTCTCGTTGTGATACACTCTTCTTAGGTGATCCTCACGTGTTCGGATCCAGCCTATGACCACCGACGACATCGGCCCTTACTCGAACTACCGCCTGACCGTCCGCCTCGCACTCCTCAACAAACCGGGCATTTTTGCGAAAGTGGCTGCACTGCTCGCGGAGGAGGGAGCCAACCTCGGGGCCGTCGATATCGTGTCCGCCAATGCGGAGCGCATGATCCGGGACATTACGTTTGATGTGCAAAATGAGGCGCACGGAGATCGAGTCCTCGAGCGACTGGAAGCCATGCCGGAAGTGAATGTCCTGTCTGCATCGGACCGGATCTTCCTCCTGCATCTTGGCGGGAAAATCAGGGTTCAGAGCAAAATTCCGGTCACCACCCGCAACGTGTTGTCCATGATTTACACGCCCGGCGTCGGACGCGTCTGCAAAGCCATTGCGAAGGATCCGTCGAAAGCCTATGCCTTCACCATTAAGAGCAACAGCGTGGCCGTCGTCACAGACGGATCCGCCGTGCTCGGGCTCGGGAACCTCGGCCCTGCAGCGGCGCTCCCGGTGATGGAAGGCAAGGTGATGTTGTTTCGAGAATTGGCCGGCATCGACGCCTGGCCGATTTGCGTCAGTACGCAAGATCCTGACGAGATCGTCCGCATCGTCCGCGGCATTGCCCCCGGGTTCGGTGGAATCAATCTGGAAGATATCAGCGCGCCCCGCTGTTTCGAGATCGAACGCGCGCTCAAAACCTCGCTCGACATTCCCGTCATGCATGATGACCAGCATGGCACAGCCGTCGTCTTGCTGGCGGCGTTGACCAATGCGCTCAAGGTCGTCGGAAAACGGATGGATGAGGTTCGCATCGTGGTGAACGGCCTCGGGGCAGCGGGAACGGCCTGTTGCCGCATCCTGCTGGCGGCCGGAGCCTGTCACCTCGTCGGATGCGATAAGGAAGGCATCGTCTTAATGGGGGAGGCGGAGGAACTTCGCGCCTGCCGGACCGACCTTCAGGCCTGCATCCGGCGCGACCAGCCTCGCGGAACCCTCCACGACGCCTTGCGGGGCGCCGATGTCTTCATCGGCCTGTCCATAGGCAATGTGCTCGACAAGGCGGATCTGGAACGGATGAACCCCGATCGCATCGTCTTCGCCATGGCCAATCCCGATCCCGAAATCGATCCGAAGATCGGCGATGAAGTCTCGCGCATTTTTGCCACGGGCCGCTCCGACTATCCCAATCAAATCAACAATGCCCTCTCGTTTCCGGGCATTTTCCGCGGCGCCCTCGATGTCCAGGCCAGCGAGATCAACGAAGCCATGAAACTGGCCGCCGCCCAGGCCATCGCCGAATGTGTGCCGACCGAGGCGCTGTCGGAAGACTATATTATTCCCAGTGTCTTCGATCGCGACGTCGTGCCGCGCGTCGCCAAGGCCGTGGCCGCTGCCGCTCGCGCCACCGGTGTCGCCCGACGCCGCGTGAAAATCGAGGACGACCCCCGCTGACCCACGCCCGCTCACCGTTCCAATCCTTGCTCGCGCACACGTCTCAGTCAAATATCTGCAACGTTGGCGCGTTGGGCACAATCCATGTACATTGGGGGGAGGTACGGCCTCTGTGTGCAAACAACATTGAATTCTCGTGATTTGAAAGGCGCGTAGGAGATCGGCGTGACCCCAACCACCATTCAGTTCATCGGTACAGTTCTGTTTGCTGTTGCGATTGTCCACACCTTCAGTACCTCATTCTTCCAACACCTGGCGCATACACAGCCGGCCCATGCGGGACTGTGGCATCTCTTGGGTGAAGTGGAGGTGGTATTCGGTTTTTGGGCCTTCATATTGATGCTCGCCATGTTCCTGACGGATGGTGCCGCCGCGGCCATGCGCTATATCGACTCCTATCCTTTTATTGAGCCGATGTTCGTGTTTGTCATCATGGTGATCGCCGGCTCGCGTCCGGTTTTGCATGCCTCTTCGCAGAGCGTTCGTCTCCTGAGTTCAAGCCTCCCTATGCCTCTCAACATGCGCTTCTATTTCACCGTCCTCGCACTGGTGCCTTTACTGGGTTCGTTCATTACGGAAGCCGCTGCCATGACCCTCGCGGCGATGATGTTACGCGACCGTTTCTTTCGACATGGACTTTCCATCCAGTTGAAGTACGCGACATTAGGGGTGCTTTTCGTGAATATCTCGATCGGCGGAACCCTCACTCCCTTCGCCGCACCGCCAGTGCTGATGGTGGCAGGCGCGTGGGAGTGGAGCACGTCGTTCATGATGGCCACATTTGGATGGAAGGCAGCGGTTGCTGTGCTGTTCAATGCGCTGGTCGTGACCCTGTTGTTTCGCAAGGAACTCTGCAAACTGTCGGCCACGCCACACCGGACTGAGGGGGCAATTCTCCCGCTCACCATCGTGCTGATTCATTTGCTCTTTCTCGCCGGAGTAGTGGTATTCGCCCACCATCCCGCCATTTTCATGGGACTCTTCCTTTTATTTCTCGGCGTGGCCCACGCCTATCAGGAGTATCAACATCGGTTGTTGCTCCGTGAGGGGCTTCTCGTCGCCTTTTTCCTGGCCGGATTGGAGGTATTGGGCGGACAACAACAATGGTGGCTACAGCCCCTCTTGCTCGACATGACCAACAACGCGGTCTTCTTCGGAGCGACGCTCTTGACGGCCTTCACCGATAACGCTGCGCTAACCTACCTCGGGTCTCTCGTACCGGGCTTGGCCGACGAATTTAAGTACGCCCTGGTCTCAGGAGCAGTGACAGGCGGCGGGCTCACCGTCATTGCGAATGCACCCAATCCTGCCTGTGTGGCCATCCTGCGCGACCATTTCGAAGACGAGACTATCCGACCCGTCCGCTTGTGCCTGGCTGCCTTGCCGCCTACAATCGTGGCGGCCTTGGCATTTCGCTTGCTATGAATCCCGCCAACAGGTGATGTGACCGATGCCGTTTCCCTTGATCGATGTTGCCGCGCTGCTGGCTGCCGTTACCCTCGCAGCGTTGGGTGGAGAACTGTTCCTCAAGGGTCTGGTGGCATTGGCCATCTGCTGGCGTCTCCCTCAACTATTGGTGGCGACGTCTCTCTCGGCATTCGCCACCTCCAGCCCTGAGCTCACTGTTTCAACGATATCAGCCTTGGCCGGAAGACCGGAGATCGGCCTAGGCGACTCACTGGGCAGCAATGTGGTGAATATTGCCTTGGTCTTAGGGATGGCGCTGTTGTTTGGACCACTGGCTGCCCACCTGAGCGACATTCGACGCGATGCGGTGTTTGCGGTGTCCGTACCGGTTGTCCTCCTCATCTTGCTTGCAGACGACAAGATCTCGCGTCGGGAGGGAATCTTTTTGCTGCTGCTCTTTTGTCTGTGGCTGATCCTAATTCTGAGACAGGCCCTCGCGCAACGGCGAGAACACACGCCGGCACCGCAGCGGACATCATTGGCACCGCTCCAAGCGTGGCTGCTCATGCTAACGGGTCTGACCTGCTTGATTGCAGCCGGTCGACTCTTTGTCATCGGAGCAAGCGGTATCGCCACCGCGTTGCATATACAGGCCTATGTGATCGGCGCGACTGTCGTCGCTATTGGAACGTCACTGCCGGAATTAGTGACCACGCTGCTCTCCCGCTGGCACGGTCACGACGATGTGGGATTGGGCACACTGCTTGGGAGTAATTTATTCAACGGCTTGGCCATTGTCGGCCTGTCTGCCGCTATCCATCCCATTCAGGTAGCACGACAAGATGTTTCCGTCGCGCTGGTTTTCGGTATCGCATCCGTGTTGTTGATGCTGCCCCAGGGACACACCATCCCACGTCGACGTGGATTCGTCCTTCTCGCGTGTTACGCGGCGTATGTCGTCATGACATTCCGGCCCTGATTCTGGAGATCGACGGCATCAATCTACCGGTCTGTTTTCGGCATCACCCCGCCAATAGTCTCGCGCCTGCTGTACCTGGGTCTCCGACACTACCCTAGCGTGAATACGCGGCCACGCATCTCTTATGTCCGTACAAACGGTTGTGCTAAGATGCGATCGACTTGGCTCTTGCCTGCAAGGTCGCGCCGAACGAGGACTCGTGGCATTTTCAACCAATCGCTTGTTCAAATATCAGCGGGGCATGCGGCGCCGGATCGGCATGCTGCGCGCCAAGAATGTCGACAGCATGGAGTTTGCCGTCGATTTCATGATGCAGGAACGGGTCGATAGTTATTTCCGCATCGAACCGGCGTTGGAAGAAGTCGAGCGTTCGCTCGGGCAGATCGAAGACGAATTGGACCTGGTGAAGGATGTGTCAGGGGCCATTCGTTTGGAGTCCCGCCTGGAGTTCGTCGAAGATCGCTGGGATGAACTGGACAGCGAGATACGCGAACGCCCGCGACGGCGCCGTCGAAAAATCAATCTGGCTGATTTCCTCAAGGCCGCCGGAGGGCAGGGCAATCCCAACGGCACCTCCAGCGAAGTCACGAACGCCTACGACGCCTATCAGTTGCTGGGCCTGGAATTCGGCACGCCGCTCGCCGACGTCACGACGGCGTTTCGTCAACGTGCCAAAGAATTGCATCCCGATGCCCGTAATGGCGACCGCAGTTCCGAGCCCGAACTCCGGCGCATTCTCGAAGCCTATCAGTTCCTCAAAGAGTATCTGAGCCTGAGCAACACCGAACCGCCGATTTCACGCGGGGCGGAATATCGTCCCACCGAGTAACCCATGGCCACATTGGATCCGGATCAGACCTTCATTACGTCAGACCATATGCTCGAACGGTTGTGCGATCAGCTGGCGACCAGTGCCGTGATCGCCATCGACACCGAATTCATGGGGGAAGATCATTTCATTCCGCGCCTGGAACTGATCCAGGTCGCGGCCGAAGGGGTAGCCGCAGTCATCGATTTTCCCGCCGTGCAGGACAGCACACCGATGGTCCGCTTCTGGGAACTCGTCTGCGATGCTCACATCGAGAAGGTGCTTCACGCCGGCCGGCAGGATCTCGAGCTGTTCGCGCACCATGCCGGGCGGTTGCCGAAGCCGTTTTTCGACACTCAGATTGCCGCCGCCATGATCGGGTACGGTGCGCAGACGGCCTATGCCAATCTCGTGCAGCGGGTGCAAGGCGTGAAACTCGACAAAGCCCACACTTTCACCAATTGGAGCCAACGACCGTTGAGCAAGGAGCAACTGGTCTACGCCCTCGATGACGTGACCTTCTTGCTGCCCATCCATCGACATCTCCGCCAGAAGCTCTCCGTGATGGGTCGATTGAACTGGGTGGATGAAGAGTTCTCCCGCCTGGAGATTTCCCTCGGGGCCCAGGCTCGCGACCCGCAGGAGCGGTATCAGCGCATTCGCGGGTGGGACAGCCTTAAGCCGCGCGCCGCCGGCGTGCTGCGTGACCTGGCCGCCTGGCGGGAAGGGGAAGCCCGGCGCCGCAACGTCCCGCGAGGACGTGTGATGCGCGACGAAGTGCTGGTGCAGCTGGCTCGTCAAACCCCGCGCACGCTCGATCAACTTCGCGGCATGCGCGGCATGTATTCCTCGGAAGTCGAACGCAACGGGCAGGCCTTGCTGGCCACGATGCAGCAGGCTCTGGCACGACCGGAGTCTGAATGGCCGGAGGTGCCGCGCGATCGCAAGCCGGATCCTGAATCCACCGGTGTGCTGGAACTACTGCAAGCCGTGCTGAAATCCCGCGCCGCAATGGAGAACATCGCGCCGACGCTGATCGCCACGACGGGCGATTTGCAAGCCTTGGTTGAACGGACCTCGCCGGTGGAAGAAGTCGATATTCCGGTGCTGCGGGGATGGCGACGTCAGCTTGTGGGGGAAACGCTCCTCAGCGTCTTATCCGGCAATCTCAAAGTCTGGATCGACCCGCAAATCGGCAAACTGCGCTTCGGACATTTGGACCAGTAACCCAACTCTCACTGGCCTCCGATTCAGGGGCGGGGACGCGACCTCCATCCGGAACGCCCAGTTCGATGGGGTCGCGCGGCCCCTTACCGGGACGCTCCGGCTCGATGGAGCGCGCGGCGGTCTTTCCACAGTCCCAACAACAGGGTCAACAGCGCCAGCCCGATTTCGTCTGCCAACGGAATCACATCAGGGACAATCAAATCCGCCAGGGTGAGGAAGGCGAACAAGACAAACAGGGACGGGAACCGAAGATTGAGCCGCTGCAGCACCCGTCCCAGCAGTGACACCCGACCCACCGAGCTGTACGCAAACATGTCTGCCTCCTCTCATCCAACCGCGGCAAACGCAGTACCGCGCGTCCTCGCTCCCGAAGACCTCAGAGCAGTTCGGTGACGGTTTCGGCCGGACGCGCCAGCATGACCTGGTCGCTTTTGACGACGAGAGGCCGCTGAATCAAATCGGGATGGGCGATCATCTGATCGAGCAGGTGCTCATCGCTCAGCGTTGGATCGGCCAGTTTCAACGACTTGTAGAGATCTTCTTTCGTGCGCAAGACATCGCGCGGTGACAGGCCGGCTTTCTTCAGTAAGTCTTTGAGCCGGCTCTTGGTAAACGGCTGCTCATAATAGTTGACCGCCGTAAACGGCTGCCCGCTCTCCCGCACGAGACGCACTGCCTCGCGACAGGTTGAACAGGTGGGTTTCTGATAAATGGTGATCTCTGCCATGCCGTTAACCTTTCTCCTTCATGAGGGTTCCCTTGACGCAAATTTTTCACCTGTGTTACATGGACACACGACATTCATGTCCACGCGATCGTGATAACCGATGCCCATCTTTGGAACTGACACCAGCGACCACGCCGGCAAATTCTCCTGCGCCACAGCCACGCAGCGCACCTTGAAAGATTTGCGCACCAAACGCAAGGGCCAACCGGTATTTGTCGTGGGACATCGGCTGGAGCGAAAGGGGAAAGAAGCCTCCTTTGAGGTCTTCAATGACCGCCTGGCCATCATCCGGTTCGACGATGACGTCCGGCTGGGCTACGATCCCCTCGAACTGCTGCTTCCGACGGAGATCGATGACAAGGGCGTGGCCTACTTCGAGATCCGCACCTGCCGGCTCTGCGAGCAATTTTTTCCGCTTACCGCTGACGAGTGTGACGGGGACGAAGAACCGACAACCTGCCCGGACTGTGCCTGACCCAGCTGATACTCAGCCGTGAAGTACCGGTCATGAGGCCGAAACTCACCACTCACGACTCAAGCCTATTCCGTTCACTCTGCCAGCGGCGCAATCTCCACCGCTTTCTTGATCAAACAATCTCCCGCGAACCCTTGCAGCCCCATCGGTAACATGCTGGCATCCAGCACCCGCGCGGACATGACCTTCAATCCGTCGCCGATCTTCGTGCCCTCGATCTTGAGCGCATGACAGACCTCCAACGTCCGCCATACAGGATTGCTGACCACCGCCTCGCTCGGGATGAGTTTAATGTCGGCGGAGGCGCCGTCCTGGAGAACCTTTGCTGAAATACGCATCTTATCTTTCGGCACATCGCTGACGACGGCGAAGAACACCTGGTCGTCATCAGCCCAGGTGGGGACAGCCATACCGGATAGTATCAGCATTCCCAGCGCGAGCGACCGGAACCGGCCCATGCCTCACCTCGTTGTTGCAATTCAAGACTACTGAGACGACTCATTCCGTCCGCCTGCAGGAAGGCGTGGGGAATTGTCGGATAAAGATCCGGCGCCCAGGCCGCCATGACTTAAGGTACTGCGTCCTGGCCGTTGCGCCCCCGGAGAGCCGGCTGCCTGGTCTTTATTTGCCCGGTCTTCCATCCGCAGCATCACGAGAACGGCTACTGCGACCAACAGTCCGACCAGCAGGAGAATGTGTGTGAGTCGAGTCACCCTGTGCTCCGCAGTCGAAGTCTTCTGTGTTTCGAGGTAGTATGCCAAGCGAATCCCCTCAATTCAAGGTGAAGGCTGAGCCGATGTCGTCGATCGTGATAAGCTGAGGCGGTGCGGCCTTCACTCAGGAAACCCCGACGCGAGGGCCGCTCATGGAACCGATCGCATCACGCGTGATGCCTCATTGGGATAGTTAAAGATAGGAGACAGAATCTATGCCGCACGATTTCATGCCGGGTCTGGCCGGTGTTCCTGCCGCAAAATCAGCGATCAGCGATGTGGATGGACAACGAGGAGTACTCGAATATCGCGGCATTCGGGTCGAGGAACTCTGTCAGCATTCGTCGTTTCTCGAAACCAGTTACCTGCTGTTGTTCAGCCGGCTGCCGACCGCGACGGAACTCACGCAGTGGGTGGATGATGTCACGCACCACCGCCGGATCAAGTTTCGTATTGTGGATCTGCTGAAGGTCATGCCTGAACATGGGCATCCGATGGACGCGTTACAAGCCGCCGTGGCGGCGCTCGGCATGTTTTACCCGGGCCGCAACGTCAAGGACGTTGAAAACAATTACTGGTCGGCGGTGCGCCTCATCGCCAAACTGCCCACCATCGTGGCCGCCTGGGCGCGGCTGCGGCGCGGGGACGAATATATCCCGCCGCGCGATGATCTGCCTTTTTCCGACAACTTTCTCTACATGCTGACGGAAACCGTTCCGCATCCGCTCTGGAGCGAAGTCTTCGATGATTGCTTGATTCTCCATGCCGAACACACCATGAACGCCTCCACGTTCGCCGGCATGGTCACGGCTTCGACGCTGGCCGACCCGTACACCGTTGTGGCGTCCTCCATCGGCGCGCTCAAAGGCCCCTTGCACGGGGGTGCCAATGAAGAGGTGGTGACAATGCTGAAAGAGATCGGGACACCGGCGCAGGCTCGCGCGGCGGTAGAGGCCCGTCTCGGCGGAAAACACAAACTGATGGGCTTCGGCCATCGCGTCTACAAGGTGAAGGATCCACGCGCCACCGTGCTGCAGGATCTCTGCATGCGGCTCTTCAATGTGTGCGGCACGTCTCCGCTCTATGAAGTGGCGGTGGCGGTGGAACAACTGGCCAGCGAGCGATTACAGGGGAAGGGTATTTACCCGAACGTCGATTTCTATTCGGGCATCATCTACGACAAGATGGGCATCGAGGTCGATCTGTTTACGCCGCTCTTTGCCATGGCGCGGGTGAGCGGATGGCTGGCGCATTGGCTGGAGCAATTGCGAGAGAACAAACTCTACCGGCCCGACCAGATCTATTCCGGGGAACATGACCGGCATTACGTGCCGATCGATCGGCGGTAAGCCGAACGACGGACTATTCGGTACGGCCGATGAACCACCACAAGACCACGGACGTAACCATCATGATGCCGCCGAGCAATGCATAGGAAATGAATTCCAACATGGTGATCGCCTCCAGTATGAAGGGGGCTACTAAATAATGCCGAGGGTTCCAATGTCAAGAGGCCGCTCACGACAATAACTCTTCAGACCGCGCCCTTGACTTCACCGGCGTGAAGATTACCTTCCTTGTAGTACGTAGGATGGCTCAAGTGAACACCAGCAAGGCATTCACACAAGGAGGTTCCACCATGGCGATCGTACGATGGGATCCGTTCCGGGAATTGGAAGAAATGTCCGACCGACTGAACCGGATGATTACGCGGCCGAGTGCGGCTCAGACTGCCTCTCAGGGCAAAGAGGTGATGACAGTGGCCGATTGGGCGCCGACAGTCGACATCAGCGAGACCGAAGCCGAATATGCCATTAAGGCCGAGCTTCCCGAGGTGAAAAAGGAAGATGTGAAGGTGACGGTCGAAGACGGTGTCCTCACGCTGCAGGGCGAGCGGAAACAGGAAAAGGAAGAGAAGGGGAAGAAGTACCATCGGATTGAACGGTCCTACGGGCGATTTGTCCGGAGCTTCACGCTTCCTGACTCGGTGGACGAGAGCAAGGTGAAGGCGGAATATACTGATGGTGTGTTGCACTTGCATCTGCCCAAATCGGAAAAGGCGAAACCGAAACAGATCGACGTCAAAATCGCCTAAGCAGGCCTGTGTCCGCGTGAGAGAGCAAGGCCCGCCTTCTGGCGGGCCTTTTCTTTTTCTTTCGTCTCCCGATTTCCCACACTGGCTCGCCCGTCTCCCCCAGCCATCTCTCGTAAGTCGCTCACGCCACGCTTGTGCTTCGTCAGGGCGAGCGTTTATTATGCGCGGTTCAAACAGGTCAACCGCCAGTCTATTCGAGGAGATCCCACGATGAAGAACGCTTCGCGCACGCCCAAACGCCCCACATCCGCGACAACCGCCACGCGTATCGAACGCGACACGATGGGAGAACTTCCGGTTCCTTCCAATGCGTATTACGGGGTGCAAACGGCTCGCGCGATCGAAAACTTCCCGATCAGTTCGCTGCGCATTCCTCGCGCCATGATCCGGGCGATGGGACTCATCAAGCGCGCAGCCGCGTCCGTCAATCATTCGCTGAAGTTGCTCGACAAAAAGCCGGCGGACGCCATCACTCGTGCGGCAACCGAGGTCGTCGACGGCAGTCTGGACGCCGAATTTCCGGTGGATATTTTCCAGACCGGTTCAGGTACGTCTACCAACATGAATACCAACGAAGTCATTTCGAACCGGGCGACCGAACTGCTCGGCGGCGCCAGAGGCAGCAAACTGGTGCACCCGAACGACCATGTGAACCTGGGACAATCGAGCAATGATGTGATCCCCACCGCGATCCATATTGCCGCCTCGGAAACGATCCAACGACAACTCATTCCCGCGCTGACCCAACTCCACAAGGCGCTCAGCGGCAAGGCTCGGGAATTCGACAAGATCGTCAAGATCGGCCGCACGCATTTGCAGGATGCGACGCCGGTCCGCTTGGGACAGGAGTTCGGCGGATACGCGAGACAGGTCGAACTGGGAATCGCCAGGATGAAACGCGCCCAGGCGGCCTTGAGCGAAGTCGCCCTCGGAGGCACCGCGGTCGGCACCGGGCTCAACTGTCACCCGAAGTTTGCGGGGAAGGTGATGGCGCTCATTTCCAAAGAAACCGGATGCAGCTTCAAGGAGGCGGTCAATCACTTTGAAGGACAGTCGGCTCAGGATTCGCTGGTCGAAGCCAGCGGAGAGTTGCGCACGCTGGCCGTCAGCCTGATGAAGATCGCCAACGACGTCCGCTGGCTCGGGTCGGGTCCGCGCTGCGGCCTCGGCGAAATCAATCTCCCGGAAACCCAACCCGGCTCCTCCATCATGCCGGGTAAAGTGAATCCCGTGATTGCGGAATCCGTCACCATGGTCTGCGCCCAGGTCATCGGCAATGATGTGACGATCACCGTCGGAGGGCAGGCCGCGAACTTTGAATTGATCGTGATGTTGCCGGTGATGGCCTATAACCTGCTGCAGTCCATCGAACTGCTCGCGACAGCATCCACCAACTTTGCCGTGAAGTGCATCGCGGGCATCAAGGCGAATGAAGAGCGCTGCAAGAGCCTCATTGAAGAGAGCCTCGCCATGTGCACGGCTCTCGCGCCGGTCATCGGGTACGAAGCCGCCGCCAAATTGGCCAAAGATGCCTATAAGTCCGGCAAGACCGTCCGTGAAGTGGCGCGCGAACAAAACGTGTTGCCTGAAAAGCGGCTCAACCAACTGCTCGATCCCTGGCGCATGACCCAGGCTGGCGGCCCGGTCGGCAGCGCCGGCGGGTAGGTCCCCCAAGATCGTCATTGGACCTTCGGGTCGGTGGTAACGGGGAGGCGCGCCGACCCTTGCGGCTTTTGACAGCCCGAGGAGCCCTATGCTAACGTGCGCAAAATTTTACAGGTTTGGCCGTCCATCGTCCTACGCGAAGGGACGGACCGCGAATCATCAGCGATTCATTTCATTCTCGATATAGATTGAAGGGTAGATAATGAGTGCAACCGGTTCGGAGACAAGCGGGCATGTAGTCATCGTGGTGGGCGCAGGCCCTGCCGGAATGGCCCTGGCCAAGAAAATGGCCGATGCGGGCCATGAGGTCATCATCCTCAATCGCGACATCAAGTTCGGCGGGTTGGCCGAATACGGGATTTTCCCCAGCAAGCTCAAACTGCGCGGCGGATTGAAGAAGCAGTATTGGGAGATGTTGGAACAGCCGAACGTCCATTACTTCGGCAATGTCTCAGTCGGTCAGGGAAAAGACCTCACGGTGGAAGAACTGCGGGGACTGGGTGCGAGCGCCGTGGCCTTCTCGATCGGCGCCCAGGGCACCAAAGCCATCGGCGTGGAAGGGGACTCAGCCAAGGGCGTGTTCCATGCCAAGGATGTGGTGTACCACTTCAACCGCCTGCCTGGATTCGGTGACCGTCCATTCGATATGGGAAAACACGTGGCCATTATCGGAGTGGGCGACGTGATGGTCGATATCGCGCATTGGCTGATTCGCTATAAGCAGGTGGAGCGTGTGACCGCTATTGCCCGTCGCGGTCCGGTCGAGCGCAAATACAACCCCAAAGAAATCCGCGCCGTCTGCTCCAACATGGATCAAGAAGGTATCGCCCATGAATTCGCCCGCATCAAAGACCGGCTGGCCGCAGTCGGACAGAATGCCGACGAAGTGCTGGCCAGCCTGACCGCGGAATTTACGAAATGCGAGCCGACGGGAAGTCCCTCCAAGATGGGCTTCCGGTTTCTCGCGTCGCCGAAGCGGGTCCTCGTGGATACCAACAACCGCGTGCGCGCCCTCGAGATGGAAGAAAATAAATTGGAACCGAAAGGTGACGACACCGCCGCGGTGGGACTCAAACAGTTGTATGAGTTCCCGGTGGACAGTGTCGTCTTTGCCGTAGGCGATCGGGTCGATGAGACGGTAGGCCTGCCGTACAAAAACGGCATCTTCGTGACGAACCCGACCAAGACCGGCAATGATCCGGACGATTCGTTATTCCAAGCCTATGATGAAAAGACAGGGCAGGTGGTGGACGGGGTGTTTCTTGCCGGTTGGGCGCGCAAGGCCAGCGAAGGTCTGGTCGGAATCGCCAAGCGGGACGGGGATTGGTGTGCGGAAGTCATCTCGCGCTACCTCACGACCAAGTCGGCCCACTCAGGCACCACCGTAGACCAGGTCCTCTCGAAATTGCAGAGCATCCTGAAGGACCGAAAGAGCAAGCCGGTGGACCTCGAAGGGCTCAAGCTGCTGGACACCGTAGAGAAAGCTCACGCCGCATCACCCGAAGCCATCGGGGAATTCAAGTTTGCCTCGAACGCCGATATGCTGACGCACATCGAACGCGGGCGCGCTTAACGCGCCCGCTACCAATCACCCGTCTCCCCATTTCAGCTTTTCCCGCAATACTTCGTAATAACTGCTTTCAGGGAATCGGATGAGCCTGGTCAGGTGCTCGGAAGCCTGAATCTCAACCGTGTCTCCCTGCGTCAAGGCCACACCGACCTGGCCGTCCAGTGTCGCCATCGCCCCGTCATCCCTGCTGGTCAGCACAACCTCGATTTCCACACTCGCCGGCACGATCAAGGGACGATGTGTCAACGTATGCGGACAGACAGGCGTCAGGATCAAAGACGGGACGGCGGGATTGATGATCGGTCCCCCGGCTGACAACGAGTAGGCCGTCGATCCCGTCGGCGTGCTGACAATCAAACCGTCGCCGCGCAGGTTCGTGACGAACTGCCCCTGAATGGCAATCTTGAGTTCGATCATCCGGGCCAGCGTCCCCTTGCTGATGACCACGTCGTTCAGGACGACCCCTCGCGCGACCGTTTCGCCGTGCCGGTGCACATGGGTCTTCAGCATCAACCGTTCATCGAGCACAAAGTCATTGGCAAACACACGCTCCAGGGAGGGATATAAATTCTCCAAGACGACTTCGGTCAGAAATCCCAGGCCGCCCATATTCACCCCGAGAATGGGAATCCCGCGTTCGCCGGCCAATCGTGCAGCATTCAGCATCGTCCCGTCGCCGCCCAACACCAGCAGCACGTCGGCCTTGCTGGCGAGTTGTGTTTTCTGAAACCCGCCTTGTTCGCCCAGTAAGGTCGTCGAGGTCGTATCCAGCAGCACGTCGATGTTTCGCGAGCGCAACCAACTCACCACGGCCTGCACCGTAGCCTTCACTTCCGGGAATTTCGGTTTCGTCAGAATGCCGATGCTTTTGCTTTTCATACGTGAGACCGCGTCGCGCTGAGGTGAGGAGCCGGTTGAAAGGTGCGGGATTGTATCGGGATGATTCTTTTACTGTCAAACCGGCGCGCGACATCATGCGGCGTACGCCGCTCTCGCATGCGCGCGCTTCACCAGTCGCAGCGCGTCGTTTGCGATTCGCTCAATACCTTGACACCCAAAATTGCGGTAGTTAGAATCACACCATCAGTAGTATTTTTGAGCCTTTGATCTGCATCGATTCACTCAGCTAAGGCTTCTCTTACAGACCCCATCACCATAAGGAGGCGGGATGTTCGAACGGTTCACGGACAAGGGTCGCAAGATCATCATCCTGGCACGTGAAGAAGCCGAGCGCCATCAGAACGATTACCTGGGCACCGAGCACCTGGTGTTGGCCATCCTTCGCGAGACGGATGGGATTGCGCTGATGATCCTGAAAAAAATGGGCCT
>WBZQ01000606.1_pt1 | contig 27944 bp, 19 predicted proteins | sample 5204251 | NCBI WGS metagenome assembly WBZQ01 (sample SAMN12412402, study PRJNA552823) | activated sludge metagenome | isolation source: activated sludge from nitrification reactor of wastewater treatment plant... | place: USA: Virginia | collected 2017-09
GGGAAGCGCGGTGGGGTCGAGCGTCGAGACCTTCGCGAGCTTCCCCGCGAAGTCCATGGCCTCAAACATGTCGTGGTCGTTGTTCGAGCCCGCGACGCCGTCGGTTCCCAGGCCCACCACAATCCCCGCGCGCCGGGCCGCGGGAACAGGCGCGATGCCCGAGGCCAGCTTCATGTTCGACTCCGGGTTGTGGGAGGTCGCGACCCGGCGCTTGGCGAGGATCGCAAGGTCCTCGGCGTCGCACCAGACCGCGTGGGCCGCGAGCACGTTCGGGCCCAGAAAACCGATCGAGTCCAGCCATTTGGTGGGCGTGGTCTTGTATTTCTCGCGGATCTGCCGCTCCTCGTCCTTGGTCTCCGCAAGGTGCACGAGGAGCCTTGCGCCGAACTCCTCGGCCATCGCCTTGGCCGCAAGGAGCGTCTCTTTCGAGCAGGTGTAGGGCGCGTGCGGCGCGATGGCCGCCTGGACCCGCCGATGCCCCTTCCAGCGCGAGAGGAAGGCGCGGGTCACGGCCTTGGTTTCGGCGAGGTCCTTGTGGCCGGGAACCGGAAAATCGATCCAGGTCTCGCCCAGGACCCCACGCATGCCCGCGCGCTCGACGGTCTCGGCGACGTCGTCTTCGAAGTAGTACATGTCCGCGAACGACGTGGTTCCGCTTCGGATCATCTCCAGGGCCGCGAGCGCGGTTCCCGTCCTCACGAAATCCGGCGAGACGTTGCGCGCCTCCGCCGGGAAAATCGACTGGGTCAGCCACTCCATCAGCGGCCGGTCGTCCGCGATGCCGCGCATGAGGCTCATCGCGGCATGCGTGTGGGTGTTCACGAGGCCGGGCAAGAGGACCTGGCCCGGGCGCCGGATCGTCTCCGCGGGGGCGTAGCGCGCCTCGATCTCGGCGCGGCCCGCGAGCGCGACGATCGTGCCGTCCGTGACCGCAAGAGCCGCGTCGGAAAGCACCCGGAACTCGGCGTCGACGGTCACGAGCGTGCCGGCCGAAACCACGAGATCGCAGGGTGTACGGGCGCCCTGGACCGCGGTCGAGGAGGCATCCGCGGTGTCGCTGCCGCCGGCGCGTACGAGCAGGTAAACAAGCAGAGCGAACGAAACCCCCACCGACGCGCACAGCCTTCGGCGGGACCACACGGACCGGGATCGCGGCGCTTCGCTTGAGTCCGGCGTCGCCGATTCCGAAGGCGGCCTCGGCCGCGCGCGCCGGCTCATTCGGGTCCCTCGAACTCGAAGGCACGGGGAAGCAGCTCCGAAAGCCGGCAGCGCTCGATCAGCCCGTTCGTCGTGACCATCACGACGTCAATATCGCGGCATTGGTCCCACAGCACCTGCCGGCAGGCTCCGCACGGGGCGGTGGGCGAGGCGGCGCCGGTGAACACCGCGACCGCGCGAAATCCGCGGGCGCCCTCGGAGATGGCCTTGAAGACCGCGGTCCTCTCGCCACACACGGTCAGGCCGTACGAGGCCGACTCGACGTTGCAGCCGCCGAAGACGCGGCCGTCCTCGGCGAGGAGCGCCGCGCCCACCTGAAAGCCCGAGTAGGGCGCCGAGGCGTTCTCGCGCGCCCGGGAGGCCGCCTGAATCAGGGCCTCGATTTCTCCCTCTAGCAGCGCCGGAGCCGGCTTTGGGTCTCCGTTCACGAGCGTCCCTTTCGCTTGGCCTTGCCGCCCTTCGATTCCGCTCGCTTCGGTTTCTTCGCCTCCTTGGAACGCTTGGAGGCCTTGGCCTTGGCGGGCGGCGCCTCCGCTTCAGCGCGGCCTACGAGCAGCGTGTCGCCCGAGCGGTCGGAGCCGAAGGCCGTGACCAGGCCCGCGAGCAGGCGCACGAACTCGTCCTTGACCCGCCGGGTCGTCTCTAAGACCTCCTCGTGGTGGAGCTTCTGCTTCAGGACCCCCGCCGCCATGTTGGTGATGCACGAGATCCCGAGGACCCCGACGCCCATCTGGTTGAGCGCGATGACCTCGGGGACCGTCGACATCCCGACCGCGTGGGCACCCAGCGTTCGAAACGCGCGGATCTCGGCCGGGGTCTCGTACGAGGGCCCGTGGACCCCGAGGTAGACGCCTCTTTGCACCTTGATCTTCAGGCCCTTGGCGATCCTCGCCGCCGCGCTTCGGAGCTCCTTGCGGTACGCGTCGGACATATCTGGAAAGCGCGGACCGAGCGCGTCGTCGTTGGCTCCCACGAGGGGGTTCGTCCCGAAGGCGTTGATGTGATCCTCGATCAGCATCAGGTTGCCCGGACGAAACGACTTGTCGATGCCGCCCGCGGCGTTCGTGACGATCACGGTCCGGCAGCCCAGGAGCCCCAGCACCCGCGATGGAAACACCACCTGCGACATCGCGTGCCCCTCGTAGAAGTGGATGCGCCCCGCGAGCACCACGACCGGCGCGCCCTTCACGGTTCCGGCCACCAGCATCCCGGCGTGGCCGACCACGGCTGACGCCGGAAAGCCCGGGATCTCCCCGTAAGGGATGCGAACCGCGCCCTCCACGAGGTCGGCGAAGTCCCCAAGTCCCGAGCCCAGAATCACCCCGACCACGGGCGGAACGGGAACCTTCGACCGCAGAAACTCGACGCATTCCTCCAAGCGTGGATCCATAAGCCCTCCGAAGACTCCGCTCGACGCCTTTAGCTCTAGCTCTTGAGGATCCCGGCGATCGTCGCGCTCATGAACGTCGCGAGGGAACCGCCGAGGAGCGCCCAGAACCCCAGCCGCGCGATGTCGCTCTTGCGGGACGGCGCGAGGCCGCCGATGCCGCCGATCTGGATGCCGATCGACGAGAAGTTCGCGAAGCCGCACAGCGCGAACGAGGCGATCAGGCGCGACTTCTCGTCGCTCCAGAAGGCCACCTTGGACATCTCGGCGTACGCCACGAACTCGTTCAGCACGGTCTTGAAGCCGATCAGACGCGCGACCGTCTGGCAGTCGGCGGCCGGCACGCCCATCACCCAGGCGACCGGCCACAGAAGCCGCGAGAAGATCCATTGCAACGACAGCTCGGTGCCGGACCCGCTCTCCCCGAAGCGCCCGGACAGGTGTCCCACCCAGGCCAGCCCGCCGTTGAAGAGCGACACCAGCGCGATGAACGCGATCAGCATCGCGACGATGTTGATCGCGAGCGCGACGCCCTGTGACGCGCCGGCGGCGGCCGCCTCGACCACGTTGGCGTGCTCCTTCTCGATCTTGATCTTCACCGTTCCCGAGGTGGCCGGCTCCTCGGTCTCCGGGCGGAGGAGCTTGGCGATCACGATCGTCGCAGGCGCGGCCATCACCGAGGCCGTGATCAGGTAGTTGGCGGGGATCCCCATCGCCGCGTAGGCGAGGAGCACCGCGCCCGAGATGTGCGCCATGCCGCCCGTCATCATCGTGAGCAGCTCGGACCGGGTCATCTTCGGAATGTAGGGGGCGATGATGATCGGGGCCTCGGTCTGCCCGATGAAGATGTTCGCGGCGACCGCGAGCGACTCCGCGCCCGAGATGCGCATCAGCTTGGTCATCACGATCGCGAACAGCTGCACCACGCGCTGCATGACCCCGAGGTGGTAGAGGATCGTGAAGAACGAGGCGATGAAGATCACGATCGGCATGACCTTGAACGCGAACACGATCCCGCCGATGGGAAGGCCGGTCGCCTTGCCGATCGCGTCCTGCGGGCCCGACAGCCAGCTGAACACAAACTCGGCACCCTTGTCCGAGTAGGCGATCGCGCCCGTGATGCCGTCCGAGAAGCGCTTCAGAAGGTGCGCGCCGTAGTCCCACGTGATCACGAGCCAGCCCAGGGTGAACTGCAGCACGAGGCCCCAGACCACGGTGGCCCACCGCACCCTCTTGCGGTCGGACGACAGGAGCCAGGCGACCGCGATGATCAGCGCGAGACCGATGAGCCCGGTGTACTTCTGCAAGAGAACCTCCTCGCTTAAGGAAGCGGCTGGCGCGGCAAGCGCCGCCCTTTAGATCACGTCTTCAGGCTTCGGGCATCTCTCACACGGCCTCGCCAGACGTTCCGGGAGAGAACGCCGTTCGTCCACGTGGAGACCACGCCGATGAAGGTCAACGCGGCGACCCAGACAGGATGAAGCGGTACAAGGGCGACAGAATACCCGAGAAACGCGTGGAGAGCGGCCCGCGTCCCGATCGTCAAGGCCACCGTGGCCAGGCTCAACGCGAAGGCGGTTCCCCGAAACCCGGGGTTCAAAGCGCCCGCGGCCGCGTAAGCCCAGGGGAACAGCCCCTCCACCGCGAAGAGCAAGAGCAGCGGAACCGCGGTGAAGAGCCTCCCGCCCAGGCCGAAGTAGAGGTTCTTTCGAAAGCCGCGGACCGTCTCACCGAGCCCGTGGTACATCCTCACACGCACGGAATCGAGCGCGAACGCGATCCCGACCCGGCCGCCCTTTCGCGCGGCCGCCCGGCCGAGCTGGATGTCGTCCACGACCGAGTTGCGAAGCGCCGCGTGTCCACCGATCGCGTCGTAGAGCCCGCGCCTCACCAGGTTGAACACGCCGGCCCCGGCTCCAAAACGGCCTCCACGCCTCGTGTTCACAAGCCACACCGGCGCGTAGCAACACGCGACCGTCGCGACCGTCGGAGCCAGAAACCTCTCGACCGCCGTCTCGGCCTCGAGCGTTGGAAACAGCGTCAGGAAGTCGAGCTTCTCGCGCCGCGCATGGGCAAATGCCCGGGCCAGAAGGTCTCTCTCGAAGCGGATGTCGGCGTCCGAGAAGCAGAGCCAATCGGACGGCCGCGTGGCCCTGGCCGCGAGCGCCCCCTGGTGAAGCGCGTGCGGCTTCCCAAGCCAGCCCTCGGGCGGCTCCTGGCCGGAAATCACGCGCAGCCGGTTTGGGAACTCCTTCCTCAGGTCCTCGAGAATCGCGGGGGTGGCATCCGTCGAGCCGTCGTCGACCACGACCACCTCGAACGCGGGGTCATCGATTGACAGCTTCGACCGCGTGGAACGTCCGATGTCGCGCTCCTCGTCGCGGGCCGGAACCACGATCGACAGGAGCTCCCCGGCCCCCTCCGATCGGGGCGGGGCCTCTGGGAGGCGCGGCACGTGCCGCATCGTCATGAACACGTTGAACGCGCGAAACGCCCAACTGAGCAGGCAAAACCAGGCGAGGCCGGTCGCGATCGGCACCCAAGGGCCGTTCAGCGCCAGACGAGATCCCGGTAGCTCTCTCCCGCGAGGCTTGGAATGCGGAGATGCTCGGCCACGGTCGCCCCCAAGTCCGCGAACGTCAAACGGGTCCCGATGTCCGCGCCGGCTCGCACCCGCGGACCCGCGGCCACCATGGGGACGTACTCGCGGGTGTGGTCGGTCGAGACATCGGACGGATCGCCGCCGTGGTCCGCAGAGAACATCAGGAGGTCGTCCTCGCGGAGGCCCTTCAGGAGCTCCGGGATAAACGAATCCAGCTCCTCCAAACAGCGCGCGTAGCCGATGGGGTCGTTGCGATGCCCAAACTGGGTGTCGAAGTCCACGAGATTGGTAAAGACGAAGTCGTCGTCGCGATCCCGCACGGCCTGGATCGTCCTTTCGATGCCGTCCCGGTTCGACTCCGTGTGGAGCGCGGTTGTGATGCCGCGGCCCGTGAAGATGTCCTCGATCTTCCCAAGCGCGTGGACCTTCAGGCCCTTCCCAACCGCGCGATCGAGAAGCGTCTCGCCGCTGGGCGGGATCGAGAAGTCCCGGCGCCGGTGGGTCCTCTTGAACGAGCCCGGCTTTCCCACAAACGGCCTTGCGATCACGCGGCCCACCTGGTGCGGCGGGACCAGGATCCGGCGGGCCTTCTCACACCACTCGTACAGCGTCCCGATCGGGACCACGTCCTCGTGCGCGGCAATCTGGAACACCGAGTCCCCGGACGTGTACACAATCGGCCGCCCGGTCGCCAGGTGCTCGGGACCCAATTGGTCAATGATGACCGTTCCCGAGGCCGGGACGTTTCCCAAGGCCTTGCGGCCAACGGCGGCCTCGAAGGGCTCGAGGATCTCCTTGGGAAAGCCGTCCGGATAGAGCGGAAACGCGACGTCCAAGGTGAGGCCCATGAGCTCCCAATGTCCGGTCGTGGTGTCCTTGCCCGCCGAGGCCTCGGCAAACCTCCCAAATGCGCCGGAGGGAGCGCGGAGGCCGGGCGGCGCCTCCTCGTAGAGCGTGTGCAAGAGCCCCAACTTGGTGAGGTTTGGGAGCTCGGGCTTGCCGTCCCGCAGGATGTGCTGGAGCGTGCGCTTGCCCTCGTCGCCGAACTCCGCGGCGTCGGGCGCAGGCCCGACCCCGAGCCCGTCGCAGACGATCACGATCGCGCGGGGGCTGCCCATCCGCTCTCCTACAGCGTCGAGACGCGCTGTTGGGCGTCGCCCCGCATCGGGGAATCAGGGAACTCGTCCAGGATTCTTCGGAAGTAGGACTTGGCCTCCGAGCTCTGGCCGTTCTTCTCGTAGAGCTCGGCCAGCGTGAAGATCAGGACGTCCTTGGGCAACGGCGACCGCGGCGACTCCAGGTACTTGCGGGCGAGATCGATGGCCTCCTTCACGTGCCCGCCCGCCGCCTTCGCGCGAACCAGAGACACGGCTGCCATCCCCGCGGCGACGCTTCCGGCCTGGTCGTCCGCGAGATCGCGCAGGGCATCCAGGCCCGCCGTCGAGGGGTCCTTCTTGCCCTCGATTCCAAGCACCAGCCCCGCCGCGATGCGGCCGGGCGTCGAGGACGGCGAGTCCTTCGCCAAGGCCTCGAGCCTGCGCTTGGCCTCGGCGGTCCGCTCCGCTTCGTCCTTGTACATCTTGATTCCGGCGCTAGGCGGGAGGTTCTCGGCCGCGAGCGGGGCCTCCAGCACGGCCAGGGCCTCGGAAAGGCGGCCCGCGAGCTGCGACTTGCGGTACGAGATTCCGCCCCAGACCGCGCCCGCCACGGCCAGAACGCCGATCCCAATCGCCACCCACCGAACTGATTCACGGCGGTGCGACTCGACGAAGTCCTTGGCGCCGAGGAGGGCCTCCTCGAGCTCGTTCGATTGCAGTTCCTTCTTGGACAAGTGGTTCTTGGACATGGTGTGTTCGGGGTCTCCCGGAAATCAGCAGAACGCCGCGAACGCGGCATCCGGGTGATCGAGGAGGAATCCTTCCGTCTCCTTTTCGGGGTCGTAATCGATCGCCGCGCCCTCGAGGCGGGCGTTGGAATAGGCGTCGAGAGAGATTCGAAATGGCAAATTGCCGTCGCCCGGTCCCGGAACCTCATACGACACGCCGTCGTCGAGGGGTCGGTCCGTCAACCGGATCCGATAGCCGGAGCCGCCGCAGCCCAACACATGCTGGATCACGAGCACCGGCTGCGCGGGAAGAGGTCCCTCTTCCCGAAGCGCGACCAATGCCCGTTCGGTGATGCGAACCGGCGACTTCGAAACGGCCAAAGGCTCGCCCGGTAATGGGCTCATCGGGAGACCAGGACCTTCATCAACGGCGCTTCTTGGAATTCTTGGAGGGTTTGCCGGGCTTCACGGCCTTCGAAGACTTGGATTTGCCCGACTTGGGAGCTTGGGCCGCCTTCTTGCCGGCTCCTTTTGCCTTTGAGGCCGGTTTGGAAGCCTTGCCGGCGGCCTTCTTGGCGGGGACCTTCTTGCCGCCCTTCTTGACAGGCGCGGGCTTCTTGGCCGACTTCTTGACGGGAGCCGCCTTCTTGGAACCCGAGGCCGCGCGCTTTGAGCCTTGCCCCGCCTTTGAGCTCTTGGGAGCGGGCTTGGCCGCCTTCGCCTTCGCCTTTGTCTTCGGCTTCGTCGGCTTGGCGCCCTTGCCCTTCGTCTGCTTGGCCGGCTTGCCGGCCTTGATCTTGGTGTTCTTCGACGGCTTTGCGGGAGCCTTGGAAGCCGGCTTCTTGGCTGTGGCCTTCGCAGCGGCCTTCGCGGCCGGGGCCGTCTTACCCTTCGCGGGCTTGGGTTCGGGAACCACAGCCTTCTTGCCGGGCTTGCCCTCCCCCTGATCGGCGGCCTTGCTCTTCGGAGTCTCCTTGGACTTGGCGGGCTTGCCCTTTGCCGTCTCGGACGGCGCCTTCTCCACCTGAGGCTTGGGAGCGGGAGGCGCTTCGACTGTCTCCGTGGGAGCCGGCACCTCGGGAGAGGCCGCCTTCACTTTGGGCATCTTGGCCTTGCTGGCCTTCGCAGTCTTGGTCTTAGCCGCCGCCTTAGCGGGTCTCTTCGCGGATGCGGGTGGCGGACTCGTCACGGCGCTGGATTCGGACGCGGCTTGCGGTTCCGGGGCCGCCTCCGTCGCTTCCGATGTGGCTGCGGCCGCTGGCGTTGGCTCGCTCGCGGGCTGCGCTTCGGCTGGCTCCGCCGACGCGTCGCCTGAAACGGCGGCGGCCCCTGCGCTCTCCTCGGAAGTCGACGAGGCCGTCGGGCTGGCGGCGGAGCTCGCCTCGCCGGTGGCGGCGCCCGCCTCGGGCGCACCCACGGGTTTGGCGGGGCTCGCGGAGGCCGTCTCGGCCGGCTCCCCGGCCTTCACGACCTCGAGAACCTGCGCGGCGTGGTGGTGAACATCGACCTTCGAGAAGATGTGGCGAATGAGCCCGTCGCGCCGGATGAGGAACGACTTCCGGAGGACTCCCATGCGAGCCGGATCGTGCGTGCTCGGACCCCACGCCCCGTAGGCCTCGTGGACCGAATGATCCGCGTCCGACAGCAGATCGAATGGCAGCGAGTGCTTCTCAGCGAACGCGTTATGCGAGTCCCCGTCGTCGCGCGAGACGCCCAGGACGACGACCCCCGCGGCCTTCAGCTCCGACCAACCGTCGCGAAGACTGCACGCTTCCTTGGTGCATCCCGGCGTGTCGTCCTTCGGATAAAAGAAGAGAAGCACATCGCTCTCGCCGGCGAAATCGGAGAGCGAGACCAGGCCTCCCGAGCGGCCCGTGAGGGAAAACGAAGGCGCCACCGAACCGACCACAAGCGACTCGCGAGTCTCTGTTTCATCCGCCATTCCTGCGTTCCTCCAAGCGGCGGAGGATAACAGGCGCGCCTCTTAGACTCGCGGCGTGATGCCCCTCGCGAGAACCCCGATCGCGCTGACGATCGCGGGTTCCGACTCCTCCGGCGGAGCGGGCATCCAGGCGGACCTGAAGACCTTCGAGGCGCTGTCGGTCTTCGGAACCACGGTCCTGACCGCGGTGACCGCGCAGAACACGCTCGCGGTCTCGGCGGTTCACGACATCCCGACGGCGATCGTGAAGGCCCAGCTCCAGGCGGTTCTTTCCGACCTCCCGCCCTCGGCGATCAAGATCGGGATGGTCTCGACGGTGCCTGTCATCCGCCTCCTCGCGACCCTCCTCCCGCCCGCCGGGGTGCCCATCGTGCTCGACCCGGTCATGGTCGCGAAGAGCGGCGTGAAGCTCCTCCGGGCGACATCCTTCGACGCGCTCAAGCACGAGCTCCTTCCCATCGCAAGCCTCGTCACCCCAAACCTCCCCGAGGCCTCCGCGTTAGCCGGCTTTCCGATTCGCGGCGAGAAGGACGCCAAGGCCGCCGCGCGGATCATCCAGTCGATGGGACCGCGCGCGATCCTGATCAAGGGCGGACACGCCGAAGGCGATGTGGTCGTGGATGGGCTCCTGGACGGACGAACCTGGCGCCGCTTCGAAGGCCCGCGTCAAAGAACTGCGGCCACGCACGGCACCGGCTGCACGCTCTCATCCGCGATCGCCTCCTACCTCGCAAGAGGCGAGACCTTGGAGGACGCGGTCGAGAAGGGCATCGCGTTCGTGAGACGCGCGATCGAGAGAGCTCCCGGAATCGGCGCGGGACACGGACCGCTAGGCCACCGCGCCGCCGGCGGGGGCTAGCCAACGACGTCGACGCGGCGATGACGGCGTTGCGAACAGCGGCTACGCCGCCAAGCCACACCGTAGTCTCCTCTCCCGCGCGAGCGGGAGAGGGTTAGGGTGAGGGCCAACGGATGCCATGAGCCCGGGCAAATCGAAGCCTCAATCGACAGGAGTTCTTCGATGAGATTCCGTTTTCCACCAGCCCCACGATTCGAGCCGCCCGAAAGCCCCGGATGTCGCCGCCTCCTGGCGTCATTCCTAATTGCTCTGGTAGGTTGCGGTGCGTCCGAGCCACAACTTGAAGCCCGTGGCACCGATCCCATTCAGGCGCCCGTCGAGCGCGTCACCGATTCAAAAATCCTCGCCCGACCTTTTGGCGAGGGGACTGGTTCGGTCTGGATAAGGCGAAAGGGAAGCGCTCATTTTGAGCCGTTGAGCCCGCTCCCGGCCGAGTCCGGGGGCGGCTACGCTCTTCAGCCGGGGATCTTCGATCTCGTCCTCGCCCCGAAAAACCGCTGCGCGACGATTCTCGTTAGCACGCGAATCACGGCCGAGACGCCGCTTGCGCCTGCGGCTTCGCCACCCACCCGTCCATCCGTCGTGCAGGCGCGGCTCGTGAATCCTGAAGGTGCCGGGCTGCGAGACAAACCGACCCTGGAGGTCAGCGCCTCTCAGTTCCCTAAAGACGCACCTCCTTCGACACCAGTGTTTCGAGGATGGCAGGATTTCTACCGGGACATCGGCTTCACTCAGTCGAAGGACGGCACGCTCGCGATCGCTCCGGTCCCTTGCGAGACCATGTTCTTTTTCGTCCGCTTTCCTCATCGCCGCCCCGCGACCCTCTCGACGGTGGCGAACATCTCGCACACGCTGGACCTTGGCGAACAAGTTCTGCCGGAGCTCGCGACGCTGACGCTCCGCGTGGAGGATCGCCGCGAAAGGCCTTCGGAACGGCGAACCATGGATCTAGCGGGAACCCTGATCAAACCGGGGCCGGGCCTTTCGGTTCCAGGGCCATTGAGCAGGAAATGGGAACGCGCGCTCCCGGCGACCGAGGATGGCGCGATCACCGTGGACGTGTTTCCGGGCGACTGGCTGATCGAGGTGCGGATCAAGGGTCGGACCGTCGGAACTCATCGAATGATGGCGCTGGAAGGAGATAGCGTCGAAGACTCCTTCACCGTGGAGAACCTGACCGTAGCGGGAAGGGTCGAGAGCGCCAGGGGAAAGCCCATACCGGGCGCGCGTGTAGACGTCGCGTTTCTCGTCGACGGGATGAATCCGCTGGCCCGTGCCAAAACCGACTCGGAAGGCCGGTTCTCCGAGACGATCTCTTATGGCGGCGGCCCATTGACGCTAACGGTCATGCCGGGGACCGGTGGGTTGAGGCGAGAAGAGGTGGACCCTTCCCGCCTCGACATCGAGGACCTTCGGATTCGGCTGGGAGCGGGCAGAGCCGTCGTGTCCGTCTTGGAGAAAGAGAGCGGGGCACCTGTGCCGGAGGTTTCCGTCGTTGCGAGGTTCGAGAATCCCCGAGGGGTCGCCCGCCTCTCTTCAATTTCCAGACCCGATGGTCAGGCGGTCTTCGAGGACATCGACATGGGCGACTTCGCGGTGGACTTAGTCGAGAACGCCGAGTGGTCCGCGGATGCCGAAGATCTGGGCGGAAAGGCCAAGATCACCGCGGAGAAACCGAACGTCGAGTTGGAGGTGCGCGTTAAGCCCGCGAGGCGAGTAACGGTCGTTTTACCCGGCAGCAGCCCAGGAGCCAAGGTCCTGGGGCCGATCAATGCGGGCGACACGAGGTATCAGCCGGTCTCGGTCGACGCGGTCGGAAAGGCCGAGATCACGGTGCCGCGGGGTCATGATGCCGTCTTCGCAGCGGTGGCTCCGGGGCAGCGAATCACGTTCTTCAGGGTCGGTCCCGACGATCAGAGGGTCCAGATCGCGCTGAGACCGAAGCGCGACGCGAGCGCTCTCTCCTTCTCGCTCACGGAGAACGACAACCGAAATCCGTTCGGCGTTCTCGTGGCCGCCTACGGCATTCCCGTTCCCGTCACGCTCTTGGCCATGGCGATGTCCGTCTCCGGATGCGGTCTGTCAATCCCGTCTCTCGCGGGTCAATCGCAGTTCGATCGGTGTCTGGACGACGGGAGCTACCAGATCTGGGGAGTCGAGCTGGCCCCTCGACGGCAATTCGAGCTCACTCCAAGCACCGTCGAGCTTAGGGAGGGCAACGTCCTGACCGTGACCCCGCGGAGGTAATCGAGAACGGCTCGCCGTGGCAGGAAGCCGCGTTGCGCGGCTACGAAAGCCGCCAGCGGTCCTCGCGCTCGCCGCTGATTCTCTCGACCTCTCCCCGATCCTCCAAGTACATCAAGAACCCGAGCACCTCCGAGTACGCGAGATACACGTTGAGCGTGCGGACGAACGGAAAGATGCGCACGACCAGCTCTCGCACGTTCTGGGGTCCCGTGGCCAGCGCCGCGAGGAGGCCTTCGATCCGCCGGTCGTACCTCTTCTTCAGGCCATCGCGATGCGCCGCGAAGTCCAGGATCGGCTTGCCGTGACCCGTCAACAGCGTCGAGTGGCGGTTCGTCTCCGAGATCAGAGAAAGCGTCTCGAAATAACGGCTCACGCTTCGGAAGGCCTCGCCGGGCCTCTCGGGGTCGTCGCTCACGACCGCATTGGGCGTGATCTCCTTCAAGACCGTGTCGCCCGTGAAGAGCAGCTCTTCCTCGGGGATCTCGTACGTGAGGCTTCCGGGTGTGTGCCCGGGCGTCGCGCGAACGCGAATCGAGTAGCCGTCGCCTGGGAGCACTTCGCCACCCGAGAGCTCCTTCCAGGCCGCGAGCGGCTCGGCGAAGCGGTCCACGGCGGTCACCGCGGCCACGACCGCGAAGCGCGCGCCGAGCCCGAAGCCCGCACGCGCCATGTGATCGAGGAGCAGCTTGGCGTTCCTTTTCATGCGGAAGTGGTTGCGGTCCGGCCGCCCGCCGAAGAGCGTCGCGCCCGACGCGTCCGCGACCCGCATCGCGAGCCCGTAGTGGTCGTGATGCCCATGCGTGAGCAGCACGCGGTCGATGTCGTTAGCCGAGAGGCCGTTCGCGAGAAGGCCCGCCTGAAGCGCACTCCAGGCATCCTCGGTCAGCGGCCCCGCGTCGATCAGCGTGAAGGGCTCGCGCCGCGTCAGGTAGACGTTGACATCGCCGACCGGAAACGGCGTCGGAACCGGGATCGCCACCACCAGCGGCGATCCCTCTTCCATCGCGACGTCACGCCCAGAGGTCGTAGGGATATCCGCCCGCCTCGTAGACGCGATCGGCGATCGCGCTGGTCTCGCGGTCCCGGTTCTTCTCCAGCGCCTTGAGGTTTCCAACCATGCGGTGCTTGGCGTGGAAGCAGAACCACCGCGCGATCTCGATCTCTCCGGCCGCGGCCTCCTCGCCCTTCTTGGCGATCGAGGAGGTCACCCGGGAGAGCGTGGCGATCTGCGCGAAGAGGTCGATCAGAACGTCCGCGATCCGCTCGTGCTGGTACTCGCGATCCACGATCTTCTTGCCGTGCTTGCGCAGCAGCGTGTCGACCGCGTTCGCGAAGACTCCCGCGTAGTGCCCGACCTGATCCGCCTCCGGCGCGAGGACCGGGTGGACCCTTTCGAGCTTGTCGTGCGTGAGGACGCCCTTGATCCTCTTGTGCGCGTACTCGGTCAGGACGCCGCGCTGGGCGAGCGGGCTCTTTAGCGCGGTCTGGACCTCCTTGAGCTGGTCACCGAGGTCCTTCATGCCCGCGAGCACCATGTACAGCCTCAGGATCTCGTTGGTGCCTTCGAAGATCATGTTGATGCGGCTGTCGCGCAGGGCACGGCCGTACGGGTACTCGTTCATGAACCCGTTCCCGCCGGCGATCTGAAGGGCCTCGTTGATGTTGGACCAGAGGAGCTCGGTTCCGAAGACCTTGCAGCAGGCGCCCTCCAGCGAGTAGTCCGTGATGCCGCGGTCGATGAGCCCGGCCGTCAGGTACACCATCGACTCGAGCGCGTACGTTTTCGCGGTCATCCGCGCGATCTTGTGGCGGATCATCTCGAAGTCCGCGATGCGGGTCTTGAACTGCTTTCGCTGCGTCGCGTGCTGGGTGGCGAGCGCGATCATCATCTTCGAGCCGCCGACCGCGCCCGCGCCCAGGGACGTGCGTCCCGTGTTCAGCGTCTCGACCGCGACCTTGAAGCCGTGTCCCTTCTCGCCAATCATGTGAGACGCGGGCACGCGGCAGTTCTCGAAGATGATCTGGCACGTCGACGACCCGCAGAGGCCGAGCTTTTTCTCTTCGGGTCCGCGGATCAGGCCCGGCAGCGTGCCGTCCTCTTTCGTCACGACCGCAAAGCAGCAGATCTCCTTGTGCTGGTCGGACTCTTTGGCGGCGGAAGGGACCCGCGCGAAGACCGAGAAGAACGACGCGAAGCCGCCGTTCGAGATCCACTGCTTGGTTCCATTCAGCACGTACTCGTTCGTGGTGGGGTCGTAGACGGCCGTGGCCTTCAGCGAGGCCGCGTCCGAGCCGGCCTCGGGCTCGGTCAGCGCGAAGGCCGCGACCAGCCTTCCGGTCGCGAGGTCCGGCAACCACTTCTTCTTCTGCTCGGCCGTGCCGAAGAGGAGGAGCGGCTTAAGCCCGATCGACTGGTGGCCGCCGATCACGATCGAGGCCGAGGCGTCGAGCGGTCCGATGACCTCCATCATCTTGCAGTACGCGGCGGCCGAGAACCCGCTGCCGCCGTACTCCTCGGGGATCGTCATGCCGAACGCCCCGAGGTCGCCCAGGCCCTTCACCACCTCGCGCGGGAAGAAGTGGTCGTGGTCGATCTTCTCGGAGTCGATGTTGGCCGCGTCGAAGTCGCGATAGGCGTCGCTGAACGCCGCGACCGTCTCCTTGGTGTCCGCGGGGATCTCCGGGAACGGGAAGATCAGCGACTCTTCGATGTGGCCCTGGTAGAGAGCCTTCAGCAGCGAGTGAACTTCGGTTTCGGTCTTGACGGTGGACATGTGCTTACTCCTGTCCGTAGAAGTTCCTCGCGGTCTTCACGAGATCGACGAGGAAGGGCGAAGGCGTGAAACGGGGGCCCTTGGATGTCGCGAGGGCCTCCAGGGAAGAGACGATCGAGGAGATTCCCGCGCGGTCCGCGTAGCGCAGGAGGCCGCCGCGAAACGGCGGGAAGCCGGTGCCGAAGATCATCGCGAGGTCGAGCTTGGCGGGCGAGGCCACGATGCCGTCCGCGAGGCAGAAGGCGGCCTCGTTCACCATCGGATGCACGAGGCGGGCGACGATCTCCTCGGGCCGCAAGGGACTGGCTCCGGGCGCCGCGAGACCGAGGTCGCGATAGACCTCGGCATCCGGCGCTCCGCGACGCTCGCCGTCGTACGTGTAGAAGCCCTTCCTCACCTTGCGACCGAAGCGCTTGGCGTTCACGAGGTTCGCGAACACCGGCGGGAGCGGCATGCGGCCGGGGAACGCCGCGGCCATGGTCTCCGCGCCCTTCGCCGCCACGTCGATCCCGACGTCGTCCAGGAGCTCGATGGGGCCGACGGGCATGCCGAAGTCCTTCATCGCGCGATCTATCGACTCCATCGGGTTGCCTTCCAGGACCAGCCTCACGGCCTCGCCCAGGTACGGCGCCAGGATCCGATTGACGAGAAACCCGGGCGCGTCCTTCACCACGACCGGCGTCTTTCCCATCTTCTTGGCAAGCTCGAAGATCGTCGCGGTGACCTCGGGCGAGGTCTTCTCGCCGTATATGACCTCGACGAGCGGCATCTTGTGGACGGGGTTGAAGAAGTGCATGCCGACCACGCGCTCGGGATGTTTGGCCGCGGACGCGATGTCGGTGATCGGCAGCGTCGAAGTGTTCGACGCGAAGATCGCGTCGTCCTTAGAGGCCGCCTCCCACTCGCCAAGCACGCTCTGTTTCACCGCGAGCTTCTCCAGGACCGCCTCGATCGTGACGTCGCAGGTTTCGAAGCCCGAGTAGTCGAGCGCGCCCGAAAGTAGCGACATCTTGGCCGTGAACTCGGCCTTCGAAAGGCGCCTCTTCTGCAGCTTGTCCCTCCAGATCTTCGCCGCGGCCGCGTAGCCGTTCGCGAGGGGCTCGGCCTTGATGTCCTTCATCCGCGTCGGAAGGCCCTTGTCGGCCGCGAGCTGCGCGATGCCGCCGCCCATCACGCCGGCTCCGAGGACCCCCACGCGGCGCACCTCGCGGGGCTTGACGGGTTCCTTGGTGCCGGTCTCCTTCTTGATCTCCTCGGAGAGGAAGAAGAGGCCCACGAGATTCCTCATCACCGGCGTTCCGATGAGGCGCAGGGCGCCCTCGGCCTCCCGCTCAAGCGCCTCCGCGAACGAGGCTCCGAAGCCCCTGCGAACGGCCGCGAGCGCTTCCAAAGGCGCCGGATAGTGCCCGCGGGTTTCCTTCAGAACGCCCTTCTTCGCCTGGCCGAAGACCACGAAGCGAAGCGGACCCTCGAGGAGCCCCTCCACGAAGCCGGCTTTTCGGACGCGTGCGGGGCCGCCCCCAGGTCCCGCGTTCGCGCGCTTTTCGGCGCCGAACTTCGAGCGGGCAAAGCGGCGCGCGAAGTCCAGGAGGATCGCCCTCGGCACGACCTCGTCGACCAGGCCGACACGCTTGGCGCGCTTTCCGTCGAGCGTCTTGCCCGCGAGGATGATGTCGAGCGCCGCGGTGAGCCCGATCGTGCGCGGAAGCCGCGCGGTTCCGCCCCACGCGGGGAGAATTCCCAGCCGCACTTCCGGCAGCCCGATCAGGGCCTTTTTCGAATCCGAGATCAGCCGGTAGTCCATCGCGAGCGCGGTCTCGCAGCCCCCGCCCACGCACGCCCCGTCGATCGCGGCGATGGTCGGGTACGGCAGCGCCGCGAGCTTCCCGAAGACGGCCTGTCCGCGCCGTACCGCCTCCCCCGCGGTCTTTGGCTCGGCCTTCGCGATCTCCTTGACGTCGGCCCCCGCGATGAAGATGTCGTTCTTGGCCGAGACCAAGAGCAGCGCCTTGATGTCACGCCGGGTCGCGAGCGTGTCGAGGAGCCCGTCGAGCTCGGTCATTACCGCGACCGAGTACTTGTTGATCTTCTCGCCGGGACAGTCGAAGGTCAGCGTCGCGAGCCCGTCGGGTTCGATCGCGATCCGGAATGCGCTCCCGGTGCCGGTTGCCGCGTTTCCGCTCATGCCGCCTCCAGCACGATCGAGGCGCCCTGCCCGCCGCCCACGCAGAGCGTCGCGAGCCCGTTGCGAACGTTCCGCCGCCGCATCTCGAGCGCCAGCGTGAGGATGAGCCGCGTTCCCGAGCAGCCCACCGGGTGCCCGAGCGCGATCGCGCCGCCGTTCACGTTCAGAATCTCGTGGTCGATCGCGCCCAACTCCGGGTTGGCCGCGAACTCCGCGAGGTTCGCGAGGACCTGCGCCGCGAACGCCTCGTTCATCTCGACGAGCCCGATGCCCTTCATCGAAACGCCCGCCTTGCGAAGCGCGACGGGCGTCGACCGCGCGGGACCGAGCCCCATGCGTTCGGGCTCGAGCCCCGCGAAGCCCCAGCCCGCCACGCGCGCGAGTGGCGTCAGCCCGCGGCGCCTCACAAACTCGCCCGACGCCACCACGACCGCGGCTCCGCCGTCGGTGATCTGCGACGAGTTGCCGGGCGTGACGCTTCCAAACTTCCGATCGAAGAACGGCTTGAGCTTCGCGAGCGCCTCCTTGGTCTGGCCTTCGCGAACGCCGTTGTCCTGTGTGGCGAGCCTGTCGAACCCGGGCGGAAGCGGAACCGGCACGATCTCCTCGGCGAGCCTTCCGCGCGAGGCCGCGGCGCGAAGGTGGGACCTCAGCGCGAACTCGTCCTGCGCCTCGCGCGAGATCGCCCCTTCCTTCGCCAGGACCTCCGCGGTCTCGCCCATGTTGAGATCGCAGATGGGATCCGTGAGCCCCTCCTTGATGCCGATGACCGGGTTCAGAAGGTCCCGCCACGGCATCTTCGCGAAGGCCGAGAGCCGCGCCCCGAGCGTCCTCGCCATGCCGACCTCGGCAAAGACCGCCTTCACGGAATCGCGGTAGAGGAACGGGATCTGCGACATGCTCTCGACCCCGCCCGCGAGAACCACCTCGGCCTCGCCGGTCTGGATAAGTCGCGCGGCCTGCACCACCGACTCGATTCCGGAGGCGCAGTTGCGGGAGACCGAGTGCGCGGGGCGCTCCTTGGGAATGCCCGACCGGAGGCCGATGACCCGCGCGATGTTCGCGGCGTCGACGGGGGTCGCGATGTTTCCGAAGACGACCTGGTCGACCTCCTCGGGGACGATCCGGGCCCGCGCCATCGCGTCGACTGCGGCGGCGCGGCCAAGATCGACGGCCTTTACGTCGCGAAAATCGGTGCCGGCCCTGGCGAACGCGGTGCGCGCGCCGGCCAGGACGAAGACGTCTGTCGTCATGGTGTCACGTGGTCCCTTCCATCTGCGATCCGTTCGTTCGCGTTCTCTTGGTTTCGGCGCCGGGACGCGCGGCGATCCTCGAAACCTCTTCGACTTCGTGCTCCCACGGAGCCTTCAGGAAGCCCCGGAGCAGCGTCCCCACCAGCCGCCGCCCATCGCACGCGGGCTTGACCTCACCCGAGAGAAGCCACTCCGACAGAATCTCGTCCGCCGCGCCGAACAGCACCCTCACCGCGATGCGGGGATCGAGGTCGTCGCGAAACTCCCCGCTCGCGATCCCCTCCCGCAAGATCCCGTCGAGAAGGCGGAAATACTCGACCAGCTTCGACCTCGAGAACCGCTCGACAAGCCGCGCGCTCCTCCGGAGCTCGATCTGAAACACCGAGGCCAGATGCCGGTTGGACGCCAGAAACGAAATGTGGAGATCCACGAGCCCGATCAGCCGATCCGACGCGGCAAGCGCGGACCCTGCGATCTCGCGCCCCCGGGCCAGAACCTCGTCCATCGTGTCGTCGAACACGACCTCCAGAAGGTGCTCCTTGTTCTTGAAATAGAGGTAGACGGTCCCTTCCGCGACCCCGGCCGCGGCCGCGATCTCGGCGATCCGGGCCTCATGAAACCCGCGTCGTCCAAACGTCCGCGTCGCGGCCAAGAGCAGCTTCTTTCGCTTGGCGGGGTCCGCGCCGGTGGCGGCTCGGGAGGAAGGCTTGTCCGGCTCCGGCGGAGCGGGTCGAGGCGACGGGGGACGGCGCGATGAATGAGCCATCACTCAGAGGATAGAGAAGGGGAAGGGAAAGTCAAACGTACCTGCTCGGAATTCTGAAAACCGGTGGGAAAAGCACCTCCGCGGCCGTCCAAGCATCCGGAGCCTTTCATGAGCCTCGACCTCGGCGACGTCCTCTACGCGTTCGCGGGAAGCGCCGAGCTCTTGGGTGTCCGCCCGCTGTTCTGGAGGACGATTCGCGCGGACGTCGACTCGTGCACGCCTAACGACCGGACACCGATCTTCATCGTCCCTGATCTTCACATCGTGAGCGATCAGCGCGCCACGGGATGGCGGGATGACGACGAGGATCTCTTTCACCTGGGAAGGAGTCAGCACGACCTGTTGGTTCGCCTCTTGGCCAGGCTCATCGCCTTGCGCGACGACCCCAACCGCTCGGAGTTCGCGCCGCTCGCGGTCTACCAGATGGGCGATTTTCACGACCTCTGGCGAGAAGCGCAGCACTGGTGGGGCGAGGACATCCGCGCCATGGTCGACCGACAGTTCGACAGCCACCAGGAGCTCTTCGCGCTTTTCGGAGCTCTTAAAGCGGAGCGCCTCGTCGGCAACCACGATGACAAGCTCCGAAGGCCAAAGCAGCTCGCGAAGCTCGCCGACCAGAGAATCTCGAACTACTTCCCAGTCGAACGGATTCACATCGGGCCAAGAGCCCTGTCGATTCCCTGGGGATACGGGCGCGTCGATCTCTTTCACGGCGATGAGATTGATCGCATCGAAACGGGCTTCTTGAGTTTCCTGAACCCTTTGGGCGCTCGAATGGCGATGGGGGCGCGGGCGCTCGGTCTGGTGAACGAAGACGACTGGAAGCATGAGTTGCTCCCGGCGGGATTTCCCGACCCGGAAAAGTCGGGCGACCCAATTCCGGACGAGGTGATCGACCCCGACCGCCACTCGGCTAACGAAGAGGCCGAAGAGCGCCGGAAGAAGTTCTACACGGAGAGTCGCCGCTTCATCCTCAATCCATCACGGATTGACGAAGCCACACGGGACCGCCCGTGCCTCGCGGCCATCATTGGTCACACACACGCCCCATGCATTGTGGCCGATGCCGCGGGCGAGCACATCCTCGTCGATTGCGGCGGTTGGGTGAACCGGGCCGTACCAGCCCCACGCCATCCCGGCGAAACGTTCTGGAATTCACAGATTGGTGTCCTCGTTGGCAACCAGGTTGCCGTTCTGCAGATCGAAGCTCGTTAAGGAGGAGCCCATGCTTTCTTTCCTCAACACACTGATCGGATTCGTGGCCGTTCTCGCCCTGTTCAGCCTGATCGTGACCACCCTGACCCACTTGATCCAATCGGCCTTCCGGATCAAGGGCCGCTACCTCGTCGAACGCCTCCGCCGTCTCTTCGGCGAGCTTCAGGATCCGGACCGGTTCGTGGCCGCCATCCTCAGCCATCCGGCGCTCGAAGGCGAGCGGGGACGGACGCACTACGAGACACTGACTGACCCGCAAGCGACCGCGGAGGGCTGCATCGGGGCGGTCTGCAAGGTTCTCGGGCCGAAGGTCAATAGTCCGTTCTCGTACTGGCCGTGGCCGAAAACTGTCGACTTAGACAAGCAAACGGTCAAAGACATCGCGACGAGCGTCTACTCACGGATCTGGATGCAGGTCGATCCTCCGATCGTCGTTCCGCCGGCGGCTGCGGCTGCTTTGGGCGAGAACGGGCGCTATTCATTCAACGCCGTGAAGTCCTTGGGGGCTCCGCCGCAGGCCGGCGGGCCCCAGAAACCAATCGGCTACGGCGGCCGCCTTTGGGCCCTCGCGACGGCTGCCTTTCCGGAAGCCGGTGGTAACGCGGACCCGTTGAAGACATACGTCGCCGCCTTCCACGACGAGGCAAAGGCGAGCGCGTCGGACCATTTCGCCTTTCAGATGCGGGTTCTCTCGACCGTCATCGCGGCCGCCGTTGTCTTCGCCTTTCATCTCGACGCGCTCAGGATCTGGACCGACGTGTCAAAAGCCGACCCGGCGCGGATCGAGGCGTTCGCCCAAGCGGTGTCGAAGTTGGAGCCCGCCGGCGGGCCCGACTTAGAGAATCTTAGGGTCGAGCTGAAGACGGCGCGCCTCTCTCCTGTGGCCTTCTGTCTATGCAGCAAGCCGCTCGAACCCGCCGGAGCCACGCCGCCAGCCTGTCCAAATCCCTTGTCGGCTGGTGGCCTCATCGCCCTCATCGCTCTCTCCATGGGCGCCCCGTTCTGGTTCGAAACACTGAAGAGCTTGATCAACCTGAGGAGCGGATTCGACCAGAAGCGAAAATGACGTCACGAAAACTCACAAGCGCGACCTTGAGCGAAGATCCGCAGAGGAGCGAACATGAAAAAGGTCGTCGCGGGACCGTATAGGGAGATCGACTTTTCGAAGGCGGAGCGCGGGCCGGTCATTCCTGAGCCGGGAAAGACGAAGATCTCGATTCGAATCGATAACTCGTTGCTCGAGCACTTCAGAAAGCAGGTCGAGCGCGCGGGCGCCGGCAACTACCAAACCCTGATGAACGACGCCCTGGTCGCGTCTATCCAACAGCGCTCGGTTGTCGATGCGGTCCGGCAGGTCGTCCGCGAGGAGCTTTCAGCGCCGCGGCGTAACGCCCGCCAGGGGCGCTCGCGAAGAGTCGCCGCTTGAAACGCACGCGGCTCTATCGAATCACACCGTCGAATCAGGCGGCTCGTAGGGGCGGCTCCCTGTAGCCGCCCCCTTCTATTTCGCGTCGGCCCTGGGCGCGGCGGCAGGTCCGGGGTCGCGATCCAACCCGTACAGTTTTCGCGCGTTGCCGCGGAGGACCATTTGCGCGAGTTCGATCGCACGCTCGCGCGTGACGTCGCCGTCGGCGACCATCCCGGTTAGCGCGAGCGCCAGCGCTTTTCTCGCGGTCATCACGTCCAGCCACGCGGTCTCCTCCCACGAGACCTCGGGGATGATCGGGAACGCGTCGGTTCCAAAGAGCACCTTCTCGGGGAGATAGGAGAGCCACGTGCGGAGCGTCTGGGAGAGTCCGCGGGGAGTCTCCAGGAACGTCTGAGCCGAGAAGTCCGCGTACACGTTCGGCTTGCCAAGAAGAACTCCGGTCTCGCGCGTGAACGGCCAGCCGCCATGTACGAGGACAAACGTGGTCGCGCGGAGCGATGGGTCGTCGAACACCGGCTCCAGGAGCAGCGGATTCGACCCCGCGAGCGAGTAATACGAGCCGGCGCCGGCGCTGACGTGGATGTGGACGGTCAGGCCGAGGCGCCCCGCCTCCCGCGCGATCTCTCGAAAGAGGTAATCCTGGAGCTTCTTGTACGAAGGCGCGGGCGGCACGCCTCCTTTCGCGTAGGCCGCGAAAACGCGCTGGGCCTCAGCCTTGGGAGGGTCTCCGAAATCGAGGTGGCGGAGATAGCCGACCTCGAACTTCACCCCGAGCGCGCCCGCCTTCCGGTGGCGTTCGAGGGTGGGCCTCACGACCTTCGCAAGGTACGCGTCGAGCGTGGCCGGACGGCCCGCAAGTCCCGACTCCTTCACGTAACGCGTCAGCAGCCGCTCCTCGGCGAGAAAGAACGACCTCTTGTCCTTGTTGGGCTTCTTCAATCCCTCGTTGTTGAGCGGAAAGAGGAGGGCATCCACAAACGAGACCCACTTGAACCGCGGATCGACAAGCCCGCTCCCCAGCGCCACCCGGTTCGCGATCATGGTCTCGATCCCCAGCTTGGAAAGGATCCAGGCGGGATAGCCTTCCCCTTTTTCACGCACCGCGCGCTGTTTGACCGCCAGGTAGTCCTTGCCCTTGCTCAGTCCCTCGGAACCGGCCGAAAAGCCGAAGAGCTCGCGCCACGCGATCAGGTACTCCGGGTTCGCCGGGTTCAGGCGGGCCGGAATCGCGAACGGCTCCATCTCATCCAGCGAAAGCGCGTCGATCTCGGTATCCGGTGGGTCCCCCTCGACCTGGTACATGACCGGATGGGCGTGGTTGTCGAACGCCTTGATCTCCGCGACCGCCGCCGCGATCGCCGGATCGGGCTCCACTTGAGCGACGACCGGCGTCGCCGCCGAGATGACCAGGGAAAGGAAAGTCACCGAAACTGAGCCTCTGATCGACATATCGTGAGGTCCTCCGCGAGCCCCTTACGAGGGCACTGGCACCGGCGGATCGAAGCTCGGCCACTGGGTTGAGAGCAAAAAAATCGAGTACAAAGCACACGAAAATCAGGATCAAAATACCGATCGGGTGACCGAGGTCACCGCGGGCTTGCAGGCTTGGTGCGAGGCTCGCGATCAAATAGGGGGTTCAGACGAGTGGGCTTCGGGTCTGAGTCGATGTCGATTGGATGTAGGGAGACGTGGTGCATCGATTCGCGCGCCCTGGCTCTTGTCGCACCTGATCGGGGATCCGCTGCACGAGGGATGGGCACCCCGGCACGCCCTTCGTTCGTACATGGTGAGAGCGCATGAGCGCGTCCGGGTGTCCCGCGCGATCCCGCGAGCCGGGCGCGATCGCCGTCGTCGGGATGGCCTGCTGGTACCCCGGCGCCCGAAACCCGCTTGAACTCTGGGAAAACGTGCTGGCCCGCCGCCAGGAGTTTCGCGCGTTCCTCAACGAGCGCATGCCTGCTCTCGATTACCACGACGCCGATCCGGACGCGCCCGACCGCACCTACGGAACCCTGGGCGCGTTCCTGGACGGCTTCGCGTTCGATCCAACGGCCTGGCGGGTTCCGCGGAGCACGTTCGCCTCGACCGACATCGCGCACTGGCTCGCGCTGGACGTCGCGGCCAAGGCCCTCGCGGACGCCGGGCATCCCCAGGGGGACGGCCTCGCGAGGGAGCGCACCGGGGTTGTCCTCGGGAACAGCCTTACCGGTGAACAGATGCGCGCCAACTCGATGCGGCTGCGCTGGCCCTTCGTGCGCCGCCTGGTCGAAGACGTGCTCCTCCGCCACATCTCCGGCGAAAAGGCCCGCAAGATGGTCGAGGCGATCGGAGAGCGCTATCGAGGGCACTTCCCCGCGACGAACGAGGACACTCTGGCGGGCGCGCTCTCCAACACCATCGCGGGGCGGATCGCCGGAATGTTCGACTTCGGCGGTGGCGGTTATGTGGTCGACGGTGCCTGCGCCTCGTCGTTGCTCGCGGTTTGTACAGCGGCATCGGCGCTTCAGGAAGGCCGGCTGGACGCCTGCCTCGCGGGGGGCGTGGACGTGAGCCTGGATCCCTTCGAGCTCGTGGGGTTCGCGAAGACACGGGCCCTCACCCCCACGGAGATGCGCGTCTACGACCGCCGCGGCAACGGCTTCATTCCCGGCGAGGGCTGCGGGTTCGTGCTGCTCAAGCGCCTCGCCGACGCGCGGGCTGCGGGCGACCGGGTCTACGCGGTGATCGAGGGCTGGGGAGTCTCGTCCGACGGCCGAAACGCGATCACGGCGCCGAAGGTGGAAGGCCAGGCGCGCGCGATCAGGCAGGCCTGGTCGCGTTCGGGTCGGCCGGATTTCGTCGAGGGGCACGGCACCGGAACCGCGGTGGGCGACCGCGTGGAGCTTCAGGCCCTCGCCGAGGTCGCGGGAGAAATGGCGACGGGCGCGGATGACTCCCGCGCGATCGGCGTGACGTCCCTGAAGTCGATCCTCGGGCACACCAAGGCAGCCGCGGGGATCGGCGCGTTCCTGAAGGCCGTGATGGCGGTGAACCGCCGGGTGGTTCCCCCGACGGCCGGCTGCGGCGAGCCGAACCCGGTCTTCGACGGGCCCGCGCGGGCGCTGTTTCCGCTGCGCCAGGGCGCGGTCCGGTCCCCGGAAGGGACCCTGCGTGCGGGCACCTCGGCGATGGGGTTCGGCGGCATCAACACCCACGCGGTGGTGGTTTCGGGAGATCCGCCGGACCAGAAGCTCGCCCCGCGCCTGCCCGAGCGCGCGCTCTTGTTCTCGCAGCAGGACAGCGAGATCTTCGTCCTCGGGGCGCCGTCCCGCGACGCGCTCAGAGACGCGGCCCGCGACCTTCTCGCCAAGGCCTCGGGCCTCGCCAAGAGCGAGCTCGCGGATCTCTCCGCGTCCCTTCTCGACGAGCTAGGGCCCGTCCCGGCGATCCGCGCCGCCGTTATCGCACCCTCGCCGCGCGAGCTGACCGCGCGAGTGGAGCGGCTCCTCGCGGACTTCCCCGAGAGAGCGGACGGACCCGAGATCTGGATCGGCGCGCCGTCTTACAAGCCGCGCATCGGTTTTCTGTGTCCGGGACAGGGCTCGCAGGAGATCGATTCCGCGCGCTCCGTTCTGGCGCGGGACCCGGAGCTCGCGTCCACCGCGCACGCGTGGGCGCGGGCGGCCGAGGAAGAGGGCGCTACCGGGCTCCTCGAAACGCTCTACCCGGCGAGCGATCGGCTCGTGGATCCGGCCGAGCTTCTCGCCGCTCGCTCCCGGCTCTCGGCAACCGAGCTCGCCCAGCCCGCGCTCTGCCTGGTCTCCTTGATCTGGGCGAAGCGGCTCGCGGCTCTGGGTCTCGTGCCCGACGTGGTCGCCGGACACAGCCTCGGAGAGTTGACCGCGTTCGCCTTGGCTGGGGCCTTCGACGAGGTCGCGCTGATGCGGCTCGCGGCCCAGCGCGGAAAGGCGATGGCGGCCGCGCCGGACCGTCCAGCCGGAATGGTCAGCCTCGCCACCGACACAGGGCGCGCCCAGGAGCTCTGCGCCGCGGCGGGCGGATACGCCGCGATCGCGAACGTGAACGGGCCCGCGCAGGTCGTGGTCTCGGGCGAAGCGGCGGCGCTCGAGCGGATCCTCGAAGAGGCCCGCCGGCGGCGCATCCCCGCGCGCCGGCTGCCGGTCAGCAATGGGTTCCACTCCGAGCTCGTGGCGGAGGCCGCGGAGCGTCTGCGCCGCGAGGCAAAGGTTCCGGAGCGGGCCGCGCAGCCTCGCGTCACGCTCCTGTCGTCCCTCGTCGCCGAGCCGATCTCGTCCGCGTGCGAGCTCCGCGAGCACATCGCCACGCACGTTCGCCGGACCGTCGACTTCGCCGGGCTGCTCGACCGGGTCGCCGCGCGCTCGGACCTCCTCGTCGAAGTCGGGAGCGGGCGCGTGCTGACGGGCCTTCTCGAGGCCGCGCTCGGGAAGGCCGCCCCGCGCTGCCTGCCGGTCGAGTCGGTCGCGGGCCGGGCCTCCGACCTCAACGCCGTCCTGGCCGCCGCGTGGGTGCGCGGAGCGCCCATTCGCTGGGAGGCGCTCCATCAGGGTCGGCTCGTGCGCCCGTTCGTCGCGCGAAGGGACCGGCTCTTCATCGCGAACCCCTGTGAGGTCGGTCGACCCCCGACGGAGATGGCCGAGGACCGGACCCGAGAAGGTGCCGCCCCGGCCGAGAGCCGAGCCCGCCCCGCGGACGCGGCCCAGCCCGTCGCCCGCCGCGAGGAGAGGCGCCCGATCTCGAACCCAAAGGCCGTCGCCCTGCGGCGGCTCGTGAGCCTGGTCGCCGAGCGAACAGGATTCGACCTCTCCCTGATCCAGCCGGAATCGCGGCTACGGGACGATCTGAACCTCGATTCCATCAAGGCCGGAGAGATCGTCGCGACGTTGGTGAGGGAGCAGGGCGCGGCCGAGCGTCTCGATCCGGCGCAGCTCGTGGCGCGGCCGCTCGAGGAAATCGCCGCCGCAGTGGCTGGAACCCACGAGGCAGCCGCACGTGAGCCCGAGTCCGACCCCGCATCGGCCAAAGGCGGCGAAGCCTCCGAAGTTCGGGCTTCGCATGCTCTTGGCCTTGACGTTTCTGTCATGGCCGAGCCCGCGCCGGACCCCGGCTCGACAGGGGCGCCGAGCGTCTGGGTCCGCGCGTTTGGCCTGCGTGCCGTGCCCGCGGCGCCCGCGGCCGCAACGGACTGGACGCTCGCCCGGGTGCGGGTCCTCGCGCCGCCAGCGCTCCAGACCGCGATCGAGAACACCCTGGTGCAGGCCGGCGCCTTGATCGATCCCGCCGGGGTCGATGTCGTTGCAGTTCTGTCCGCCTCGACGACTCAAGCCCGCGTTCGTGAGCTCCGCGCGGTCGTGGACGCCCTCGGGCCATCGGCACGATCGCTCTTTCTCGTCCAGAGGCTCGACGGGCGCTTCGGACTTGTCGATGCGGGGAGTGGCGCGGCGGGAGCCGCTTTTGCGCGGTCCCTGTCTCTCGAACGGCCCGGGCTCTCGGTTTGCGTCGTGGATGTTTCGCTGGACTGCGACGAGTCGATGTTGCTGCGCGCGATCGCAAGAGAGCGCACGACTTCGCCAGGCTTCACGGCGGTCGGCGTCGACGCGACCGGCCGCTACGCGCTGGTGGCGTCTCCGCTTACGAGACCCGCCGCGACGCCTCGCCAAGCCGGTCTCGAAGCCGGCGACCTCGTGCTGGTCACGGGTGGCGCGCGGGGGATCACGGCCGCGTGTGTCGAGGCCCTCGCGCGCAAGGTGCGCGTACGCCTCGCGCTGGTGGGGAGCACGCCGCGGGAACGGGTCGACGAGGAGGTTCTGCGCGTCCTGGGCCGGCTCGCGCTTCTCGGCATTGAGGCCCGCTACTTCTCGTGCGACCTTTCCCGCCCCGACGACGTCGAGGCGCTCGTGAAAGAGGTCCGCGCGGCACAGGGAGAGATCGCGGCTGTCGTCCACGGCGCGGGCCGTAACACGCCCCGGCGGGTCGAGGACGTGTCGGAGGAGGACGCGCTTCTCGAGATCGCCCCGAAGCTCCTCGGCGCCGAGGCGCTGATGCGGGTGCTCGACGACGCGCCGCCCCGGCTCTTCGTCGCGCTGACCTCGATCATCGGCGTGACCGGCATGGCCGGAAACGCCTGGTACGCGTTCGCGAACGAGGCGCTGGATCTCGCGCTCGCGCGGTTCGGCAAGCGTCATCCCTCGTGCTCGACGCGGTCCCTGGCCTTCTCGGTGTGG
>WBZQ01000300.1_pt1 | contig 27884 bp, 27 predicted proteins | sample 5204251 | NCBI WGS metagenome assembly WBZQ01 (sample SAMN12412402, study PRJNA552823) | activated sludge metagenome | isolation source: activated sludge from nitrification reactor of wastewater treatment plant... | place: USA: Virginia | collected 2017-09
GCCGACTTCCAGTAAGCCACAAAAGCGTCCGTTGATGATGGCCCGGCCCTTAGTCGGCTCCGTGACGCGCGACAGGATCTTGAGCAGTGTGCTCTTGCCGGATCCATTCGTGCCGATGACGCCGAAGACTTCGCCCTTCTTGATTTCGAAGGAGACATCGCGCAGGGCCCACAGGGTGTCGTCGGCCGACGGCGCGACGGCGGGGCGTCGCCCGACCAGCCGCCGGAGTCCCTGAGAGAGGGCTCCGGCCAGAGAGCCGTCTGAGGCATGCGTGGCACCCAGTCGATACCGCTTTGATAAGCCGTCTACGCGGACCGCCGTATCACCCATTTAGATTACATCGGCGAAGGTTCGCTCCACCCTCCTAAAGAACATCACTCCTCCAATCAGCATAACCAACACCACAGCAAGACTCACAGTGACCATGCTCCAGTCCGGAGCAGCTTTTCCAAGCAAAGCCCACCGAAAACCCTCGATAACCCCAGCCATTGGATTCAGGCCGTAATACCACCGGATAGACTCTGGAACTAATGATGCGGGGTAGAGAACCGGAGATGCAAACATCCATAGTTGAGTGATGAGTGGGACCACAGAAGCTACGTCACGATACTTAACGTTGAGCGCGGAAAGCCAGAGGCTCACAGAGAGTGCCGCAAGCAACGCAACGCCCACAAATAGAGGCAAGAAAATAACTGTCCACTGCGGCACTAGTTGATACCACACCATCATTCCAATGAGAATCAGTAACCCCACGGCAAAATCAACCAGATTGATAAAAGTGGAAGAAATTGGAATGATCAGCCTGGGGAAATAAACTTTCTTGATCAGCCCCCCCTCTGTGACCACACTCAATGTGCTGCGCTCAAGACTCCGCGCAAAGAGAGACCATGGTAATAGTGCTGCAAAAGCAAAGAGAGGGTATGGCAACCCATCTGAAGGAACCTTTGCCAGATAGCTAAAAACAAGAGTGAAAATTAACGTACTGAGGAGAGGCTGCATCAAGGCCCAGCTAGCTCCAATAGCAGTCTGAGCATAGCGTGTCTTCAGATCTCTCCATGCCAAAAAATAGAACAGTTCTCGAGCAGCCCATAACTCTCGCCAACCAACCTGGGCAAACCCCTCACGTGGCTCAATCACCAATGTTGAAGAATTCTCTTGCGCAAACGCGGACTCCATGATCACTCCAAATAGTGGAAAACCATTATGTTAGGTGAGACTCAGTGTGCACAGCTATCGTTCATAGAGTGCTGTCTCATCGAGCACAATTCAGGTCAGTGCGGAGATCCGCTTTGCGCTACACCGTAACAGACTAGCACCATCACCACATTACAAGCGTAGCACAGCGGAGAAGGGAGCCCCCCTCTTTTAGAACATTAACTGTCCAAAGCTGCCCCTCGCCAATGTTCCATGGCGAGCAGGAAGTTACAAGAAAACCGCAGATATTCTCGCAGAATAGTCAACCAGCCAGGCTCGGCATGGCAAAGAGTAGATTAGCCAGAGAACTACAATAACCTTCACGAACAGTCAGCCGACGAAATCCGTGGATGCTATGCTGGGAAAATTCAAGCTTAGGCTCACACCTATGCAATAGCCTGCATCCAGCCAGAGGCTTTGGGCCACAAGATCAGTTAAGTGAAACACTGGGTGAGTTTTTTGGTCGGGAGTCCCCTACGATCCCAAACGAATCACCTATTGGTGGGCTGCATGTCTGTTCAATCTGAGGAAACACGTGCCGTATGGGGGCGAAGGCAAAATCCTGCAAAAGTGTTCGCAACCGGGATTCCGTCTTATCAAGATTCATGTAGTGCCGGATTCGGGACACGACGGAACCTTCCATTCTCGGCTGATTCGGATCGAACTCCCATGGGTGCATGTACATGACCAATGAAGAGCCTTCACCTTCTAGCTTGCGGAGTAGGCTACGCAGCACAGGGTATGGGTAGAGACGAAAATACCCTCCCCCAGCAACGGGTACGCGTACACCCAGATATTTCACCGTCGATGGAGGGACTTCCCACAAGGGACCAGCGGCCGTCATTAGCTGGTGCACTTCTGGATTTGCTGATGGCACACCGTATCGGTCATGTAATACAGGGAAGATACTAGAATCGTAGGAATATCCCTCTTCAACGAGAACTTGGGTCGCCCACATGGTGTTCTTGGTGATCGAAAAGCTTGGTGCGCGATAGCCCCTCACAGGCTGCGACAAAATATTCTCAAGAATGCCTTTAGCCCTGCGAACATCCTCACGGAAGGCAACTTGAGTTTGGGCCGTTATGAGTTCATGGGCATAACCATGGGACGCGACTTCGTGCCCTTCCAATGCAATTCTTCGAACCAAAGAAGGATACCTCTCAGCCACCCAGGCAAGCACAAAAAACGTCGCTCGCACACCCCTGCTAACCAATAATTCGAGCAGTCTTTCGGTATTGGCCTCGACACGACTTTCGTATTGACCCCAATGCCGGCGCCTCATGGGGGACTCAAATGCCGAGACCTGAAAATGCTCTTCTACATCAAACGATAGGCAATGTTTAGGAATTGTCTCAGGCATCTGCTCCTCTAACGCGCCCCTTCTCCCATGAACATAACCTTCACTGTGTGGATGACAATGCGCAAATCTAGGAGCAGAGATAGGTTCTTGACGTAGAACAAGTCATATTGCAGTTTAACGTGAGAATCTTCCTTCGAGGCACCATAACGAAAGCGGGTTTGCGCCCAGCCGGTTATCCCCGGGCGAACAGTATGCCTCAAATCGTAATACGGAATGGTATTCCTCAATTCCTGAACGAATACAGGCCGTTCAGGTCTTGGACCGACTAAACTCATCTCACCCTTTAGAACATTGATCAATTGGGGAAGTTCATCCAGTCTCCATTTTCTGATCCAACGACCCACCCGTGAGATACGGGGATCTTCGCTTGACGCCCATCGTGCGCCGCTTTGCTCAGCATCCTGACGCATGGACCTAAACTTCCAAATCATATATGGGCGGCCTCGCAACCCAACTCGCATCTGCCGATAGAACACTGGACCTGTGGAGTCTATCTTAATCAGCACGGACAAAATCAGCACAAGGGGCAACAATGCAACCATTCCGATTATTGCCGCCACCACGTCGAGGGCTCGCTTCAAAAGCATTGTAACAAGCCGGCGTCGAAATCCTGTGGAAAAAATCAGTGCACTCGGCTTGAGGTGATCAATTGAAAGGCGCCCAGACTCTTCCTCATACAGATAATGCCCATCAACCACATCCCTACCCATAGCCTTCATATCCAGTAGGGTCTGCACAGGCAAGACTGCACGCCGGTCTTCTAAACAAACAGCAACAGTATGAACCTGATATCGCTCTGCAATCTCGAACAATTGATCATAAGTCCCTATAATGCTCGGATTCACCAAGCGCTCGCCGACTCGACTCGCATCCTTATCTAAAAACCCGACTACCTCAGTGAAACCAGCCCGTTTTGCCAGTAAGGTCTGACAGAGGTCCCTGGCCAGAGGCCCGACCCCAAGGATCAAGACCCTCCTCGTAAACTTGGGAAAGCTCAAGGATACTGACAGGAGCGGTTGCCTCGTGGCCAGGGTCTCTAAGTCAGCTTCCTGGTGTGACTTACTTGAGCTGTTCATGGTGCGCTTCGCGATAATATTCCTGCTGCATATAATACGGAGTGGTATGGGCATCTAAGCCATTCAAGATAATCCCGATGTTCGCGTTATCCCCAAGAGCCTTGAGTGCCTTTTGCACCACATCGCGCCCAGTCATGCTGGCTTTCACCACATAGGCAAGAAGGTCCCCCATGCTGGCGAGAACTTGCATGTCGGCAAGCGGGAGGACCGGCGGTGCGTCGATGATGACATAGTCGAACTTCTCTTTGAGCTCTGCTATCAAATCAGCCAACTGATGCATCTTTGATAATCCCACGGGATTATCTCCAACAGACCCAGCTGGAAGAATCCAAGGACCTGAGTCCCCCAACCGCTGCACACAATCTTCGATTGCCTTGGTACCTCGCAGTACCTCCACTAATCCCGGATGTTGCCAGACGCCTGCGTAAATATGCTGCATCGGCCGCTTGAGGTCACAATCAATCACAATTGTCTTGCGGTCAAGATCCTTGGCGAGTACATAGCCTAAATTAAGAGCCGTGGAAGACTTGCCCTCACCCATCACTGCGCTCGTCACAACAATGGCGGTGCTTTTACGATCACCTGTCATCAACTCAAGTCTGGTTGCTGCAACACGATATTGCTCAGCAACAAACGATAGCGGCCGCCACATGGAGACCAACTCCAGACCCGGTGTTGGACTATGCAATTGCCCATTCTGTCCCCTCGACTTAACAGATGTCGCAGGAAGACCGCCACCACCCTGAAGATCACCGCCAAGCTCCCTCTCTTTACCTGGGAGCATCAGCGAAGATGGGCGATTCTTCTGAGAAAGTGCTCGGACAGTTTGCATTGCCCCGCCGAATGCACTTTCATAGAGGGGAATTGAAGCAATGACAGGAAGGCCTAGGGTGATTTCGACTTCCTCGGCAGAACGGAATCCTCGCCCCATGAGTTCTAAACCAACGGCGCCCCCGAAACCAAGCGCACAGCCCAATACAAGCCCCGCAGCCATGATCAGCGGTATGTTAGGAACAACAGGAACAACCGGAGTATATGCCGGATCAACGATGCTGAATTTTGCTCCTTTACGGCCCTGCGCCAAACTCTTCTGCATACCCGCCGTCAGCTTCTTATCCAAGAGCGATTGGTAGTTCTTCTGGAGGTTCTCATAATCTCTTTCGAGTGTCTTCAACCTCTGCTCCCGCTCAGGAGTGTGCTCTACTCTTCGTTCGTATTGAGAAATCTCTCCTGCGATGTGAGCGTGACGACGCTTCACTGCATCCAATTCTAAGACGATCTCTTCTCGCTGCTTTAACAATTCAGCATGGTAGGGATCAATCGCTTTTCTCTTAGACTTCTTAGTTGCTGCTGGCTCATCATCTCCCTCACTATCCGGCAACAGGTCACGATACTGAGCAGAGGTCATCTCTTTGAGCTTTCGGATCTCCTCCTTAACCTGCACTAGGTCAGGATACGTGTCTTTATACATAGAGGAGAGTTCAACCAGTCGACGTTCTAGATCTTTGATTCGCCCCAGACGTGGATCTTTGTTCCTCTTGCTGGAAGCTCCACTTTGAGCATCGTTACCAATCTCCCCGGTCTCTTCGTAATCCTTGATTGATTTATCAACCTGAACCAGCCGATTAGCCAGGCTCTGGGACTGTTCATTTTGCGATCGAATATCTTCCTGGAGGCGATCTAACTTGCGTAAATTCGCATCTATTTGTTGAGGCAGTTCCCCCAAATGCTGTTGTTTGAACTCTGAAATTATTTTCTCTTTAGCTTCCAATTCCGCCTTGGCATGCTTCAACTCAAGGCCCAGAAAATCTTCCGCTGCCTCAACTCCTCGTTCACGATCCTTCAGCGTCTCTTCAATGAAGAGATCGCTGAGTCGTGACGTCACATCCCTGGCAATGATTGGATCTTCGCTAGAGAATGAAAGGGTGATGAACAACTTGTCTTTCGTCGGCTCGACTTTGATAGATCCACGCATGGCACGAATAGCGTTTTCTGACTCGGAAGCATCAGGATGATCTTTTTCGTACCCGAAAAGACCAAACTCGCCAGCAATCTGGCCGAGTGTTTTCCGCCCCATTACAAATTGTCGGACCTCCATCACTCGGTCATCCAGCGTTGGCGTGTATACCCCACCGGCCGGATTGGGTCCACTGACAATAGATTCTTCAATCTTGGCTCCTTCGAACCACATTTTCGTTGCTGAAAGATATACCTTGGGCATAAGCGCGCAGACTACACCCGCAATACTCAGCGATACCAGTATTGTAGTGATAACCAGCCACTTTCGGCTAACCACTGCCCGCCAATAATCCTCTGGAGACAACGTACGCGTGTTCATTTCTTTATATCCACTCCTCCCGATCCCGACTTACCTGTCCCTGACTCGACAGACGAAGAAGCACCGGACGAGCCTTCCCAGAAGGCGCCGGACCGAAAGAAATCGCCACGGGGAGCATACGCATACGTAAAGCCTAGCAGAAATACGTGCTTCGAGAATCCAAGATCGCCAGCGCTGACCCCGCTGGTTTGAGTGTCGAACATCAACCATTGGTGGCTGAGTCGAGCAGTCAGCATAGGGGCAATTAGGTAATTGAGGGCTACGGTCGTACCGTAGGTACTGAAATTTGTTCCGATCGAATCCGACGTAAAACTACTTCTCGCATAATTGAAAAGTGCCTGGACACTTAACCTATCAGTAATGCCGGCCATGCTTCCCAACATAACTGTGTGAGTATATATGGGGCCAGCCGTCTGAACAAAACTTGGAAATACTCCTAAATTGTACATGAGAGTGATGCGATACGATCCGGGGGCAGCGATACCCCCTGGCATGTTCATTCCAGCGAGAAGCGGAAGGAATCCCCCACCAGTCACGCCCCCACCAACACTTCCTGTGGCTTCCTGAATATCGCTTCCCAGTTTTCGAAGGAAAGACGAGCCAGACACATAGCTCACGCTAAATCCACCAGTCGGCACCATCATCGCGGGTGTTCTTCGCTGCCCCCCACTCACGGACGCATCCGGGATGGGTTCTATCAAGGTCAAGCCGCCATTTACCGAGGAACTCCATTCCTTCGTCCAACTCCTGCCCCAACCGGCTGCACCGTTGTGCGTCGCATAATCTCCAAACTGCCCCTGAGACATCTGGGTAAATGTATACCTCACTGTTAAGGTATCGACCGCAGAGATCTTGGATGTCGGGCCGGCAGAAATGGAGTGAGTTTGCGTGTCAAACACCGAATTTTGTGGCTGCCCTGCTGCGGTGGAGGTCGGCGCTAAATTCCCCCCAAAGCTCAGTTGGGAGTAGGTGTAACTCGTCTGAAAATCGGTCGTGGGAGAGAGCGAGTAGGAATTAGAAAGACCAGTACTAAACATGGTAGTCCGAATTCGTTGAGTCAGCAGGCCAGAATCAACTGGACCTGTAACTCCAAAGCCGCCCATACCAAACCCACCCCCACCGAATCCACCACCGCTGAAGCCACCCCCCAAGCCGCCCGCTCCAAACGCTGGAGTGGATGGCATGTACTGATACGTCCCAAAGATTCGAAACGCTCGCATCCGCGGCAAAATTCTATTCACCGCTTGTCCGAGGTCGATTCCTGCGCTCCCAGTGAATCCCACATTGTCAAGGGAAGAGTTGTTGGCAAATTTCTGCGCAACCGCACCAATAGACAAATTGGTCTTCACGAGGGAGCTAGTATGCATGAAATTTAACTGAGGGGTTACATTTGTGATAAGATCGTCAGCCTTCGTACCCTGAGGAAGTTGAGACTTCGGTGTGAAGAAGACGTTGCTGTCATATTGCTCGACAACCGAAATTGACGGCACGACCCGGAACTGCTGCGCAGCAGACTCTGACGAACACCACCAACTCGCAAAGACCAAAATCCCGGCGGCCAGACTGACTTTCCAGATGCTCAGATCCCGACTATGGCACAACAATGACATCACCAGCCTTGAGGAAGAAATTTCCCTCCGAATTTTTACCTTGAATGATGTCTTCATAAGGAACGGGGATCTGAACCTGTTTGGGTTGCCCCTGACCATTGGGCACAACGCGAAGAACATGGATTTTATTTCTTGATGCAAATGTCGTGAATCCTCCAGCCAGTGAAATGCCTTGCAGGACCGTCGCATATGACTTCAAAGGCACCTTGCCAGGCTTTGAAACTTCCCCAAGTACATATACATAATAACTATTCACCTCTTTAACTTGAACTGACACCGTGGGGTTGGACATGAATTCAGCCAAACCATCGGCAATTCGTTTCGCCAGGACGTTGGATGTCATGCCTGCAGCCTGAACATCACCGATCAACGGCATCGAAATTTTTCCATCAGGGCGAATAATGACTTCTCGCGAAAGCTCCTGATTTCGCCATACATTGACGACAAGCACGTCCTCAGGGCCAAGCAAGAACTCATTCGGCGGGATGTACGTGACGTTGAAATCTATTTGTTCGCCACCGATCCAGCAACCCGAGAGGGTCAGGAGGGCACTCACACCAATACATACCCCCCCGTGCAACCATCTGCAACCGAAAGTTTTCAATTTCCCAACTCCTTTAGCTCTAACACGCGAAATGTATTGGGCGGGGCAAATCGATTCCGCCCTACCTTGTTGGCAAAACTACCATCGTTTCGGAAGGCACCACTATCTGGTCACCAGGCTTGAGCTCGATATTTTGATCTGAACCATCTCGAAGTACGATATCATCGTAACTTGCCTTAATTTTATTTAACCCCTCGCCATCTTTCCCGAACCGGAACACAACAATTTTGTTCCGCGCAGCTACTTGTGTGAATCCATGCGCTATCGTGATCGCCTGCAACAGCGTAGTCTTACTTTTCAAAGGGTATTTTCCTGGGGCGTTCACCTCACCGAGAACATAAATCTGATAACTATTGACCTCTCGGACAAGAATAGACACTGTGGGATTTTCCATGTAGGACTTCAGTCTCGCAGAGATTTCCTCGGTCAACTGAGCAGCTGTTCTTCCCACTGCAGATACATCGCCAATGAGGGGAAGTGAGATTCTCCCATCGGGCCGAACCTGAACTTGCTTGGACAGGTCGGCATTCTTCCAGACCGTGATCTCGAGTACATCCTCCGGCCCCATAATGTAATCTGGCGTCACAGTAAGAGAAGACTTTTCCGCCCCTTCTCCAGAATGACGCGCGCCAGGGGAGGCTGTTGCCGAGGACGCGGCCGCGACGACAATCGGCTTGTGCATCTGATCTACCTGGTCAGCAAATGCGACACCGACAAAATTCCCCGAAAGGACAATTGCGCCAAGCAACACCTTAACATTCATGACTTGTTCTCCTGAGGAAATTCGATCTATCCACTTGCAACATCCAAACAAACAGAGCTCTTTGATCAGTTTCCCCCCAAGAAATTAGGGGAAATTTATGGTATTCGATCAACAAGGGGAACGCCCAGGCGGCTAATCGGCATGATATTTGCCGAGAAAAAAATCTGGACTGAAAATTACCGGGCCCCCAACCGATTTTTGGGCTATAGACAAGCCCAGGACCTTAACTCTATTACGATGTTCGCGCCGCGCGCAGTCAGCACAAGCCATTGTTTAGTTTGGACAAAGTAACACAATAATTTCCACTAGTAACTAGGAAGGCGCTCCTCAAAGTTTCTCGAGAAATAAACAGAGCGAATTGCTGACGAATGGAAATTCAGCCCAACGGATCAAATCACCGATGATTAGAAGTATAGAAGCACCCGCTGGATCGAACAATACCAATGATGTACATATGACTCCCTCAGAAGTATAATTTGACTACCTCGAAAGTATTATGTAGCATTACTAGTAACGCTCACATGCTTTAGGTTAGCAGAAACAGATCCATTGTCTAGTGACATTACGAACCTTACGGAGTATGCCCGTGGCGCTCAATGCTATCCCCTCTCAGGAAACTCCAGACAATTTGGCCGACCAACGTGCTGGTGCAGGAATTGTTGTGCTGTCCTCTTCCATGCAGCTGTTGCACATGAACCGCCAAGCCACCGAACTATCGAAACTCATCAACATGGCAGAGAACGGCGGCGCACCCGCCAAGGCAGCGCAAGGAGTACTTCCCTCAGTACTGACCGAGCTCTGCGCCGAAATTATCAAGGCACTCCAGGTTCGTACTGAAGCAAAAGACTGGGAGCAGTTCGAGGTCAAGCGCATCGCCGGTAACCCCAACCAACCCGTACTGCTTCGAGGCTTTGGCCTGCCTGATCGAGGCGGAGTCCAATATGCTCGCTTGGTCGTGACGTTGGAAGAATTAGGACGGCGGCAACAACTCAGCACCGACCAGGCCAAGGAGCGGTTCCAGCTCACCAATCGAGAACAGTCGGTGGTCGAAAACCTGGCGAAGGGATGGACGAACAAGGAGATCGCGAACGCGCTCAAAATTACCGAGCAGACGGTCAAGGAACATATTAAACACATCATGCGAAAGACAAACTCCACCACTCGCACGGGAGTTCTGGTCCAAATCTTTCGTTCTTAAGTAACCACTCCCCGCAACCCAACCTCATCGACCAGTGGACGGCAATTGAGCCTCCACTCATAACGCCGCATCTCACCAATCCGTCCCCATCACACCCCACCACCCCCACCGTGCACACACCGTGGGGACCTTTTGAGACCATCCCCCCAGCTCCCCGGTTTCAGCTTGTACGAATTCTCATCGGCACCACGCAAGTGCTATAGCTCAAACCAAGACACAAGCCTTACTTCCCTGCCTGCCCAAACCATCAATTTCGATCAGCCATGTGAGAGAGCCACGCCATTTTTTCGTGCAAGCCCTCCATTCCTCCCCAACAAAGTCCTAGCTCGCCACAAAATCTATGAATGAGCTCTTATTCTGAACCGGGGTACTCGCTGGCCGTCCCAGGTCCTTCCTCGCACCGCGACGCACACAAATTTCCAACAAACTGGGCCCATGTGCATGTTTCAACCCAACGATACATGACTTTAGTTCCTCACACGTTTGAGCTCGAAAGACATGCTCATAGGAGGCGGCACGCGCTATACCAAGAATATCTATCATGAAGCCTACCGTCGGCTGCCCACCAACTGAATCATGTGCGCCGTTGTTCAGGACAATGTGTTTCAGATTTCGCGGTTTCAGCACTCCCGCAATGGCAAGTCCTCCCATATGCATCAGGAGCGCGCCGTCCCCATCCAGACAGTAAACGGAACGGTCAGGTTTTTGAAGCGCCAACCCCAGCGCTATATGGGATGCATGCCCCATCCCCCCTACAGTCAAAAAATCGCGCTGGTGCCCCTGTCTGTTGCGGGCTCGATATTCATAGACTTCACGAGAAGCCATACCAGTCGTGGCGACCACAATATCGCGCTCGTCCAGCGCCTCAAGCACGTGTTGAATGGCCTCCTCCCGAGCCAGGTCAAACACCGGCTTCGTCTCCTGTCTTCCAGGACCCAAAAAGGGAAGAAATGTCCCCTTCTTGATGACCAACGCGAACGGAGCGCTGGTCTTTCTCACAGTGGCCAGCGCTTCCCCCAGTGCTACCTGCGGGTCTTCCACCTCTGGCCCCAGAATGGAGTAAGGAATGTCCATCGCGTCAAGCATCCCGAGCATCACGCGCCCTTGCTTCTTGTGTTGCGGCTCGTCGTGAACTCCCGGCTCCCCCCGCCACCCGAGCACAAGCACCATCGGAACGGAGTACACCTCGGCATCGGCCAGCGATAACAGAGGGTTGATGACATTGCCAAGCCCTGAGTTCTGCAGGTACACAAGGGGAATCTTCCGCGTTGCAAGGTGATACCCGAGCGCGAGAGCGACCGCGCCGCCTTCATTCGCAGTGATGACATGCTGGCCAGATTGCGAGACAGACTCAAGGCATGCACACAGTTCTTTCAGCAGTGAATCCGGTACTCCGGTGAAGAAATCGACATCGTTGGCCTGCAAGCACTGAATAAATTTTTGTGGATCAATCATGTCCTAATGTCTCCAACACATGAACAGGCGACCAGTGGAGCGATCGGCACTGAAGAGCCGGCGGCTCGCGGCATTCAGCGCTACGATGCACGGTTCAGGAGAGGCACGTATTAAAAGTTCCCGGCTTGAACCACGTCCTCAAGACTGTTGATATCTAGCCAATGCCCGACGGTATACAACACCCGGACCGGATACTCGCGTTTGAGTAGCTCCTGGATCAACTGCGGGATGCCAGCCTTCCGGTGCCCCGGCCGGTCAAGCATCTCCGGGAGAAGCTGATCGACCATAGCCGCCGCGTTGGGGGAGAGCTTAAGAAATCCCATCCACACGCCGTGAATCGAGTCGGGAGGAATCGCGCTGCCCAGTTGTTTGAGATGGACCTTCGCATTAAAGGCCCTCCGAGAATTCGGCACCGTGCACTCGGCAAATCCGCCCAGACGGGCATAACTGATTTGATCCTGCCAATTGCTGTCGACAAAGATCACACAGTCATCCGACTCCTGACATAGGGCCTGCGGGATATACGTATTGAACAAGACATCCCCATAGGAAATGATCGTCGGCTGAAAATGCCCCTTCCGTGAGCGCAGCGCCAGCGACAAAGAGGCCAACTCCCCCGTCTCTGCAAACTCCGCATTGTCGACATAGGTCAAGTTCGGAAGGCGCACGGCCTCCTTCTTGTATCCGCGCACCACCAGGATGTCCTTGATCCCGACAGCATTGTACGCATCGACGATATGAGAGAGAATCGGCGCCCCCTGAATCTTCACCATGGTCTTGGGCTGATCTACGGTCAATTCCCCCAACTCTTGCCCTCTCGATGCCGCAAGGACCACCGCGGATGTGCCCTCGGCACCGCGTGGCAGATAGCGTTCCTCCGCCTCCAGCAGTTCTCCGGCATTTTGCAGACGAAAGATTTCTGAAACCGACGCCACCTTATCTTCGATGGATAGAAGATTCTCACTCTGTTTGAGTTCTCGTGCCGTTCTTTGCATGGTCGCCACCGCCGCTCGCAGCATGTGGTTCGCCCAAATCACCATGGAAAAGCCATGTTGGCGGAAGACATCGGTGGGAGTGGAGTAGTATTTCGTGGGAACGATGACGACGGGGCAACGGTTCCCCCACTCCCGCTTAAACGCAAGGATCTCATCGGGAACCGACAGTGCGCTATGAATGAGGATTCCATCAGCCCCGGCCTGGTGATAGGCCTCCGCCCGACGCAACGCTTCAGTCAGGCCCCATCCACAAATGAAGGCCTCGACCCGTGCAATGAGGCAAAAGTCCGGATCAGTTTGCGCATCCTTCCCAGCTTTGATCTTGCCGCAAAATTCCTGCATGTCCGCCATCGGCTGTGCGTCGCCCTTGAGAAAACTATTCGTCTTAGGGAACAGCTTATCCTCAATACACACGGCGGCAATATTGCGCTGCTCCAGTTTCCGGATCAGCCGCTGCATGTTGTTGAAATTGCCATAGCCCGTATCACCATCGAGCAGGATCGGCACCTTCGTGGCATCGGACATGAACTCCAGATCTTCGAGCACCTGCGTCCAACTGGCTTCATTATTATCCCGAACCCCAAACTGAGCCGAGATGGACAGCCCACTCGCCCAAATCCCGGCAAACCCGGCCTCCTCAACAATTTTTGCGCTCAGGCCATTGTGCGCCTCGCAAATGAACTCCAACTGCTCAGACTGCAGCAGCGCACGAAATTGACGAGTTTTACTCAGCGGTTGTCTCGAAGTCATATGCAGAGGAACCTTTCCTCAAAGGATGGCTGGACTTTGGACCGGGCAAATAGATACCTGATTCAAGATGGCGGGTGGATCGTGCCGGCCCTTCGGCGATGGAAGAACGTCCGGAACACTCCCGCGGAAAGCAGCGAACCATCGCTCCACACACTCTCATCATCTCGTCGCCTATGAAGATTCGCTAGGGAGTATTACACCAAGCAGACCTCTTCGTGCTAGATGGCAGATATCCCCGCTACGTCAGCACCCACAGCATTCTGATAGTTTTTGATCGGTGGTGCGCTCTCGCCTCGGGTTGTCCACTGTGAAGGCCTTCCGTGTAGAGTCGCCTCTCAACTTCGTGGTTTATTCCACACAGTGCAATCTTATTGAGACAGGCCCGTCACAAAACGAAAATATTTCTCCATACATTTCAATGCCTTACAAAACCAGTCTTTGGTCCGACATTTGCTGGTTCTATTAATAGAAAACAAAGGCCCTCAATTTCATGCGTTGGAGAGGGGTTGGGCAGATGCGGAAGGGAACGATCAGTCTCATCGGAATGCTGGTCCTGGCGGTCACGACCGTCGGGTGCCAATCCAGCCCGACGACGCCCCCTGTCCGTTATGACAATGTCCGTTTCATGGACGTCTGGAGCACGTACACCCATTGCCTCTCAACCGGGGAGACTCACGCCGCACTTCTGGATGCCAATAAGTTGCGCGAAGTCAGCCAAGCTCAACTGCCCCGCTCACCGCTCGACACCCTGCTGCCAACAAAATTGCGGTCCATGGTCACCCAGCCTGCTTCACGCCTGGCGGTTGATGTTCGTGCCATGGCGGCATCCTGTAGCCTGCGCGCGGGTGATTTGGCGATGTCCGCCGGCGAATCAGATCTGGCGAGGGATCAATTTCGTGATGTGCTGCAGAACCATGCAGAATCCGACTATTCGTACTACACCGCCCAAGCGAGGGAACGGCTCTCGCACCTCGAACTCACGCTGCAAGCGGCACTTCGTTAACTCGCTGCCGGTTGAATCGCTCTTCCCCGCATCCAGCTACTGGGCATACACAAGGTCCTGAAACAACCGTAGATAGATCGACGCCGAGCGAGTCCAGGACAAATCCTGCTCCATTCCCGTTTTGACGAGACGGTGCCAGTCTGCCTTTTTTCTATACACGGATAGCGCGAGCAGAACTGCGGTCAGCAGTGAGGCTGAGTTGGTATCCGTAAAGGTGAACCCCGTCGCTCGCAACTCTTTCAAGGCGCTCGGGGTGTAGCCCACCACCGTATCGGCCAGCCCGCCGGTCTTTCTCACAATGGGCACGGTCCCATAACGCAGACTGTAGAGCTGACTCAACCCGCATGGCTCATAGCGCGAGGGCATGAGAAACATGTCGGCGCCGGCTTCAATACGGTGAGCGAGTCCTTCATCAAACACATTGCGAACCGCCACTCGACCAGCATACCGTTCCCCCAACTCGCGCACCTGCCGCTCATACACGGGATCCCCTGTCCCGAGAATCACCACTTGCACATTGAGCGCCATCAGTTCCGGAACGATATCGATCACCAGATCAATGCCTTTCTGGCTGGTCAATCGCGCAATCACAGCCAGCAGCGGGCCCTTGAGCGAGCGAAGTCCCAACTCCCGCTGTAGCGCCTGCTTACAACGAGCCTTCCCGGAGAGGTCGGATGCCTTATAGGGTGCCGGCAGATACTGATCGGTCGTGGGGTTCCAGAGATCCGCGTCGATGCCATTCACAATCCCGGACAACACTGACTTTCGCTCACTGATGACCCCCTCCAACCCACATCCATATTCGGCCGTCTGAATTTCCTGACTGTAGGTCGGACTCACGGTCGTCAGACGATCGGCAAACACCAGCCCTCCCTTCAACACATTCACGCGCCCGTAAAACTCAAGTGTGGCAGGCGTAAAAACGTGACGAGGAAGCCCGGTCGCCGGAAACTCTTCCGCCGGGAACAATCCCTGATAGCCCAGATTATGAATCGTCAATACGCTTCGGGTCCGGCTCAGCGAGGGCTTTGTGTCATAAAGGGTCCGCAGGTACACGGCACAGAGCGCCGCCTGCCAATCGTGGAGATGCAGCAGATCCGTTCGCCACTGTTCCGTGGCATGAAGATACAGCAGGAGCTCCATCACACTTCGACAAAACAGGACGAATCGGTCGAGGTTGTCTGGATAGTCCCGGCCGGCCTCCTGATACAAACCAGATCTGGAGAAAAAGGGATCGTGGCGAACCACGAACACTCGCACACGCCCGGGCCCCGGAACCCGCAACGTCGGAACGAACACCTGCTGAATGCGAGCATCAAGAACCTGGTCCCTGGCGGGAATCGACAGCGTGCAGAGATCGGCCATTTCATACCCGAGCGCATCTACCTGTCGATAGGCAGGCAGCACCACGGCCACATCGTGTCCGAGCGAGGCACATTCAACGGCTAGCGCACCAACGACATCCGCCAAGCCACCCGTTTTGGCCAAGGGGACGACCTCGGACGCCACCATACAGATATTGAGGAGATGTTGAGGAACCGTGGACTCCATAAGCAGGTGCGGACCTATTTCAGGCCGGGGGACGATTCCAGGCGCGTCTTAAACTGAGACTCATATTTCCAGGTTTTCCCGACCGCATGAACCTTCTCCGCCGTCATGGCCTCATGGTATACGAGCACGCCCTCGAGAAACACCAGATAATACCCGCGAGCAGCATACGCGAGGAACAACGCATCGCCGGCAGCCAGTCCCGTTTCCCATCCTTGAGGGGACTCACCAAGAGCAAGGCGTGCCTGAGGAATCAGTCGGCCGTCCTGCATGCCGAAAAAGTGTGTGAACTGTTGGTGGGTGTACGTCGGGTCACCCCAGGTTTCAACAAACGCTCTGGGTGTCAGTTGCTGAATCCGGAAGTCACCCGATTGGACCAGCTGCTTTTGTTGATCGATTGTCGGCACGCTGGAGCAGGCAACCAGGAATAGACCACACACAATCCCTCCTGCCACACTGATCAGTCGACGGATAGCCATCTGCTGCGCCTCCCCGTTCACTCACGCACAATCATTGCCGTCGCGGTTACAGCAACCGCCTGGAACGCGGCTCCGCCGGCTTGACCGGCTGACACAGATCACATTGGCAGAGCCGGCGAAGGAATGCATAGGAGTAGATCCCCGTATCGTGTCCGTCACTCCACGTAATCTGAAATGCATAGCGTCCGACGGGTTGAATATCCTGCAACATGATGAGCATCGGCACATCATCCGGTTTCAGGCGGAGTTCTCCCGTCCATTCGTCAGTGCAGGCAGCGCAGGGACAATGCTGCCGTAGATAGCGGACCGGATAACGGCCTTTGTGGCCGTCATTCCATGTGATGCTTAACACGCCCTTCTCCACCCACTCCATGTCGGTGGGCTCGAGCACCAATTCACTCATATGCATCCACACTCCCTCGCATCAAGACCTGACAAGCGCTTGCACCTTTCACCCTAGCCCCGCTCAGGCAGAGCCTCCTCCGGTCAGGAAATCGACCGGCGGTAATCGCCGCCCTGCCACCACGGTGACATAACTTTCGATCACCGACTCGACCTCGGCCCGCACTTGCCCGGCGGCGTGTAACCGGCTCAACAAGGCGGGTTGGATCTGCAATGCCTGATGAAGAAAAGCCACACTCCCACGGGACAGAATCGTACACCGGAACGGCTGACGACTGGCGCACCGTTCGCAGACCATGCCTCCGGCCAATGGAGAAAATTGCGGGAGGGGCCCTCGACGGGTCTGACCGCAGGTCGCGCATTGCTCCGTCTGGGGTCGAAAGCCGGTCATACCCAGCAAACGGATCTGAAATAACAACGTCGTCCACGCCGCATCGCGACTCTCTAATAACATGCGCAACCCGGACTCCAGCATGTCAAAGACACGCGGCTCCGCATCGCCCTCCGCCATCACGGCGTTGACCAGATTCACCATACGACCGGCGGCCGTCATGAGTGCGAGGTCATCACGAAACTTCGAGAACGGCTCGTCGATCGTCACCTGGGAAACCCGGTAGAGCGAGTCACCTGGCTTTTCGAACAGATCGAGCTGGCAGAGCGTAAACGGCTCGATCATGCCGCCCAACCGACTCTTGAGTCGGCGTGCACCTCGCGCAACCCCGCGCAGTTTGCCCAATCGCATGGTGTAAAACGTGACGATCCGGTCGGCATCGCCCCACTTCCGGCTATGCAGCACGATCGCAGCCGTCTTCACCAGCGGCATCTCACCACCCTGCGTTGAAGCGTACCCGGAACCGAGGAGATCGACATCGCATCGCTATCGAAGCTGCTCGAGGAAGATCGTTGCCAATGTGAGGTAGATGGCAATACCGGTGATATCGTTGGCCGTCGTGACGAACGGTCCAGCAGCCACGGCAGGATCGACACCCATTCGTTTCAAGACAATGGGCATGACGGTGGCCATGCTTGTGGAGACCAGGAATGCCGTAATGAGAGACACGCCCACAACCATGCCAAGGAACACCTGGTGCCACAACCAGCCGACAATGGTCAGCATGAGACTACAGGCAATCCCCATCAGAAATGCGATCTTGGCTTCACGAAAGAAGATCTTCCAGACATCGGTCAGCTCCACCATGCCAGTCGCGAGACCGCGGATGATGAGCGTTGATGATTGGAGGCCGACGTTCCCGCCCATCGCCGCGATGACCGGGATGAAGCTGACAATGGCCACCACTTCCTGAATCGTGTAGCGGAACATCCAGAGCAACATGCCGGACAAGAGGCTTCCCACGAGATTGGTAAACAACCACGGAAGACGTACACGGGCGGCGACCATGCTGGAGGACTTGAACATCGTGTCCTCTTCAATGGCCCCGGCCATCTTCAGCATGTCCTCGGTGGCTTCTTCTCTGATCACGTCGACGACATCGTCCACCGTGATGATCCCGACCAACTTCCCGTCCCGCTCCACCACCGGAATGGCCAACAGGTTATAACTCGCGACCTGGCGCGACACTTCTTCCTGATCCATATCCACGGCGACGCTGATCAGGTCGCGGGTCATGATATTCTTGAGCGGAGTCGCAGGCGGAACGGTCAACAACTGACGCAGCGACAACACCCCGACAAGGCGGTCGTCCTTATCCGTCACATAGATATAAAACACCATCTCCGCGTCAGTCGCCTGCTGCAGCCGGCGAATAGCTTCCTGCGCGGTGGCATCTTCCGAGAGGGCAAAAAACTCCGTGGTCATGATGCCGCCGGCGGTCCCCTTCGGATACTTCAAGAGGTCGGCGATTTCGGTGGAGTCCTCCGTCCGCATCAACGCCAGAATGTCCTTGGCGCGATCGTTCGGAATCACACTCAAGATGTGCGCGATATCGTCGGAACCGAGGTCCTTGAGAAGCCAGGCCGCATCGGAGGGCAATAACTCGGACAAGACCAGCGTGATGCTCTCGCCATCCAATTCGCTGAGCACCTGGCCACGCTTGACGTCTCCGCGCACCAGCTCAAAAATCTCACGTTTCTCTTTCAACGACGAGAGGTGGTCGATGACATTCGCGATGTCAGCCGGGTGCATACGCGCCAACATCTTCGCCAGATTCGTGATGGCGCCACGGCGCAACAGCCGCTGAATGGACACCAGACGCACATCGGACTTGGACTGACCGCTGGTCGCAGCTTCGCGAGACGCATCTTTCCCGAGCGGCTCCTTGTCAGGGAGTCGCGCCGGTTCCGTCGGTTGAATGGTGAGATCGTTAATAACCCAACTCCGCGAGGGTTTGTTCGTCCTCTCGCCACGATTCGCGCACTTTCACCCACAGCTTCAAAAACACCTTCACCCCGAACAGTCGCTCCATCTCTTCCCGGGCTGCGGTCCCGACCTGCTTCAGCCGCTCACCATGCTTGCCGATCAGAATGCCCTTCTGGGATTCCTTTTCGACCAGCACAACCGCACCGATCTTGAACAGTTTCTTGGTCTCCACAAACTCTTCAATTTCAACCGCCACCGAATGCGGAATCTCTTCATATGTCTGCTGCAGAATCTTCTCTCGTACCAGTTCAGCTGCCAGCGTCCGCATCGACTGATCCGTGATGACGTCCTCACTATACGTCGCTTCGCCCTCGCCAAGCAGCGACACAGTCACCGTCAACAACCGATCGGTATTATCGGCGGTCTGAGCCGAGACCGGCACGACCTCGGTCCACGGGAAAATCCGCAGGTACTGTTCCATCAAGGGAAGGAGTCGCGCCTTATTCACCAGATCGACTTTATTAATCACCAACACCACGGGGCGCGCGTGTTTGGCAACCGCCTGCTTCACGTGTTCGATCACGGCGAGGTCACCGGGGCCCGGCTGAGCGGTCGCTTCGACAACCACGTACAACACATCGGCATCGTCAAACGTATCCAGTGTCGTACGCACCATGCGGCGGTTCAACAAATGACGCGGCTCGTGAAACCCCGGCGTGTCGAGAAACACGATCTGCGCCCCGTCGACATGGGCCACGCCCAGGATGCGTGTCCTGGTCGTTTGCGGTTTGTCCGAAACAATCGCGATCTTTTCCTTCAACAGGCGATTCAGAAGGGTAGATTTTCCCACATTCGATCGCCCGATAATTGCCACACTGCCGAACTTCATGGTGTCCTGACGGTGGAAGGCCGCTCCTTTTCCCCATTTGGTGCCATCTGATATACGGTCTCCCCTCTCCGGACATAGCCCAATCGTTCCCGTGCGAGCTCTTCGATCCGTGTCGAATCGTACTGCACACGGTCCAGATCTGCCCGAAGCTGGCCGTTCAACCGCTGCAAGTCAGCCAGCTCCTGATCCAACTGTTCCGCGTGCTCGCGTAAATGCACGTACCGTGGGATCCCCATGTCCCCGAACAGCAGCGCGCCCATCATCAAGACCAGCGCTCCGAGCCCGACCCATTTCCCGGCAGAGCAGAGCTTCCGCTGCCAATCCAGCCAGTCACGCCCACGGTTCGGTTTAATGATCACGTTGGTTATGCCCTCGATGGAACAGCCGCGCGGCCGCGATAGACGGCGGCCGTACCCAACTCATCCTCGATACGCAGCAACTGATTGTATTTTGCCACACGATCCGTCCGGGACAACGATCCCGTCTTAATCAAGCCACTGTTCGTGGCGACCGCCACATCGGCGATGGTCGTATCTTCCGTTTCACCCGAACGGTGCGAAATGATCGCCGTGTATCCCGACCGCTTCGCCAGCTCGATGGCGTCCAACGTCTCCGTCAGCGTCCCGATCTGATTCAGTTTAATCAAAATGGAATTACCAATCCCCTCGGCAATGCCCTTGCCAAAAATTTCCACGTTGGTCACGAAAATATCGTCTCCGACCAACTGCACGCGCTTGCCGAGCTTCTCCGTCAAAATCTTCCACCCCTTCCAATCCAATTCGCTCAACCCGTCTTCGATGGAAAGGATCGGATAGCGGTCCAACAGTTTCCCGTAATAGGACACCATCTCCTCGGAGGAGCGCTCCGGATTCTTCTCGGCCTCCAATCGATACCGTCCCTTTTCATAGAGTTCGCTGGCGGCGCAATCCAAGGCCAACGCAATGTCCTGGCCTGGGCGATACCCGGCAGCTTCAATCGCTTCCATGATCAAGGCCAAGGCCTCTTCGTTTGATTGCAAGTCAGGCGCGAATCCGCCTTCATCTCCGACTGCCGTGTTCAAGCCTTTCTTCTTCAGCAGGGACTTGAGCGTGTGAAAGACCTCCGTCGCCATGCGTAGCGCGTCGCTGAAACGAGGCGCGCCGACCGGCATGATCATAAATTCCTGCAGGTCCAGCCGGTTGTCGGCATGCGCCCCGCCGTTGATGATGTTCATCAGCGGCACCGGCAACACCCGCGCATTCGTCCCGCCGAGATAGCGATACAAGGGCTGCCCGGTTTCATTGGCTGCAGCCTTGGCCACCGCCAGGGATACACCGAGAATGGCGTTCGCGCCCAGCTTACCTTTGGTCTTCGTGCCGTCCAACGCAATCATTTCGTGATCGACCGCAGCTTGATCCAATGCCTCCATGCCCAACAAGCGTGGCGCGATGGATTTGCTGACATTCGTCACCGCTTTGGACACACCTTTCCCCATCCAGCGCTTCTTGTCTCCGTCGCGCAGTTCGATCGCTTCCTTCTCGCCTGTCGAGGCTCCGGAGGGCACCGCCGCCCGGCCATGCGCACCGCTCTCCAACAACACTTCAACTTCAACCGTGGGATTGCCTCGCGAATCGATGATCTGCCGCGCTTTCACGTTTCTGATTCCGCTCATGCTCGTGTTCTCCTCAAGATAGACCCACTACACCATCACTGCCGCCGGCGACTGTCCGCACATGCACTCAGTGCTTACCCCAGCGACTTCTTCAGCAACTCATTCACCTTGCCGGGATTGGCCTTCCCGCCGGAGGCCTTCATCACCTGCCCGACCAGGAACCCCAGCACCTGCTGCTTGCCTTCTTTAAATTGCGCCACCTGGGCGGGGTTTTTCTTCAAGACTTCATCAATGATCGTCGACAACGCCCCCTCATCGGACACCTGCGTGAGCCCCTTATCCTGAACAATTTGCGCAGGGGCTTTTCCTGAAGCGTACACATCCGGAAAAATGTCCCGGGCCACCTTCAGGCTCACGACACCCTGATCAACCAACGTCAGCAGTTCCACCAGCCGTTCCGGTGTCACCGGCGACGCGTCCGCCTCGATCCCGGCCTGATTCAATTCACGCAACAATTCGCCCATCACCCAATTGCTGACCGTCTTCGGATGGGGATACAGCTTCACGCAGGCATCAAAGTACACCGACAGGGCTTTGCTGGAGGTCAGAATCCCCGCGTCGTATTCAGGGATGCCATACTCCCGAGTAAACCGCTCCTGCTTCGCCGCGGCCAACTCCGGCAATTCCTGGCGCAACTGCTCAATCCGCTCAGCCGCGATCGCCAACGGCACCAGGTCAGGGTCTGGGAAATACCGGTAGTCATGCGCCTCTTCCTTGCTGCGCATCACCGCCGTTTCACCACGTTCGTGATTCCAGAGCCTGGTTTCCTGGTAGATCTTCCCGCCCTCGCTCAGCACCTTCGTCTGCCGCTTGATCTCGTAATCAACAGCATCCTTCACAAACTTGAACGAGTTGATATTCTTCAATTCCACTTTGGTTCCGTAGGCGGCCTGTCCAACGGGGCGGAGCGAGAGATTCGGCTCACACCGGAAACTGCCCTCCTCCATGTTTCCATCGCAGACATCGAGATACATCAGCAGCTCACGCAAAGCTTTCAGGTAGGCCACCACCTCATCGGACGAACTCAGATCCGGCTCGGTGACGATCTCCAACAACGGCGTTCCCGCCCGGTTCAAGTCCACGAGACTCATGCCGCTACCGGCTTCATGCAGATTTTTCCCAGCATCTTCTTCCAAATGGGCCCGCCGAATACGCACCCGTTTGCGAGACCCTCCCACAGCGATCTCAAGCCACCCATGCTCGCAGATCGGCGCCTCGTACTGGGAAATCTGATAGCCCTTGGGCAAGTCGGGATAAAAATAATTCTTACGAGCGAAGCGATTGTGCACGCCGATCGTGCCGTTCATGGCCAGTCCGGCGCGCACTGCCATCTCGACAGCCTTTTCATTGATCACCGGCAAGCTTCCGGGTAGGCCCAGACACACCGGGCAAGTCTGCGAATTGGCGGTTCGGCCGAACGTCGTCCCGCACGGACAGAACAACTTGGAGTGCGTGCGCAGCTGTGCGTGCACCTCCACCCCAATGACGACTTCGTAGGTCACGCTCAACTCTGCTCTCCCTTAGTAAACTGCTCCCGCTCCCGCCGCATCGCATCCCGCCCTGCATCGAAGGCTTCCCGCAACACGGACTTTTTCGACTCGATAAAGTCACGGCCCTCTTCCACTGCACCTTCAAGCCGCTCACCGGCATCTTCGACCAGATCCCGAAGCCCATCCTCGGCCCGCCGCGCATACCCGCGCAACAGCTCGCGCGACTCCTGCCCTGTACGCGGGGTTAACAGAACGGCCGCCACCGCACCCAGCGCGGCTCCGCTCAAGAATCCCAACAACACCGCCGCCGACGATGGCCCCTGATGATTATCCGCCATTGTGATGTCCTCCTTCTTTGAAGCGTTCCGTGACGACGTGTTTGGCTGCACGAAGCCCGGCGACGACGCTCGCCACATTCGCCAGCAATGTCCCCCCGGATCCTCGCACCAGACTGTGCACCTGATTCACCGACTCGCCGACCTCCCCCACGGCATGCAACAGCACCGCCGCGTGTTCAACCCCGCCGCGTGCCTGCTCCGTCAGGTCGTTCAAGTTTTGACTCATCGCCCGTAGTTCCGTCACCAGCGTCGGCAGGTCGGTATTGAGCTTGGTCACCAGGACCTCGGCTTCCGCGACCGTCTTGCGCACTTGAATCAAGAGCGGAACCAGGTACCCGACCAGCACCGCAAATGCAATTGCGACCAGAATAGCGGCGACTTCGACAATCATACGGACTCCCTTATCAGGCCGACCGAACGAGCGGCTTTTTCGCCCGCCAGTTGGTGGCCTGCTCGTAGGCGTGCGCCCCGCGCAGCAGGGTCTCTTCTTCAAACGGCCGCCCGATGAGCTGCAACCCGATCGGCAACCCGGCCTTACTGAATCCGCAGGGCAACGAAATAGCGGGCAGACCGGCCAGATTCACCGAGATCGTATAGATGTCCGACAGGTACATCTGCAACGGGTCTTTCGCCTTTTCCCCGAACTTGAAGGCCGTGGTCGGCGTGACCGGCGTCACGATTAAATCGACCGTCTCGAATGCCGATTCGAACTCCCGGCGAATCAGGGTCCGCACCGCCTGCGCCTTGCCATAGTACGCGTCGTAATACCCGGCACTCAGCACATAGGTCCCTAACATGATCCGGCGTTTCACTTCCGCCCCGAAGCCTTCCGCCCTCGTCCGCAAGTACATCTCCAACAAGTCGGTGCTCTCTGCCGCCCGCCGCCCAAACCGCACCCCGTCATACCGGGCCAGATTCGAACTGGCTTCTGCGGTCGCGATGACATAATAAGTGGCGACCGCCGCATCCGTCGTCGGCAACTTGATCTCGCGGATGTCGGCACCCAGTTCCCGCAACCCTTCAATGGCTGTGCGCACGGCCTGCTCCACTTCAGGGTCGAGGCCGTCGGCAAAGTATTCAGCAGGAACGCCGACTTTCAACCGTTTCAAATCCTTCCGCTTGAGCGCCTTGAGATAATCAGGAACCGGCACATCGGCTGACGTCGAATCTCGGGGATCATGGCCGGCGATGGCACCGAGTAAGATGGCTGCATCCGTGACATCTTTCGTGATGGGACCGATCTGATCCAGCGACGAGGCAAAGGCGACCAAGCCATAGCGGGACACGCGACCATAGGTCGGCTTGAGTCCGACGACGCCGCAAAATGCCGCAGGCTGTCGAATCGAGCCCCCGGTATCCGAACCCAGCGCCGCCACACATTCATCAGCCGCCACCGCCGCGGCCGACCCGCCGCTCGATCCGCCAGGAACCGTCTGCACATTCCACGGATTACGGCTGGCCCCGAACGCGGAATTTTCGGTGGACGAGCCCATCGCGAATTCGTCCAGATTCGTCTTCCCGAGCAACAGATAGTTCTGCGCGCGCAATTTGCCGACCACCGTCGCGTCATACGGAGGGACGAAGGTCTCTAACATCCGCGATGCGCAGGTCGTCCGCACCCCTTCCGTGCAGATATTGTCTTTCACCGCCAGTGGCATGGCCATCAGTGGCGTGGTTTTGCGCCAGCCTTTCAAGGACTGATCGAGCCGCTCCGCCTGCGCGAACGCCGCCTCCTTGCAGTGCGTCAGGTAGGCCTTGATCTTCGGTTCGACGTTCGCCACCCGCAGCGCATAGGCCCGCACGATCTCCGTTGCCGTCACGTCACCGGCGGTAAATCGTCGCTGCAATTCCGCAAGCGTCAGCTTATGTATCGCCATCAAGGACATCAGCGTTTCGCAACCTTGCGGGTAATCCGGTTCTTGCCGTCGACTTGGATGATCCGCGGTTTATGCCGCTTGATCTCCTCATCGCTGTAATATTCGTAGCAGAAGATGATGATCTGATCGCCCACCGCCGCCTTTCGTGCAGTTGGTCCGTTCAGCACGATCTCGCCTTTTCCCCGCTTGCCCTTCATGGCGTAGGTCATGAACCGCTCGCCATTGTTGAGATTGGAACAGACGATCGCTTCGTACGGCAGAATCCCCGCTGCATCCAGCAAATCTTCGTCCACCGTGAGGCTGCCTTCATATTCCAGACAGGCCTCGGTCACCGTCGCTCGATGTATCTTTGCCCGCAACATTTGTCGAAACATAGTCGGCTCGTACTCCTTCGCTCGCTTAGGATTCTTGGATGATTTTCGGAACCCGGAAACAGCTCGCCTCCGCATCGGGAGCATTCCCCACCGCCTGCTCAGGCGAGAGCGACGCCTCGACGGTGTCAGGACGAAACACATTGGTCTGACCTAACACGGTAGATGTCGGTTCCACGCCCTCCGTGGAGAACGTCTTGAGCTTCTGAACATAGGCCACGATCTGATTCAACTGTTGTGAGAAGGCCGTGGTCTCCGCCTCACTCAACGCCAGCCGCGCCAGCTTGGCCACCTTCTCGACTTCTTGTTTCGTAATCTCCATGACACTCCCTGTGTTCCTACCTGAATGGTGCGAAGGAAGGGGCTCCTACTGCGCGCGTCCAACGAGGGCCTTCTCAGGCCGCGCGTTGCGCGAGCAATGGAGCCTCTCCTTTGCACATCATCCGACTATTCGACCGTCACGCTCTTGGCCAAGTTCCGCGGCTGATCCACATCTTCCCCGCGCAACACGGCAATGTGATAGGCCAGCAGTTGCAGTGGGATCGTGAACAGAATGGGCGACAGCAGCGGATGCACGTCGGGAATGGTAAAGACCGCATCGGCGATCTTCCCCAACTCGCGCTCTCCCTCAGCGACAAACGCAATCACCGGCGCCCGCCGCGCCTTCACTTCCATGAGGTTGCTGACGGTCTTCTCATATAACCGGTCACGCGGCGCCAATACCACCACCGGCATGTCCTTATCGATCAGCGCGATCGGCCCGTGCTTCATTTCTCCCGCGGCATAGCCCTCCGCGTGGATATAGGAAATCTCCTTGAGCTTCAGCGCGCCCTCGAGGGCGATTGGAAAATTGATTCCCCGAGCCAGGTACAGGAAATCGGGTTTCTTGTAGTACCGCTTGGCAATCGCCAGAATCTCCGCCTCACGGCCTAGCACATTCTTCACCAGCGCCGGCAATGTGACCAGACGGTCGAGCCAGGCTTTTCCATCCGCTACACTCAGCACCCCGCGTACCCGGCCGAGATGCAAGGCCAGCATATACAACGCCGCCAATTGGCTGGTGAAAGCCTTCGTCGACGCGACGCCGATCTCAGGGCCACAGTGGGTATACAACACGCCATCCGATTCACGGGCCAGCGTGCTCCCCACGACATTCACAATGGAAACGACTCGCGCGCCCTTTTGTTTCGCTTCCCGGGCGGCAGCCAGAGTGTCGGCCGTTTCCCCCGACTGTGAGATCGTGATGAACAGGTCGTTCTTTTCGATCAACGGATCGCGATACCGGAATTCGCTGCCGATATCGACCTGCACCGGCGTGCGAACCATTTCTTCCAGCAAATATTTCCCCACCAGTCCCGCATGCCAGCTCGTGCCGCACGCGACGATCCAGATGCGCCCCACGTCGGCAAACTGCTTCGGCGTCAGGCCAATATCCGGCAGGTCCGCCTCGCCGCTCTCGTACGAATAGCGTCCTCGAATCGTATCCAGAATCGTCTGGGGCTGTTCGTGAATCTCTTTCAACATGAAATGCGGGTATCCGCTCTTTTCAGCGGCAGACGCATCCCAGGTCACCTTGGTTTTCTTGCGCGTGACCGCTCGTCCATCCAGGTCCGTAAAGGCGACGCCTCCCGCCGTGACCTCGACCACATCGCCTTCTTCCAGGAACGTCACGTCCCTGGTATGGGACAACATGGCCATGACGTCCGACCCGACGAATGATGCGTCCGCTGTGCGGCCGATGACGAGCGGGCAACCGGACCGTGCGGCCACCAGCAAACCGGGCTCACGCTCCGAGATCACCGCGATGGCATAACTCCCGCGAATTTCTTTGGCCGTCGCCCGGACCGCATCAGCCAAACGCAGCTTGCCCTTCGTCATCTGCTTATCGATCAGATGGGCGACAACTTCCGTGTCCGTCTCAGACTGAAACTTGTACCCGTCCTTCACGAGACGCTGCTTCAGCTCGACGTAGTTTTCAATGATGCCATTGTGCACGAGCACGCAACTCTCGGAGCGGTGCGGATGCGCATTCTGCTCGGACGGTTTGCCGTGCGTCGCCCAGCGCGTATGGCCGATCCCGCACATGCCGGTAATCGCCTTCTGCTCCAGCGACTTCTGCAAATTGATCAACTTCCCGACGCTGCGCCGAATGTCGATTTTCTCCCCGCGCTGGATC
>WBZQ01000239.1_pt1 | contig 27853 bp, 23 predicted proteins | sample 5204251 | NCBI WGS metagenome assembly WBZQ01 (sample SAMN12412402, study PRJNA552823) | activated sludge metagenome | isolation source: activated sludge from nitrification reactor of wastewater treatment plant... | place: USA: Virginia | collected 2017-09
GGAGGTCTCTAAGACCGTGAAGCGGGGCATGAGTGAGGAGTTTACGCCGTCCCGAAGGCCGCGGCCCGATCCCCGCTCTCCGGGCGAAGCCGGGCCGGGCTCCCGCCTCCGACCGGCTAACATCGGGTTCCGGAGGACGAATGACAACGATCGCGGTGGTGCAGAAGAACGGGATCGCGTGCATCGCGGCCGACACCCTGACCAAGTTCGGAGCGACGCGCATGAACTGCGGGCCCGGGGGCTACACGCGGGGCCAAAGCAAGATCCTGCAGGTGGACGATACGTTCCTCGGCATCGCGGGCAGCGCCGCCCACAAGTCGGTCCTCGAAAGCTACTTCGCAAACCCGGAGGCTCCGCGCGCGTTCGCGTCGCGAAGGGAGATCTTCGAGACCTGGCGGACGCTTCACCACGCGTTGAAGCAGGACTACTACCTGAACCCGAACGACGAGGAGTCGGACCCGTACGAAAACACCCAAGTCAATGCGCTTCTCGCGAACGCCCACGGCATCTTCGGCATCTACACGCTGCGCGACGTGGACTGCTACTCGCGGTTTTGGGCGCTTGGAACCGGCCGGGCCTACGCGCTGGGCGCTCTCTTTTCGAACTATGACCGGCTCGACTCCGCCGAGGACATTGCCAAGTCGGCCATCGCCGCCGCGGCGGAGTTCGACGACGGAACAAGCCTCCCCCTCGAAACCTACACGATCCGCCTGAACCCGGCCTTCGCGATCCCGAAGGCGACTTAAGGCCGCCCTACTTCTCGGCGAGAAGCCGCGCCCGCGCCGCCTCGTAGTCCGGCCGCCGGGCCTCCGGAACCCTTGGGAACTCGAGCTTCATCCCGCGCAACGTATCGACAATCACGTCCGCGACCGCCATCCGGGTAAACCACTTGTGATCCGCCGGGATCACGTACCAGGGCGCCTCCTCCGTGCTCGTTGCGGCAAGCGCCTCCTCGTACGCGGTGCGATAGTCCTTCCAGCGCTCGCGCTCCTTGACGTCGTCGGGCGAGAACTTCCAGTGCTTTTCGGGATCGTCGAGCCGCGAGAGGAACCTCTTCTTCTGCTCGGCCTTGGAGACATTGAGGAAGAACTTGCGAATCACGGTGCCGTTTCGCGACAGATACCGTTCGAGGTTCACGATGTCCTCGAAGCGCTCGCGCCAGATGCGTTCCGTGACGAGGTGCGCCGGGACCTTTTGGCGGGCCAGGATCTCCGGGTGGACGCGCACAACGAGGACTTCCTCATAGTACGAGCGGTTGAAGACGCCGATGCGCCCACGCTCCGGGAGCCGCCGGTTCGAGCGCCACAGGAAGTCGTGGTCGAGCTCCTCCTCCGACGGCGCCTTGAAGGAATGGACCTCGCAGCCCTGCGGGTTCACGCCCGACATGACATGCTCGATGGTGCTGTCCTTGCCCGCCGCGTCGAGGGCCTGGAAGATCAGGAGAACCGAGTAGCGGTCCTGGGCATAGAGCCGCTCCTGAAGCTCGCGCATCTCCTGGATGCCTTCCGCCAGCCGGTCCGCGGCCGTGTCTTTGGAGTCGTATTTGCCGTGAAAGGCCGGATCGTGGTCGTCCAGCCGGACCTTGGTCCCGGGCCGGATGCGGAAGCGTTCGGTGTCCATTCGCAGGTCCTCCTCGCGTTCTCTGGCGTTGTCTGGCGTTGTCGCGAGGAGTGTACCGGGCCGGCCTCCTCCGGTCCGAGCGGTCAGGGCGTCGGATTAGGCGGCGGCACGCAGACAAGGTCGCGGCTCGCGCACATTTCGAAGAGGTAGTGCGGATGAAACTCCACGGGTGGATACGAGATCCGCAAGGGAGCGCGGCAGCGCCACGCGAAGTGTCGATCCTCGGGCTCGCGCAGCATCGCGACGTGACGGTCGGGCGGCAGGAGGTCCTTCGGGAGCGGCCCACAGCGGTCGGGCCTCCCCGGAATCGAAAGCGGCGTTGCGTTGGTCTCCGCCATGGTCGCGAGGTAGGGATTGAAGCCCTCCGGGATCTGCGCGATCCAGACCGGCGCAAAGGCCGCGTCGATCCTCGCGTGGACGGCCTGAAGCAGGATGTCCTCGCGCAAGTGGCCCTCCGGAGGGCGGCGAATCAGGAAGACGCCGATCAGGAGCGCGCCCACCGAGACAGGCCATCTGGGCATGAGCCGTTCGCCGAGTCCTGAGACCGATCGCCCAGCGGCAACAAGAAGGGCCTCCCCGAAGACGCCCGCCGCCCCGATCGCAAGGAGCGTGACCCCGGAAACGACATACCGATCCCATGCGACCGGGCTCAAGAGCACAAACCACGCGACATGCGTCGAGCCCGCCGCGAGGAGCCAGCGCCACTCCGGCGACCTGGCCGGGTCCCTTTTCCAGGCTTGCCAGAGCAGAGCCGCAAGCCCCGCGACGCAGAAGAGCGCCAGCGTGGGCGGTCGGAACATTGGCAGAAGTGTCTTGGTGAACCTGGCCATCGCCTCGGCCCACCAATCCGAGCTCAAGAGACGGGTCGAGGTCACCGCGCCGCCGTTCAGGCCGCGAAAGAGGCCCGCATAGGCCAGCTTTAGATCCAGGTAGCTCGCAAGACCCAGAGACACAAGCTGAATGACTTGCCAAACCAGTCCCGGAGCGACGAAGCCGGCTCCAAAGGCCCGCAGCGGGAAGTCCGCAAGCCGTGGAAGGCCGCGGCCGTCGAGAGGGTCCTCGCGACCCCGCCGCAACCGGGCGACGAGCTCGATCGCGAAGAGACCCGCGAGCGGGACCAGGCACAGGACCTTGGTCAGAACCGCCAACCCGAAGAGGAGCCCCCGCAGGAACCAGGTCTTCTTGGTCTCGCGGGCGGCGCCCGCCACGGGGAGGAGAGCCCCCAGGAGGAAGAACACGGTCCCGGGCCCCTCGCCCACAACGCGCACGAAATAGCCAATCCAGCCCGGGGACCTGGTAAGGACGATACCCACGAGGCCCACGACCACGGCGACTACCGCTCCGCCGGGCCGGGACAGCGCGAACACGATCGGAACCAGGAGACCGACGAGGGCGAAGGCCAGAACCACCTGACGGCCGCGCTGCGCGAGGGGCGCGCCGCCGAGGCGGTACCCCGCGGCAATCGGGACCAACACGGTTGGTCCCGTGGTGATGAGGGGGTCGAACAAGACGGGCGAACCCTGCGAAGGGCGATCCTTTCTCGCGTAGCGTCCGTTCGTCGCGTACCTTCCCTCCTTCGCAACATGAGACGGAACCTGGAGGTTGTACGCCTCGTCGAAGTTCAAGAAGGACGACATCGCGAGGTGGGAGAGCTCGAGCGCCGCGGTCCCAATCAGAAAGAGCGGCAGGACGACGGCAAGGACCACCCGCCCGCTGGGGACCGTCATCGATCCTTCGCGGGGCTCATGGTCTCGGGCCGCACCGCCATGTTGAAGGGCGGGACCCAGTCGATCCTCCGGGACACGATCACCGCGTCGGGCTGAGCGACCAACGGCAGCACCGCATCCAGCCCCGAGACATGGCGAATGGCCTGCCGCAACAGCGCCGCGCGATGGCCGGCCTCGACGGTCTGACCGGCCAGCTCGGTCAAGGCGTCGAGCTCCCGGTCCGCGAGATGGGTGGAGTTGTACAGGCCAAACCCGTCCCGGCGGGAGTGGAGAACCGTGTCGAGGATCTCCCCGGCGTCGCCCGAGTTGCACACCCAGCTCAGGAGATGCAGCGGGCTCTCCTGCGAGTCGATCAGCCTGTAATAGGCCTGCTTCTCGTGCAGACGGGGCCTCACGTCGAGCCCGACCTCCGCGAGCTGGCGCGCGACCTCGCGCACCAACTCCGCGTCGTTCATGTATCGATTGCGGGGGCCGTCCAGGGTCAGGACCGTGCCCTGCGGCAGGCCGGCTTGAGAGAGAAGGGCGCGGGCCCTCGCGCGGTCCAGGGCTCTCGGCCGCAGCTCGGGATCGAAGCCCACGATCGACTTGGGAACAACCTGGCGGGCGACCTCGCCGAGCCCGGCATAGACCCGCCGCCGGATCTCCTCCCGATCGAGCGCGAGATCGAGCGCCTCGCGCACGCGGGGATCGGAAAAGGGAGCGACATCGACGCGGAGGCCCAGAAACAGGACTCGCGGGCTTGTGCGCACGTGGACCCGGACCGCGGGGTCGCTCGTAAGCCTCGAGACGTCCTCGGGCGGAATCTGGTCGGCCGCGTCCGCACGCCCCTCGCGCACCATCGCGATGCGCTTCTTGGGATCCTCCACGACGACCAGGCGCGCCTTCTCAAACGGCGCCGCGGGTCCGCGGAAGTGCGGGTTTCGCGTGAGCACAATCTCGTGGCCCATCTTCCAGTGCTCCAGCCGGTAGGGGCCGGTTCCCAAGGCGGGAACGGGGACCTTCGCGACGCTCGCTTCAGGGATCACGAAACCCCAGTTCAGCCGGCTCAAGAGCACGAAGGAGGGCTGCCGGGTCCGGACCTCGACGCAATGCTCGTTGAGCGCGCGGGCGGATTCGACGGAGCGCAGCGCGGGCGCCGTCGCCCAGCCCTTCTCCACAACCGCGCGGATCGAGGCCGCCGCGTCCTCGGTGGTCACCGGCCGGCCGTCGCTGAACTTCAGTCCGGGCCTCAGCGTGAAGATCGCGGTGCGGTCGTCCGGGTTCACCCAGCTCTCCGCAAGGCCCGGAACCAGCGTGTGGTCCCGGTCCAAGGCCACGAGCGGCTCGAAGATGCTCCGGTTGACATCGATCGTGAACGCCTCGTACGCGAAGGGCGGGTTCGGAAAGAAGCCCGTCACGTCGGCCCGGATCGCGATGGTCACCAGTCGATCGGACGGCCGCTCCGCGGGGCCGGGGCAGCCCGAGAGCGCGGCCAGAATGAACGCGATCTGTACAAGACCGACAAAGCCTCGCACCCGCATCCTCCGCCCGCGCGCGAGCGTCCGAGCGCTCTCAAACAGGGTCGTCCTCACAGGGAGGCCGACGATACATCAACGGCCATCCCGAGGCACGCGATACGAGCCTCAACCCGTGCGTGTTGGTCGCATCCGGACACCGCATTCCCACGGCAGGACAGGCGAACAACCTGCGAACACGAAAGAGTGTGGCCGGAGAAGGCCCGGCCCTTGGCACCGGCCTTGCCGATCGGAAACATGCCCAATCGACTCGCCAGCCTGCTGTTCCACCTGCCAAACGACGTACTTCACGCCGTGCGGACGCTCGGGAAGAGCCCGCGCTTTGCCCTCGCGGCCATCCTGACCTTCGCGCTGGGAATCGGCGCCACCACGTCGATCTTCGGCGTGATCGACAGCGTTCTCCTGCGGCCGCTCCCGTACCCCGATCCCGGCCGAATCGTCGAGGTTCGGGGCGTCAACGCGCGGCGGAACATCACGCGCGGCATGCTCTCCGCGACCGACTTCGTGGACCTTCGAAGCGAGAGCCGATCGCTCTTGGGCTTCTGCGTCTATTCCTACTGGACCTTCATCCAGACTGGCGAGAGCGAGCCAGCCCGGATCACCGGCCTCCGCGCGACCGCGGACCTCTTTGCCGTGCTTGGGGTCCGGCCGGCGCTGGGCCGCGTCTTCGACGAGAAGGACGATCGCGCGGGGGCTCCGGAGGTCGCGGTTTTGTCGTATGCCAGTTTTCGCGACCGGTTTGGCAGGGACCCAGGCATCCTCGGCAAGCGCGTGCTCCTCAACGGTTCCCAATTCACGATCATTGGGGTCATGCCGGAGGGTTTCCAATTTCCCGACCGGGATGTCGAGCTTTGGACAACCCTGGCGCCCGAGCTCCCAAACAACCCCCGCGATGCCCGTTTCCTGAGCGGCCTGGCCCGCCTGCGGCCGGGCGTGACGCGGGAGGCCGCCCAGGCCGAGCTGCAGTCGATCTCGCAAAGCCTCGCCGAGCGGTTTCCCAAGAGCAATGCCGGATGGAGCGTGGGGCTCGCGAGGCTCGGCGAGGACGACGCGGCGGCCGCGCGTCCGGCCCTGAACCTGATCCTCTGGGCGGTTGTGGGACTCGCCCTGATCGCGGCCACGAACGTCACCGGCCTCCTGCTGGCGCGGGCGGCCGGCCGGCTTAAGGAGGTCGCGATCCGAGCGGCCCTCGGCGCGGGCTCCGTGCGCCTTGCGAGTCCCTTCGTCGCGGAGACGCTGGTGCTGGCGCTCGCGGGGGGCGCCCTTGGAATCGGGCTTGCCCACTGGGGCATCGATCTGATCGTGGCGTTCGGACCCGCGGGAAGCGTGGCGCGCCTGGCCGATGCGCGAATCGACCCCCGCGCGATCGCCTTCGCGCTCGGCCTCAGCGTGCTCCTCGGTGTCCTCGTTGGCCTCGCGCCCGCCCGCCCCGTCGCCCGGATCCCCGCCGCCGAGGCGCTCGCCGAAGGCGGACGCGGAAGCGCGAGGCGTCCCCAGCGCTTCCGCCAAGCCCTGACGGTCAGCCAGATCGCGATCGCGTTCACGCTGCTCGTGGGAGGAGGCCTCCTTCTGCGCAGCCTCTCTCGCATCCTCAACACCGATCCCGGCTTCGATCCCAAGAACACCGTGACGATGGGTGTCTTCCTGAGGGGGACCAGGTATGCGGAGATCCCGCCGCAGCGGGCGTTTCTCGATCAAGTCCTCTCCCGACTGAGAAAGACACCGGGAGTCGTCTCGGCCGCCACAACCAGCCATCTGCCGCTCCAGGGCACCGGCGGCAACATCGCGCGGCCCGCGTTCCAGCTTGAGCACGAGCCCGTCGAGGCTGGTTCGGAGCCCACCGCCCAATACCGCGCGGTCAGCCCGGGCTACTTCGCGACGCTCGGAATCCCGCTCCTTCAGGGTCGGGACCTCGCGCCCGAGGACGGCCCCGAGGCTCCCCACGTCCTCGTCGTCAACCGCGCCTTTGCCAAACGGTATCTCGCGTCCCGAAACCCTCTCGGGGCGCGCCTGCGTTGGACAAACATCGGCTTTTACCGCGAGTGGCACACTATCGTCGGTGTGGTCGACAACGTCCGGGCCTTCGACCTTCGAGCGGACGAGGTTCCGGTGCTTTACGCGCCTTACTCCCAGCGGACATTCCCATGGCTGCGCAGCGTCTCGTTTGTGATGCGGACCTCTCACGACCCACAAGCCATCGTCCCGGTTGCCAAGTCGCATATCCTCGCGGTCGACCCCGACCAACCCATCTCCGACATCGCTCGGATGGACGAGCGAATCCATCGTTCGGTTGCCGAAAGGCGCTTTTGGGCGTTCCTCGTGGCGGTCTTCGCCGGCGCGGCGCTCGTCCTCGCGGCGGTCGGGCTCTACGGCCTCATCGCCTACGCGGTCACACAAAGGACCCGCGAAATGGGCATCCGCATGGCCTTGGGCGCGACCCGGCGCGACATCCTGCGGCTCGTGCTCTCGCAGGGTTGGGTGCTCGCGGCGTTCGGTCTCCTCCTCGGCATTCCGACCGCTCTCGCCGCAGCCAAGCTGGTGTCCCGCCAGCTCTACGGCGTCACGCCCTCCGACCCCCTCACCTTCACCGCGGTCGCCGCGGCGATGTTGGCAACCGCAGCCGCCGCAAGCGGAATTCCGGCCTTGAGGGCCGCCAGAGGAGAGCCGATCGCGGCGCTGCGGGAGGATTAGGTCGTAAGCTGCAGCGCTCGTAGCCGACGTCGGCTGCCAAGGTTGGCCCTCACCTCTCCAGAAACTCAAGGCAACGCTCGAGAAGAACCGCTGCATACAAGAGCAGGCAGCACGTGCTCGCGATCCAAAAGCCGATCGCGAGACGCCGGGATCGATCCCGAAACGACGGCCCCGCGAAAATCGACGTCAAGGCGTGAAGAAGCGTTGCCGCGACGAGTGCCGGGCTCTTCAACAGCAGCGATCCCACCAGCAAGAGCAGCGTCACGCCTCCGATCGCGTGATGGGAGAGGCGCAGGTCTTCCGCGAGCCTCTCCAGAGCCTCTCGCTTCGGTCGGCCGTAGGCATGCAGCAATACCCAAAGGGACGCTCCGATCGCAACGAGGCCGAGGAGAAAGCGCTCCACAGCGGCTTGAAGCGCCCAGAGAAATGACCAAACCGGTTGGTGCGCATGGCCGCGATCGGGTGAGAGAAAAGCCCATGTCTCACCCTGCAACCTCCTCGCGATGAACTTCTCCGCGTTGTCGCGGGACATGCTGACGTGGAGTGGATACGGCGACCGCACCTCGGTCTCTTCCGCAAGCCGCACATGGACGGCGTAGTGCGAAACGGACCGCCTCTGAAAGCGCTTTGGAATCTCGACAACACGGCTCTCGCGAATAGCGACCTTGCGAAGATCCCAGAAGACCACACTCGCGAAGGGTCGTAGCCGGGACGCAGCCCAGGCCCAGGCCAACAGCCCGAGGAAGGCGAGCAGGGTCGCGAAGGCAACATGGGCGCGCTTCATGAGAGCGCTCGCAGAACCGCGACGACCAGCGCGATCACGAAAAGCACCGTGACGCCAATCTCAATGACATGGCCGGAGTAGAAGGACCTCCGGGTCAAGAGGCCCGCCCAGTGCTCATCGCACCAGGAGCCGCTCACCGGTCGATACGGATGCGCGCGCGAATGCCCGGGCTGCCCGCACGTGTCACACGTGCCGCAGAACCCATCTGGAAGAGCCGAGAGCAAGGCTCGCAGCTCTGGATTGCCCAATCGTTCATTGCAGTAGCAATGGGATCCAGGAAACGGTGGCTCTGACATCTTCGACGCTCCCACCTAATCCGGCTGAAACTCCGTCTTCCAGTCGCTCTTCTCCTCCAGCTTGGGCTGCTCCGCCTTCTCCAGAACACAGGTCTCGAGCACCAAGACGTCCATTTCGGTTCTCATGAAGCACCGGTAGCTGTCCTCCGGCGTACGCACAATCGGCTCGCCTCGCACGTTGAAGCTGGTGTTGACGATGACCGGGCAGCCCGTCTTCACGCGGAAGGCCTCCAGGATCTCCCAGTAGAGCGGGTTGGTCTCGCGGTCCACGGTCTGGATGCGGGCTGAGTAGTCGACGTGGGTGACCGCCGGAATCTCGGACCTCGCGACATTGAGCTTCTCGATTCCCCACAGGGTCTCTTCCTGAGGCGTCATCTGGCGTCTTCGCTTCGCGACCACGTTCGCGACCAGCAGCATGTAAGGGCTGTCGACATCCAGCTCGAACCATTCCGAGACGTGCTCGCGCAGGACCGACGGAGCAAACGGGCGGAAGCTCTCGCGATACTTGATCTTGAGGTTCATGACCGACTGCATCTTCGGCGAGCGCGCGTCTCCCAGGATGCTGCGCCCCCCCAGCGCGCGCGGCCCAAACTCCATGCGTCCCTGGTGCAAACCCAGGACCTTGCCTTCGGAGAGATCGCGTGCCACACGTTCCGGGAGCTCCGCGCGTGCGACGCGGCGATACGGGAACCCGCGCGCGTTGAGGAACGCCTCGATCGATTCCTCGGTGTCGCGCGGGCCCAGGTACGCCCCCTTCATGCCGTCGGCGTAACGACGGGACGCCCGGGTTGCCAGCCCACTTGACTGTGGCCTCGGCTCCCACGTTCCAAGGACCTCCGGGCTCTTCCGCGGCTTATCGAGATAGCGATGCCAGAGCGCGAGCGCGATGCCCAACGCGCCGCCCGCGTCGCCCGCGGCCGGCTGAATCCAGATGTCCTCAAACGGGCCCTCGCGGAGGATGCGCCCGTTGCCCACGCAGTTGAGCGCGACCCCTCCCGCGAGGCAAAGCCGTCGGTGTCCGGTCTCGCGGTGCGCGAAGTTGGCCATCTTGAGCATCACCTCTTCCGTGATGTCCTGAATGCTCCGCGCGAGGTCGAGCTCCTTTTGTGTCAACAGGCTCTCGGCCTCCCGCGGACGGCCCCCGAACAGCCTGGCGAAGGCGTCGTTCGTCATGCGCAGCGTGTTCGAGTAGCCAAAGTAGTCCTGGTTCAGCCGCACGCTGCCGTCGTCCTTGATCTCGACCAGCCTCTCCTTGATCAGCGGCACGTACTTGGGCTCGCCATAGGGTGCGAGCCCCATCACCTTGTACTCGCCGCTGTTCACCTTGAAGCCCGTGTAATACGTGAACGCGCTGTAGAGAAGGCCGAGACTGTCGGGAAAGCGCAGTTCCTTCATCAGCGTGATCGCGTGTCCATCGCCCGATCCCACAGAGCTCGTGGCCCACTCGCCCACGCCGTCCATGGTGAGGATCGCCGCGCGTTCGAAGGGCGAGGGATAGAAGGCCGACGCCGCGTGGCTCTCGTGATGGTCTCCGAAGAGGATGCGAAAGCGATACGAGACACCCTGTTCCTTGGCTTCGTCATCGGCGAGCGGTGAGGGAGAGCTCGCCTTCGCGATCTCCGCCCGGATGAGGTCCTTCATCCAGAGCTTCTCGTTGAGCCACAGTGGCATCGCCTTGAGAAACGACCCAAACCCCGACGGGGCATAGTCCGAGTATGTTTCCAGGAGTCGCTCGAACTTCACGAGCGGCTTGTCGTAGAACCCGACGAAGTCAAGGTCGTCCGGCGAAAGATCGGCCTCGCGCAGACAGTAGGCCACCGCGTTCGCCGGAAAGCGGTGGTCGTGCTTCACGCGTGAGAAGCGCTCTTCCTGAGCGGCCGCCACAATGTCCCCGTCTCTGACGAGACACGCCGCGGAGTCGTGATAGAAGGCCGAGAGGCCCAGAATGTTGGTCATGAGCTCCTTGTTCAGGTTCCGATCGATCGGGTCACTTGAAGTATCCGACCACGTCGACCACGAGCGGCGCGACTCCCGAGGGCATCTCGGGACGGAACGTCGCCGCGCCGCCCGCGTTCAGACACACGACCGCGTTGCTGGCGCGCGTGAGGCCCGCCGTGAACTTCAGGACCTCGGCCACAGGCGTCGGGAATCCCGCGGCGAAGGCCTTGAGCGCTCCGGACGACGAGGGCGCGACCACGACCACATTGGCCGCGAGACAGCGCGCGTCGCGAGGAATTCCACACGTTCCGAAGAGCGTGAAGTCGCGTCCGGTCGAGGCGGCAAGCGCCGGGCCCGCGAGCGGACCCGTTCCCGCGCGGGTATCCACCAGCCGGCACGGCGTCACGGTGAAGAAGCGGGTGAGGTCGGGCGGCAGAAGGTCAAACGCCGCCTTGACGTCCAGGCGTCCATAGCCGAAGGTATTGTTGGGAACTCCCGAGCTTGAGCAGGCGCTGGACGGGATCGGCACCGCGGCCCCGTTCAGGAGCGCGATGGTCCCGTCGATGCGGCCGCGCAGGTGTGGCCTCGCGGACCACAGCAACGCCACGGCCCCGGCGACGTGCGGCGCCGCCATGGAGGTTCCGCTCTTGAGGCCATACCCGCCGCCCGGAATCGCGGACCTCACGGTCGTGCCCGGCGCGACAATGTCCGGCTTGGCTCGTCCACTGCCGTCCACGGCCACGGGTCCACGGCTGCTGAACATCGCGATATCGCTCGTTCCCGTCGTCAGCGCGCCCACCGTGTAGCACGACGAGTGGATCGCGGGCGGATCGCTCACGGTCGAGCAATCGGGTCCGGAGTTGCCGGCCGCCGCGACCGTGAAGATTCCCGCGGCCTTCTGGGCCGCGAGCGCGGCGGCGAGAGTGATCGTACCGCAGCCCTCCTCGGGCGGACAGCTCCAGGAGTTGTTGGTGACGTCCGGCGCGAGCGAGGGATCGCCCACGGCCGGTGTTCCGCCGGGCGGATACGGAGCGAGGAAGAACTCCAGGCACTCCAGATAGGTCGCGGGCGTGCCGTTCCCCTGGTCCATGTTGCGACAGCCTATCCAACGGGCTCCAGGTGCCATCCCGATTTGGTTTCCGAGTCCATCGTCGCCGACCGCAGTTCCCAACGTGTGGCTGCCGTGCCCATTGTCATCGCATGGAACCGGCGAGTCCGCCCCGCACACGCTGCCTTCTGTGTGGATCGCGTCGTGCCAGTTGCCGGCGTGCGAGGCGGTTCCCGCCGCCGCGTTCCATCCGCGATAGTGCGGCTTGAGCGCCGGGTGGCTGAACGAGACGCCCGTGTCGGCGCCGCCCACGACAATGCCCTGCCCCGTCACGCCCTGTGCCCAAACGAGAGGCGCGCCGGTGTTCACGATTCCGGACTCCACAGCCAAAGGAGCCGCCGCGCGACCGAGATCCTCGGGCAAGGGGACCCTCACGGTGGGGTTGCCCTCGACACGAATCACGTCGGTCCTCTCGGCCAGCGCCAGGGCCAGCGCGCGATCGCCCCGGGCCCAGATCGCGTTGACGATGTAGAAGGGCCGATGGGGGACGCCCCGAGCCGCGAGCCAGGCGCGGAGCGGGGCCTGACTATGCTCGGCGGTCTTTCTCAGCTGGTCGACGACGAACCGGCCCTTCTCGTCCTTGCTCGCGAGGGTCTCGGCCAAAGAGAGATCGGCCGCTTGCGGGAGGACAATCAGGAACTCGGCAACATTTCCGGAAGCCGTACGCGAGAGAACCCACGGCGCGAGCTTGGAATGTGGAGATTCGCCGGGCTGGGCGACCCCGCGCCCCGCGAGCAGGCACGCGAGTAACCAAGCGCTCAACACGGCACGCGCAGGATCGCGTCTCATGCGGCCGCCTCGCGAGCGCCTCGGCCCTCGATGCGACCGGCGGAAGCCAGATGAATCGTCTGTGTTGGGTAGGCGAGGCTGGTGCCCTCGTGCTCGATCACGTCGAGAAACGCGAGCAGGCATGCCTCACGAATCCTCCGGAACTCCTCAGGGCCAGCCGTTTCGAACCACGCGTTGACCTCGATGTTCAAAGAGGCCGGCCCAATGTCGCGCAGGCTCACGATCAGCTCCTCCTGGTGGAGCGCCGGCTCTTTGCGGAGGACCCCCTCGAGGCCCTTGAGGACATTCCTCATCTGAGCCGCAGACGTCCCAAGCACCAGGCCCAGGACGCAGCTGAGACGCACCCGGTCGCGCGGCGCGAACGTCTCGATCTGCATATCGGCAAGCTTGCCGTTCGGAATCGTCACCAAGGTACGGTCAGGCGTGCGAATGCGCGTCGAGCGCAAACCAATGCCCTCGACGGTCCCCTGAAGGTCTCCAATCCTCACCAGCTCGCCGACCCGAAGGGGTTGGTCGATGCCGATCGAGACCGATCCGAACAGGTTCTCGACGGTCTTCTGCGCGGCCAGGGCGAGGGCCAGCCCACCGATTCCGAGGCCCGCGAGGAGGCTTCCCACCGGATACCCAAGCTGCGCGACCGCGGCCAGAATTCCAAACACCACGACCGTCACCCGGCCCGCGCGCACGCCGATCGACAGCAGCGACGGGGCCGAGGGGTTGTTCTTCGTCCATTGGGACGCCGCGAGGACCTGCCCGGCGATTCCGACCACGCGAAACAGCAGCCAGAAGAACGCCAGCACGAAGCCGGCCTTCAGCGTCTGCACCATGAAGTCCCAAGCCGGCTTGTAGAGTCCCAGGAGCGGCAGCAGCGCATACGCCAGCACGAGGACCCAACCCAGCGCGACCGGCCCGCCGATCAGCGCCACGAACGCGTCGTCCCACTTGGTGTGGGTCTTTCGCGCGGCCCGCGCCGAGACCCGGCGCGTCACGTAGCTCAGCCCATAGCCAACCGCCCAAAGCACCGGAAGCGACAGCAGCACCGCGATCCACTGCCACCAAAGAAGCTCCTTGGGTCCCGGACGAAACAAGGGCTCCGGAAGGTGCTCGCGCAGGAAGCGGTCTTCGAGCCGCTCATACCAGACGTCGACGCGATCGACCGTGCTCGCCGAGAACAGCCAATGCGGGCCATCCCGCCGATAGCGCCGTACAAGGCGCACGGGAGCCGGAATCGTGTCGGTGGGTATGGTTCCCAAGTCCTCGACATCCGGCGGCATCCCGTCCTCGCGGTTTCCCTCGGGATGGCGCGAAAGAAGGTCGAGGTCGATCCACAGAAAGCGATCGAGGACGTAGCTGAGCCGCCGCGCCAGGGCCGGCCCTCTTTCCAGGCGCTCCTTGGGAAGGTCCAGGAAGCGCGCCGCGTCCCCGAACCGGCCCGCGCGGCACAGCATCAGGTACTCGGCGACCGTCGAGCGGGGCGACTCCGGCGAGGTCTCGAGGGTCTCCTCCAAGACCGGCTGGGATCTGGGGGCGGGCGCGCTGAGCCCTGGGATCTCAGGCAGCGAGTCGGGCTTTTGAGGCGCCGCGAACGCGGGGGTTGGGAGGCCGAGGACCGAAAGGCCAACGGCCACCATGGACGCGCGGACGAGGGGCCTCATCGGGCGTGAGGATACTGTCGCACGCGGCCCCCGCCTATAGTCGCCGCCCGTGTCCGTGTCCTGGAATGACCCGAAGGCCCAACCGCAAGCCGGGCGCGAACCGCTCGTCTCGTCGCGGCAGGATCGCGCGTTTTTCGTCTTCAACGCGCTGGTCTCGGGCCTCGCGCTCGCCCTGATCGCGTACCTCCTCATCGTTCGAAGAGGCAGCGGGGACGGCGCGCGGAGCCTGCGTTTCCTGCCCGCGGTCAACGCGGGTTTCAACGGCCTCTCGGCCTGCCTTCTGACCGCCGGCTACGTCGCGATCCAGCGTCGCGCGGTCCAGCTTCACCGGTTCCTGATGGTGTCGGCGTTCGTTTCGTCGGCGCTCTTTTTCGCCGGCTACCTCACCTACCACGCGGTCCACGGAGATACCAGATACGCGGGAGGCGGCCCGCTTCGCGCGGTGTACCTCTCGATCCTCGCGAGCCATGTGCTGCTCTCGATCGCGCTGGTTCCGATGGCGTTCACCGCCCTGTACTTCGCGCTGCGCCGGGCCTTCGCGAGGCATCGGCGGATCGCGCGGGTGCTGTTTCCGATCTGGCTCTATGTCTCGGTGACCGGCGTCGTGATCTTCCTGATGCTCCGAGGCGGCGCGCCCGCGACGCCGTAGGGTCGGAGCTCAGCCGGGAGTCAGCACGCAGGCAACGTCGGTCACGCCGTTGGCCTTGACCTCGACCCCCGAAACCGTGTCGCTCTTGTAGCCCTTCTGGCTGGCGATGACCTCGTAGGTTCCCGCCTTCACCTTTAGCTTGAACACGCCGCCCTGGTCCGTGAGGATCGCCGGCCCGGTCTTCCCCGCGCGGACCGTGGCGCCCTTGACCGGCTTGTTGGTGTTGGCATCGATCACGATGCCCTGGATCGTGCCCTCGTTCTTCGCCTGCGCGAGGGCCGTCGAGCTCGAGACCGCAAGGGCAAGGACCACGGCGATGGCAAGCGCGGCCGCTTCAGCAAAAACGCGGGGGCGCGAAGAAGACTGGTCGGATTCGGACATGTGGATCTCTCGTTGTCTCGTCTTTCGGCGGGGCTGATTACGAGACCGCCGCGGCGAAGGTTACACCCGGCAAGTTCCCTCAGCTGGACCCAAGGCGTTCCGCATGAGACAGGAGCCGATCACGGAGGGACTTGTCGGACCAATCCAGGGCGCCCTGGAAGTAGTCGAGGATGCGGCCACCGGGTCCGACGACCCAGGTCTCGGGGAACTTCCGGGTTCCGAACGCGTTCGCGGCGGCCTTCTCGGGGTCGAGCGCGAGCGGAAGGCCCGCCAATTGATGCTCTGTGAGCCAGGCGTCGACGGTCGCGAAGTCCTTGTCGACCGAGACCGTCAAGAGCTCCAGACGACCCTGGCCTCGGATCGAGCGCTCGTACGCGATCAGACCGGGAAGCTCCTCCACACACGGTGGACACCAGGTCGCCCAGAAATGCACGATCAGAACCTTGCCGTCCGCGGGCCGGAGCTCGCGCCGGGAGCCGTCTCGGTTCGAGACCGAAACCCGCTGAGACGAATTCTCCGAGCGGCGCGGGGGCGCGGGGCGACTCTCCGAGGGCCGGAGCGTGTCCTTGACGAGCGCGCAGAGGCCAATTGTCGCGAGCGCGACCGCGAGGAGCGCGAGGAGCCTTCGGCGATCGATCATCGGGCCCCAACCGCGGCCATGGGCCTGATGGACCTCGCAGCCTCATCGGCGCCCTGCCAGGCCCTCTTCGCCGACGGCTTTGCCGCGGCGCACACGGGCAGGATTGGGCACCTTTCGCAGCGCCGCCTCTCGAAGTCGCGCACGCACTCGGCGAGGATCCCAAGCCGCGAGAGCGACCAGTCGAACGAGGTCGGATCCTGGGGCTCGATCCTGCGAAGCACCGCCGTGGCCTCGCGGGAGGCCAAGAGGTCGGCCGTGGGCCGCCGCGTCAGGCCGAGATAGAGCGAAAAGCGGTGGACATGTGTGTCGAGAGGCAGGAGGAGCCGCGCGGGCGTAAGCCCTTCGGCCCTCCAGAGCCCGAGGTCGAGATCGGACCTTCCCTGGGTTTCACCGTCCGCGCCGCGAATCATCCAGCGGAGAAAGAGGTGTGCGCGCTTGCAAGCTCCACCGGCCTCGGGCGAAGGCAAGAGGAACCGCACCCCCCGTGAGAGGGCCCCGCGGGCTCCCGCGCTCTCGCGAAGCGATTCGAAAAAGCCGGACAGCGCCGGGATGTAGTCGTCCGAGCCACGGCCCGTCTCGGCGAGCTTCTCAAGAAACAGGGCCTCGAGAGACCCGTGGGTTCGGAGCGCGAAGAGGAACGTCTCAAGCTCAGGACCTCGCACCCAGCGATGGGCGAAGTCCGCGAGAGAGGCGATCGGCGACCCGTTCCAGGACCTGAGAAACCTCGCGGGAGAAGGCCCAAGCGCCCGGAGAATCCGCTCCATCGACGCCTTGATTGAGGCCACCCGCCCGAACGCGAACGACGCCGCCAGAAACGCCACCACCTCGCGGTCCGCCCGATCTTCGAACCGGCTTGGAAACAGGAGCGGATCCGAGGCCAGGCGCTCTCCGCGCCAGGTCTCGCGAAGCTCGCGAAGACGTTCGCCCAGGAGAGGCAGGTCGAGGTTCCGGCGGCCGCCGCGCCTCGGAATCGTCTTCGCCACGTTCACGCGGTCGAAGAGTACCAGGCTCGATCCCGACAAGGACCGGTCCCATGAAGGCCGCGCGCGCTACGATCGCGCCCGTGAAACGCAACTCCAGAAAGAACGCGGGCGATCCCGCCGAAGATGCCGAGGCGAAGGACGCGAAGGGCGCGAATGCCGATGTCGCCTCCGCCGAGAAGCCCTCGAACGGCAAGTCGATCCTGGTGGGTGTCTTCGGCAACCGGGTCTCGCGTGCCGAGGCCGAGGATCACATCGACGAGCTGGCCCGCCTCGTCGACACCGCGGGCGGTACCGTGGTCGCGCGGACCCTCCAGGAGCGCGCCACGCCCGACGCCGCCACCTTCGTCGGCAAGGGCAAGGTCGAGGAGATCGCCGAGTTCGCAAGAGCCCAGAACGTCGGATGGACGGTCTTCGACGACGAGCTCACCCCCTCACAGATCAAGAACCTAGAGAAGGCGCTTCCCACCTATGTTCTCGACCGCTCCAGCGTGATTCTCCAGATCTTCGCCTCGCGCGCGCGAAGCCGCGAGGCCATCACGCAAGTCGAGCTCGCCCGGCTGGAATATCTCCTGCCGCGCCTCTCCGGCTCGACGGCGGGCCTGGCCCAGCAGCGCGGCGGTGGGGCGTTTCGCGGCGGCGCCGGCGAGAAGAAGCTGGAGCTCGACAAGAGAAAGCTCCGGCGCCGCATCGCCACGCTCAAGGAAGACCTCAAGCGAATTGAGACCAGCCGCAACGTCCAGCGCCGCGGACTCCGCCGGGTCGCGACGGTCGCGCTCGTCGGCTACACCAACGCGGGCAAGACCACGCTCTTCAACCGGTTGACCTCGTCCAGGGAGTTCGCCGAAGACCGCCTGTTCGCAACGCTCGACCCGCGTCACGCGCGCCTCCACGGCGTGGAAGGCCGCGCGATCGTGCTGACCGACACGGTCGGCTTCCTGCGCAAGCTTCCTCACTCCCTCGTCGCATCCTTCAAGTCGACCCTGACCGAGGTCGAGGACGCGGACCTCCTGGTGCACGTCGTCGATGCCTCGTCGCCCCAGGTCGAAGAACAGCGGAGAGTCGCGGAGTCGGTGCTGGAGGAGCTTGGGGTTCCCAAAGACCACGTCCTTCTCACATACAACAAGGTCGACAAACCCATAGTCGAAGCTGCCGAGCCGGGCGTCCTGCGCATCTCGGCCAAGACCGGCGACGGCCTTCCCGAGCTTCGAAAGGCCATTGTGGAGAAGCTCCTGGCCTTGGGCGTCAACATACCCTTCTACGGCGCGCCGCACGCCGCGGCCGCGGCGGCCCTCGCCACAAGCGGTACATAGTCGAGCGTAGCCGATGAGCATCCGCGCCGCCGTCATTCCCGCGCCCGGCCTGCCCGTCGAGATACGCGAGTTCGAAGAGCCCAAACCGGAACCGGGAGCGGTCCTGCTGAGAACGCTCGCGGCCGAAGTCTGCGGCACCGACGTTCATCTGTGGCACGGACGCCTCGCGGGCGTGCCGTACCCGCTTCTGCCGGGCCACGTCAGCGTCGGAGCCGTGCAATCCACGGGCGGCGATGTCCGCGACGTCGACGGACGCGTTCTGTCGCCGGGAGACGAGGTTACGTTCCTGGACGTCCACGAGACCTGCCACAACTGTTGGTATTGCCTGGTGGCGAAGGCCTCCACAAGATGCCCAAGTCGCAAGGTGTACGGCATTACGTACGGAGCGAAAGACGGCCTGCTGGGCGGCTGGAGCGAGCGGATCTACCTGAAGCCCGGCGTCAAGATCGTCTCACTGAGAGCCGGCGTGACGCCCTCAGAATGGATCGCCGGCGGATGCGGCCTCCCGACCGCCCTCCACGCCATCGACCGCGGCGAGATCCGCCTGGGTGATCGCGTGTTGATCCAGGGAGCGGGCCCCGTAGGCCTCAACGCGATTGTGCTCGCATTGGCAAGCGGCGCGGGCTGGGTCGGGGTCGTGGACTCGGTTCCGGCCCGTCTGGAGACCGCCAGGCTCCTGGGAGCCGACACCACATTCGCACTGTCAAATGACACGGTCCGCGACGTGAAGTCCGCGACCTCCGGCCGGGGCGCCGATCTCGTCATTGAGGCAACAGGCAATCCGGCCGCGGTCCCACAAGGCTGCGAGCTCACAAGAGACGGTGGCCGTTACGTCATTGTGGGCCACTACACCGACGGCGGAACGACTCCGATCAACCCCCACACGCACATCAACAAGAAGCACCTGGAGATCCGCGGCTGCTGGGGCTCCGATCTCTCCCACGTGTACCGGGCCATGGATGTCATGGCGCGCTTTGGCAAACGGTTTCAATGGGAAGAGATCGTGACCGGAACGTATGGCCTGGCGGAGGTTGGACACGCTCTGCAGGATGTCGAGACGAGGCGGGTTGTGAAGGCGGTGATCGTGCCATGAGAAGGGTCCCTCCACACAAGGATCGCAAGACCTGCTAGAACGGGCCTTCCGCACATGAGGTGCGGAAGGAGGTGCCCTATGAAAAGGTCCTGGTACGCCATGATGGCCCTCATCGCAGGGTCAGCTATCGCGAATCCCGCCGCTTCACAGACTTTCAATACCGTCCTGACCGGAGCAGCGGAGGTCCCAACGGCCGGCTCGCCCGACGGGACCGGCCTTGCGACGGTCAGTCTGAGCGGCACGACGCTCACCTATTCGATCTACGTCAAGGGGATCGGCGCCCCGACCCTCTCCCACATTCACCAAGCCCCCGCCGGCACCCCAGGGGGCGTCGTGGTGAACCTGGCCTCGGCCGCTGGCTTCACCAACGGGCTCGCCACGGGAACCGCGACCATCACGTCCGACCTCGCCAGCGCCATCGTCGCGAACCCGTCCGGCTTCTACGTCAACGTCCATACCGCCGATTTCCCATCGGGTGCCCTCCGTGGCCAGCTCGCCGCCGGTCCGACCAACACGGTCGGCTTCAGCCAACTGGATGTCAGCGCGCCCAACAGCGTCACGTACGGCACCGCGCTGACGGGCGCGGGCGAGGCGCCAGGCAACGGCGCGACATCGGGGGGCGGATTTGCGGTCGTCACGATAAGCGGGACCACGCTGAGTTACACGATTCTCACGAGCGGCCTCCCGGGACTCAACAACGCGCACATCCACCGGGGCACGGCCGGAGTCTCGGGCCCGGTCGTCGTTCCCTTCAATCCGACATTCAACAACGGCTTCGCGGCCGGGACCCTCACGACGACTCCCGCGCTCGCGACCGAGATTCTCGCGAATCCCTCGGGCTTTTATGTGAACGTTCACAGCACCGAGTTCCCAGCCGGCTCGGCGCGTGGCCAAGTCGATCCAGGACCTCCTCAAGTCGTGTATCTCCCGACGGTCGTCAAGGCGGAGGGCCTCAACGGTGCCCGTTTCGTTTCCGATTTGAGAATACTCAACCCAACCGGGCTCCCCGCGACCGTTCTCATGGATTACTACGAATCGTCCCCCACAGGCTTGGCCGGCCCTACGGCCACGACAAGCCTCGCCGTTCCACCGGGCTCCCAGGCCGTCGTCGGCGATGTCCTGGGGATGCTCTTCTCGACGAGCGGAACCGGCGCGCTTCGCTTGACGTCCAATCAACCCGTCGTCGTACGGTCCCGGATCCTGAACATGCTGGCCGGAGGCGGAACCACTAGTGTGCTCGTGCCTGGCGTGACCGTGAGGGAGGCCCGGACCGCCGGCAACCTGCCGCTCCTCTCAAACGCCTCGAGCAGCGACATCCAGGCCAAGAGGGGCTTCCGGACCAACTTGGGCTTCTTCAACCCAGGCCCCGCCACCAACATCACGTTCCGGGCCGTTCGCAACGACGGAACCCTAATCGCCAGCTCCGTAGTCAACGCCGCATCGTTCGCGAGGGTTCAAGCGGCGGTCTTCAACCTCATCACGGCCGCGGAAGCCGATCGCGCTCAGGACAATTTCTACGTCACCTTTACGTCCGGCACTCCTGTCTTCGTCTACGCCACGACGAATGACAATGCCACCGGCTCGGGCATCTACCAAGACGCCGCGCCGGCCCGATAGGAGATCTCTCTCAAACGCCCTTCTCGTGTCGCGGCCCGGACTACGTGTTCGGGCCGCGACTTGGAATTGGACCACCCCTCACGTCTTCGGCGGCCCCTCCTCGCGCACCGTACCTTGCAGCTTCTTCTTCAGCAGCTCGTACGCGGAGACCGCATCTCTGTAGTTTGGGTGCGGGTGGCCCGCCGACTTTTCGAAGGCCTGGAGGATCTCGAGGGCGCGCCTGAGGAGCCGCTCCGCCTCCAGCAGACGGTCGGTGCCCGCGTAGAGCTGGCCGAGGTTTTGGAGTGCCGTCGAGACTCGCGGGTCCAGCGGCCCGAAGCTTGTCTCCTGGATCACCAGCGCACGCCCCATCAAGACCTCGGCCTCCTCCAGCCGCCCCGTCCGCAAGAGGACCTGAGCCAGGTTGTTGATATCGCGAGCCACATTTGGGTGATCGGGCCCAAGGGACGCCTCGTCGATCGCCAACGCCCGCCGCAGGAGTGGTTCCGCTTCCGTCGCGCGGTCGACGCTCTCCAGCAACGCGCCCAGATTGCTCAATCTCGTCGCCACCATGGGGTCCGAGGGACCGAACCTTGCCTCATCGACAGCCAGCGCACGCCGGAAGAAGACCTCCGCCTCCGCCTCGCGGCCTGTGCGCATCAGGATCTCCGCGAGGTTGTTGTAGAGCGTTGAGGGCATCAGATCGTCCCGCCCCGGCAGGGCGTCGCGAATCGCCAGGGCCCGTCGCAGCAAGGGCTCCGCTTCGGAATAGCGGCCGATCCCCTGGAGCAGCAGACCCACGTTGGTCAAACTCCGGACCAGGTTCCCCTGATTGGGCTTCGTCTGTTTCTCGTCGATTGCCAAGGCGCGCCGCAGAAGCGGCTCCGCCTCCGCCGCACGGCTCATCGGCTGGAGAAGCATGCCCAGGTCGCTGAGCTCGCTGGTGATGTTTGGGTGGTGCGGCCCGAAGAGCTTTTCTTTGATCGCGAGCGCCCGCCGCATGACGGGCTCCGCCTCCACAAAGCGGTTCATGATCTGGAGGAGCCGGCCGAGGCTTGTGAGGTCAAAGGAGACGACCTCGCTATTGGGGCCAAATCGCTTTTCGTCGATCGCGAGGGCCCGCCGCAAGAGAGGCTCCGCTTCGGAAAGGCGATTCGTCGTCAACAGAACGCGGCCCAGGCTTGACAAATCCCGCGAGAAAGTCGCGTCCTCGGGACCCGCGGTTCTCTGGTCGATTTCGAGGGCCCGGCGCAGCAGCGGCTCCGCCTCGGCCAAGCGATTCCTCCCCTCCAAGAGCTCCGCCAGGCTGCTCAGGCGGGCGGCGACAAACGGGCCGCCGGGCCCGAAGGTCATCTCGTCGATCGCGAGCGCTCTCCGCTTGGCGACCTCGGCCTCATCCAGCGCGCCCAGCTGTTGCAACGTGTTCCCAAAAAACGTCCAAAGCGTGCCGTCCACGGGTCGTGCCTCGACGGCCTTTCGGAAGAAGGCGGCGGCGTCCTCGTACCGGCCCTCCTCACAATGAGCCACGCCACGATAACGGAAGACCGCGGCCTGTTCGTCCGGGTCCTTGGGCGAGACGTCCTTCAGCAGCTCCAAGACCGCGGACGGCGTGCCCGTCAGAAACGTGAATGCCCAACGCCCTTGTCTCTCGGCGTCCTCGCCGAAGGCTCGAAGGGCCGGCACGACCTGTTCCGGTTTCAGGCCGAAAGCGGCCGCCGTCTCGTCCCGGAGTCGGAGACGGTCGGGCTGGCGATAGCCGCGTGCGAGGGCGAGCGACGCCAGGACGTGCCCCGAGATCTGATAGACGTCACTCCGCGGCATCAGCGTGACGCGCGCCGCGGCATTCCCAGCGGGAACCTTGATAGTGGGCTCGATGAGGAACCACTTCTCGGTCCGCGCGGGGTCAGGAAGCAGCGCGATCTTGATCCTCTCGCCGACCTTCGCCCCGGCGGGCAGCGCGAGCTCAATCTGTCCTGCGGCGTTGGACCTCTCCGTCCATTTGCCGTTGAGCTCGAACCGAAAGCTCGGGAGCGGCGTACCGCGCGGGTTGCTCACAATCAGAAGGGCCTGGCCTGGGTTTGCGGCGGAGAGGACGGTCGTCGTGAGGGCCACCAGAACACAGAGCACGCGGTTTCTCATCGTTTCTCCTTGAGCACGGCCGTGCACATGCCGGGGTGAGTGTAGTAGCAAAGGGCAACGGGTGTCGCTCGCCCTGTCTTGAGCGGGAGACCATTGGGCATTGGTCTCGATTCCTCTATTGCTGCTCCGCCTCCACTCTCTCGAAGATTCCGCGTGTCAGATCCTTCCTCACGTTGTTCCAGTCGAAGTACATCCCGTTCATCGCGATGTAGGAACCCGCCGGCAGCGTCTGGGCGAATGCCAACGCGGCCCCCAGGTTGAAGAGACCATCCGAGCTTCCAAATGCGTAGGGCACCATCGCGCCGGTCAGCACAATCGTCTTGTCGAGCTCGGCCTGGCCGAGCGCTCGGGCGGTCTGGGCCATGGTGTCGGTGCCGTGCGTGATCAGGATGTGGCGCTCCTGAGCCTGCCGACAGGTCTCGACAATGACTCTCCGGTCCTCGTCGTCCATTTGCAGGCTGTCTTTCATCATGAGGATCTGGGTCTCGATCTCGAGAAGGCAACGCCCCAGGCGGAGCATCTCGTCCACGTGCGTGGTCTTGAAGAACAGCTGGCCCGTCAGCTCGTCGTATTCCTTGTCGAAGGTGCCGCCGGTGATCAGGAGGCGCACTTTCATCGAATTCACTTGGTCGTGAGCTTCCGCAGGGCCGCTTCGGTCGCCACAAGGAGCGCCTCGGGCCCGACCGGGGCTCCGGTGGCGTTCTTCATCCACAGGTCCGGCGTCAAACGGCCGGCCTTGGCAACCCGTTCGAACTCGGTTCCCAACGCGCCCGCCTTCTTCATCTGCGCCTCGATCTGAAACGCGATCATGTGCCCAAGCGGGTAGTCGGGAAGATAGAGAAACGAGTCGATCATGTGGGAGTAGATTCCGAGAAGGACCACATCCCGCCGCCCGAGGACCTTCGCGTAGTAGCGGTTCCAGAGATCCCGCGCGAGGCGCAACGTCGCCTCCTTGAGGTCGGCCGGTGTGGCGTCGGGATGCTCATACATGTAGCGCCACACGCCGATGTCGACGAGGGCCACGCCCGCGATCTCGAACGTGCTCCAGAACGAGTTGAGCGTCTTCATCGCCTCGGTTGTCTCGTCGGGCTTCGAAAGGCCCAGAAGCTCGAGGTCGTGCGCCTGGAAGACGAACGCGAGAGCCTCGGTGAACGCGTTGTTGGGGACGCCGGAGAGGAGCGTGTGGTCGATGTCGCGCAGAGAGAACGTCTGCTCGACGTTGTGCCCCATCTCGTGGACCGCGATGTTGAAGCCCTTGAAGTTCATCCCGTCCTTCTCGACGCGGGTCCTCAAATGCGCCGGCGAATCGCGGCGCCCTCCTCCCCAGGCGTGGCCGGATCCGCGGGCCGGGTCCACCACGATGTTGTCGGCCAGGGACGCGGCGCGCTCGGGGGAGAAGCCCAACTTGACAAGCAGGTTGGGCATGTCCCTCTTGTAGGCGTCCGCGGTCGGATAGCGCTTCTTGACAATCGCGTCGAGCTCTTCCTCCGAGTACGTGCCCCGGGGCTTGAACCCGCTGTACCAGACGTCGAAGGGCTCCAGCGGACGCCCCAGGCGCTTCTCGATCAGCTTGGCGACCTCTAGCACCAGGGGCGACGCGAGGACAGCCTCCAGCATCGCCACGAAGCGCGCCTCGGGAATCTGGCGGTCCTCCTCGAAGCGGCGGTGAATGAGCGTGGGCGCGGTCGGGGAGTAAGGATCCACGCGGCGCGCGGCCGTAAAGCATCCGAGGAGCCGGGCGTAGCGGGTGTCCGGCTCGACCTCGCTCGACGCGGTCAACCCGGCCGGCGGAGGAGCGTCCGAGTCCTTCGAGGTCGTCAGCGACACCCGGTTGGTGACCGGGTCCCAGTCGAGATGGGGGCTATTCACCACCGCGGCGGGTATGGTCTGGGTGACGATCCGCTCCATGACCTTCTGAATCATGCGCTGGCGGGAAAGACCCTCCGTAACGTTTGTGTTTGTGTAGTCCGCCTTAATCTGATCCCTGAGGTTCCAGTGCGAGAGCAGGCGCAGCTTGGGCGGAAAAAGCCGCGCGCCGCGCGCGTCCACGAGGTGGTGCATCCAGATGTTGTATTCGGCGATGTAGCGGGCCGCCGCCGATGCGGCGTTGGCAAGCGCGAGGTTGACGTCCGCGGGAACGCGCTTGGCAAACCGGTCCGCGAGACGCGCCTCGGCCCACTGTCGCCGCGACCATGTCGCGCCCTTCTCGAGGCGTTCGGACAGCGTCGACAACGGGAAGTTCAGAAGCACCGTGAACGCGATCTTGTTGTCAAAGAGGTCGTCCAGCACGTGCGCGCCGGGGTCGTAGCCCGCCAGGACCTCGTCGAACGGGTGAATGTCCCCAAGATCGAGGTCGGACTGCCGCCTAACGTCCCTCGTGATGTCGAGAAGGTGCCCGTCCAGGGACTCCAGCACGAACTCCATCCGCGAGAACAGGGCGTCGCGGGTGGCTTCGCTTGCGGCGAAGTTCCGCTTGGCAAAGGCGGCGAAGGTCGCGGCGTCGCCGTCCGTCTCGCGCCACAGGGTCGCGACCTGGCGCAGGCCCTGGGACAGCCGCCCACGGATCGACTCGCCGTGCATCCTTGTCAACTCGGTTTCCAATTGGGAGATGGTGTCCTTGAGAGTATCTTGCATGCCGTGCCGTGTGGAAGAGGCTCCCGGCGTCGAGGGTACCGCGGCGGCCAGGACGGCCCGAGACGCGAGCCCCGCGCACAAGAGACCGGTCACGAAAAAACCCGCGAGCCACGCGTTCGCCTTGCCCTTCATTCCAACCTCCGGGGGCGAGTCTACCTCATGAAGGTGCACCGCCTCAGGCCGTGCGGTACGATCCTGGGCGTTTGGACGCCAGCGCCACCGCGCGCCCGCGGAAGGACAGAGGAGTGCCATGAACGGTGAGAACAAGGAAGACCCCCGCGAGGAGAGAGCCGGCCTGGAAGAAGGCCATGCGGAGCACCGCGATCGGGTTCACGAGGCCTTCGACGCGCTTCACGAGGAGCTCGGCGATCGCGTCTCGGGCGACGCGAAAGAGGCCATGGAGAAGCTCCGGGACGCCGCCGCGAGGCGTGACGGCGAGAGCGCCCGCGAGCGCCTTTCCGAGGTGCGGGGCCAATACGGCTGGCTCTATGCGGAGATGACCAAGCACCCGCAGCTCGCGGCGCTCATCGACGAGCTGGCCCTGTGGGGGTTCTGACCGCGGGCGAAGGCCCGGAGCTCGCGGTCTCCTGCCTCGGCCTTCGCAAGCGCTACGCGGACGTGGTCGCGGTCGACGGCCTGGATCTCTCCGTTCGGCGGGGCGAGTGCTTCGGGCTCCTTGGGCCGAATGGAGCGGGCAAGACCACAACGATCGAGATCTTGGAGGGCCTCACCGAGCCGGACGAGGGGGTCGTCGAGCTCTTGGGGTCTTCTTGGGTGAAGGACGGCGACCGCCTGCGCGAGCGGATCGGCGTGTCGCTTCAGGAGACCCAACTCATCGAGAAGCTGACGGTCATCGAGACCCTGCGCCTGTTTCGCTCGTTCTACAAGTCGGGCCGCGAGGTGGAGGAGATCCTGTCCCGGCTGTCCCTCGACGAGAAGCGCGTGGCGCGGGTGGGCTCCCTTTCCGGCGGGCAACGCCAGCGCCTGTCGGTCGCGTGCGCGCTCGTGGGGGATCCCGAGATCCTGTTCCTCGATGAGCCCACGACCGGCCTCGATCCTCAAAGCCGCCTTCAACTGTGGGACGAGATTGGGCGCTTTCGCGAGAAGGGCGGGACCGTGCTCCTCACCACGCATTACATGGACGAAGCCGAGCGGCTGTGCGACCGGGTCGCGATCGTGGACCATGGCCGCGTGATCGCGCTGGGAACGCCGCGGGAGCTGATCGCCTCGCTGCATGCCGCGAGCGTTCTGGAGTTCGACTCACAACCCGGGCTCGCCCTGGAATCGCTCATAAGCCTGCCCGGCGTGGTCGACTGTCACCGCCGTGGCGAGGTTTGGGCGCTCGGCGTCGCCTCGCTCGTGGAGACCGTGCCGGCCCTTCTCGAGAGGATCGATCAACTGGGCGCGCGGCTTGTGCACTTGTCGACGCACCGGGCGACCCTCGAGGACGTCTTCGTCGCGCACACGGGGCGGGCCCTTCGGGAGGACGCATGAGCGGCTCGTCGACTCGCAACGAAGGGCGCCTTCGCCCGGCGCTCTTCGAGCTGACCCTCTACCGGCTGCGGGAGATCTTTCGCGAGCCTGAGGCCCTGTTCTGGGTGTTCGCCTTCCCTGTCCTTCTCTCGATTGTCTTGGGTTTCGCGTTTCGCGAGAAGCCGCCGGAGCGGATTCCAATCGGCGTCGTGGGGGCTCCGGGGGCCCAAGCAGGCGGCGCGGGTGCCGAATCCCCGCGGGCACACAAGCTGGCGCACGGACTTGCCAAGTCCCCCCTCCTCTTGCCACGCGTATTCGAACCGGACGAGGGTGACGAGGCGCTCCGGGCGGGCCGGATCTCGCTCTTGATCCGGGTCGGTGAAGCCGTGACGTTTGCCTTTGACGAGACGCGCCCGGATTCGCTCAACGCGCGTCTCGCCGCCGAGGACGCCCTTCAGCGTGCCGAGGGGCGACGCGACGCCCTCACCGTGCACACCGAGAAGGTGACCCAGAAGGGCTCGCGTTACATCGACTTTCTCATCCCGGGCCTCATCGGCCTCAACCTGATGGGAACCGGCGTGTGGAGCCTGGCCTTCTCGATCACCAACGCGCGAGGCCGAGGGGTTCTCAAGCGCTTGGTGGCGACGCCAATGACCCGGCTTAGCTACATGGCGGGCCAGATCCTCGGCCGCTTGGTGTTCCTGATCCCCGAGGTCGGCGTGTTACTTCTTTTCGGCTTTCTGGCATTCGACGTCCACGTTCACGGCTCGCTCTTCACGTTTGCCTTCGTCTGCCTCGTGGGCGCGATCGCATTTTGTGGGATCGGCCTCCTG
>WBZQ01000609.1_pt1 | contig 27847 bp, 25 predicted proteins | sample 5204251 | NCBI WGS metagenome assembly WBZQ01 (sample SAMN12412402, study PRJNA552823) | activated sludge metagenome | isolation source: activated sludge from nitrification reactor of wastewater treatment plant... | place: USA: Virginia | collected 2017-09
CTTTTCTGCGCGGTCCGCGCAGTCTTCTTCTCGGGGTCGGTTGTCTTCTCGGGATCCGGATCCGCTGGGGACCCGCTGGCTTCGGATTTCTTACCGCCGGACTTCCTGGCTTTTTTCCCGCCGTCGGAACCCTTGGGCGAGCGGTTGAATCCACGTTCGCGGGCCACCTCGGCGAGCAGTTCCCGGAGCTGGCGGCGGCCCCGGTGCAGCCGCGACATGACCGTCCCGATGGGGGTGTCCATGATCTCGGCGATCTCCTTGTACGGCAGACCTTCGACGTCGGCGTAGTAGACGGCCATCCGGAAGTCCTCCGGCAGCGCCTGCAGCGCCTGTTTGATCTCGTCGTCGGGCAGCGCGTCGAGGGCCTCGATCTCGGCCGAGCGCAGCCCCGACGAGGTGTGCTCGGCCGTGGCGGCGAGCTGCCAGTCGGTGATCTCGTCGGTGGGATACTGCGCGGGCTGGCGCTGCTTCTTGCGGTACGAGTTGATGTAGGTGTTGGTGAGGATGCGGTACAGCCACGCCTTGAGGTTGGTGCCGTCGCGGAACGAGGCGAACGCGGTGTACGCCTTGATGTAGGTCTCCTGGACCAGGTCCTCGGCGTCGGCCGGGTTGCGGGTCATCCGCAGTGCGGCGCCGTACATCTGGTCGAGCAGCGGCAGTGCGTCCCGCTCGAACCGGGCGGTGAGGTCGGCTTCCGATTCATTCGGGTCGGCACGGCGCGGCGCGGAATCCACGTTGTCGTGGCCGTCCACCTCCTCCGGTGAACTGTGTGTCGCGCCCGAATCCGAGTCAGCCACTGCGATCCCTTCGATGTCGACCGGGGGCACCGGCGTCTGTGGCGCGGTGAGCACCTGGCGGAACTCGATGTGCCCACGCAGCGTGCCGGAGCGCCCACTGCTGTCGGACAAGCTTACCGACGGCACCTGTCCGGCGGGTGCGTCCGGGGCGACTGACACGTCGCCGTAGGCTCGGGTGAGCAGGTTGGGGCTGACGCTCACGGCTTCGACCTTTCCGCTGTCGGCATGGGCAAGTGACATGAGTTGCCAACATAGTTTCGTGGGAGTTTGTTCCGTATGCCCGCAGCTCCGTGACGCCGGTTCCGTGACACCATGGACGCATGTGCGGACGTTACGCGGTGACCACCGATCCGGCGAAGCTCGCCGCCGAGATCGACGCGGTCAACGAGGTTCCCGACGTCGGTGACGGCACGGAATCGGCCACGCCGTCGCCAGGCGTCAACTACAACGTCGCTCCCACCACCTCGGTGATGACCGTCGTCAAACGGCACGACCACGAGTGTCCCGACGACGATCCGCGGCTGCGGATCCGCGCGATGCGCTGGGGTCTGGTGCCGTCGTGGTCGAAGGAACCGGGCAAGGGGCCGTTGCTGTTCAACGCCCGCGCCGAGACTGCGGCGCAGAAGAGTTCGTTCCGGTCGTCGGTGAAGTCGTACCGCTGCCTGGTGCCGATGGACGGCTGGTACGAGTGGAAGAAGGGCCCGCCCGACGTCAAGGGCAAGCCGACGAAGATCCCGTTTTTCATGTCACCGCGCGACGGCACCCGGCTGTTCATGGCCGGGCTGTGGTCGGTGTGGCACGCCAAGGACGACAGTGGCAAAGAGGGCGGGGCAGTTCCTCCGCTGCTGAGCTGCTCGATCCTGACCACCGACGCCGTCGGCAAGCTGACCGAGGTCCACGACCGGATGCCGCTGATCATGCCGTTCGACCATTGGGACCGCTGGCTGGACCCCGACCATCTGGCGCCGAGCGCCCTGTTCCGCGCACCGACCGAGGAAATCGCCGACGCCATCGACATCCGCGAGGTGTCGCCGCTGGTCAACCGTGTCGCCAACAACGGTCCGGAGCTGTTGGCCGAGGTGCCTAACCGCTAGTCGCGGCGGTAGATGTTCTCGTATTCGCTGCGGGTGTCGGCCTTGCGCCGGTCCCGGGACTCGTTGACCAGGTCGGGGTCCAGGCCGTTGCTGTGCAGCAGATGCCGCCGGTACACCCTCATCAGCGCGAACTGGAAGTAGATCAGCGGCAGCAGCAGAAGCAGCATCATGCACAGCCGGATGATCAGTGGCCCCGGCACGAACGCGAACGCGATCAGGATCGGGATCAGCGGCAGGATGCCGCGGATGAAGTACCGGCGGGCGTTGCCCGGTCCGACGACGTCGTTGCGCACCCACTCCCGCATCCCGTCCGGCAGCGGACGGCCCAGCAGATACTTGACGCGCTGGATCAGGGACGGTTGCGTAGCGGACATACCCCCCATGATCGCACGCCCCGAAAACATCAGGCCGCCACCAGGACGACCACATGTTTGGCCGCGCGGTGAGATCAGGCGCAGCGCCCGTTCTGGAGCGACGACACGCGAGCGAGGAACGAGCCCGCGTGGCGGAGTGAAGAACGGGAAGGAGCGGAGCCTGATCTCACCGCAAATCCAGCACAGCGGCCCCGTCGAAAGCGCCGGCCTTGAGATCCCGTAGCGCCTGGTCTGCTTGGTCGAAGGGGTAGGTGTGGGTGGTGGCGCGCACCCCGTGGCGGGCGGCGAGTCGGAGGAATTCGCGGCCGTCGGCGCGGGTGTTGGCGGTGACGGACCGGATTTCTTTCTCGTAGAACAGTTCTCGTTCGTAGTTGAGCGGCGGGGTGTCGGTGAGGTGGATGCCGGCGATCGAGAGGATGCCGCCGCGGTCGAGGGCGCGCATGGCGACGGGTACGAGTTCGCCGACGGGGGCGAAGGTGATGGCGGCGTCGAGTGGTTCGGGTGGTTCGTCGTAGGCGTCTCCGGCGGATGCGGCGCCGAGGGACAGTGCCAGGTCGCGGGCCTGTTGTCCGCGGGTCATGACGTGGACGGTGGAACCGAGGGCGATGGCGAGCTGGGCGCACAGGTGGGCGCTGCCGCCGAAGCCGTAGAGGCCGAGCCGGGCGGGCATGGTGCCGGGTTCGCGGCGGGCGCGTTTGAGTGCGCGGTAGCCGATGATGCCTGCGCAGAGCAGTGGTGCGGCGGCGACGTCGTCGAGGCCGTCGGGGATGCGGTAGGCGTAGGCGGCGGGGACGGTGGTGTATTCGGCGTAGCCGCCGTCGGTGTCCCAGCCGGTGTAGGTGGATGCGGCGCACAGGTTTTCGTCGCCGCTGCGGCAGTGGCGGCAGGTTCCGTCGGTGTGGTGCAGCCAGGCGACGCCGACGCGGTCACCGATGCTGAATCCTTCTGCGCTGGGGCCGGTTTCGGCTACCTCGCCGACGATTTCGTGCCCGGGGGTGACGCCGGGCCGGTGGACGGGCAGGTCACCCTCGGTGACGTGCAGGTCGGTGCGACACACCCCACAGACGCGGACTCTGACGAGGAGTTCGCCGGGTCCCGGTGTGGGCGTGGGTTTGTCGACGAGGCGCAGTGGGGCGGCGCCGTTTCTGTCGATCGGCCCTGGCTCGGTGACTGACCACGCTCGCATGCAGTCCAGCGTATGCCCGGTGGGCGGCGGAGGCGAGGGGCTCAGGGCATGTCGGGGTTCTCAGGGCATGTGGGGGGTGGACCTGTGAGCGCGTCGATGAGTGCGGTGAACCGGGGGTGGCCGTCGAGGTCGTCGACGAGGACAGCCGTGCCGGTGTCGTCGGCGAGCGGGATGCGCCAGTTGGGGTATTGGTCGCCGGTGGTGCCGGGCTGGTTCTGGATGCGCCGCTCCCCCACGGCGTCGACGAGGGCGACGCTGAGCAGGATGGACGGGCTGCGGGCGATGAGCCGGTACAGCGCCGCGACGGTGCCGGGGTTGACGAGTTCCGCGTCGTCGGTGAGCAGTCCGCGATCGACGGCGAGCTGGAGGATGGCGTCGCGGTCGCGGGCGTCGCGGGCCCGTTCGGCCTCTTCACCGGTTTCGAGGAGACCGAGCTGTGAGCGCAGCGCGATGTGGTCGCCGGCGAGGTAGCCGAGGGTGGGCGGCAGGTCGTGGGTGGTGACCGCGGTCAGGCACAGCGCCCGGTACTCCTCGGGCGGGATCGGTGCGTACGGGCCGTGCTCGAACCACAGGATGGAGGTGCCGAGGATCCCCCGATCACGCAGAGTGTCCTGCACAACCGGCTCGAACACACCGAGATCCTCACCGATCACGACGGCCCCGGCTCGTTGCGCTTCGAGGGCGAGGATGCCGATGAGGGCGTTGTGGTCGTAGCGCACGTAGGCGCCGCCGGAGGGCGGGTTGCCGTCGGGGATCCACCACAGCCGGAACAGGCCGAGGATGTGGTCGACGCGGACGCCGCCGGCGTGCCGGAGGATGGTGCGCAGCATGTCCCGGTAGGGCGCGTATCCGGCTGCGGCGAGCCTGCGGGGATGCCAGGGCGGTTGGCTCCAGTCCTGGCCCTGCTGGTTGAAGCCGTCGGGCGGGGCACCGACGCTGACCCCTTGGGCGAGTGTGTCTTTGAGTGCCCACGCGTCGGCGCCGGTGCGGTTGACGCCGACGGCGAGATCGGCGATCACCCCGACGGCCATCCCGGATTCTCGCGCCGATGTGTCGGCGGCGGCGAGTTGCTCATCGCAGATCCATTGCAGCCAGCAGTGGAAGTCGATGCGGCCGGCGAGCTTGGATACCTTGCGCGCCAACCTGTCCGGATCGTCGAGCCGGACGGGCCAGCGGTCGGTGCGGGCGCCGTATCGCTCGGCGAGTGCGCACCAGGTGGCGAACCGGACGAGCCCCTCGCCTTCCCGTTCCCGGAACGCGGCGAAATCCCCGGCCCGCTCACCGCCGATCCCGAGGTCGTAGATCTTGTTGAGCCACAGCAGTTTCAACCGGTAGGGCTTGTTGCGTTTGATCTTTCCGGCCGACGTGTTGACCGGCTCGAATTCCGTGGCGACCTTGGCGAGTTTCTTGCGCAGCCCTTTGGGTAGTCGCGCGGCCTCGGGAATGTCCTGCACCCGGATGTAGAGCGGGTTGACGAACCGCCGGGTGGTGGGCAGGTAGGGCGAATCCTCCACCGGCGGTATGGGTTCGGCGGCATGCAGCGGGTTGATCTGCACGAAGTCGGCGCCGTGTCCGGTGCCGGCGATCTCGCAGATCCGGGCCAGGTCGCCGAGGTCGCCGACGCCCCAGGATTGCCTCGAGCGGGTGGAGTACAGCTGGATCGCCAGCCCCCAGCGTTGCCGGCCTCCGAGGGCGTCGGCGGTGGTCAACCGTGCGGGGGTGACGATGAGCGGCGCCTCGACGGTGTGGTCGCGGGCCGGGTTGTGCGCGTGCAGCGTGTGATAGCCGATGCCGAGGTCGGTGGGGACGATGAAACTCGCCCGACCGGTCAGTACCCCGTCGATCTCACGCGGATCCACCCAGTGATCGGCCTGCTGCACCGGTACCGACTCGCCGTCCTCGGTGGTGATCCACACGTGCACCGGATCCCAGTGCGGTACATGCACGTTGAACCAGTGACCGGTTCCCTCGGCGGCGACGGTGACCGCGGGCAGAAAGGCCCGCCACTCGTCGGCATCAGCCTCGGCCAGCGCCGTGTCCACCCAGTCCGGGCCGCCGGTGTCGACGCCGAGCGCCGCCAGCACGCTGATCAGCGTCTCGGTTGCCACCTCGTGGCCGAGTTTGTCCCAGCCCACATAGCTGTCGGCGACGCCCAGTCGTCCGGCCAGTTCCACCAGCCGCGCGCGGTCCACGGTGCTCACCCGACCATCGTCGCAGCATTTGGCCCGCCGCGCCGGACTACCGCCGACGATTGCACCTCTATCCGGTATTCAGGTGCCACGACCTGGCACTAGGACTCCGTTCGGGTGGACGGCGGGCGCCATCCGTCGACCACCGCCATGGCAGCGGTCGCCGGGTCCGCTTCGGCCGGAAAATGCCCGGACAGCAACAGCATCGACAGTCCGTGCACCTGTGCCCACAATGACGCCATCACGGTGGCGGTCTCGGCATCGCGGCGGACGAAGCCGGCGGCGATCGCGGCGACGACACCGTCGTGCAGGGGGGTCATCGCGCGGGTCGCCGCCGCCTGAAGCTCGGGGCTCTGCGGGATTCCGGCGAGGGACCCGCCGAACATCAGCTCATACAGCCGCGGATTCTCCAGTGCCCAGCCGACGTAGTGCGCACCCAGACCCGCCAGCACATCGGCAGGAGCCGAGTTGGCGACCGCCTCCTCCTGGTGCGCGGCAAAGGATTCGAAGGACCGCACCAGCACTCCGGCGGTGAGCGCGGTCTTGCTGCCGAGCAGCGAGTACACCGCCGTCGTCGACGTGCCGGCCAGGTGCGCCACCTCGCGCACCGACAGCGCGCCGACGCCTCGGTCCGCGACAACCTCGACGGCCGCGTCGAGCAACTTGTCACGAAGGTCATCCGAGTACACCTTGGGCCTTGCCATGTGGGAAATCATTCCATAACATCGTTTCATAACACTGTTATGAAACGATGCCGCCGATCCCAGGAGTTCCGATGCCCAGACCCACCGCCATCCGCATGACCAATGAACCACCACCCGCAGGGACCGCTCTGTTCCTCATCGGCATGAAGGTCACCAAACCGTGGCACCTGCGCGCCTGGCTGTCGGTATTCATCGCGATGCCGCGCATGCTGCGGTACCTGCAAGCACATCCCGAAGCCGGCATGCTGTCGGCCCGGCTGTGTGCAAGTCCCGACGCCTCGTTCAGCGTCGTCTCCTACTGGCGTTCGGCCACCGACCTCCAGCGGTTCGCCGCCGACCCCGACGCCCCACACCTTCCGGCCTGGCGCTGGTTCACCAAGATCTACGCAGACCGCGACAAAGTCGGCATCTGGCACGAGACATACGTGATCGGCGACCACGAGGCCATCAGCTCGGGCATGCCTCCGTACGGCCTGACAGCGGCAGTGGGCGCGCGGCCCATCGAGCCCGGCACCCGCACGGCGGCCGGCAGGCTCCGGCAAAGCACCCATCCCCGACCACCGACCGCCGATACCCAAGAACCGGGATAGAAGCCGGCACCAGGTCACGCCGCGAGGGTGGAGTCAACGGCGGGAGAACATCAGGTGGATGACGCCGCTCGGCGAGATCACCGATTCGATGGCGAATCGTTCCTCGAGTCCTTCGAGGCCGTCCCAGAGCCGCTCCCCGCGGCCGAGGAAGACCGGCGCGACGGAGATGTGCATCTCGTCGATCAGGTCGGCCCGCAGGAACTCGCGCACAGTCGTCACCCCGCCGCCGATGCGGATGTCGAGGCCGCCGGCGAGTTCGCGGGCCAGGGCGAGCGCTTCGGCCGGCTCTCCGTTGAGAAAGTGGAAGGTGGTGCCGCCTTCCATCTCCAGCGGCGGCCGCGGATGGTGGGTGAGTACGACGACCGGTGTATGGAAGGGCGGTGTGTCACCCCACCAACCCTTCCAGTCATCGTCGGGCCACGGCCCCGGCTTGGGCGCGAACTTGTTGCGACCCATGATCTCCGCGCCGATCCCGGTGTTCCAGCGGCTCGCGAACGCCTCGTCGATGCCGGTGGTGCCGGGCTGTTCGCCATGAAAGCCCATGTCGGTGAAGGTGCGGGTGGGAAAGGCCCAGTCCAGGAGCCGGGTGCCGGCGTGGCCGAACGGCGCCTCGCGGGTCTGGCCGTCGCCAGTGCCGAAGCCGTCGAGCGAGACGGCGAAGTTGTGGACCCGAACACGGGACATGGCTACTCCTACTGCTTGTGGGTGGTGGTTACGACATGGGCCGCGAGACGACTCAGCGTCTGTCGCCCGCCTTCGACGGCGTGGAATCTCGCGACCGCCTGGTCACGGAGCTCCACCGTGGGGAATACGTTGCGCAGCACGATCCGGGTCCGGTCCCCCACCGACTCAAAGGTGAAAGTCTCCTCGAAGGCGTCCGGGTCGTCACGAAAACCGCCGTGCTCCATAACGATCCGGCGGGGCCGATCGATGACCCGCCAGCGGACCCAGTTCGGGTAGTGGGTGCCGTCGGGTCCGTGCATCACGAAGTCCCATTCACCGCCGACCCGGAAGTCGAAAGACTTCGTCGTCGTGGTGAATCCGTTGGGCCCGAACCACATCGACAGGTGCCGGACCTCGGTGAAGGCCTCGAACACGATGTCGGGCGCGGCGTCGATGTCGTGGCTGACCACGGTCTCCCTGTCGGCGGTGCCGGTCTCCGCGGTGCCGGAGGTGTCAGTCACTGTATTGTCCTTTGCCTCGTGTCCGGTCCAATTCACGGACATAGTCGTTGAGCCTGTCGAAGCTCTCGTTCCAGAACTGCTCGAAGCCGCCCAGCCACTCCTTGACGGGCAGCAGTCCCGCCGGGTCCAGCTCGTACAGCCGTTGTTTGCCGTCGACCCGCACGTGCACCAGGCCGACCTCACGCAGGACCCGCAGATGTTTGGATGCCTGCGGTTGCGTCATCTCCAGCTCGAGCGCCAACTCGCCGACCGCATGCTCACCCCGCCGCAGGTGCAGCAGGATCTCGCGGCGCTGCGGTTCGGCGATCGCATTGAACACATCGGACGTGGTCGACGCTCGTGCCATGACCACATCATATTCCGATATGAGAAAATGTCCAGCGGCATTCGGAACAGCTCAGCCGAAGAGGACCCCGGGGTTGAGCAGGCCGTGGGGGTCGAGAGCGGTTTTGAGGGTGCGCATCAGGTCGATGTCGACGTCGCTGCGGCCCAGCCTGATCCACGCGGCCTTGGCGCGGCCGATGCCGTGTTCGGCGGAGATGCTGCCACCGAGATCGGTGACGACGGCGAACACCGCCTCGGTGACGCGGTGCACATCGGCGGCGGGGACGTCGAGGTAATTGGCGTGGATGTTGCCGTCGCCGACATGCCCGAACAGGATGGGACGGCACTCGACGCCGAGGTCGCCGGGGACGGCATGCAGCCGGTCGAAGGCCTCGGGCAGTGCCCTGATCGGTACGGACACATCGAGTTTCACCACCGGTGTGGTGGTGGACCGGGCGATGGCCTCGGTGTGGTTCTCGCGGGCGGCCCAGAGGGCTTGTGCCGGACCGGGTTCGGCGACGGCGTCGAGTACCCCGTCGATACCCTCGATCGCGGCCAACAGTTCTTCGTCGACCGCACCCGCACCGGATACCTCGAAAACGAACTCGAACGGTGCGGGCTGTGCGACGGGTCTGCGGGCGCCGTGGGCGTGGACGAGGTCGACACCGGCCTCGGTCATGATCTCGGCGGCCTCGACGACCAGCCCACGCCGCGACGCGGCGGCGATCAGTTCGGTGGCGGCGGCCACCCGGTCGAGGGCCACCACCGCGACGGTCGTCGCCTCAGGCGGGGTGACCAGGGAGAACAGCACTTTGGTGATCACCGCCAGGGTGCCTTCGCTGCCGGTGAGCAGGCCGGGCAGGTCGTAGCCGACGTTGTCCTTGATCAGCGGTGACCAGCGGCGCAGGATGCGGCCGTCGGCGAGGACCGCCTCGATGCCGAGTACCTGGCTGCGGGTGTTGCCGTGACGGATCATCCGGATGCCGCCCGCGTTGGTGGCCACCACCCCACCGGCGGTGGCAGATTCGCGGGCCGCGAGGTCCACCCCGAACCGCAGACCGTGCGCGGCGGCGTGCCGGTCGACGGCGTCGAGGGTGGCACCTGCCTGCGCACCGACGCTGCGGCCGATCACGTCGACGTCGTCGAGGCCGGTCATCCGGGCGGTGCTCAGCAGGATGGTGAGCCGGGTGGGCGCGTCACCGGCGGCGGGCGGGATGGACCCGCCGACGAGACCGGTGTTGCCGCCCTGCACGCACAGCGAGATGCCCTCGGCGGCACACAGCGTGACGACCGCGGCCACCTCGTCGGTGGTACGGGGACGGACGACAGCGTCGGCGGCTCCGGTCCATCTGCCCGTCCAGTCGGTGAGATACCCGGCGAGGGTGCCGGCGTCGGTGAGCACGTGCGGGGCACCGACGATGCCGGCGAGGCGGTCCGGGAGGCTCGGCATCGCGAGTTCTACCGGCCGATGGCCTCGGCGATCGGCACGGGCCCGTCGTTGAACTCGATGACCTGGTGCGCGGTGGCCGGTGCGGCGAGTACCGCCGCCGCGACCTGCGCGACGTTGTCGCGGCTCACCGAACCCTTCGCCGTTCCGCCCGCACCCACCTCGATGGTGCCGGTGCCGGGGTCGTCGGTGAGCCGGGACGGCCCGAGGATCGTCCAGTCCAGGTCGGCGGCCTTGAGGTGGGTGTCGGCGGCGGCCTTGGCCTCGGCGTACGGGAAGAACGAATTTCCGGGGTCGACGCCGTGATCGGGTCCGGCGCCGAAGTACGACACCATCACGTAGCGGCGTACCCCTGCCGCCTGCACGGCGTCGATGGTGCGGATGGCGGCGTCACGATCGACGGCGTACGTGCGGGGCGGGTTGCCACCGCCCGCCCCGGCGGAGAACACGATCGCGTCGTGGCCGCCGAGCAGTTCGGTGAGGATGTCGGTGTCGAGGTTCTCGATGTCGGCGACGGCCGGGGCGGCGCCGGTGGCCGCCACCTCGTCGGTGTGGTCGGGGTTGCGGAAGATCGAGGTCACCGCATCGCCGCGCGCGGTGAGGATGCGTGCCAGGCGCAGCGCGATCTTGCCGTGCCCGCCGATGATGGCGATCGAAGTCATGTGTCTGCTCTCGTGTGGTGACATGGCCTTTCACCACACTAGCCCCGGATCACACCAGCCCCGGCCGGTCCGGGCGACGGGCGGGCTAACGCCCGGTTCGGGCTCCGACGAGTCTGCCGATCCACAGCACCAGACACGCGCCGGCGAGGCAGGTGACGAAGCTGAAGATCATGCCACCGCCCTCGACGTCGACGCCGATCAGTTTGAGCAGGAAACCACCGATCAGGCCGCCGATGATGCCGAAGACGATGTTGAGGACCAGGCCGTTCTTGTCGTCCATGATCTTGCCCGCGATCCATCCGGCGAGCCCGCCGATGATGATCCAGCCGAAAAATCCCAATGCCAGCATGACTACCTACCTCCAAGAGTTCGGTTACCCCGATGCCGAGTCGGTTACCCCGATGCTACTGACCGGACTTCCCGAAAAGCATGAATCCGCCATACAGGGCGAGTCCGACGAGCGCCACCCAGAACAGGGCCTTGAGGATCGGGACGAGCAGCGCGCACGCGATGAGGATGACGGCGATGATGGCCAGGATCTTCCAGAAGCCCAGGCCACGGCCGGTGGACGGGTTGAATTGCGTTGATGTGTTCATGACTCCACCATGCCCGCGCCGCGCCGGTGACAACACCCTGAGAGACGGGTTTGGGGGATAAATCAGGGTGGCGCCCCGACTCCTGACAGAATCACCGCCATGAGGACCTCCACCCGCGCCGCATCGATGCGCCCGTTCTATGCCATGGAATACGGCATGCGCGCGGCCGAACTGAGAGCCGAGGGTCACGACGTGATCCGGCTCAATATCGGCGAACCCGACTTCGGTGCGCCGCCGCAGTTCCTGGCCGCTGCCCGGGACCTGTGCAACGGGAGGCCGCTCCCCTACACCGGCGCGCTCGGACTGCGGAGTGTGCGGGAGGCGATCGCGGGCTTCTATTCGGAGCATTTCCGGTGCGAGGTTCCGGCGCGCCGGGTGGTGGTGACCTCGGGAGCGTCGGCGGCGCTGCTGCTGGCGTGTGCGGCGCTCGTCGACCCGGGCGACGAGGTGCTGATCGCCGACCCGTCGTATCCGTGCAACCGGCAGTTCGCCGAGAGTTTCGGCGCCACGGTGCGGTTGATCGAAACCACCGCGGCCGAGAGGTTCCAGCTCACCGCTGACTCGGTGGCGGCGGCGTGGACGGAGTCGACGCGCGGGGTGATGGTGGCGACGCCGTCCAATCCGACGGGGACGACGGTGCCGGCGGACGAATTGGCCGCGATCTGCGATGTCGCCCGCTCGCGCGACGGCTGGCGGATCGTCGACGAGATCTACCTCGGCCTCGCCGACTCCGACGGCACCCATCCGACGCTGCCGCCGCGCAGTGTGCTCGCGTCCGACCCGGATGCGATTGTGATCAACAGTTTTTCGAAGTACTTCGGTCTCACCGGCTGGCGCCTGGGCTGGGCGATCGTGCCCGACGAACTCGTCGACGTCATCGAGCGGCTGGCGCAGAACTACTACATCTGCCCGGCCACCCCGTCGCAGCTCGCCTCACTCGCCTGCTTTACCCCGGAAGCGCTGGCCGAGGCCGAATCCCGGCGCACCGAGTTCCGGGAACGCCGCGCGTTGGCCCTCGACGCGCTGGCGGCGATCGGCATGGACGTCCCGGTGGTTCCCGACGGCGCGTTCTACGTCTACATCGACGTCTCGTCCACCGGTATGACCGCCTCGCAGTTCTGCGACCGCGCCCTGAACGAAGCCCACGTGGCACTCACCCCGGGTAAGGATTTCGGCGACGCCGGTGCCGAACAGTTTGTCCGCCTGTCCTACTCGGTGGGCAAATCCGAACTCGCCGAAGGTATCTCCCGGCTCTCCCGGTTCACCCGTTGAGAGCCTGGCGTCACCGGACCCTTCGAGACGCTCGCTCGTTCCTCGCATCGCCCTCAGGGATCAAGAAGCGTCCCCACCCCGAAACCGGGCGACACCACAGCGAACCACCCTCTTGAACCCCACACCCCGGCGACGCCACGACGAACCACCATCTTGATCCCTGAAGCCGAAGCAAACCAGGAGAAACCTCCCCCGAAACCGCAGCCCAAACACGCCACCATCTTGATCCCTGAGGCCGAAGCGACGAAGGAGCGAGGGTCTCGAAGGGTCCGGCGACCTTTCGGCGCATGAGCGGACCACCTAAAACCGGAGACTACCCGCGAATCCGCTTGCGGCCGTACAGCTCCGCGGCCAGTGCCCGTTTGGCGTCAACGGCGCGGACCCTGTCGACGGCGGTGAAACCGCCGGCCCGCGGGCGGTCCGGGATCTGTTCGGGATCGTCGACGATGGTCCAGCGCGACCCGATGTCGGCGAGCGAGGCGTGTTTGGTGGCGTAGTAGTCGGGCCGGGGCACCAGTGCGACACCGGAATCGCCCGCGGCGGCGGCGATCAGGTGCGGGTGAAAGCGGGTGCTGATCCAGGTGTCACCACGTCCGGCGGGCAGTCCGCGCCGCCAGATGTCCAGGAACGACACCGACGTCGAACCCTCCAGCCGATCGGCCAGTTTCACCGGCACTGTCATGTCCTTGCCCGGGATACCCTCGACCACGGTGACCGCGGACCCGGGCACCTCCCAGGCGTCGAGGGTGCGGCGCACCACCTCGGCGAGGGCGTCGACACCGGTCTGCCCGAACGCCGCGAAGTCCTCGGTGAGGTCGGCCTGGATGCACAGCGTCACCCCACCGGGGACCGGCTTGGGCCGCCGGGTCAGCAGCCGTCGGTCGCCCCACGCGAGCCAGGCGTCGTCGCCACCGAGCCGTGCGTCGTCGCCGAGGGCCGCCGCCGAGGCCGTATCCCGCACGTCGAACACGGTGAACGCGGACGCTGCCTCGCGCAGCGCCGCCAGGGCGGGCTCGCCGACCGTCGGGATCAGCCCGAGCCCCGTCGCGTACGCGGGTGCCCCGGTCGACCGGGCCAGCGCGGCCGCCGCCGCCACCAGCGACACCTGATACGGCCACACCTTGTTGACGTAACCACCGCCGAGCAGATGCACCGACGACGCCCGCCGGAACAGGTCCACACCCTCGGCCAGGCCGGGCGCATGGCCGAATTCCGTTGCCGCCGAGGCAACCCACTCCCACGGCTTCTCCGGGTCGAGGCCGTCGGTGCCGGTCACGTCTCCCGCCAATCCGCCCGCGTGCACGGTGAGCTTCCAGACGGTGTCGACGAAGAGCGCCCGTGGATGAACACCCCGGAAGAGCAGCGCCGCCTGCCCTGGTGAATGGCAGTCGAGCACCACGGTGGCCCGAGGCCGCTCCTTGGCGAGGTACCGCAGCCAGGCCCGCGCGATCAGTTCGTCGCCGTAGTTGGGATAGCCCGACGGCGCGATCAGGTAGATGATCTCCCGCCTGCGCAGCTTCTCCACGAGGTCGGGGTCACGCAGCTTCTCCACGACCCCGGCCGGGTCCACTCCCCTGATCTGCATGCTGCGACTCTACCGGCCGCAACGGCCTGCGCGGCGGTACCCTACGGGGCGACACCCAGCGCGGTGAACGCCGTGCTGCGGGCCGCTTCGGCTGCCCGCGACGGAGATTCACCAGCATAGCGGGCGATCTCGCGGGTGAGGAAGGTGGATGTTGTGGGGGTGGACGTGCTCACGTCACCATGCGCAGCACGAGGTCGGCGTAGGCGGTGCCGAGTGCGTCAGGGTCGGAGTGGGTGCGGCTGGGGAACCAGCGGCACACGTCGACGCAGAGGGAGGAGATGGCCAGCACCGCGTCGTCGGGATTGTCGACGGTGAAGTCGCCGCTCTGAATACCTTCGAGGACAATGCCTTCGATGATGGCAACGGTGTCGCGGCGCATCCGGGCGACCACCCGGAAATGCTCCGGGGCCAGGGCGTGCATCTCGTACTGCACCACCTTGGCGTGTTCGTGGTGGCGGGCCTGCCAACCGGCGAACGCCGCGACCACCGCACGCAGCCGCGGCCCGGGACCGTCTCCGGATGCCGCCGCATCGACCGAACGCAGTTCGGCAAGGATCTGGCCGTGCCCGTCGACGGCGATCGCGAACAGCAGTTCCTCTTTCGACTTGTAGTGCGGATACATGGCGGCCGGGCTCAGGTTCAGGTGTTTGGCGATCTGCCGGGTCGACGTACCGCCGAATCCGTCGCGGGCGAACATCTCCACCGCCGCCCGGCGCATCCGGGCCGCAGCCGCCGAGTCCGACACGTAAGGGGCCGGATACCCCTCTGCGCCAAACTTTTCTGCGCCAACCTTCTCTGCGCCATACCCACCTGCGACGTCATCCGCCTCGCTCTGCCGCATGGCACCTCTCTCAGCCGAACCGCACGTGCGCACCTGTGACCGGGTCGCTGATTGACCAGAGCCCCGCGTGAGGTGCATCATAAGCAAGTGCTCATTTTATGAGCGATCGCTTAGTTGAGCAATACCGCCGATAACGCATCTACGCCCAGAGGAGACCTTGATGGCCGACCCCATCTCCCGCCGCGACCTCGACTTCCAGCTCTACGAATGGCTCGACGTCGAGCAGCTCACCAAGTTCGAGCGCTACGCCGATCACTCGAAGGACACCTTCGACGCCGTCCTCGACCTGGCCCAGGACATCGCGATCAAGAAGTACGCGCCGTTCAACAAGCTCCTCGACCAGAACGAGCCGTACGTGGGTGAGGACGGCAAAGTCGTGCTTCCCGACGTCACCGCCGAAGGCGTGCGCGAATTCCTCGCGGCCGGGCTGATCGCCGGCCCGTTCGGTGAGGAGCTCGACGGCGGCAGCCTGCCCGCCACCGTCCACCAGGCGGCGATGACCTGGTTCCAGGCCGCCAATCCCGCGATGTCGTCGTACACCTTCCTGACCGTCGGCAACGCCAACCTGCTGGCCACCTACGGCACCCCCGACCAGATCGACACCTGGGTCAAGCCGATGCTGGAGGGCCGGTACTTCGGCACCATGTGCCTGTCCGAACCGGGCGCCGGATCGTCGCTGTCGGACATCACCACCAAGGCCACCCCCGTCGGTGACGGCACCTACCGGGTCACCGGCACCAAGATGTGGATCTCGGCCGGCGACCACGAACTCGGCGAGAACATCGTGCACCTGGTGCTCGCCAAGGCCCCGGGCGGCGGTCCCGGCGTCAAGGGCATCTCACTGTTCATCGTGCCCAAATTCCTGGAGGACGGCACCCGCAACGACGTCGCACTGGTGGGCCTGAACCACAAGATGGGTCAGCGCGGCACCACCAACACCCTGCTCAACTTCGGTGACGGCACCTTCCCTGTCGGCGACGATCAGGGCGCCGTCGGCTACCTCGTGGGCGAGGAGCACAAGGGCCTGTTCTACATGTTCCACATGATGAACGAGGCTCGGATCGGTGTCGGATTCCTCGCCACCGCAATCGGTTACGCCGGCTACCTGCAGTCGGTGGAGTACGCCAAGACCCGTCTGCAGGGCCGCCCCGTCGATGCCAAGGATCCCGCGTCCAAGCCGGTCGCGATCATCGACCATCCCGACGTCAAGCGGATGCTGCTGGCGCAGAAGTCGTACGTGGAAGGTGGTCTCGCGCTGGGCCTGTGGTCGTCGACCCTGGTCGACCGTGCCGCCACCGCGACCGACGAAGACGAACGTGCCCGCGCCGCACTGCTCCTCGACGTCATCACCCCGATCAGCAAGAGCTGGCCGTCGCAGTGGTGCCTGACCGCCAACGATCTGGCGATCCAGGTGCACGGCGGCTACGGGTACACCAAGGAATTCGACGTCGAGCAGTGCTACCGCGACAACCGGCTCAACCCGATCCATGAGGGCACGCACGGCGTGCAGGCCATCGACCTGCTGGGCCGCAAATTCGTCATGAAGGGCGGCGCCGGTCTGCAGGTGCTGATCGAGACCCTCACCGAGACCATCGACCGCGCCACCGCCGCCGGCGGCACCGCCGCCGAGTACGCCGCCACGCTGCGCCCGTACGTCGAGCGCATCCCCGCCACCGTCATGACCGTGTGGGCCGACGGCGACCCGGCCGTCGCCCTGGCCAACGCCACCGCGTTCCTGGAGGCCGCCGGCCACACCGTCCTGGCCTGGCTGTGGCTGGAGCAGTTCCTCGCCGCGGCGGGCAAAGACGGCGATTTCTACGACGGCAAGCGGGCCGCGACGCAATACTTCTTCACGTACGAGCTGCCCAAGACCGGCCCGATGTTCGATCTCGTCGCCGCCAAGGACCGCACCACCATCGACACCCCGTCCGACTGGTTCTGATAACCCCGGATACGCCCGCTTAACCACGAAAGGTCAACCGACACAATGTCAATCATGGACAGGTTCTCGCTCACCGACAAGGTCGTGATCGTGACCGGCGCGTCGTCGGGTTTCGGCGTCGCGTTCGCGAAGGGCTTCGCCGAGGCGGGCGCCGACGTGGTGCTGGCCGCCCGGCGCCTGGAGAAACTCACCGACACCGCCAAGCTCGTCGAGGCCGCCGGCCGCAAGGCGCTGTGTGTGCAGACCGACGTGTCCGATCCCGCACAGTGCCAGGCCGCCGTCGACGCCGCGATGGCCGAGTTCGGCAAGGTCGACGTGCTGGTCAACAACGCCGGTGTGGGCACCGCGGTGCCGGCCACCCGCGAAACCCCCGAGCAGTTCCGTCAGGTCGTCGACCTGAATCTGAACGGCAGCTACTGGATGGCGCAGGCGTGCGGCAAGGTGATGCAGCCGGGCAGCGCCATCGTCAACATCTCCAGCGTCCTGGGCATCACCACCGCCGGTCTGCCGCAGGCCGCGTACGCCGCCAGCAAGGCGGGCGTGATCGGCCTGACCCGCGACCTGGCCCAGCAGTGGGGAGCTCGGAAGGGTATCCGCGTCAACTCGATCGCGCCCGGCTTCTTCAAGAGCGAGATGACCGACAACTACCCGCCGACCTATCTCCAGGAGCAGAACGACCGGATCGTGTTGCACCGCATCGGAGATCCCGAGGAGCTCGCCGCCACCGCGGTGTGGCTGGCCTCGGACGCCGCCGGCTACGTCGTCGGCCAGACCATCCCGGTCGACGGCGGTATCACCATCAACTGATCCGGAGAATCCTGGCGATATAGCGTTCCGCGAGGGCATAGTGCCCTCGCGGAACGCTGTTTTCCCGGAAAGTCGCGGGCAGGCCGTCAGGCGTCGGGACGGAAGTAGGTGAGGTAGTGCTTGGTCCGCAGCACAAAACCCGCACCGGCCCGGTACAGCGAGCCCGGACCCGAGTAGTCCGGGTCGCCGGTACCCGCGGGCACGGCCCATGCCTGCCTGCCCGTGGCCACATCGAGCGCAGCCACCTTGTTCTCATCCAGCCAGATGATCCGTTCACCGTCGGTGACCCATTCACGAGAGGACAACGTCTCGTGGATCTGCGGCCACAGGTTGTGTCCACCGTCCAACGTGTACCCGGTCATCACGTTGCTCGTCGCGTCGACGCATTGCGCGCAGGACGGATACGAGACGAGCGCCTTGTCTCCGATCGCCTCGATTGTGAGGCCGTACGCCAGTTCGTCGGGAACCGTGCCGGCCGACGGCCAGGCGGGTTGCCCGGAATCGAAGGCGGTCACCACGGTGCCGACGCGATACGGTGCATCGCCGCCGGCAGTCCCGGCGACCCCGACCCCAGCGAAGCCCGAAGTCACCGAATCATGTTTTCGGATAAGCTTTCCCGAGGTGTCGTAGATGAGCAGTTCTCGGGGCGAACGCGGTTCGCTGCCACGGCAACTGGTCGCGATCAGCCCCTGGCCCGGCCGGTGCTGTACGTTCGCCAGTCGTTCGTCGGTGATGAGGCTTCCGTCGGAACTGCGCACCACCGTCTGGCCGGCGTCGTTACCGACGCTGATGAAGTCAGTTCCGGCCTCGAAGTACAGGGAGTCGCCGGTGCCGAAACACCGCGATCGCGCCGAGTGGGAGACCGTCCAATGCGCCGACAGGTCAGTGACCGTTCCGGCCACGATTATCGTGGCCGGATTGCCGGTCTCTCCCGCGCCGTATCCGGCGACGATCACCCGGTCACCCAGAACCCGGACTCCCCGGATACTGCCCACCACGATCGACGACGGACGTGGCAGTGTCCGTTCGATGGTCCCGTCAGCCACCCGGATCATCGCTACCTCGTCGCCGGCGCCCCCGGACGGTGTACCGATCACGCAGGGCAGCAACCCGTCGATCGTCGCTGACGCACACGTTCGCGGGTCACCCTTTGCGCGCCAGCGGATCTCACCGGTCGCGACGTCGATCGCCACCATCGAAGGCAGTTCTCCGGCCGATTCGCTGTCGACCACCCCGACGATGACGGTGTCGATCAGGTCGATGACCTGAGGGCCACTGCGGTCGTAGCTGAACCCGTTGCCGAACTCGGGTGCGGCCAGGCCCTCTGGTGCGGCGTCCTTCACGGGTACACGCCAGTCGATCGTCGGCTGGTGCGCGAACAGCGACCGGACCTGCTTCTGCGCCAGGACGGTCGGACGGCTGTCGGCCGAATCGGATGTGGACCGCCAGACAATCATTGCCACAACGGCGAACAGAACCACGACGAGCGTCGCGAGAAGCGCTTTCATGAGTTTCGGCACGGACTCACCTCCATCCGTATCCGGCGATCGCGGCACCGTTGACGGTCACCATCCGCCCACCGGACAAGAACGACTTGCTGGAGGTGTCCTGCTCCGCATCCGGGAGCGTCCAGAGTCGGGTGCCGGTGCTCGTATCGACGCACACCAGGCCTTCTTTGCTGTGCCGGAACACGAGGCGCCGGCCGTCGGACATCGGTGAGGAGAAGGAGCCGTACGACCTCAGGCCACCGATGTGCCACAACTGCTTGCCGTCATGCAACGACAATCCCACCAGCGATGCCCCGTCGTCGGTGAGGACCACCACCACATCGCCGACGATCCCGACCACCTGCTGCGTGGTCAGCGGGTCGGTCAGCAGGACCGGCGAGAACCAGATCTCCTTGCGTGCCGCCAGATCGACGACGCCGCCGGTGGTGGGAATGATCGCGATCTGCCGTTCCGCCGACGTCCCGAATGTCCGGGGAAACGTCATCGGGTGCGGGCTCGCGAACCGCATCTCGCCGGAATCGGTGTACACCACAGCTTCGATCGCATTCGATTCCACGAATCCGCCACCCGGCAGAGCCGAAAAGCATCCGGTCGACGATGCCGGCCGCGGTTGCCCGCCTTTCGAATCGAACACGATGCTCGAGGTGGCCCGGACCGAACTCGAGCAGTAGGTGCCCACCGTCCCGTTGGACGTCCAACCGGTGTTCCCATCGATGATCGGGCCGACGATCCGCCGACTACCGGGTCCTGGTTCGTCGCCGAGATGCACGGCCATCACAGCGTCGGGCCTGCTGACCGAAACCAGTGTCGATCCCAGAGATACCGTCGAGTCGTAACCGTCGTCGGGCTGGGCGAAGGACGCGTTCTTCTTCCCGGTCCTCGTGTCGAGGACGTCGACGTCACCGATGTGGGCGCACGCGATGCGATGGTTCGTCAGTAGCGGACTACAGCCGTGGCCCTGAGTGTCCGCCTGCCATCTGATGGCACCGTCGCGGGCATTGATCCCGACCGTCTTCCTTCCGTCGTCACCGACGGTGGCAGCCCCGGCGGCGATCACGATTCCGCCGTCCTCGATGTATCCCGTGGGTTCTTGAGCGCCCCATTTCGTTTTCGGGTCGAGCCACATACCTACGTGCGCCTCTGCCGCGCTCACGCGCCACACCTGTTGCGGCGGTTCCGACAGGTCGTAGCCGCGGTAGTCGGAGTCCCCGTCGCCGCTAAGCCACGTATTACCAGATTGGTCATCCTTATCGACAACCGTGGTCACGACAACCACCACCGCGACGACGAGCAGTGCCACCCCGGAAAGCAGAGCCCACAACAACGTTCGTGACATTTTCACCGGTCACTCACCTCCAGTACCGGGTACTGTTGTCCGGTCCGGCCGTGGTGCTGACCAGTTTGGCGAAACAATGCTCGGGGTCGAAACCATTTGTACGGCACCATGAGTTGGCCGCAGCTGGACCTCGGAACGTCACCGTGGCCACGGTGACCCACCACGCCGTGTAGCTGAACACCGGCCACTGACCGCTGTCGAGGAGCCGGGCGTCATCGAATCTCAGCCGCAACGCCAGGAACTCATCGAGGATCGCGCAATCGTCCCAGGTCTTGCCGTCGGCGACGAGCCCGGGCCGTTTCGAGCTGAGCTGGGCGACCCACTTGTTGTTGAGAACGCGGGAGATGAACGCGCGATCGGAGTCCGACTGCATGCGCAATGCGGCCGAGCAACCCCGGCCACCGGTCGCCGACGACATCGGCACGGGAGTCGCCACATGCGGTTGCGAACTCTGAACATGGTTGCGCGGCAACGACTCCACAGTCTGCTGACCGGGATCGCAGTCGACCATGATGTTTCCTCCCGATCCGGCCTGACCGGATTCGGTGACGGCTATACCGCCCTGCGCCAGGGTGTCCGGCAGCCGCTGAAACGACCCGGAAGGGAACGTCAGGTCGACGGTGACGGAGTCATCACCCCGGTCCGAGGACAGCACCAGCGGATCGGTGCTGAAATCGAACGTGCCCGACGCGATCGCTCCGTTCCCGTCCGACAACGAGACCCGGGTCTGCCTGCCCGACAACAGATCCCCCTTCGGGCAGGTCGCGGTGACCTTCATCCGCACGCCGAGACCACCGGAGGAGGTCGTGAACTTCTCGGGGGTGAACTTCGGAGCGCTGCCGCACCGCGTCACGTATTTTCCACCCGACCCCCCGGATTTGGGTTTCGTTGTGCCACGGCCCGATCCGGGCGCAGATGCCCGGCCACCGGTGGGCGCGAATCCCGTGATGTGCTCGCGGGTACCGGCCACGAGCACCTCACCGAGCGCACTCACCGTCGGAGCCAGTGAATCCTGACCGGAAGAACCCGGTCCACCGAGGGCCGAGGCGGGCAGCGACCACACGTCGGCACCGGTTTCCAGGTCCACTGCTGTCAGCGCACCGTTCTCCGCGGGGAAGAGCAGGAGGCGGCCGTCGGTCACCACCGACGGCGCCGTCATCACCCACATCATCTTCCGGGACCATTTCGGCGCACCGGTCGAAGCGTCGGCAACGGTGAGCGTGGTGCCGCCGGATACGAGGGCCACGTACGGACCGGCGGCCAGCGGAACCTCGACCGCGCCGGGCGCGGCGGTGACCTGCCAGCCCAGGTCCGTACCGTCGACCGTCATAGGTCTCCCGCCGACGAATACCGCGTCACCGAACCTGCCGGAGCGCACGGCCGGTGCCGTGATACTCAATCCGGGAATATCGGTGACCGTGCCGTCCGGCCGCACCACCGCTACCGGCCCCAGCCCCCCGAGCGGCATGGTGAACGCCTGTGGGTCAGCGACATTCACCGCCAGGGAGCCGTCCGGCAGCGCACTCATCTGGTAGCTGCCCGGCCGGTCGAGGAGCAGTCGCCCATTGTCGGCTGAGTAGACCATGACACGTCCACCGGCCGTGCCGAACAGCTTTCCGGTGGCGATGACCCGCGTCGCGTCACCCGAACCGAAGCTCTGCCTCTCAGGCAGCCGGTATTGGCGATGCCATTCGATGCGCTCGGCGGTGACCTTGGTGAGCGACTCCGAACGGGCCTCGGTCTGATTGAACCCCCGCACGTAGGCGGCTTTTCCGTCGTAGGCGACGGTGAAACCTTTGCCCGGCAGCGTGTGTGACGCGACGGTCCGGCCGGTCCGGGTGTCGATGAAGTGCACCTGGGAACCACTGATGCACACGATCCGCGCACCGACGACCTCGTCGGAGCAGGCATCGACGGGATCGTCGTTCACCCAATGCGATCCGGTGACGGAGTCGACTCCGGCGATACGGCGTTCCCCGCCAGACCGCTGATTGATGACCAGCGTCAGGATCGTCCGGCCATCATGCACGGGACCGGGAGTCGCATAGATCGCGGCAAGCGGATTGGGAGATGCGAACGCCACCCCGCCCAGCTGAGCAGGGGTGAGAGTCCACGCCGCTTTCGGCACCGTCGGATATTCACGGGTGAGTTGTCCGGCGAGCGGTGGAGCGTCGTCGGATCTGGTGGTCCACCACATCACCCCTCCGACGACCGCGAGTGCGGCCACGCAAGCCACGGCGATCGCCGCGAACATCGGGGCGCGGGACCGCGGTGGTGGCGGGCGGTACCCGGGCGGACCCCCGTGAGCCGGATACGGCGCATACGCCTGCTGCGGGCCCGGATAGGGGTAGTTGCCCGGTGCGGCCGGTTGCCACTGCCCCGGCACCGCGTCGCTGTCCCCTGTCGAAGACGCCATGTCCACCATCCCGCCGGCCGATTCGTCACGCTCTGCAGGTGCCAGAAATACCCGACATGCCGGTATCTCACCTGCCGCAGCGTGGGGGGATCGTCTTTACGGGCGACAAAGGTTCGACCGTTCGGTCGGCATAATGGGGTGTGATGGAAATCGGACCGAACTCGTCGGCGTCCGCCCACCCGAGTCTGCGTGAACCGGTCAACCGGGTAGATCCGCGCGCCAAGAAGCTGTGGCGGATCGTTCCGCTGGCGTGCGGGGTTCCCGTGGTGATCGGTGCGCTGATCGCCCTGCCGTTCGCCGAAAACTATTGGTGGATACCGCTGCTCATCGTTGTCGCGGCGCTGCTCGCGCTCGTGTTCTACGTCGCGGTGGTACCCGCGTGGCGGTATCGCTTCCACCGCTGGGAGGTGTCCGACGACGCGGTGTACACCCAGTCCGGCTGGTTCTCCCGACATGCCGTGATCATCCCGATCGCCCGCATCCAGGTGGTCGACACCGAGGCCGGACCGCTGGAGCAATTGCTCAAGCTCGCGACGCTCACCGTGACCACCGCATCGTCGGCCGGCACCGTCAGAATCGTCGGACTCGACGCGGCCGTCGCCAAACAGACCGCCGCCGACCTCACCATCGCCACCGGAGGGCACACCGGTGACGCGACCTGACACTGCAACCCCCCGCGAGGACGAACCCGGCCAGTGGCATCGCCTCTCGCCCGGGATGATGGCGGTGCGGCCCGTTGAGCTGGCACCGCAGATCCTGCCCACCCTCGTCGGCATCTTTTTCGCCGCGCAGGCCGCACCGCTCATCGCGCTCGGTATCGGCATCGTCCTCGCCCCGCTGGTCACGGTGGTGCCGTGGCTGGCCACCACCTATCAGGTCACCGATCAGCATGTGCGGGTGCGCAGCGGCGTGCTCAACCGCAAGGTGGCCACCGCGCGACGCGACCGCATCCGCAGCGTGGAGACCACCGCCTCGCTCGTGCACCGGGTGCTCGGGCTGGAGAAGGTGACCATCGGCACCGGCAGTGACAAGGAATCGTCGAACGTGGTGCTGACCGCCGTCGGCAAGCAGTACGCCACCAGCCTGCGCGACTACCTGATGCCCACCGGAACCGCCACCGCGGCACCGGCCGACGGCCCCGACGTCGCCGAACCCGCACACGTCACCGAGGTCCTCGCCCGTTTCGAGCCGCGATGGTTGCGGTACTCGCCCTTCTCGATCCTCGGGATGGCCGCGGCCGCGGCGGTCTTCGGTTTCGGCGCGCAGTTCGCCGACGAGTTCGACCTCTACTCAGTGGTCGCCGATGCGGGTGTCGGCCTGTGGGACCGGGCAGGCGACGTTCCCGTCGCGGTCATCGTGGTCGTGGGTGTGGTCGGGATTGTCGCCGCGGGCGGTGTCCTGTCGGTTCTCGCCTACGTGCTCAGCTACTGGGGCTTCACGCTGTCGCGCCACGACGACGGCACGCTGCGGATGCGCCGCGGTCTGGTCACCACCACGTCGACGACGCTCGATGAGAACCGGATCCGCGGCGTGCACCTGCACGAACCGCTGCTGATGCGGCCGCTGCACGGGGCGCGGCTGCACGCGGTGGCCACCGGTGCGCAGAAACACCCGCTGCTGCTGCCGCCGGCCCCGCTCGAGGTGGTCGACCACGTCAGCGTCGCCGTATCCGGCGAGGGCGCCGACCTGCGCGGTCCGGTCACCGCGCACCCGGCCGCGGCCCGGCGCCGCCGGTTCACCCGCGCCGTCCCGGGTGCGCTGATCCTGTCGGTGGTGCCGATCGCCGGGTGGGCGCTGGGGTGGCCGTCGCTCGCGGCGGCCCTGAGCTGCGTCCTGGTGCTGGTGGCCGGCGGCGCGGCGCTCGCCGAGCTGCGCTATCGGAACCTGGGGCACCGGCTCACCGGCCGCAGTCTGGTGATCGGGGCGCCGACGACGGCCCGTCACCGCAACCTGCTGCACCGCGACGGCATCATCGGCTGGTCGGTGCGGTCCACCTGGTTCCAGCGTCGGCAGGGCCTGGTCACCCTGGTGGCGGCCAGCGCTGCGGGCCTGGAGGCCTACGGTGTCGTCGACATCGACGGCACCGACGCGAGCAGGCTCGCCGCGGCGATCTCCCCCACGCTCATCGAGCCGTTCCTCGCCCCGGACCCCCTGCCAGAGACTCAGAACTCGGCGGTGGCCAGGTACTCGCGCAGGTAGCCACGCAGGATCGTCTTGGCCTCCTCGATCAGGGCGTCGTCTCCCTCGGGGTCGGCGCGGAATGCCTCCTGCAGCATGGTGTCGGCCACGAGATGCGCCGACCTGGCGACGACGTCGAGCCGCGGCGTCTCCGCGATGCCCTGCTGCATCAGGATCTCGCGCAGCATCTGCGCCATGCGGCGTTTGTGTTCGCGGTCGGCGGCCTGTGTAGCGTCGGTCAGCGACCTGCTGAACCACAGCGCCCGGAAACCGTCCTCGGCGCGGTAGGCGTCGACGAAGGCGTCGAACAGTATGCCGACCGGGTCCGACCAGGTGCGTTGTCCTGCCGAGCGCAGCAGCTTGCGCATCCGGTTCTCCAGCCGATGCAGGTAGGTGTCGGCGAGGGTTTCGATGATGGCGTCGCGGTCGGGCAGGTACTGGTAGAGCGAGGCGACCGACACCCCGGCCTCCTGCGCCACACGGGTGGTGGTGAGCATCGGGGCGCCCTCGTTGACGAGGATGCGTTCGGCCGCGGCGAGCACCTGTAGCAGGCGTTCACGACTGCGGGTCTGCTGCGGGACGCGCCGCAGACCCTCCCAGTCCAGATCAAAGGCGTCGGTCATCGGGCCGGCTCCACTCCGTCGTGTCGGTCAGGTCCGGTGCGGTTCTGCCCTCCCGATCCCGCACCCCGGGATGGTCAAGTACCCTAACACCCGCCGAGAGACGCCGGTCACATGCCCCCGGACTCCGCCAGCGCCACAAGGAGCCTGTCGACGAACTCGGCCTGCGCGGGATTCAGTGCGGCTCGGGCCTTTTCGGGTTCCATCCATTCCGCGCGGTCGATCTCGGGGAAGCTCTGCATCCTCCCCGAACGGGGCGGCCACGGCATCTCGAAGGTGTTGCTGACGATCTCGGCCGGATCGAGATCCCCGCGTGCGGCGAACGCGACCACCGTCTTGCCGCCCGACTGGCGTACCTCGCCGAGTTCCAGATAGGGACCATCAGGTGCGGGTGCGCCGGTCTCCTCGGTGAACTCGCGGCGCGCGGCGTCGAGATCGGTCTCGGCCGGTTCGCCGTCGGAGTGTTCGACGAGGCCTTTCGGGATGGACCAGGCACCGGTGTCCTTGCGGGCCCACAACGGACCACCGGGATGCACGATCAGCAATTCCAGCTCACCGGAATCCCCCCGATCATCGGAACCACCACGGAACAACAGGATCCCGGCGCTGCGTTTCACCGTGCTCCGCGACTTCGCGGCCGGCGTTTTCGCGGTCATGGCATCCTATTGTGCCCGGGCACCGGGCAAGCGATATATCTTGCGGGAAACACCGACGTCATCTGGCGTCGGTCCAGCGGAAACAACCCCGCCGTACACCATTGGCATGGCTGTCCTCGATACGATCAAAAACGGCAAAGCGACCCCGCATCCCGTTGATGAGATCCCCCCGTTCATCAAACTTTTCCCGCTCGGTCTGCAACACGTGCTGGCCATGTACGCGGGCGCTGTCGCCGTCCCGCTCATCGTGGGCGGCGCGATGGTCAGCGCCGGCCAACTCGACGAGGGCGACATCGTCCACCTCATCATGGCCGACCTTTTCGTCGCCGGAATCGCCACGCTGATCCAGTCAGTGGGATTCTGGCGCTTCGGTGTGCGCCTGCCGCTGATGCAGGGGGTGACATTCGCGGCCGTCGGCCCGATGATCACCATCGGCACCAGTCACGGCATCACCGCCATCTACGGTGCGGTGATCGCCTCGGGCATCTTCATGATCGTGATGGCGCCGGTCATCGGCAAACTCGTCAGGTTCTTCCCGCCCCTGGTCACCGGCACCATCATCGTGATCATCGGCGTGTCGCTGATGCGGGTGGCTGCGGGCTGGTTCGGCGGCGGCACCGCCAAAGGCGAGGACTTCGGCGAACCCAAGGCCATCGCATTCGGTTTCGGCACCCTCGTCATCATCCTGGCCATCGAACGATTCGCCCCCGACTCGATCCGCCGCGTGTCGGTGCTGCTCGGCCTGATCATCGGCACCCTGATCTCGATCCCGTTCGGCATGCCCAACTGGGACGCCGTGGGTGAGAACGCGTGGGTGGGCATCCCGCAGCCGTTCCAGTTCGGCATGCCCGACTTCCAGTTCTCCGCGATCATCTCGATGATCATCGTCGCCATCGTGATCATGACCGAGACCACCGGCGACATCGTCGCCGTCGGCGAGATCGTCGACAAGAAGATCACCCCGCAGAAGCTCGCCGACGGTATGCGCGCCGACGGTTTGGGCACCGTCCTCGGCGGCGTGTTCAACACCTTCCCGTACACCGCCTTCGCCCAGAACGTGGGCCTGGTGGCCATCACCGGTGTCCGGACCCGGCACGTCGCATCGTGCGCCGGCATCATCCTGGTGATCTTCGGCCTGCTGCCCAAGATGGGCGCGATCGTCGAGGGCATCCCGCAGCCGGTGCTCGGCGGTGCCGGCGTTGCGCTCTTCGGCATGGTCGCCGCCAGCGGAGTCCGGACCCTGTCCAAGGTCAAGTTCAACAACACCAACATCCTGGTGGTGGCCATCTCGATCGGTATGGCGATGCTGACCGAGGCCAGCCTGTACTACACCGACCGCTCGGGCGGTTCGCCCGTCGACGTGAAACTGGATCTGTACCACCAATTCCCGGACTGGTTCCAGACCATCTTCCACTCGGGCATCTCGGCGGGCGCACTGTGTGCGATCGTGCTGAACCTGCTGCTCAACACGAAGTCAACCTCGCCCGATCCGGTGGATTACCACAACACCGGCGAGATCGACGTCGCGCCGTCGGCCTC
>WBZQ01000610.1_pt1 | contig 27843 bp, 27 predicted proteins | sample 5204251 | NCBI WGS metagenome assembly WBZQ01 (sample SAMN12412402, study PRJNA552823) | activated sludge metagenome | isolation source: activated sludge from nitrification reactor of wastewater treatment plant... | place: USA: Virginia | collected 2017-09
GCCCTTGCGGGACACCCGGCGGATCTCCTCGGCGCACAGCACCGGGTCCCAGATGACCGGGATCGCCATCGGGATGAACCGTCCCGGGTGCGCTGCGCACCACTCGTCGATGTGCCAGTCGTTGTAGGCCTGCACCAGCGCCAGCGAGAACTCGGCGTCCTCGGTGGCGAACAACCGCGCGGCGAAACCGGGGAAGGACGGGAAATTCATCGTCGCCAGCACGCCGCCGGCCGACATGTCCTTGACCCGCTCGGTTGCGTCGTAGCAGCCCTTGCGGATCTCGTCGAGGCCCTGGGGCTCCAGGCCGTACTCCTCCTTGGGCCGGCCGGCGACCGCGTTGAGCGCCACGTTGGGGATGACGGTATCCCGGAACTGCCAGGTGTCACTGCCGTCGGGGTTGTGGACCAGCCGCGGCGCATCGTCGGCGTACTTCGCCGGCAGATGGTTCTTGAACATGTCCGGCGGCTCGATGATGTGGTCGTCCACGCTGATCAGGATCATGTCGTCTTTGTTCATGACGGTTCCTCTCTGGTCACATCCGGCGGTTGTAGGTTCTCCGAAGTAGGTAACTAGCTTCTCATACCGAGAGAACCAACTCGCGAAAACATTTGATTTCGCACGTCAAGCGGTACGCGAGGACCGGTTTGAGGGTGTTTGCCGCCCGTCCGGCGGCCACCCGAGCCAAACCCGAGATTGACCAAATCACAAGTTCGTGGAAATCTGTTATTCGTCTATGAGAATATGATTCTCATCTACGAGAAGGAGGGCCCGTGTCCGAGAGGACCCCGCCGGCGGCGCTGTTGGCGCCGCTGCCCGCCGAAGCCTGGGGCGAGGAGGTGCAGCGCGCACTGGCGCCCATGCTGCCCGCCGCCCGGCGCAATCCCGACGGCGCCGGCAACGCACTGGCCACCATGGTCCACCACCCCGCGCTGACCAAGGCGTTCCTCGGGCTCAACGTGCACCTGCTGTTCGGTTCCACCCTGCCCGAGCGGCTGCGCGAACTGGCCATCCTGCGGGTGGCCGCCCGCGGCCACGCCGCCTACGAATGGCACCATCACGTCGACATGGGCCGGCAGGCCGGACTGACCGACGCCGACATCGCCGGCATCCGGACTGGCACCGCGACCGACGAGTTCGACCAGACCGTGCTGAGAGCCGTCGACGAACTCGAAGACGACCACCGGATCTCGCCCGACACCTGGGCCGCACTCGGCGCCCGGTTCGACGATCAACAGCGGATGGACCTGATCTTCACCGTCGGCACCTATCGCACGCTCGCGTGCGCCTTCAACACCTTTGGCATACAGCTCGACAACCCGACCGCTCACGAAACGAGGTAACTCCATGGCGCATTTTCCGAAACCAGCCGTCGGAAGCTGGACCGAGAACTGGCCGGAGCTGGGCACCGCTCCGGTCGACTACACCGACTCCATCGACCCCGAGCAGTGGAAACTGGAGCAGCAGGCCATCTTCCGCAAGCTGTGGCTGCACGTCGGCCGCGTGGAGCGCCTGCCCAAGGCCGGTAGCTACTTCACCCGGGAAATGCCATCGGTGGGCCCGGGCACCTCGATCATCGTCAACAAGGACAAAGAGGGCAACATCCACGCCTTCTACAACCTGTGCCGCCACCGCGGCAACAAGCTGGTGTGGAACGACTACCCCGGCGAAGAGGTCTCCGGCAGCTGCCGCCAGTTCACCTGCAAGTACCACGCCTGGCGCTACGCGCTCAACGGTGACCTGACGTTCATCCAGCAGGAGGACGAGTTCTTCGACGTCGACAAGGCCGACTACCCGCTCAAGCCGGTGCGCTGCGAGGTCTGGGAAGGCTTCATCTTCGTCAACTTCGACGACGACGCCGAACCGCTGGAGGACTACCTGGGTGATTTCGCCAAGGGCCTGCAGGGTTACCCGTTCCACGAGATGACCGAGCACTACAGCTACCGCGCGGAGATCAAGTCGAACTGGAAGCTGTTCATCGACGCGTTCGTCGAGTTCTACCACGCCCCGATCCTGCACATGAAGCAGGCGACCCCGGAAGAGGCCGCCAAGCTGGCCAAGGTCGGATTCGAGGCGCTGCACTACGACATCAAGGACCAGCACTCGATGATCTCGTCCTGGGGCGGCATGAGCCCGCCCAAGGACCTCAGCATGGTCAAGCCGATCGAGCGGATCCTGCACTCGGGCCTGTTCGGCCCGTGGGACCGGCCCGACATCAAGGGCATCCTGCCCGACGAGCTACCCCCGGCGGTCAACCCGGCGCGCCAGCCCACCTGGGGCCAGGACTCCTTCGAGTTCTTCCCCAATTTCACACTGCTGCTGTGGGTTCCGGGCTGGTACCTGACCTACAACTACTGGCCGACCGGGGTCGACAGCCACATCTTCGAGGCCAACCTGTACTTCGTACCGCCGAAGAACACCCGCCAGCGCCTGAGCCAGGAGCTTGCCGCGGTGACGTTCAAGGAGTACGCGCTGCAGGACGCCAACACCCTGGAGGCGACCCAGACCCAGATCGGTACCCGGGCGGTCACCGAGTTCCCGCTCTGCGACCAGGAGATCTTGCTGCGCCACCTACATCACACCGCGCACAAGTATGTTGACGCCTACAAGTTGGAGCAGGCGGCCAAGGGTGCCACCGCCACCGCCGCCAACGATTGCCCGAAGGAGACCGCACATGTCTGATGTCGATACCCGCCTGCTGCCGGAACCCTTCGCCGACCTGGAGCGGTTCAGCGACTGGATCCTGGCCACCGAACCCGAGCGCTACGCCAAGCGGCTGTCCTCGTCGATGGCCGAGATGCAGGAGCTCTATGACGCGGGGATGGCCCGGCTCGAGGAGGTCATGGTCTATCTCGATGAGCGTTTCCCGCTGCACGGCATGCCCGACGACGCCAAGCGGCTGATGCACCTGATGCAGTCGGTGGTGATGGTCAGCTTCCCGGTCGAGGTGTGGAAACAGCCGCGGGTGCTCGACAGCGGCGCGGCCTGGGTCGAAATCGTGCAGGAGCCGGTGGTCTAGGGGTGGCGGACGCGAAACGAGCCGGCGGCCCCCAGCGGCTGACCCTCAAAGCGGCCGGACTGCTCGACGTCGATGCCGGGGCGATCATTCGCCCCGGCATCGTCGCCGTCGAGGACGATCGGATCGTCGGGATCGGTGGCGACGGCGTCGACCCGGCCGCCCCGGTGCTCGATCTCGGCGATGCAGTGTTGCTGCCCGGCCTGATGGACATGGAAGTGAACCTGCTGATGGGCGGCAAGGGTGAGAACCCGGGCCTGTCCCAGGTCCAGGACGATCCGGCGACCCGGGTGCTGCGCGCGGTCGGCAACGCGCGGCGCACGCTGCGGGCCGGGTTCACCACCGTCCGCAACCTCGGCCTGTTCGTCAAGACCGGCGGCTACCTTTTGGACGTTGCGCTGGGCAAGGCCATCGACGCGGGCTGGATCGAGGGACCGCGGGTGGTGCCCGCCGGACACGCCATCACCCCCACCGGTGGGCACCTGGACCCCACCATGTTCGCCGCGTTCATGCCCGGAGTACTGGAGCTGACCATCGAAGAGGGCATCGCCAACGGCGTCGACGAGATCCGCAAGGCGGTGCGCTACCAGATCAAGCACGGCGCTCAGCTGATCAAGGTGTGCTGCTCCGGCGGCGTCATGTCGCTCACCGGAGAGGCGGGCGCGCAACACTATTCGGACGAGGAACTCCGCGTCATCGTCGATGAGGCGCATCGGCGCGGCCTGCGGGTCGCCGCGCACACGCACGGCGCCGAAGCCGTCAAGCACGCGGTGGCCTGCGGCATCGACTGCATCGAGCACGGCTTCCTGATGGACGACGAGGCCATCCAGATGCTGGTGGACAACGACCGATTCCTGGTCACCACCCGCCGGCTGGCCCAGGCCATGGACGTCTCCAAAGCGCCGAAGGTGCTGCAGGACAAGGCGGCCGCGATGTTCCCGAAGGCCGAAACCTCGATCAAGGCGGCGTACGAGGCCGGGGTGAAAATCGCCGTCGGCACCGACGCGCCGGCGATCCCGCACGGTCGCAACGCCGACGAACTGGTCACCCTGGTGGAATGGGGTATGCCGGCCGATGCCGTACTGCGCGCGGCCACCGTGGTCGCGGCCGACCTGATCAACGTGACCGACCGGGGGCGCCTGGCGGCCGGGCAGGTCGCCGATATCATTGCCGTGCCCGGCGATCCGCTAACCGACATCACCGTGACCCGAAACGTCAACTTCGTCATGAAGGGTGGAACCGTGTACCGAAACGACCTGTCCCCCAACGGAGGCGCACAGTGAGCGACGACCCCCGGCCCGGACGCATCGAGGATCTCGTCGAGATCCAGCAGCTGCTGGCCAAATACGCCGTCACCATCACCCAGGGCGACACCGACGGTCTGATCAGCGTTTTCACCCCAGACGGCACCTACAGCGCATTCGGTGACACCTACACGCTCGACCGGTTCCCGGTGCTCGTCGACGCCGCCCCCAAAGGCCTGTTCATGACCGGCACCGCACTGGTCGACCTGGAGGAAGGTGCCGACACCGCCACCGGAACCCAGCCGCTGTGCTTCATCGAGCACTCCCGCCACGACATGCGAATCGGCTACTACCGGGACAGCTACCTGCGCACCGAGGACGGCTGGCGGCTGAAAACCCGTGCCATGACGTTCATCCGGCGCAGTGGCGACCACGATCACGGTCGCCCGCACGCAATCGGGAGACCCGAAGCCGGATGACCGATCCCCTGCACGAGCCCGCCGCGTTTCGCACCGCGCTGCGGGCGTGGCTGGCCGACAACGATCTCACTCCACCCGAGGATCACTCGCTGGCCGGTCACATGACGCAGTTCGCCCGGGTCATGCAGGCGCTCTACGACGGCGGCTGGGGCCGCTACGGCTGGCCGGAACACGCCGGGGGGCTCGGCGGTCCGGCGATACTGCGCGCCATCGTCGGTGAGGAGATCGTCGGCCGGCGGCTCGCCGAGCCCGGCCCGTACTCGATGATCGAGGTCCTGGCGCCGACGATGATCGACTACGCTTCCCCCGAGCTGGCCGCCGAGATGCTGCCGAAGATGCTCTCCGGCGCCGAGCAGTGGTGCCAGGGCTTCTCCGAACCCGGCTCCGGCAGTGACCTGGCCTCGCTGACCACCAGGGCCGTGCAGCAGGACGACAAGTACATCGTCAACGGGCAGAAGGTCTGGACCAGCTTCGCGCAGTTCTCCCACCGCTGCATCCTGCTGACCCGCACCGGCGACCCCTGCACGCCGAATCACCAGGCCATCACGGCGTTCTTCGTCGACATGGATTCCCCCGGCGTCGATGTACGCCCGCTGCACACCATGCACGGAGTCGACGAGTTCTGCGAGGTGTACTTCGACAACGTCGAGGTCGACGCCTCCCGGATGCTGGGCAAGCCCGGCGACGGCTGGCAGTTGGCCATGGACCTGCTGCCCTACGAGCGTTCGACTTGCTTCTGGCAGCGGATCGCCTACCTGTATTCGCGGTTCGACGCGCTGATCGCCGAGGTCTCCGACCAGGGAGCCGGTATCGACGACGAGATGGGCGAGGCCTATCTGGCGCTGCACACGCTGCGGTGTCGGTCGGCGGCCACTCAGAAGCGACTGGCGCGGGGTCACCGGCTGGGGCCGGACACCTCCATCGACAAGGTGCTGCTGGCCGCGGCCGAGCAGCGACTCTACGACACCGCTCATCACCTGTTGCCCGGCGTCATCGAGCTGGAAGATTCACCGTGGCGCACCGAGTACCTGTATTCGCGGGCGGCCAGCATCTACGGCGGCACCGCCGAAGTGCAGCGCAACATCATCGCCCGGCGGCTGCTGGATCTGGGTAAGGAGTGAGCGTGACCGATCTGGATGCCGGCTCCCTCGGGCTGCTCGAGGACGCAATGCGTACCTGCATGGCGAACGCCTCGGGGCCCGAGCTCGACGCCGCGCTGGCCGAATTGGGCTGGGCCGACATGCTTTCCGAGGTACCCGATATCGCGGTGCCGTTGGTGTTCCGGCTGCTCGGCGAGACCGGGGCACACGCCTCGGTGCTCAACGACGTGCTGCTGGAGACCATCGGCGGACTGCCCGGGGGCACGCCGCCGATGCCGTTCGCCGGCGGCCACTGGGTGGTGTGGGAACGCGAGGACACCCAGGCACCGGACAACCCGACGCTGGGCGGGCTGCCGCTGCGCCGGGTTCCCGACGGGGAACTCATGCGCATCGGCGAGGCCCGCCGGGCCCTGGGCTGGTGGCTGGTGGGATCGGCGCGGGCGATGCTGGCGCTGGCCCGCACCCATGCGCTGGACCGTGTGCAGTTCGGCCGGCCGATCGCCGGCTTCCAAGCGATCCGGCACAAGCTCGCCGAGACGCTGGTGGCCATCGAGGGCGCGGAGGCGACCCTGAGCCTGCCCGACACCGACAGCCCGGACCTGACCGCGATGCTGGCCAAGGCCGCCGCCGGCAAGGCCGCGCTGACCGCTGCCAAGCACACCCAGCAGGTGCTGGCCGGGATCGGCTTCACCGCCGAACACGACCTGCACCATCACATCAAGCGGGCGCTGGTCCTCGACGGGCTGCTGGGCAGCTCCCGGGAACTGACCCGAAAGGCCGGCGCCGGGCTGCGGGCCCGTCGTTCGGCACCCCGGCTGGCGGAGCTGTGACACCCGGGCGAAATCGCCGGCGATAGCGGAGGCCGCCCACGGGGCGACCGTGGTTCTCGCCGACCAAGAACAATGTTCTCTAGCTAGCTGGGGCGGCGAAACCGAGCGCGCAGAAGCTCCACACCTCGTCGGCGGTGATCGGGTGGATCTCCTCGTCCTCGGCAGGTGCCGAGGACTGCGCGGTGAACATCACCGTCTGCATCGTCATCGCCGCGACCCGGCGCGGATTGACGTCCGAACGCAGCTGGCCGGCCTCGGCGGCCTCCTCCATCAGCTCGGTGAACAACACCAGCAACGGGGCGTGAGCAACGCGCACCTCGGTCGGATGCGAGATCAGCAACTGGGGGGCGAAATCGGTGAACAACGGGCGCTTGGCTGACGGATCCGGCCGCGACAGCTCAAAGAGCAGCTCAATTGCGACCTTCAACCGGGCCAGCGGCTCCTCCTGGCCCGATGTCGCGGCGCGGATCTGATTGGCCGCACGGCTGAGCGCATCCTCGAACAGCGCCAGCAGCAACTCATGTTTGCCGTCGAATTGGAGGTAGAAACTGCGCAGTGACTGCCGGGACCGGTCGACGACTTCCTGCACGGTGAAATCCGTGCTGCCCTTCTCGGTGATGATCGCCTGGGCGGCGTCGAGGAAGCGCTGCACGCGCTGGGCGGCACGCAGCTTGGCGGTCTTGATGGACCGCTCGACGGCGCGCTGCTTCCAGGCCGGTTCTTCGCTGGGGCTGCTCATCTGAGGCCCGAATCGCGGCGACGCGCAATGTACATGGACAAACTGTAACGGACAATAGGTCTACTTAGCGGGTCCTCGGCCGCATTGTGACGCAGATTTCGAGATTCTTCCTGCCACATGAGGAGAATGTTATTCTCCGATGGTTATTCGACCGGCGACCGACGAGGTGAAATCCGAATGCTCTTGGAGCTCGATTCCGACCAGCGATTCTGGCGCGACACGGTGCGCGACGCGCTGGCCAAGGAATGCCCCGCCAGCCTCATTCGCGCCGTCGCCGAGGACGGTGCCGACACCACGGCGCTGTGGCAGACCTACGTCGACATGGGGTGGACCGAGCTCACCGACGCGTCGGAGACCGTCGAACTCGGATTGCTGGTCGAGGCGCTCGGCGCCGCGAGCGATCCCACCCCGTTCCTGGCCACCCTGACCCAGTTCAGCCCGCTGGCCGGCGACCGGATCGATGCCAAACTCTCCGGCGCGGCGGTCTACGACGGTGTCACCGCGGCCCGCACCGCCGACGGCTGGGTGATCGACGGCACCTGCCGGCACGTCCTCGACGGCGACCGCGCCGACCGTCTCGCCGTGCTCACCCCCGCCGGGGTGTTCATCCTGGGCTCCGATCAGGTGACCTCGCGCCGGGTGCAGGTGTTCGACCCAGTGCTGCACGTCGCCGAGGTGACGCTGGCCTCGGTGGCGGTGCCCACCGAGGCCCGGGTGTCCGGGGTGAACGTCGAGCGCGCCCGGGAGCTCGCGCTGACCGGGATGGCGCTGACCATGGTCGGTTCCTGCCAGCGGATCCTGGACCTGGTCCTCGAACACGTCGGGTCCCGCAAGCAGTTCGGCGTGCTGATCGGGTCGTTCCAGGCCGTCCAGCACAAGGCTGCCGATATGCACGTCGCCATCGAGCGGGCCCGGGCGCTGGCCTATTTCGCCGCGCTGACCCTGGCCGAGGGTGACCCGCGCAGCCGGATGGCGGCCATGATGGCCAAGGCCGGCGCCGGCGAGTGCCAGTCACTGGTGTTCAAGCACGGCGTGCAGCTGTTCGGCGCCATGGGGTTCACCTGGGAGAACGACGTGCAGTTCCCGCTCAAGCGGGCCAAGGCCGGCGAGCTCATGCTGGGCGGCGCCGCCGAGCACCGGGCCCGGATCACCGAGGAATCACTGGCCGCGGCACGAGCGGGGGCCTGAGCCGTGCAGCTGACCTTCGACGCCGACGTCGAGGCGTTCCGCGACGAATTCATCGCGTTTCTCGATGAGTACCTGCCTGACGATGCGGTCACCGACCAGCGTTCGCAGTCGACCGCCGACGTGCCGCCGTGGGCCCGGGACTGGCAACGCGTCATGTTCGACCACGGCTGGCTGGTGCCCGGATACCCGCCGGAGTTCGGCGGCCGCAACGCCAACATCCTGCAGCAGTACGTGTGGAACCAGGAACTGTGCAAACGGCGGATCTACCAGTCCTACAACCCGCAGGGCGTCGGCATCATCGCCGCCTCCCTGCTGACCTTCGGCACCGAGGAACAGAAGCGTCGCTGGGCGGTGCCCATCCTGCGCGCGGAAATGACTGCGGCACTGGGCATGAGCGAACCCAACGCCGGATCGGATCTGGCCGGCCTGCGCACGACGGCGACGCTCACCCCCGACGGTGATGCCTTCATCCTCAACGGCCAGAAGGTGTGGACCTCCGGTGCGCACGACGCCGACGTGATCCTGGCCTTCGTGCGTACCGACCCGGATGTGCCCAAGCACAAGGGCATCAGCGTGCTGGTGGTGCCCACCGACACCGAGGGTGTGGTGCGCCGGCCCTTCCCGTCCTGGTGCGATCGTGAGGACATCGACTTCAACGAGGTTTTCTTCACCGACGCCCGGGTGCCCGCGGAGAATCTGGTGGGCCCGCTCAACGGCGGCTGGGGCGTGGCCAATGGATCGCTGGGCCACGAGCGCACCCTGCTGTGGATGCTGTTCGCCGACCGGCTCGACCAGCTGATCGCCGACTACGGACCGGCCACGGTGCTGGAACGCGACCAGTACGCCACGCTGCTGATGGACGCCGCCGCGCTGCGCCTGCTGGGCTCGGCGGCGATCGCCCGCGAGGCCCGCGGCGAGCAGGACACCCAGAGCCTGTCGGTGCTGAAACTGCTTGGCTCCGAGTCAGTTCAGACCCATTCCGAGCACGCGCTGGATGCCGCCGGGATCGACGGGCTGCGCCACCCCAACATCACCTCCAGCTACGCGCCGTTCGGTGAGGACGACGCGTCGACCAGTCTGTTCGAGCGGCTGCAGCGTACCTTCGGCGGGACCATCGCCGGTGGCACCTCGGAGATCCAGCGCAGCATTATCGCCCAGCGGATCCTCGGCCTGCCGCGCTGACGGCCCGCCGATCGCGAACGGCCGATTGGCGCACGAGCGGCCATCCAGGAACACAAAAGCCCAGGACGGCTCGACCCGAGGCGGACGCCACAGAGCGCTCGATCAGTAACTGGCCCCTCGTCGGCCCGCACGTATTCGTCCGTCGGTGGTGCGTGCAGGATTACTTCTTGGCGATGAGCCCGTCGACGATGCGGTTGAAGTCAGCGGTGCCGAAGGACACGTACTCGCTGAGGTTGGCGTAGTCCAGCGAGGTGGTCACCGACCGTTCCAGCTGCATGTTCATCAGCCGCTTGGTGGCCTCGACGGCCTGCTGCGGCTGCTTGAGGATGCCCCGGGCGCATTCGAGGGCCGCGGCCACCGGATCGGCCACCACGTGGTTGGCCAGGCCCAGCTCGAGTGCCTTCGCCGCGGGGATCTTCGCCCCGGTCAGCGCGAACTCCTTGGCCTGCAGGAAGCTGATTTGCGTCGGCCAGACCAGCGGCCCGCCGTCGGCGGCCACCAACCCGATCGACACGTGCGGGTCGGCGAAGAACGCCGTCTCGGCCATGTAGACGATGTCGGACATGGCGGCCAGACTGCAGCCCAGCCCGACGGCCGGCCCGTTGACCGCGGCGATGATCGGAATCCGGCACCGGATCATGCCCAGCACCAGGTCGCGGCCGTGCTTGATGGTCTTGGTGCGCAACGCCTCGTCACGGCGCAGCTCGTCGAGGTAGTTGAAATCGCCGCCGGCCGAGAACGCCCGGCCGGCACCGGTGAGCACCGCGACCCGCGCCCCGACGTCCTCGTTGAGCTCGTTGAACAGGTTCGCCAGACCGACGTGCAGGTTGTCGTTGACGGCGTTGAGCGCATCGGGCCGGTTCAGTGTGATGATCCGCAGCGGCCCGTCGGCCGCGACGTCGATTTCTTCTGGCATTCCGTACATTTCAGACTCCCAATCCCAGGATGCGTGAGGCGATGATGTTCTTCTGAATCTGCGAGGTTCCGCCCATGACGCTCTGCGCCCGGCTGTACAGGTAGGAGTTGAACAGTTCGGTGTCGGCGGTACCGGCCACCGCCAGCGCGGCGTGTCCCACCGACTGGTCCACCCAGGTCATCAGCAGCTTGTCGATCGAGCCGTTGGAGTTGTGCGTGATGCCGTCGAGTTGTTCGGACAGCCGGCGCCGCACGTGGTGGGTGAGCATCTCGGTCTGCACCGCCGCCCAGGCCAGGTCCTCGGGGACCGATCCCTGGCAGCGGGCGGCCATCTGGCGCACCAGCTTTCCGTACCGGGCTGCGTAGCCCAGCGTCGAGGGTTCGCGCTCGTGGCCGACCACGGTCATCGCCAGCGCCCAGCCGTCACCGGGCTCGCCGACCATGTTGGCCGCCGGCACGGTGGCGTTCTCGAAAGCGACCTGCCCGAACTCGGTGGTGATGCCGTTGATCATCTCCAGCGGGCGCTGTATCACCCCGGGCTGGTCCATCGCCACGATGAACGCCGATATGCCCTTGTGCCGCTTGGCTTCCGGATCGGTGCGGGCCAGCACCAGGCACCAGTCCGCGACATCGGAGTAGCTGGTCCAGATCTTGTGGCCGTTGATCACCAACTGGTCGCCGTCGCGCACCGCGGTGGTGGTCAGCGATGCCAGATCCGACCCGGCGCCGGGCTCGGAGAAGCCCTGGCACCAGCGTTCGGTGCCGTTGATCATGCCGGGCAGGAAGCGTTGCGCAATCTCCTTGCTGCCATGATGGCCGAGCCCGACGACCAGGTAGCCGAGGCTGGGCCGCGGCGGGGCGCCGTAGCGGGCCAGTTCCTCGTCGAGGATGACGTCGTAGACCGGGGGCAGTTCCTGGCCGCCGTACTCCTTGGGCCAGGTCACCCCGAAGAACCCGCCGGAGTACAGCGCGCGGTGCCACTCGCCTTGCCGGGCCCAGTACTCGTCGCCGGAGGTCGGGAATTCCTTGGCGTGCACCGAGAGCCAGTCCCGCAGCCGGGCACGGAAGGCGGCCTCGTCGGCCGAATCACGAAAGTCCAAGATCAATCTCCTCCAACTTGACGGGCCACAGTTCGGTCGAGGTGAGCGCCCGGCGCAGGTAAACGTGCGCCAGGCATTCCCAGGTGTTGCCGATACCGCCGTGCACCTGGATCGAGGTCTCGCACACGGTGCGCGCCGCGCGTGCGCAGTACAGCTTGGCCACCCGGGCCGCGCGCAGCGCCTCCGCCGGGGTGAGTTCGTCGACCGCCCACGCGGCATGCCGCAGGATGCTGATCGACCCCTCCACCAGGGTGGCGGCCTCGGCCAGCAGGTGGGCGACGGCCTGATACGACCCGACGGTCTTACCGTACTGTTCGCGGATCTTCGCGTAGTCGACCGCCAGGTCCAGTGCGCCGCGGCTCACCCCGACCAGGTCGGCGGCGGTGATCACCAGGGCGAGCGCGTGCCAGCGCGTCGCGGCATCGTCGTCGATCGCTCCGACCTCGGTCAATTGTGTTGCCGAGGCGCGGGTCCTGGTGAGATCGGCGCCTGCGACGGGCTCGCCGACGGGTCCGGCGAGCACCCGGGAGCCGTCCACGACGACCGCGACGCCGGCACCGCGGGCGTCGAACGCAGCAGAGCCGGCGACCACGGTCAGGCCGGCGGCGGGATCCAGGCCGGCCAGCCGGTATGCCTCGTCGGCGAGCACCGGGCCGGCGAACGGGGCATCGACCAGGCCGCGGCCGAACTCCTCGGCGACGATGGCGACCTCCACCCCGGAGGCACCGTCGGACCGCAGTGCGCACCAACCGGTTCCGGCGAGCTGGCGGTCCAGCCGCTCGATCCGCGCGGCGTCGGCGAGTTCGGCGACCGATCCCGGCCCCAGGTCGTCGGCCAGCTTGGCGGCCGCGTTGCGCAGCTGCTGCTGTTCACCGGTCAGTCGAACATCCATGGCTCTCCTTCAACACACGACGCAGCACCTTGCCCGAGGGCAGGCGCGGGATTTCGGAAACGAAGACGATTTCGGCGGGCCGCTTGTAGGACGCCAGCCGCTCGGCCACCAGGTCCTGCAGTTCACCGGCGCTGACGTCCGCGCCGGGTGCGGTCGCGACCGCGGCGATCACCTGTTCCTGGCCGGTCAGCGCCGGACCGTCGGTGTCGACGACCGGTACCGGGGCGCCGAACACCGCGCAGTCGGCGACCGCGGGATGGGCGTGCAGCACCGATTCCACCTCGGCCGGGGCGACCTGGAAGCCGCGGACCTTGATCATCTCCCGGGTGCGGTCGGTGATGCGCAACCAGCCGTCGGCGTCGAGCACCCCGATGTCACCGGTGCGGTACCAACCGTCGACGATCACCTCGGCGGTGGCCTCGGCCGGCAGGTAGCCGGCCATCAGCGAATCGGCGCGGGCCCAGATCTCCCCGGGGACACCGGGTTCGACCTCGGCGCCGGTTTCGGTGGACCGGACGCGCAGGTCCACTCCCGGGGCGGCTCGCCCGACGGTGTCCAGGCGGCCGCTGCCGAGTTCGTTGCAGGCCAGCACGGGCAGCTCGGTGGCTCCGTAGCCGGTCATCCAGGTGATGCCGGTGCGTGCGGTGACGGCTTCGGCGACCGCGGGGGTGATCGGGGTGGCGCACCACATGATGTAGCGCAGCGAGGTCAGGTCGTGGCGTTCCAGATCCGGGTGGGCGGCGATCGCCAGCGCGATGGGGGCCACCGCCATCTCCACGGTGATCCGGTCGGCGGCGATGCCGGCCAGCAGCTCGTCGACGTCGAACCGCCGGCGCAGCCGCACCCAGCCGCCGGCGTCCAGGATGGCGGCGATGTTGAGCAGCCCCAGGATGTGCGACGGCGGCGTGACCACCTGCATCCGGTCGTCCGCGTGCAGACCCAGTGCGGTGCGCCAGTGCTCGACGCCGGCGGCGAACGACCGGTGGGTGTGCCGGACCGCCTTGGGGGTTCCGGTGGTGCCCGAGCTGAACACCAGCACGGCCTCGGCCTCCGGATCGGCGGCGAAGGGGGCGGGCCCGGCGACCGGGGTGATCGGTTCGTCGAGGTGGCGCATCGCCCTCAGCTCGGCCAGCGCCGGGTGGTCACCGACGGCGGCCACCGGTTCGGTCAGCGCCAGCGCGTGGGCCACCTCGTGGTGCTTCCAAGCCGGGCTGAGCAGCACGACGGCCGCCCCGGCCCGCCAGATCCCGTACAGCGCCATCACGAACTCCGGCCGGTTCGACGACATCAGCGCGACCCGGTCGCCGGGGCGCACGCCGCGGTCGGCGAGTTCGGCGGCGAACCCGGCGATCAGAGTGTCGAGCTCACCGCGGCGGTACTGCCGCTCGGCGCCGGCGAGAACGACCGGGTCGGGCATCGGTCCTCCTGGTCGGTGTGCGCCGGGGCGGCGGGAAACTCCGGATGAGAATACTATTCTCGTTGGAGTAGAATACACGTACCATGGTGGTGATCGCGCCGCCTGTGACACCCCGGGGTGGCACGCTCCCCGGGACTCGGCGCGACGCCGCCGACAGCATGTCGAGAGGTGTGAATCCATGACTTCACCGGCTTCGGGTGACACCGCGGTGGCGACCGGCCGACCCGAGGTGACCGTGCACCTCGACGGTCGAACCGAGACCATTGCCGCGCAGCCGGGTGAGACCATCCTGGAATCCGCGCGCCGCGCGGGGCTGACGCCGCCGTTCTCCTGCGAGGCCGGCAACTGCGGCACCTGCATGGCGGTGCTGCGCGAGGGCACCGCGACCATGCGGGTCAACGATGCCCTGGACGACGACGAGGTCGACGAGGGGTACGTACTGACCTGTCAGGGCGTCCCGGACTGCACCGTCGTCGTCGACTACGACTGCTGACCGCGCCCGGTCAGCCGTGCTCGCCGAGCGTGGGCGCGCGCCGGTAGTCCGGTAGGTACCCGTCCATCCCGATGCTGCACCGCACCTGCCGGTACGGCCCGGCCTGCACGACGGCCTCCGGCGTGGCGTCCAGCGCCTCGCCGAGTGTGCGCACCGCGGCCGCCGGGATCCCGCGCGGGCGCAGCCGCGCCTCCCAGTTCGCCGCCGTGTCGGTGGCCAGTACGGCCGAGACCGCGGCGATCACCGGATCGCGGTTGGCGGCCCGCTCGGCCATGCTGTCCCAGCCGGTCAGCCCGGTCTCCGCGCACAACGACCGCCAGAATCCGTCGTGCGTGACGAACAGCGCCAGGTAGCCCTGGGCCGTCGGGAACAGTTGCGCCGGAACGTAGAACGGGTGCGCGCCGAACGGTCGGCGGACCGCGTCGACACCGTCGTCGAGGTACCCGGCGGCGTGATAGTTGAGCTGGGACAACATGACGTCACGCATGCTGACGTCGACCTGCCCGCCGCGACCGGAGTAGATCTGGGCGACCAGCCCCAGCGCGGCGGTCAGCCCGGTGGAGTTGTCCACCGAGGTGTAGCCGGGCAGGGTGGGCGGCCCGGCGGGATCACCGGTCATCGCCGCCACCCCGGTCAGCGCCTGGATCACGTAGTCGAACGCCGGGTCGTCACCGCCGTTGAGCCCGAATCCGGTCAGCGCCACCGCGACGATCGACTCGTTGTACTGCCGCAGCGCGTCGTAGGTGAGCCCGAGCTTGCGGATGGCCGACGGCTTCAGGTTCACCAGCAGCGCATGGGATTCGGCCACCAGCTCCCCCAGCCGGTGCCGGCCCGCATCCGAGGCCAGGTCCAGAACGATGCTGCGCTTGCCGCGGTTGAGGCTGGCGAAGTAGGTGTCGGACACCTGGCGGGAGATGTCACCGGCGGGCGGCTCGATCTTGGTCACCTCGGCGCCGAGATCGGCCAGCATCAGGGTGGCGTACGGCCCGGCCAGCACGGCACCGACCTCAAGGATCTTGATGCCCGCGAGCGGTCCGGTCACGGCCCTAGCGTAGTTGGGTGGCCAGTTCGGCGATCACCTCGCGGGTGCGGTACTTCGACGCGATGAGCTCATCGCGGTTCTCCCCGATCGGCAGCAGCCGCACCGACAGATCGGTCACCCCGGCGTCGGCGAACTGCTTGAACCGCGCCAGGATCGCCTCCTCGTCACCGGCCGCGCACAGATCGCCGACGTTGCGGGCGTCGCCGCGATCGAGCAGCTTCTGATAGTTGGGTGAGGTTTCGGCCTCTGCCAGGATCCGGTTGGCGCGGTCCTTGGCCTCGTCGATACGCGAGTTCTCGCACAGGCAGACCGGGATACCGGCGATGATCCGCGGCGCGGGCCGCCCGGCGTTCTCGGCGGCCTGGTTGATGCGCGGGGCGATGTGGTCGCCGATGGCGCGCTCGTCGGCCATCCACAGCACGGTGCCGTCGGCGTACTCACCGGCCAGCCGCAGCATCACCGGGCCCAGCGCGGCCAGCAGCACCGGCGGGCGGACCCCGGCGCCGAGTGCGGTCGGGTTGTGCACGGTGAAGGTACCGTTCTCGATGTCGACGGGCCCGGGTCCGGACATCGCGGCGTTGAGCACCTCCAGGTAGTCGCGGGTGTAGCCGGCCGGCTGCTCATACGGCAGGCCGAGCATGTCGCGGATGATCCAGTGGTGGGACGGCCCGACGCCCAGCGCGAGTCGCCCACCCGCACCGGCGTTGACCGAAAGTGCCTGGCGGGCAAGTGCGATCGGATGCTGTGCCTGCAGCGGGACGACGGCGGTGCCCAGCTCGATACGGCTGGTGCGGTTACCCATCAGGCTGACCATCGTCAGGCAGTCGAAGTCGTCGGGCACCTGCGGCATCCAGGCGCTGTCCAGGCCGGCCGCCTCGGCCCATTCGATGTCGGCGAGGAACTTGGTGACCTTGCGGTTCATGTCCCCGCGCTCGGCACCGATCATCACACCCAGACGCATCTGCGACCCACTCCTTTGCCTCGCCCGGCGCTGCCGTCGTCAACCCGGCGGGCGGCGCCGGTGCACCCGCTCCCGGTGATAACGTACTTGCAGAAAAAGAGAATGCCAATACCGCTGGATGCAAGCCTGCTTCTGGCGGCGTTTCGATTCCCGGGAGGCACCATGCCGTCGCTGCAGGACCGCACCATGATCATCTCCGGCGCCAGCCGCGGCATCGGCCTGGCGATCGGGCTGGCCGCCGCCCGCCGGGGCGCGAACGTGGTCCTGCTGGCCAAGACGGCCGAGCCGCACCCCAAGCTACCCGGCACCGTGCATACCGCAGCCGAAGAAATCGAGGCCGCCGGCGGCAAGGCCGCCGCGGTCGTCGGCGACGTCCGCAACGAAGACGACGTGGCCCGCGCGGTGGCGGTCGCCGTCGACACCTTCGGCGGGGTGGACATCTGCGTCAACAACGCCAGCGCCATCTTCACCGCCCCCACCGACCAACTGTCGGCCAAGCAGTTTGACCTGATGATGGACATCAACGTCCGCGGCACCTTCCTGCTGACCAAGGCCGCCATTCCGCACCTACGCCGCTCGCCGAACGCCCACGTGCTGACGCTGTCGCCGCCGATGAACATGAATCCGTACTGGCTGGGCCTGCACCCGTCGTACACCCTGAGCAAGTACGGCATGACGCTGCTGGCGCTGGGCTGGGCCGCCGAGTACGCCGAGGTGCCGATCGCGTCGAACTGCCTGTGGCCGCAGACCTATATCGCCACCGCCGCGGTGACCAACCTCGCCGCCGGCAACGACGACATGCTGGCCCGCTCCCGTCGGCCCGAGATCATGGGCGACGCGGCCGCCGCCATCCTGACCCGGCCCGCGGCCGAGGCCACCGGCAACTGCTACATCGACGCCGACGTGCTGACCGAGGCCGGGCGGACCGATCTGTCCGGCTACGGCGGCGGCGACAACCCCATCCTGGACCTGTTCCTGGACGCCGAATAGGCGAGTTCCCCCGACGGCAACGCCGAGAAAGCTATTCTCGGTTCGTGCAAACGAGCAGGTGGTCGGCGTGGTGACCGATACGACGGCGCTCGCCGAGGACGTCCACACCGACGAGGTCGAGCGGATCCTGACCGCGGCCGTGCGGGTGATGGAGCGCGTCGCCCCGGCCGCACCGAAGGTCAGCGACATCATCGCCGAGGCCGGTACCTGCAACAAGACTTTCTACCGGCACTTCACCAGCAAGGACGACCTGATCCTGGCGGTGGTGCGCCGGGGCACCGCCAGGGTGGCCGCCGGGCTGGCGACCGACATGTCCCGCGAGGCCCGCCCGCAGGACCAGGTCGCCACCTGGGTTTCCGGACTGCTGGCCCAGGTCACCGACCCCCGGCTGTTCACCCTGTGCCACGCGACCATGGCGCAGATGTCAGCGCCGGCGCAAAGCCGGCTGAACCCCGAGGGGGCCACCGACGCGGCGGTGATGGCACCGCTGCGCGATCTGCTGTCAGCTCCGCTACAGCGGATGGGCCGGCCCGATCCCGAACGTGACGCCGACGCGGTGTTCGACGCCACCATGGGCACCCTGCGCCGCCACATCGGTTCCGGCCACCGCCCCCCGGCCGCCGACGTCGAGCATCTGGTCGGGTTCTGCCTGGGCGGCATCGGGGTGGCGGTTCCCCAGGGGCCGGTCGACTAAGTTAGCTCGGGAGGCAAACCCGCCGAAACCGAGAGAGCCCTGGCCGATGCGAGTTGACGGACGCGAGATCGCGGTCTCCGGCAAACTCCTGCCGCCGTGGAACCGTCGAACCAACGCGCTGATCCGGCTGGCGCTGTCGGCGGCCTTTCTCGCCCTGATCATCATCAGCTCGATGGTCACCCGCAACGACTGGGAGGCCCTGGAGAAATCCATCTCCGGCATCGTGGGGGTGCTCACCCCCACCCAGTCGAACCTGGTGTACCTCGCCTACGGCGTCGCCATCCTGGCGCTGCCGTTCGTCATCCTGATATCGCTGATCGCCGGCCGGCAGTGGAAGCTGCTCGCCGCCTACGCCGCGGCCGGGCTGTTGGCCGTGCTGTCACTGTCGGTGAGCGGCAAGGGTTTCGCCGCGCCGCAGTGGCATTTCGACATGGACGACCGGCTGCACACCGTGCTCAGCCAGTTCCTCGACGACCCGCGCTGGATCGCGCTGCTGGCCGCGGTGCTGACGGTTTCCGGGCCCTGGCTGCCGGCGCGTCTGCGACGCTGGTGGTGGACGCTGCTGCTGGCCTTCGTGCCGATCCACCTGGTGGTCAGTGCGATCGTGCCGGCCCGTTCGCTGCTGGGGCTGGCGGTCGGCTGGTTCATCGGCTCGCTGGTGGTCCTGGTGGTCGGCACCCCCGCGCTGGAGGTGCCGCTGGACAGCGCGGTGCGGGCGCTGGCCCGCCGGGGCCAGCTGGTGACCGCGCTGACCGTCATCCGCCCGGCCGGCCCGGGCGCACTGGTGCTGCAGGCCACCGGCGTCCAGGGCTCGCTGACCGGCGCCCCGGTCAGCGCGGCCGACCCGGCTCCGGACACCAGCCCGTCCACCCCCTGCCAACCGGTCCCCGGCGCGGCCCTGCTGGAACTCTACGGACCCAACCAGCGCAGCGGCGGCCTGCTGCGCCAGTTCTGGCGCAAGATGCGGCTGCGCACCAACGAGAGCGCGCCGCTGCACGCGTCGATGCGCCGCGCCGTCGAGCACCGGGCTCTGATGTCGGTGGCCATCGGCGCCCTCGGGCTGGCGAACACCACCACCATCGCGCTCGCGGCCCTGGAACGCGGCTGGACCCTGTATGCCCGCACGCCGGCCCGCGGAACCGCCATCACCCGCAACGTGCCACCGGCGCGGGTGTGGCAGGCCCTGGCCGACCTGCACGCCGGTCAGATATCGCACGGTGATCTGCGGATGAGCGAACTGAGCGTTCTCGACGACGGGAAGGTGCAGTTCGGCGGGTTCGGCAAGGCGGAATTCGGCGCGACCGACATCGCGTTGCAGTCCGACATCGCCCAACTGCTGGTGACCAGCACGGCGCTCTACGGCGCCGAACCGGCGGTGTCCGCCGCCATCGAGGTGTACGGCCGTGACACCGTGCTCGACGCCTCGCGCCGGCTGACGAAGGGCGCGATGCCGGTCCGGATCAAGACCGCGGTGCCCAACGCCGGGGACCTGATCACCGCCGCGCGCGACGAGGTGAAGAAGCAGACCGGCGCCGCGGCGATCCAGACCGAGAACATCGCCCGGTTCACCCGCTCGCAGATCATCCAGCTGGTGCTGCTGGTGGCACTGGTGTACGTCGCCTACCCGTTCCTGTCCACGCTGCCGACCTTCTTCACCGAGCTGCGCACCGCCAACTGGTGGTGGGCGCTGCTGGGACTGGGTGTCTCGGCGTTGACCTACCTGGGTGCCGCACTGTCGCTGTGGGCGTGCGCCGACGGGCTGGTGAGCTACCGCAACCTGACGATCATGCAGGTGGCCAACACCTTCGCCGCCACCACCACGCCCGCCGGTGTCGGCGGCCTGGCGCTGAGCACCCGGTTCCTGCAGAAGGGCGGGCTCGGCGCGGTGCGCGCCACCACCACCGTCGCACTTCAGCAGACGGTGCAGGTGATCACGCATCTGGCGCTGCTGGTGATGTTCAGCATCGCGGCCGGAACCACGGCCGACCTGTCGCATTTTGTGCCGTCGGCGACGGTGCTGTACCTGATCGGCGGCGCCGCACTCGGTGCGTTCGGCACCTTCCTGTTCGTACCGAAGCTGCGCCGCTGGCTGGGCACCGCGCTGCGCCCCAAACTCAAGGAGGTGCTGGCCGATCTGGTCGACCTCGCCAAGGAACCGAAACGCCTGGGGCTGATCGTGCTCGGCTGTGCGGCAACGACTCTCGGCGCGGCCCTGGCACTGTGGGCCAGCGTCGAGGCGTTCGGCGGCGACGTGTCGTTCGTGACGGTCACCGTGGTGACCATGGTCGGCGGCACCCTGGCGTCGGCGGCGCCCACCCCCGGCGGCGTCGGTGCGGTGGAGGCCGCACTGATCGGTGGGCTGGCCGCATTCGGCGTGCCGATGGCGGTGGCGGTGCCCGCGGTGCTGCTCTACCGGATCCTGACCTGTTGGCTGCCGGTATTCGTCGGCTGGCCGGTGATGCGCTGGCTGACCCGCAACGACATGATCTGACCACGGGTGACCACCTTCAATCACAGTCAGGGTGTCCATGACTGGGTACCCACCCGCGACGGCCGTCACCTCTACGCGCAGGTGCTGGCCGGGCCCGAGCCGCCCACCGTGGTCTTCGAATCCGGCTCCGGGGCGACCCGGTCCTACTGGGCGCAGGCCCAGCAGGGCGTCGCGACGTTCGCCCGCGCCGTCGTCTATGACCGTGCGGGACTGGGCCATTCCGAACCAGACCCCGCGGGCCGGACGCTGGACCGGATGGCCGACGACCTGCTCGACGTGCTCGACCACTTCGGTCCCGGACCGTTCGTTCTGGTCGGCCACAGCGCCGGCGGCCCGATCGTCCGACTCGCCGCCTCACGACGCCCCGGGATGGTCGCCGGGCTGGTTCTCGTCGACCCGACCGACGAGGACGCCGACGTGTTGTTCGCACCGCCGTTCCGGATCGGTGAGCGGGTGTCGATCGCCGTGGGCAAGGTGCTCGCCCGGCTGGGCCTGCTGCGGCGGCTGTTCGCCGGGCAGCTGGCCGCCATGCCCGACGAGGATGCCCGCGAGGACCTGCGCCACGAGGGTTTCGGCTACAACGTGCTGGAAACCCAGCAGCGCCAGGCCCGCACCTTCCTCGACGAGCTGAAGAAATGGCGCAAGCGGCCCCCGGATCTCGGCTCGATACCGGTCACGGTGATCTCCGGCGGCCGGCTGCGGGTCGACGGCATGCCCGAGCACATCCGGGTGCGGATCAACCTGGCGCACAGCTACCGGGCGGCGCAATCCCCACGCGGCCGGCATGTCGTCGCGCAGCGCTCCGGGCACAACATCCCGCTGAGCGAGCCCGAGGTGATCGTCCGCGAGGTCGCCGCCCTGTGCCGTAGTACCCGGCCCGCGCAGCCCCCACCGCCGACGTCACAAGACACCCCGCCCCCATCGAGCGTGAGCCGGAATCAACCCGGCGGGTGAGTAAGCCCCACGGTCGGCGGTCCATGCGCTACCGCAGCGGGTCGAACGGGGCGATGGTCGGGTCGATCTCGCCGGTGACGATCTGTGTGGCCAGCATCTTGCCGGTGGCCGGGCCCAGGACGATGCCCCACATGCCGTGGCCACCGCCGACGTACACCCCCGGCGCGCGGGTCGCACCGACCAGCGGCAGCCCGTCGGGGGTGACCGGGCGAGCGCCCACCCATTCGTCGCGGCGGTCGTCGAAATCCACCCCGGTCATCAGCGCGCGAGCCTGGTTCACGATGGCCTGGATCCGGCGGGGCTGCGCGGGCTCGTCGGGCCTGCGGAATTCCATCGTCCCGGCGATCCGGAACCGGCCCCGGTACGGCGTGCAGGCGATCCGCTGTTTCGGCAGATACAGCGGATGCTCCACGGGGACGTCGGTTCTCACCGTGAAGGAATAGCCCCGGCCGGCCTGCACCCGGGTCCGCACACCGAGCGTGCGGGCCAGTCGCGGCAGCCAGGCACCGGTGGCGATCACCACCGAGTCGGCCGCCAGACGTTCCCCGGTGTCCAGCAGCACCGCCGGGCGGGGTCCGCCGACGACATCGGTCACCGCCGACCCGGTGCACAGCTCGGCCCCGCGCGCCACCACCGCGTCGCCGAGGGCCGCCAGATACGGACCGGGTTCCAGGAACCGCTGGCCGTCGAGCCGGTAGGCCGTCGTCACCGTCTCGGACAGGATCGGGCACAGTTCGCGGGGGTTCGGCAGCGGTGTCAGCGGCACGTCCTGGCCGTGCCGTCGGGCGCCGTCGATCTCGCGGAGGAACCCCGCGTCGTCGCCGGGGCGGGCGAACGCGATGACGAACGGACCCGCGTGGGTTTGCGACGGCACTCCCCCGGCGCCGAGTTCGTCGTAGCAGGCCAGGGCGATCCGGTCGATCGGCGTCAACGCGGCCATCGCGCGCTCCCAGGCCCGACGGGTGCCGTGCGCGGCGAACCGGGCCAGAAACGACCACAGCGGGATATCAACCCGGATCGGAATATGCAGTGCGGCATCGGGATCCAGCAACGCCCGGGGCCCGTAGGACCACAGGCTCGGATCGGCCAGCGGGATCGTCTTGCCCGGACTCAGCCAGCCGGCATTACCCCACGATGACCCGGCCGCCACCCCCTCACGGTCGATCACCGTGACATCGACGCCGCGCTCCTGCAGATACCAGGCGGTGGCCAGGCCGACCATCCCCGCACCGACCACGATCGAACGGGCCATGGAACCCCCTCGCAAGACGAGTGCTGCCACTGTCCATCTCAGCACACTATCGGCGCCCCGGCAGGGCGTCGGACCTCCGGTGACCGAGGCCGTCCCGACGCGACACCGCGTGCCCCCCATGACGCGGCTCACCACAACAAGTGCGCGAGGGGGGACTTGAACCCCCACGTCCGAAGACACTGGAACCTAAATCCAGCGCGTCTGCCATTCCGCCACTCGCGCGCGACACCTCAGGGTATCTGGTACCGGCTCGATTCCTGCCGCCGCCGACGCGGACGGTACGGTCGATGGGTGTCCACCACCCGTCGCCACCGGCCCGCACTGATCGTGCTGGCCCTGCTGGCCGCGTGCGGGTGCCTGGCCCTGGGCTGGTGGCAGTGGACCCGGTTCGAGTCGAGCTCGGGCACCTTCCAGAACCTCGGCTATGCATTGCAGTGGCCGGCGTTCGCGGCGTTCTGCATCTACGCCTACCGCAAGTTCGTCGTGCTCGAGGAGAACCCGGAGCCCGCGCCGTCGCCGCAGCGCCCGACGGAGATCCCCGCCGACCTGCTGCCGTCGCGCCCGACGGCCGCCTCCGTCACCGCCGACGAGGACCCGACGCTGGCCGAATACAACCGCTACCTCGCCGAGCTGGCCGCGCGGAACGACGCCGCGGGCCGCACCGGTACCGAGACCCCGCAGGACAGGACCACCGCATGAGCAGCAATGAATCCACTCCCCCCGCCGGGGCAGCGACCGTCGAATCCATTCGCAAGGCGCTGCTGCCCTACCGGGTGCTGGCCTGGACGACGGGTGTGTGGCTGATCGCGCTGTGCTGGGAGATGTACCTGGCCTACGTCATGCACGACCCGAACCCGCCGAAGTGGATCGGCGTGGTGCACGGTTGGGTGTACTTCGCCTACCTGCTGGCCACCGCGAATCTCGCGGTGAAGGTGCGCTGGCCGATCGGCAAGACCATCGGGGTGCTGCTGGCCGGCACCATCCCGCTGGTCGGCATCATCGTCGAGCATTTCCAGACCCAGGAAGTCAAGGAACGCTTCCAGCTCTGAGGCCGCGCGGGTCAGTCGTCCGCCAGGGCCGCGACCGGGTCGGGGATCAGGGCGGCCAGCGCGGTGGCCACCGCACCGACGGCCGCGGCCACCCACAGCCCGAGGTGAAAGCCCGCGAGTGACGGCGCGGTGTGCACCCCGGAACCGACCGGCGGCGCGACCACCATCGCCGCCAGGATCGCGCTGATCACCGCGCTGGAGATCGAGGTGCCCATCGACCGCGACAGCGCGTTGATGCCGTTGGCGGCGGCCGTCTCGGTGATCGGCACGGCCGCGTTGATCAACGCCGGCAGCGAGGCGAAGCCGAAGCCGACCCCGATGCTGACGATCACGTTGAGCAGGCACACCAGCGCCGCCGAGCCCAGCATCAGCGGCCCGCACAGGTAGCCGACGGTGATGATCGCGCAGCCCAGGACCAGGCAGAATTTCGGCCCCCGACGGGCGGCGACGGCCGCCGAGGCCGACGCGCAGACCATCATCGCCAACCCGCCCGGCGCCATCCACAGTCCGGTGCCGGTCAGCGACTGGCCCAGGCCGTACCCGGTCTCCGCGGACAGTTCCAGGATCTGCGGCGCGATCAGGCTCAAGGCGAACAGCGCGAACCCCATGCAGATCGACGACAGGTTGGTCAACAGCACGGGGCGTCGCACGGTGGTGCGCAGGTCGACGATCGGCGACTCGATCCGCAGCTGCCAGAGGGCGAAGACGGCGAAGATCCCCAGCGAGGCGGCGAACATCGACACCGTCACCCGGTCGGTCCAGCCCCACGTCGACCCCTTGGAGATCGGCAGCAGCAGCGTCACCAGACCGGCGGCCAGCAGCACGGTGCCCAGCGGGTCGAAGCGGCCCGTCGACACCGCGGGGACCGCCGGGATCAGCAGCACGAACAGTGCCAGCGCCAACGCACCCAGACCACTGGACAGCCAGAAAAGCGCGTGCCAGTCGTAGTGCTGGGCGATGATCGCCGACAACGGCAGCCCGAGGGCACCGCCCACGCCCAGTGACGAGCTCATCGCGCCCATCGCCGATCCGACCCGGTCCGGCGGCATGACCGCGCGCAGCACCGCGATGCCCAGCGGGATGATCGGCATGCCCAGGCCCTGCAGACCCCGGCCGAGGACGAAGGGCACCAGCGTGCTGCTCAGCGCACAGATCAGCGATCCGGCCAGCAGCCCGACGGCGCAGACGATCAGCATCCGCCGGGAGCCGTAGATGTCGCCGAGCCGCCCGAACACCGGGGTCGCCACCGCCGCGGTCAGCAGCGTCGCGGTGATCGCCCAGGAGGCGTCGGGGGCGTCGACACCGAGCAGCACCGGCAGCGACGGGATGACCGGGACGATCAGCGTCTGCATCAGGGACACGCCGATGCCGGCGGCCGAGAGCACCACGACCAGCACCGTCGGATGCTCGCTGCCCAGGCTGGCCCGACGGGAGGTCACGAGGGGGCAGCGTACACGTCGGTTAGCTTCGCTTACTAAACTGCGCCGACCAGCGTGGATAGAATCGCCGCCATGACCGCCGGCCCGCCCGTCCGGGATGGTGCGCTCACCGGGCTCCGCGCGCTGGCCGCCATCCTGGTCATCGGCACCCATTCCGGCTTCATCACCGGGATGCTGTCGCACGGCTACCTCGGCCACGTGTTCGGGCGCCTGGAGATCGGCGTGCCCATCTTCTTCGCGCTGTCCGGTTTCCTGCTGTTCCGGCCGTGGGTGAACCGGGCCGCGGCGACCCGCGACGGGCAGCGGGCACCCGCGCCGTCGGTGCGCCGCTACGCGCGGCGACGGGTCCGCCGCATAATGCCGGCCTACCTGGTGACGGTGCTGGTCACCTTCGCCGTGTTCGCCGTCTACACCCCGGGGCCCAATCCCGGCCAGACCTGGCCCGGCCTGCTGCGTTATCTGACACTGACCCAGATCTACGCGAGCAACTTCATGGCTCGCTATCTGCACACCGGGATGCCGCAGATGTGGAGCCTGGCCGTCGAGGTGTCCTTCTACCTCCTGCTGCCGCTGCTGGCGTATCTGCTGCTGGGCCGGCGGCGGGCCTGGCGCCCGGCTGCGGTGCTGTCCGGGATCGCCGCACTGGCACTGGCCGAACCGGTGTGGCTGACGCTGGCGAACACGACCCGCGTGCTGCCGGACGCCGCCGGCATGTGGCTGCCGGCGCACCTGTCCCCGTTCGCCGGCGGCATGGCCCTGGCGGTGCTGCAGGTCACCGGCGCGCACTGTCGCGCGCGGTGGGCTCTGCCGGCGACGGGCGCGGGGTTCCTGCTGATCTCCGGCTCCTGGGCGTTCGGTTCCTACCTGGGGCCCACCCACTGGTGGCAGCCGGTGGTCTCGGCGGCCGCCTACGGACTGATCGCCACGTTGACCCTGGCCCCGCTGGCCCTCGGCGACCGCGGTTACTGGCATCGGCTGCTGAACCTGCGGCCGGTGGTGTGGGTGGGCGAGATCTCCTACGAGATCTTCCTGCTGCACGTCATGGTGATGACCCTGACCATCGGCCTGCTGCTGCGCTGGCCGCCGTTCACCGGACCGGTGGCGGTGCTGTGGGCACTGACCCTGGCGTTGACGATTCCGCCGGCCTGGTTGCTGCACCGGTGCACCGCACCGCGCTCACTGCGCGAGGCGGATCAGGCCAGTTTGCGCAATGCGGGCAGCAGCAAGGCCAGCGCGCGGCCGCGGTGCGACGCCGCATCCTTGGCCTCCGGGCTCAGCTCGGCCGCCGAGCAGGTGCCGCCGTCGGGCAGGAACACCGGGTCGTAACCGAAGCCGCCGGTGCCGCGGGGTTCGCGCGCAATGGTGCCGCGCCACTCGCCGCGCACGGTGACCTCATCGGCGGGATCGGGCCCGGCCACCAGCGCGCAGGCCGACACGAACGCCGCGCCACGGCGCTCCTCGGGAACGTCGGTCAGCTGCGCGAGCAGCAGCCAGTAGTTGGTGACGTCGTCACCGTGTACCCCGGCCCAGCGCGCCGAGAGCACCCCGGGCATACCGTTGAGGGCGTCCACGCTCAGCCCGGAATCGTCTGCGACACAGGCAATTCCCGTTGCGGCGTAGCCGTCGCGGGCCTTGGCCAGCGCGTTCTCCTCGAACGTCGCCCCGGTCTCGGGGGCCTCGGGATATTCGGGTACGTCGGCCAGCGACAGCAACTCCAGGCCGACGATGCCCGCGGCGTCGAGCACCCGGCGCAGCTCGGTGAGTTTCTTGTTGTTGCGGCTGGCGACCAACAGTCGGGTCACCGGCTCAGCTTCCGAACGCCTTCTTCGGCGCCGGCCCCTCGGGCAGCACCCCCGGGTACGGCAATTCCAGTGCGGCGCGCTGGATTTCGAAGAGCTGATCGCAGGCGCCCAGCGCCGCATCCAGCATCTTGTCCAGGGTGGACCGCGGGAACGTCGCACCTTCGCCGGTGCCCTGCACCTCGACGAGGGTGCCGGTGTCGGTGGCCACCACGTTCATGTCCACCTCGGCGCGGGAGTCCTCCTCGTACGGCAGGTCGACGCGGACCCGGCCGTCGACCACGCCGACGCTGACCGCCGCGATCGCACACGACAGCGGCCGCGGGTCCGACAGCTTCCCGGCGGCGAATGGGAAGTGACGACCGCCAAGGGCAAGATCCTCTGCGAACATGTGGTCCTGGCGAGCGGCTTTTATGCGCGCCAGAACGCCGCCATGCTGGGCCTCGATCTCCCCGTCATTCCGGTCGAGCATCAATTCATCGTCACCGAGCCGGTCGCGGAATTGGAAGCGCGCAAGTCGGCGGGGCTTCCCGAACTCGCCGTCCTCCGGGAAAGCGATGCTTCCTATTATCTGCGCGAG